>RCUU01001024.1_pt1 | contig 14115 bp, 7 predicted proteins | sample 2166211 | NCBI WGS metagenome assembly RCUU01 (sample SAMN09932620, study PRJNA488358) | compost metagenome | feature: garden; material: soil; isolation source: compost soil in phenylacetic acid-enriched culture | place: Germany: Experimental Botanical Garden Goettingen | collected 2016-01-27
TTGCCACCGTTGTCGTACTGGTAGGTCTGGGTGTAGTTGAGGCGATTGTTCGGGTCGCCCGGTTGCGGCAGGCCGGGAATGTCCGGCGGCGGGGCGTCGTCGTAGCCGGTGGCGCTGGTCAACCGATAGAGCGAGTCGTAGGTGAAGTCGCGGTGGCCATCGATCAACTGATTGGCGAAGTAACGTGGTTGAAAGGCGTGGTCTTCGATGCGGGTGATATTGCCGACGGGATCGTAGAAATATTCGAGGTTCTGCAGCACTGCGCCGGTGTCTTTGCGACTGGACTGAGTGTGCAGACGACTGTCTGCAGGGTCGTACGTCCAGCGACTGAGGACAAGATTACCGGCCTGCTGCTCGATGATCTGGTCGGCGGCGTTGTACTGCGCATCAAGCAACACGGGCTGCCATTGGCTCTGGCCGCTGATCAACAGTTGTACCTGCCGAAGGTGCCCGGCCAGGCCGTAGCGCGATCGTCGCCGATGGCCGCCGGCGTCGGTCTGCTCGAGCAGCGCGCCGAGCGAGCTGAACACATGGTGAGTGGTGAACGGCTCGCCGTCGTGGAACGTGCGGGTTTCGCTCAGCGGCTGGCCGGTCAGGGAAAAGCTGTCCGTGAGCAGCGAACCGGAACGGTCTTTCTGTTCCAGCAACTGGCCGCGGCGGTTGTATCCGGCTTCGGCCGAGGCATCGGCGTAAATGAAAACATCGACATCGGGTTGGCCATTTTCCTCGACCGCGACCACCCGCAGTTGCTCATCGAAGATCGTCTGCCACTGGCTACCGCGCTGATCCCAGCGCCGCAACGGCTCACCCGCCAGCCCCGGCAGGATCAGGCGCCAGCCGGCGTCGACGCTGTCGGTCAATACCCCATCACCGTTTAGTGAGTAGACGTTAATGAGGTTCGCAGTGGGCAGACGCGGATCCCGCTGCGCCACCATACGGCCGACCACATCGTATTGCTGAAGCGACACGAGTGCTTTTGGTGTGTCGTCTGCCAGAGTGCGCAAGTAACTGACCTGACGGATCGGCGAGCCCCGGCCATCGATCACCGCCACCGTTGGAGTGCGCCTATGAACAGGGTCGTATTTCATGCGAATTTGTGTTTGGTGAAGGGCTGAACAAATGTCTGAAATTTCGACGCTGGTTTCGCTTGTTTGCGCAAAAATCTGTTGTCTGTCAGCAAATCTTCTTTGTGCCACTTCAGGGTGGTCTGGCTGCTTTCGATATATCCCAGGATTGCACTGGTCTGCTCTCGCAAGGTATCGAGCCGAATGGTCTTGGCAGCCATTAAGCGGCTCTTGTCAGGTAGCACGTCAGCCGAATTGATCGTGTTTTGTCCTACGCGTCTGAAGGCTTTCTCAATATCGGCCATTCGCGAAGTGAGGACTTGTTTCCAGTCGGCGAGCATCGTTTCGATTTTTTCAATCTTGACCGGATCCAGACCCTGTTTAATGTCCTCCACCTCCTGCACCCGCGAACCGATATTAAGTGTCGCCCCCACGCCTGGAACAAATGTTCCGACGCCGCGGTTCAGTAAGGTGTTGGCGGCATCGGCCGGCGTGAAACTCGATGAACGCTCTGTGATGCCGACCTTTTGATCAATGGCTGCGACGCTCATTGCCGAAGTTTGTGGAATCAATGGGACTGTCATATTTGCAAAGGACGTGTATTTGCTGGCGATCTCCTCGCCGATATCGCCGCTGATGTGCATGGCAATCATCTCCGACAAGAAGCCGACGGCGGCGGGCATAGCAGCGGTAAGTGTTGAGCCTGCGAACCCGCCGCCGAAATAACCAGCGAAGAAGCCGGCAGTGCCTATCAGTGACTCTGCAACAATATTCGCCAGCAGTTCAGTCCCGTACTGTCCGCTTGATACTTTCAGCATTTGGTCCAGCGTTGTGGCTGAGTAATCACCGAGAGTGGTCACGAAGTTTGAGAAATTGACGATATCGAATTTCTCTTGGCTGTTGCCTTGCACATCCACATAAGTTAACGGGTTGTTCAACACCATCGCATACAGATTCAACCCATCCACATCTCCGGCCGGATCGGCACTGACCCAACGCTGCAACCACGGCGCGTAATAGCGTGCGCCGTAGTAATACATGCCACTGACGTCCATCTCTTTGCCCGAATAACGGATGAATTTATAGCTGACCCCGGTCTCTGGAGGTGGGGTCATCCACGCCGTGGCGCCAAACGGGTAATAGCCTTCCTCGCTGATCAGTTGTGCTTGCTGATCCAGTTCCATCGCACAGGAACCGAGGTGATCTTCGAGGCTGTAACGCAATTGATCGCCGTCGATGTCTTTGGGATTGTTCTTTGCCCAATGCAGGCAGCGGGCGTTGCCGAGCGTGATGACGTGCAGTTCTTCACCGTTGTCGCGGGTGCGGATTTCAAGCCCCGGCAGATAGCGCACCTGGTGGAAATGCTCGGCGTTGGCAGCGAAGGTTTCGTGGCGTTTGAACACGCGCATACCCTGGCTGTAACGGTAGTACTCGGCATCATTGGAACCGCCATCGCGCTGGACCAGGATCACGCTTTCCAGCTCATCGCGGGTATTCCAGAGCAGCGGTTGGCCCGGTTGCACGGTCAGTTGATTGCCGTGGCGATCGAACAAAGTGTCGAAATCCGGCGGCTCGTCGCCGGTTTTCCAGCGCACCCCGCGATTGCTTTTCAGATCGATGAACATTTGCCGGGTCGAGTTGTTGCCGGTGCGTACGTGACACAGTTCGATCAGATTGCCACCGTTGTCGTACTGGTAGGTCTGGGTGTAGTTGAGGCGATTGTTCGGGTCGCCCGGTTGCGGCAGGCCGGGAATGTCCGGCGGCGGGGCGTCGTCGTAGCCGGTGGCGCTGGTCAACCGATAGAGCGAGTCGTAGGTGAAGTCGCGGTGGCCATCGATCAACTGATTGGCGAAGTAACGTGGTTGAAAGGCGTGGTCTTCGATGCGGGTGATATTGCCGACGGGATCGTAGAAATATTCGAGGTTCTGCAGCACTGCGCCGGTGTCTTTGCGACTGGACTGAGTGTGCAGACGACTGTCTGCAGGGTCGTACGTCCAGCGACTGAGGACAAGATTACCGGCCTGCTGCTCGATGATCTGGTCGGCGGCGTTGTACTGCGCATCAAGCAACACGGGCTGCCATTGGCTCTGGCCGCTGATCAACAGTTGTACCTGCCGAAGGTGCCCGGCCAGGCCGTAGCGCGATCGTCGCCGATGGCCGCCGGCGTCGGTCTGCTCGAGCAGCGCGCCGAGCGAGCTGAACACATGGTGAGTGGTGAACGGCTCGCCGTCGTGGAACGTGCGGGTTTCGCTCAGCGGCTGGCCGGTCAGGGAAAAGCTGTCCGTGAGCAGCGAACCGGAACGGTCTTTCTGTTCCAGCAACTGGCCGCGGCGGTTGTACCCGGCCTCGGCCGAGGCGTCGGCGTAAGTAAAAACGTCGACATTGGACTGACCATTTTCCTCGACCGCGATCACCCGCAGCTGCTCATCGAAGCTCGTGCGCCAATGGTTGTCGCGCTGATCCCAGCGTTGCAATGGCTCACCGGCCAGACCCGGCAGGGTCAGGCGCCAACCGGCGTCGACGCTGTCGGATTTCAATACCGTGCCGTCCAGGCTGTAAATCGTGGTCAGGCAGGGTGCCGACAAGCGCGAATCCCATTGCTCGATCAGACGGCCGGCGTAGTCATGCTGCTGACGGGTTACCAGCGCTACGGGGTTGTCGGCCGTCACACTGCGCAAGTACCCGACCTGCCGCATTGGCAAACCACGCGCATCGCTTACCGCCAGCGCAGGTGTACGGCGATGCACGTTGGCAATCATGGCTGCGATGCCTTGGTTGGCGATGACGGCTCGGCGGTGTCGTTGAAGTCTTCGCTGGTGTGATACCAAGGGTGGTACGTCTCTCGGGAAAAGTCGCCCTTGGCATTGACCATTCCGACCTGCCGGCTCTTGACGTCATAGCGAAGCTGATCGTGATGGCTCAGTGTGCGCAGGGACTGATCGTTGACGTAGGTATAGGTGTTGGCGAAAAACGCGCGGTACTGACGAACGGGCAAGCCTTTGTTGTTGTATTCGACCCGCTCGCTGATGCGCCAGCGCGGGTTGGCATCGACCACTTTGATCTGGCCATCCTCGACGATCAGCGAGCCGTCGGCGTCCACGGCATAGGCCTTGCCCGGATCGACCAATTGCTGGGTTTGCAGAGCCCGGCCAAAACCGTCGACGCAGGCTTTGGTGATCTGGATCTGCGCATCCACCTCGTCATCAGGGTAGCGGTCGGCACTGAGGATCACACTGTGCACCGGTTCGCGATGCACTGTTGCGATGGCGTCTTGCAGCGCCTGTTCATCAGGCGTCAAGGCGCCGCTGCGCCGGGTCAGTTGGCGGCGTGTACTGGCCCTGATGTGGCCGCTGGGCAGCAGATAACCCTGAGCGATCCATGCCAGGGCGGCGCGGGTGTCGTTGGCCATCTGCCCCATCCAGCTGAACAGATCCTTGCGCAGGGTACTCGCGGCTTTTTGCACGGCATCGGTCGGGTTGGCAATTGCCGTAGCCGGGCTCCGGTCCTCCGGAAGTTTGTATTCGCTCAGTGGCCTGAAACCCGCTTCCCTGTTGTTCTCTGAGCCATAAAAACTGGTGGCCAGGGGCTGATTGGAGGGTTCATACAACGCCTGATGAGTATTCAGGTTGGCATCGATGATTTTCAGCGGTTGCAGCGCGTGGTAGTCGTACTCGATGCAGGTGGTACAGCCATCTGGCAGTTCCACGAGGGTGACAGCCAGCGCATACGCGTCGTATACGGCGTGAGTGAAGCCATGGCTGAGGGTTTCGCGATAGCGCCGGACCTTGTAGAAACCGTCGAGGCTGGCGTATTCGGCGTAGCCGAAATTAGCCGACCACAGGTCATGCTCCGTGCTGCCCAAGGGATTTATCCAGAACAGAAACGGCATGGGCAGATAGCCGATCTTCTTCAGTTCGTCGCGCACGTTGAAGGGCGCAGGCAGCACGCTGTAAGCGTCCAGCGCCGTCTTGTCCAGTTGTGCCACTTCCAGTGGACCGACCAGGGCCTCGAATCCGGCAACGCCGTCGTCCAGCCGTTGGCCATCGGTACTCAAGTAGCGCTGTACAGACTGCGTGGTCAGCACCCGTTCAGCGTTCCAGTGCGCCGAATCCTCATGTGCCTTCAGGCACTCATAGGACACTTGCGCGGCTTCAAGCCCGGTGGGCAGGGTGCCTTTGGGCAAGACCAGTGCATTGCCACGCTGCTGATAGGGCAAACCGAGACGCCAATGCTGCCGGTCCTTGTCCAGATCGATGAACGCTGAACGGCTTTCATTCAGGTAGAACGATTGTTGCGCCGGGTCATGGGCGTCGAACCACCACTGCTGTACATCCGGGTCGTCGAACGGTGGTGCATCTTTTTCGGTCAGTCGCCGGGCGTAACTCACCGTGATGGCGTGCGTCGGCTGGCCGTAAGTGTTGTAGCGCAGGACCACATCGTTGCGACACATGGGGTCATCGACGAAACCGTCGTACTGGTAGCTGATCCTTTCCACCACCAGTGGCAGCAAGACGGCGGTGGCATAAGGACCTTGCTCGCGAACCTCGCGCACCTGATATCGCACTTCTTCTACGGCATAAGGCGTGGCAATCCCGGGGGCGTCCATGTCTGCATCAGCGTAGGTTTCGCTGCGGGCCATCGAGCCGACCAACGCTCGGGAGAGCTGGTATTGGCTGTCTTCATCCTGCACCGGAATCAGTTCATCGGCATCGTCTTCCGGGTGATGGCGACTGAACAGGGTGTTACCCAGGGCTACCGCTTGTGCATCCTGATTGAAGTAGTCGTCGCGCGGCCGGTCCATCGATTGCCCGGTATGAAACCAGGTGCAGACACGCACCGGCTCGCTGAAACCTTCGCTCTCATCTGCTCTGGCGCTCTCACTGTCGGTTTGTTGCAACAGACCGAAACCGCGGAACTCACGCTCGCGGCTATCGTAGACGCCTTCACGCCAAGTGAAGGTCTGAGTCAGGCAATTGCCAGTGATTTCATCTAGCTGCCGTTGTTTCTTGACCACCGCCACCGGGAACGGCAGGTGGCAAGCCGGCAAACGCTTAAGGGTGAGCAAACGGTGTTTTTCATCCAGCCATTCCTGCGCCGAACTGCGATAAGCGACGCTGGCACTGCAACCCATGTTGTTGTTACTGCTGGTCAACAGATACGGCTTGGCCGAAACGAAATCGTAGCGCCAATGCTGCGGCTGCATGTGCGTCACCGTCAGGATCAGACTGGCGCAGCCCAGGCCTTGCAGATCGGCGAAACTCACCTGACAGAGGCGATCGTAGCGCACGCCGTCGGGCCACGGCACGCTGATCGGTATTTGCTCCAGGCCGTTGCCGCCACGATTCAGGTAGATCTCGAAGGTATCCGACTTCAGATAAATCAGCGACGCGGCACCGGAGCCGTCGAGGTCGGCAAGGCGCACCCGGGACGAATCGAATTGCTCGTAGTTGAAGGGCAACTCGCTGATCTTGCGACCTTTGCCAAACCGGCCGTGGCCCAGGTTCGGCCAGCAGCGGATTTCGTCATGGCGTATCCGACACAACTCGGGCATATCGCTGCCCAGCAGGTTGCCCAACAGCACCAGTTCTGTGCGCGAATTGCTGAACAGTGGCAAGCGGTCGTCGTCGGGTTCGTGCAGCACCTCTTCAGGCGCGGCGAAGCCTTGTTCGCGCTCGTTGGCATACAACCGCACGGAGCTGGGCCCGATCAACGCCAGGCTACTCAAGCCGTCACCGCTCAAGTCGCCAAGTGTCGAGAGAGTGTTGAAAAACTCTGGTGGGAATTTGCCGAAGGGGACGAAGTCGGCAAACTCGCGTTGTTCTGTCAGGGTGCGAAAACCACTGATACCCGGTTGCGCGGTGACCCAATCGAGCCGACCGTCACCGGTCAGGTCGGTCAGCAGTTGCTGGACCGGACGGTTGCGATCGGCGAGCGGAATCTTTTCCAGTGCGGTCCATGGCCCATAGCCGATTTCATCGGTGCCCTTGGTCGCGCGTAGTGGTTCGCGGTAGTACCAGGCCTGGTCATAACGGCAGAGGAAACCCGGCACACCTTCGCCATAAAGATCCACACACTGGTAAAAACCACCGTCCTCGATACCCGGTTGAACATCGGGTTCGAAGAAGCGCGCCGGGGTTTTATTGATGTCGAAGGGGGCATAGTCGAACTCGACCGGCGGCGTGTTTTCGACAATGCCGCTCGCATCGAATGCCTGATAGTGCGCCGCGCTGATCTGGCTGTAGGCCCACTGCGCGATATTTTGCGGTTGGTGATATTCCAACAGCAGGCGGCGTACCAGTTTCGGTTGGTCAGTCGATTGCTCGGGAAAATGATGAAACAGCAATGCCTGTTGGCAGAGTCTGCGAGTGCCCAGTTCAAAACCCTGACCGTGGGTTGAAAAGCTGTCTGGGCGAACGGTCCAGGGTTTGAGGGGGGCACCGTCATATGCCGGGATGTCGGTCAGTGACGTGCTGCGCTCGCCGTAATCGAACAGCAGATGAAAGTGCCAGCCCAGTTCGGCGGGATTGTCCGTCGTCCAGCTGTACAGATCGCTGCTGGCCGTGAAGTTGCCGTAACACACGCGGCGCAGATAACGCTGGGCGCGATAGTCACGCACGGGGGCGGGATCCTGATCATCGGTCTTGTATTCAAAGCAGATGTGTTCGCCGCGCGCGTTCATGCTTTCGCACAGCAGCCATGTGGCGATTCGTCCAGGAGCCTGGGGATCGGCAATTCGTGTGGCTTCGGTTTTGCCGTAAAGGTGCAGCGAGCCGTCAGCGCCGTGTATCAGCCAGAATACCGGTGGATCGGCTTCTCGGGTCTGCCGCTGCCAGCGCTCGCGCAAGGCAAAATCGCTTTCCACTCGAGGCCAATAGCGCACGACTCTGTGCGGGCCAATGTCGACGCCGTTGTAGACGCTTTCCTCTCGGAACTTGAGTTCACCATGCTCATCGAGCTCCGGCATCCACACTTCGCCATCGGCACCGACGATCTCGTCGTGATCGGTATAACGTGGCACGCCTTTGTTGGTTCTGCGATTGATCTGACCCACGCCGGACAGGTGCCAGGAAAGGCCGAATGGACCGTTGCCACTCTGACTGCTGTAACTCAGCGAGAACTGAGGATCCCAGCCCCGCCCGGCAGACGTTGGAATCGGCAACTCGAACGAGGCGGCTCCGGTCGGGCCCACAGCGCCCCAACTTTTGCCGATGGTGGCGATCGATGCGCTTTTGGCGATGGAAGGGGTGGTGATGCTCAGCTCTTGTTGATCAGGCATGGTCGAATCCATTGCGCACGGGGTGGGCGTGAATGGACTGACGCTAACAAGAATGGCGGGTAAATGAACCTGTCAGATCTGACAGGTGCGCAAGATCATTTTGTATGCTTCGGCGCTTTTTTTATCGCGAACGGTTGGCCCCTGTGAAAACGGCCGGGTCATCGTTGCAGATGAACCGGCCGTTTTTATGGCAGCGAAGGGCTTATTGCACTTCTACCGCCAGGCTTTCGCTGATCTTCTGTTGCCAGATCGCAGGGCCGGTGATGTGCACCGACTCACCTTTGCTGTCCACCGCAACGGTGACCGGCATGTCCTTGACCTCGAACTCGTAGATCGCTTCCATGCCCAGTTCGGCAAACGCCAGCACCTTGGACTTCTTGATCGCCTGGGCGACCAGGTAAGCGGCGCCGCCGACGGCCATCAGGTACACGGCCTTGTTGTCCTTGATCGCTTCGATGGCGGTCGGGCCACGCTCGGACTTGCCGATCATGCCCAGCAGGCCGGTCTGCTCGAGGATTTGACGGGTGAACTTGTCCATCCGCGTCGCGGTGGTAGGGCCTGCCGGGCCAACCACTTCGTCACCGACCGGATCGACCGGGCCGACGTAGTAGATGAAGCGACCCTTGAGGTCCACCGGCAGGGTTTCTCCCTTGTTCAGCATCTCGACCATGCGCTTGTGCGCAGCGTCGCGGCCGGTGAGCATCTTGCCGTTGAGCAGGACGGTTTCGCCCGGCTTCCAGCTCTGCACGTCTTCCGGGGTCAGGGTGTCGAGGTTGACACGGCGAGCCGACGGGCCGGCTTCCCAGACGATTTCCGGGTAGGCGTCCAGCGGCGGCGCTTCCAGCGAGGCCGGGCCGGAGCCGTCGAGCACGAAGTGTGCGTGACGGGTGGCGGCGCAGTTCGGGATCATGCACACCGGCAGCGAAGCGGCGTGGGTCGGGTAGTCCATGATCTTCACGTCGAGCACGGTGGTCAGGCCACCGAGGCCCTGGGCGCCGATGCCCAGCTGGTTGACCTTCTCGAACAGCTCCAGGCGCATTTCTTCGATGCGGTTCTGCGGGCCACGGGCCTTCAGTTCGTGGATGTCGATGGATTCCATCAACACTTCCTTGGCCATGACGGCGGCTTTCTCGGCGGTGCCGCCGATGCCGATGCCGAGCATGCCCGGTGGGCACCAGCCGGCGCCCATGGTCGGAACGGTCTTCAGAACCCAGTCGACGATCGAGTCGGACGGGTTGAGCATGGCCATTTTCGACTTGTTCTCGGAACCGCCGCCCTTGGCCGCCACGTCCACTTCCACGGTGTTGCCCGGGACGATGGAGTAGTGAATCACGGCAGGGGTGTTGTCCTTGGTGTTTTTCCGAGCACCCGCCGGGTCGGCGAGGATCGAGGCACGCAGGACGTTTTCCGGCAGGTTGTAGGCGCGACGCACGCCTTCGTTGATCATGTCGTCCAGGCCCATGGTGGCGCCATCCCAACGCACGTCCATGCCGACGCGCACGAACACGGTAACGATACCGGTGTCCTGGCAGATCGGGCGATGGCCGGTGGCGCACATGCGCGAGTTGATCAGGATCTGCGCCATCGAGTCACGGGCCGCTGGCGATTCTTCGCGCAGGTAGGCTTCGTGCATCGCCTGGATGAAATCCACGGGGTGGTAGTAGGAAATGAACTGCAGGGCGTCGGCAACGCTCTGAATCAGGTCGTCTTGCTTGATCACGGTCATGAGTCGCGCTCCTCTAAAAGACGGGAACATTCAATAAGGTGCTTGCAGCTTGGGTGCATCGGTCGGTTGCAAGCACCTTTCAAGGCACGCCGGGGCTGCTGGCGCGACGCTAAAAAGGCGCGGCAGTATAACGCGCCTCGGTGGGGCGTACACGCGCCGGCAATCATTCGTTGGTCGCATGGGTGGGCGAATATCGGACAGCGGGTTTGCACTTCAAGAGCTACCCCCTCACCCCAGCCCTCTCCCCCAAGGGGGGCGAGGGGGAAAGGGAGCCGATCTTCATGCTGTTCAAACCTGTGCTCGACTCAAGAAAGGGAGCTGATCTTCATGCTGTTCAAACCTGTGCTCGACTCAAGAAAGGGAGCCGATCTTCATGCTGTTCAAACCTGTGCTCGACTCAAGAAAGGGAGCTGATCTTCATGCTGTTCAAACCTGTGCTCGACTCAAGAAAGGGAGCCGATCTTCATGCTGTTCAAACCTGTGCTCGACTCAAGAAAGGGAGCTGATCTTCATGCTGTTCAAAACCTGAGTTCGACTCAGGAAAGGGGGGCGATGTTCAGGCTGTTCAAGTCTGAGTCCGGCTCGGTATTTCAGGTCGGCGTATCGCCAACAATCGACTCGGTCAGTCCCCTCTCCCTCTGGGAGAGGGCTAGGGTGAGGGGCTTTTGGCGGTCTACGCAGGCCACACTTTTGACGTCAAATTTCGGGCCCGAAAATCGGTGGTCATTTATCGACTACGCCTCTAAAGTGGCAGCCGGTCTGTAGAGTAGGACACTCGGTCAGCCTCTTATCGCACGGTGAGTCAACGATTGACCCATAACGCCATTCAACGTCTTTTGCTCAAACGCTTTGCCCTCGCTGCGGCCACCTATGGATTGGCTTTGCTGCTGCTGTGGCTGGCATTTTTCACGGGGCACTACGAGCAGTCCCTGACTTCTGTGGCCATCGGCAGTGCGCTGGTGGTGATCAGCCAGTCGGTGCTGTTCGCACTGTTCTGGAGTGGGCGCAACCTGCGCTTTGCCGATCCCAGCCTGACCGAAGCGCAGGTGTTGATCGGTCTCGGCTGGCAGACCTGGCTGATCGCTCATCTGGATGAAGCCCGCGGCGCCTTCCTGGTGTTCTACGTGCTGATCCTGCTGTTCGGCCTGTTCCATCTCAGTCGACGGGCGTTCATACGCTGTGCCCTGTTGGTGTTCTTCAGTTTCTGTGCCATCACGCTGTGGGACGGCTACTACTTCCGCTTGCGCGAGCCGGCGCTTGCCGCCTTGCAGGTGTGCATTCTGGCAATGGTGCTGGCGTGGCTGGTGCTGTACGCGCGCTTCGTCCAGGTTTCGCGGCAACGCCAGCGCCAGCGCCGGTTTGCCTTGCAGGCGCATCAGGACACCCTGCGCGGGATGATGCGGCAGTTGGAAGATCTGGTCGCCACCGATGAACTGACCGGGCTGTTCAATCGTCGGCATTTTCTGCGTCTGGCCACGCGAGAGCTGGATGAAATGGACGACGATGTGGTGCACGGCTTGGCGCTGATCGACCTCGACCATTTCAAACGCATCAACGACCTGCACGGCCATGCCGCCGGCGATCAGGTGTTGCAGGCCTTCGCCGGCGTTGCCCAGGCGTGTCTGCGCGACGGTGATGTGCTGGCGCGTTATGGTGGTGAAGAATTCGTTGTGTTGTTGCCCGATTGCGACGCCGAACGGCTGACTACTTGCTGTGAACGTCTGCGTATTGCCTTTACTGACGTTGAACTGGTCGGCCTGAATGTGCGCAACCTCAGCCTGTCGGCCGGCATGACGCTGTTGGCATTGGGCGATGATCTGGACGACGCCTTGCAGCGCGCCGATCAGGCCTTGTATCGGGCCAAGCGTGACGGGCGCAATCGTTGTGCGGCCGCGTGGGAGAACGTCGATGCCTGAACTTCGCGTCGGTGAACGACAATGGTCAGTGGCAGCGGGCAGCAATCTGCTCGATGCCCTCAATCAGAATGGCGTCACCGTGCCTTACAGCTGCCGCGCCGGCAGTTGCCATGCCTGTCTGGTGCAATGCGTGCAAGGCCTGCCCGCCGACAATCGGCCGGACGCCTTGAGCGCCGAACAGCGTCAGCAAGGCTGGCGCCTGGCGTGTCAGTGTCAGGTCGTCGAAGATTTGCAGGTGCACACCTTCGACCCGATCACCGATGGTCGCCCGGCAGTGGTCGAAGCGCTGGACTGGCTCAGCGACAGCGTCCTGCGCTTGCGTCTGACCCCGCAACGGCCGTTGCGCTACAGCGCCGGGCAACATCTGGTGTTGTGGATCGGGCACATTGCGCGGCCGTATTCGCTGGCGAGCCTGCCGGAGGAAGACCGCTTTCTCGAATTCCATCTCGATTGCCGCCAGCCTGGTGAATTCAGCGATGGCGCACGAAAATTGCAGATCGGCGATCCGATCCGTCTCGGCGAACTGCGCGGCGGTGCTTTGCATTACGATCCCGACTGGCACAGTCGCCCCTTGTGGCTGCTGGCCGCTGGCACCGGTCTGGGCCCTTTGTTCGGCGTGCTGCGCGAAGCCTTGCGCCAGGATCACCAAGGCCTGATCCGCGTCATTCACGTGGCTCATGACGATCGCGAGCACTATCTGGCCAAACCCCTGGCGGCACTGGCTGCGCAGCGGGAAAACCTCAGTGTCGAGCTGTGGACGGCGGCCGAGTCAGCCGCCGCTTTGGCGCAACTGCGCCTTGTCTCCCGGCAAACCCTGGCCTTAGTCTGCGGCTCGACGGCCAGCGTCGACGCCTTCGCGCGGCGTCTGTACCTGGCCGGATTGCCGCGCAATCAACTACTGGCTGACGTGTTCCTGTCCCGTGGTTGAGCGCTGATATTTCAGACGCGAGACACATCATGACCGAAGCCATCCTGCTGGAACGCGAGCGCGGTTTGCTGACCCTGCGCCTCAACCGTCCGGACAAGAAAAACGCCCTGACCCGCGCCATGTACAGTCGCCTCGCCGAGGCGCTGAAACAGGCCGATAGCGACCCGGCGATCAACGCCGTGCTGATTACCGGCAGCGCCGAATGCTTCACCGCCGGCAACGACATTGCCGACTTCATCCAGCAACCGCCGAGTGACCTCGACAGCCCGGTGTTTCACTTCATGCTCAACCTGCTTGAGTGCCGCAAACCGGTAATTGCCGCTGTAGCCGGCGCGGCGGTGGGCATTGGTACTACATTGTTGCTGCACTGCGATCTGGTCTATGTGGCCCGCGATGCGCGGTTGCGCATGCCATTCGTCAACCTGGGTTTGTGCCCGGAGTTCGGCTCCAGCCTGATCCTTCCACGCCTGCTTGGGCAGGCCAAAGCGGCAGAGTTGTTGTTACTGGGCGAAGGCTTCAGCGGTGAACAGGCGGCGCAGTGGGGGATTGCGACCGAAGCATTGGGTAGCGGCGCTGCGGCGCTAAGCAAGGCGCGGGAAATGGCGCTGCGTTTCGATGAACTGCCGGCCGAAGCGGTGCGTATCAGCAAGCAATTGATGCGAGCGCCGGATCGCGAGTTGATTCGTAAGGTGATCGAGGAGGAGGGCGCATTGTTCACCCAGCGCCTTCGTTCGCCAGAAGCAATGGTGGCGTTGACCGGATTTATCAAACGGCATTAAAAAGCCAACCCTCATCGGAACGCCGCCCGCCCAGCCCTCTCCCAGAGGGAGAGGGAGACGACCGAGGTGTAATGCGCTACACATCGACTTGAAAGAAACGGTCGGATTCAGCGCAGAGCTATCAGGTCGGTGCAATTCTGCAATATCCCTCAATCGGTTCCCTCTCCCTCTGGGAGAGGGCTAGGGTGAGGGGCTTTCGATTCAACGCAGACAACAAAAAGCCCCGGCACTCACATGCCGGGGCTTTGGTTTTTCAGCGCGTCACTCAGACCTGCGGGTCGCCCACGTGCAGGATCTTCATGCCGTTGGTGCCGCCGGTGGTGTGGTAGCTGTCGCCCTTGGTCAGGATGACCCAGTCGCCTTTTTCCACTACGCCGCGCTTGACCAGCTCGTCGATAGCCTTCTGGCTGACTTCGTTCGGCGCCA
>RCUU01001025.1_pt1 | contig 14094 bp, 12 predicted proteins | sample 2166211 | NCBI WGS metagenome assembly RCUU01 (sample SAMN09932620, study PRJNA488358) | compost metagenome | feature: garden; material: soil; isolation source: compost soil in phenylacetic acid-enriched culture | place: Germany: Experimental Botanical Garden Goettingen | collected 2016-01-27
GGCATCGGGCGGTCGTAGCGGCGGCCTTCAGGCCGCTGCCTGGCGCTGGGCCACAGGGTTCAGCGTTGGCGCTGAGATGTACATCGAACCAGGTAATGGTCGGCGTATCAGCTCGTCTTGTTTCGGCCAACCGAGAACTTCCCACCAAAAATCACGAGCAGGGTGCCGACTACCAGCAACGTATCCAACGTTTCTCTGAACACGAAAACACCGATCAACGAGGCAAATACCAACAACGCGTAATTGAATGGCTGCAGTGTCACGGCAGTCGTGAATTTCAATGCCTGTAGCAATAGCCCGTTGCGCACCCCTCCATTGAATGCCACATAACACAAGGCGAAGAGCAGGAAGACCCAGTAACGGACCATGACTAGTGTGGTGTTTCAGAAATAACGCTCATATTTTGGGCTAGACTTTTGAGCACTCAAAAGTACTGGAGCAACGATATGAAAACTGGCCGACCTGCTGTTCCCATTGAGTTGAGCGATGAAGAGCGCTCTGAGTTGCTTCGTCGCTCCCGGCAACGCAAGGGGCCTGCCGAATCACGAATTCGAGCCGAAATTATTTTGGCGTGCGCAAGCGGTGAGTCGGGTACTTCTATAGCCAACAGATTCGGTATTGGGGTACACACCGTTTCGCGTTGGCGAGTGCGGTTCAGCCGACTGCGGCTCGATGGCCTGAATGACGAACAGCGCTCAGGCCGGCCTCGCAGCATCACTGATGAGCAAGTGCAAGCTGTCGTGGATCAGGTGCTGAAGTCCAAGCCGAAAGATGCCAGCCATTGGAGTACTCGCTCAATGAGTCAGGCGACTGGCATCTCTCCTGCCAGCGTGATGCGGATATGGCACGCTTTCGGACTAGGCCCTGACGAAAAGTTTTGTGGGAGCGGGCTTGTCCCGCGATGGAGTGCGAAGCGCTCCTGTACCCGATATCAAATGGTGTCAAAGAAGCCGCGAACTCAGGCTTTGCTGCCGCGTTGCGGCAGATCGCGGGGCAAGTCGGATCGCCGCACCGCCGCTCCCACAAAACTTTTCGTACAGAGCCAGTTGCGCGATAGGAAGGTCCTTGACCAGCACCTTGGTGATACCGTCCTGGGCTGCGAAGATGAACATTGAGAGCAGACAAAGGCAGAGGCCTATTCGCCTGCCACTGGTGTGGTTTGACACACTCGTTTGCTGAGTAACCGCGGTCATGCTTCGCTCCCCTGCCCTGTCAATCCGATGCCATCATGTTTTGAATTGCTTCAAGCGTGAGCGGACTCTGACGCGATCAGGTCACCCAGCGCAGCCTCAAGGGCAGCAAACTTGCCGCTCACCAGCCGCGCGAGGGGGCGACGCGGGATACCAGCACCGTAGCCGGTCAGTTCGGCAGCTGCGTACACAGACTGCACGTAATCACCCTGCCAGATCAGCGACATCACTGGCTCCAGCTTACGCCAGATCTCCCGGGCACCTACCCAGTCACCAGCCAGTGCGGCATTGACGAAGGCAACGCAGGTACGCGGCGCCATGTTGGCGCCACCCCAAATCAGTCCTGCGGCGCCCGCATACAAAGCGTAGGCAGCCAGGGGATCGGCGCCGTTCATGGTCGGCAGGCCCGTGCGCACCAGCGTTGCCTGGGCGATCAGGTCGCCACTGCTGTCCTTGACCGAAATGAAATTGGGGATTTCACTCAACTTGACGAACAGTTCAGGGCTCACTTCCACCCCGACCGCCTGCGGCACGTTGTAGCCAATGATGGGCAGGCCCGCCTGGGCAACGCTGCTATAGAAATCGATGATGCCCTGGTCGTCAGTCGGCCCCTCGAAAAATGGGGGTAACACCATTACCCCATCAGCACCGCAATCGGCGGCATGACGGGTGCGCTCCACCACTTCGTCAACCAGCAATGCAGAGGTCTGTACTATCACCTTGGCGCGACCATCAATGGCCTTGGCGCCGAAGGCTACGAGTTGCCTCGACTCTTCTCTGGTGAGGTACACATGCATGCCAGTGCCAGAGCTGAGCACAAAACTTTGTATGCCTGCGTGGAGGTAGCGCTCTATCAGATGTTCAAAACGGGCGAAGTCGATTTTGCCATCCGCGTCAAAGGGGGTGGTAATCGCCAAGTTGATACCGGGGAATGGAAATGCGGACATGCGCTACCTCTTGTAATTGTTAGCAGTGGGCAAATTCACACAACGTTGCGTGCAGTACCGAAACGTCTCTTGTATCAGGCACTCCGGACAGGATCAGGGATGAAGAATCGAGAGGGGCGTAGGGCCGGCCTTATCTATATCGCGGCATGGACAGACACGAGATTGATTCACACAGAAGCGGGTTCGACTCGCTCAAGGTCGCGCCGAACCCAATCAGGGCTTAACTCACGGACCGCAGTGCAATGGGGCCCTGCAGCCGCGTCAGCATGGTCTCGCAGTACCAGTCATCGAACTGGCAAACACCATTCTCGGCAATGTCGGAGAAGGGGCCAGGCTCGTACGTCGGCGAACTGACACCGGCATGGGTCCCCTCTACCAACTTGCGATCCTGATCATTGGTCGCGAGCCACACTTTGGTGAGCCGGTCTAGATCGTAATCAACGCCCTCCACGGCCGTTTTCGGCACCAGCCATTTGGTGGTGACCAAGGTTTCACCAGGGCCGATTGGCAGTACGCGGAAACTCAAGGCATGGTCGCCCAGGAAGTGGTTCCAGGTAGACGGATAATTGAAGTACAGCAGCGCGCCAATGTTCTCTTCGCCGCTCTGGTCCAGCCGGCCCGCAACGGCAGGCTTGCCATCCATGGTGTAGCTGACAGCACCCGCCGACAGCGGAATTCGTGTCATCCGGAAGCGGCCGTTCGGGTCCATAACCAATCGGCTAGGCATCCCCGCACGCTCACAACGATCCCAGTGCATAGCCAGTTCCGGGTCATCTTCCCCGCCGACGCCGGCTACCGAAAGATTTTCGACGAAGGAGTTCATCAACTCAGGGTGGGTACCATCGCAGTGGAAACACTCGCGGTTGTTTTCAAAAACGAGCTTCCAGTTGCCTTTTTCGATCAGGTTCGACTCGAATGCGACCTTGCAGTTATCCAGGAAGTGAGGGGCGATGAAAGGGCTTACCGAACTGCGGAAACTGTCAAAATCTGGCGCCGTTTCTGCGACGCACACGTAAATGTACGTGTGGACGATTTCACAGTGAACCGTCTTCAGGCCGTACTGAGTCTTGTCAAAATCGCTACCCATGTTACCTGCAAACAGCAGGCTGCCATCTAGCTCGAACGTCCACTTGTGGTAAGGGCAGACCATCTTGGCAACCTTGCCCTGAGCCTGCTCACAGACCTTTGCGCCGCGGTGACGACAGGCATTGTGGAAGGCACGAACCTTACCGTCCTTGCCCATTACCACGGCAACAGGATAGTCGCCAATCTGCAGGGTGAAATATTGACCCGGCTTCTCAATTTCAAAAGTATGGCCAGCGAATACCCAATCCGTGTGCCAGATATGTTCGAGATCGGCACGGTACACATCAGGGTCTATATAGAGTTCGCGGGGCAACGCATGGCGCGCTTTGCGCTTGTTAATCAGGCCAACAACGGACGCTTTGCTATTCATTATTATCCTCGCTTCATCAACCGCTCGGGCATGATAAACATGCCCTACTCATTATTCTTAGACTGCCATTCCGAAATGATCAGCTACTGGCCTCGGCGCTAACACCGTGAACACATAACAGCCATTGAACACGGCGTGCGGGCAATATTGACCCATGCTTGGATCAAGGCTAAGGCAGGTGCTGGAGTGCCGACAAACGACTTTTTCAACCCCGTATGGATAAGGGCAGGTTATGGGTCACTCGCTGGCCCAGACTGGGCGCTCAGACACTCCAGCGGGTGAATTTCGACAACACCCAGTCACGTACCCTGCGACACGCCTCGTCATAGTCCGTGCCTTCGCGGCATGCCAGATAGTGCAGGCTATTGCGCAACGTGACCTGCTCACGCACCGGGCGCACCAAAACCCCTCTGTCCACCATCGCGCTCACCAGCTGATTCCAACCCAAGGCGACGCCTTGATGGGTAAGCACCATGTTGATGATCAGGTTGTAGTCGTTGGCATGAAACAAAGGCGGGCTTTCGGGCGGGCGCTCGTCGATATCAATGTTCTGAAACGCCAGCCACACACTCCAATCCACATGCTCGGAAACGCCCGACCTGCCGAAAGGACTGAGATCAAGCAATGAACTGTCGCGCAATCCTTCAAGCGTTGCGACCTCTGGATGTTGCGCCAGGAAGGCGGGCGAGCAGACGGGATAGATGATGTCATGGCAAAGCGGATAACTCTTGTAGCCTGAGCCCACCTTGGAGACTTTGGAAATAATGATGTCAGGCTCAACACCTGGTTCCATGTTGACGAAATTCTGGGTAGTGAACAGATTGAGTTCAATATCAGGATTATTGATTCGGAATTCGGGCAGATGGTGCGAAAGCCAGAACGCTGAAAAAGCGGGCGAACAGCAGATTGTAAGTACGTGTTTGTCGGTCGGCGTACTGCGGATTCTATCCGCAGCGTGCGCGATGTTGACGAATGACATCTGAGCGGCCTCGAAGAAAATCGAGCCTGCGGGCGTCAGCTCAACCGTTCTCCCTACCCGGACGAACAGTTGCGCCCCCAAGAATGTTTCGAGCTCACGAATCTGGCGACTGATGGCCGCTTGGGAAACGCACAGGGCTTCGGCGGCACGGGTAAAACTTTGGTATTTGGCGGCGGCGACAAATGCCTTGACTGCCCTCAAAGATGGCATACGCAGCAGCAAGGTGTCTGGGTCAACGTGCCGGCTCAACATAATAGCTCCCTTACGATCAGGTCCAAAGGCGGCCGAGGTTATCCCAGCCGCTGCTTGGATGACTACACGGCTGTCGCGATTGCACTGAAGCTGTCGCCCGCACCACCGTCTATAACCTTAAGTTATCCATGAAGGCGTGTAAATGTTGGTGGTACTACACCCGAGATGCTTATAGATTTTTAAAAAAGCCCGTTTCCAGGCACACAACAATAAAAACCAGGAAAGCCCCTCATGTGTAAAACACACGTTCCACACTGCCCTTCCATGCCACTACCGCGCGTTATCAGTTCGTCAACGATAACGTCAACGGCACAAAACCCTGGAGGGAAACGATGACTCACGCTGACGAAATCCTGTCCGTCAAAAACATTTATAAAGTTTTTGGTCCCCACGCGGACGTCGCAATGAACATGGTGCATGCGGGCGCCAGTAAACATGAGGTATTCGAAAAAACCGGCCAAGTAATCGGCGTTTTCGATGCCACATTCTCAGTTAAACGCGGCGAAATATTCGTCATCATGGGGCTGTCTGGCTCCGGCAAGTCCACGATGGTTCGATTGTTCAATCGTCTCATCGAGCCTACGTCGGGCAGCATCTACCTGAACGGCAAGGAAATTACTGGCCTCTCGGACAAAGCCCTGCTGGACGTGCGCCGCAAGGAAATGGGCATGGTGTTTCAATCTTTCGCCCTCATGCCACACATGAGCGTGTTGGAGAACACAGCCTTTGGCCTGGAGATTTCCGGCATCAGCGAGACCGAGCGCAACAAACGTGCTCGTGAAGCCCTTTGCCAAGTTGGCCTTGCTGGCCACGAGCACAGTTACCCGCACCAGCTCTCCGGGGGCATGCAGCAACGCGTGGGCCTCGCGCGAGCATTGGCTAATGACCCAACGATTCTGCTGATGGATGAGGCATTTTCTGCTCTCGACCCGCTGATCCGCAGTGAAATGCAGGGTGAACTGATTCGTCTGCAGGCTGAGCAGAAACGCACGATCATCTTCATTTCCCATGACATTGAGGAAGCCATCCGCATCGGCCATCGCATCGCGATCATGGAGGGTGGCCGTGTCGTGCAGATAGGCACCCCGCAGGAGCTCATCAACCAGCCGGCGAATGACTACGTGCGCACCTTCTTCAAGGGCTTCGACAGCTCGCGGGTATTGAAAGCAGGCGATGTCGCACGTTTGGATCCGTCAGCAACCTGCCGTGCCAATGGCAACTTACCCACCTTCGCAGCGGGCATCGACTTCGGTTACCTGCTCGGCGATCACGGGCAACTGCTGGCGGTTGTCGATGCACACGATGACAGCGCGAGCGAGGCCATCCGGCACCACGCCCACGAGCAGCACCCCGTCTACCTTGACACCCCTTTGCATGAAGTACTGAACATTGCAGCCAGCCTGCCATACCCCGTGCCGGTACTCGACCACCACGGAGTCTTCAGGGGAACAGTGTCGAAAAACCAACTTCTGCAGACCTTGAGCCGCAATTAATTAGCCACGGTCCTGAACGTCAAATACCCACAGCCGGACTACCGCTGTCTGTGGCAACGATTCACGAGGAGTGTGCAGATGTCCGAGTTCAGTTTCCTAGACCCTTTTCAGTCGGTTGCTATCCCGCTTGGCGATTGGGTCACCCATACACTCAATTTCCTGGTGCATCACTTCCGCGATGTCTTCCGTGGTATCCGCTGGCCGATCGATCAGGTGTTGAACGGCATCGAGTTCATTCTGCAAAGCATTCCGCCCAGTATCGGCATCCTGTTGTCGTCGCTGCTGGGCTGGCAGCTGGCGGGCAAGCGCATGGCACTGTTTTGTTTCATCACGCTGACCTTGCTCGGGTTGATCGGTGTCTGGTCTGCTTCGATGACCACCCTGGCCCTGGTACTGACCTCGGTATTTTTCTGCGCGCTTATCGGCATTCCGTTAGGGATCCTGTGTGCTCGCAGCAACCGCCTGGAGCAAGTGACACGGCCATTACTCGATGCCATGCAAACACTTCCCGCGTTCGTGTACCTGGTACCCGTGGTCATGCTGTTCGGTATTGGCAACGTGCCCGGTGTACTGGTCACCATCGTGTTTGCTCTGCCGCCGCTGGTACGCCTGACCAACCTGGGTATCCGACAAGTGCCGGAAGACAAGATCGAAGCTGCCCGCGCTTTCGGTTGCACACCACGGCAGATGTTGACCCGGGTGCAGCTCCCCCTTGCGACCTCGACCATCATGGCAGGGCTCAATCAGACGCTGATGCTGTCGCTGTCGATGGTCGTCATCGCCTCGATGATTTCGGTCGGCGGCCTTGGGCAGATGGTACTGCGCGGCATTGGCCGCCTGGACATGGGGCTCGCCACGGTTGGCGGTGTCGGCTTGGTGTTGCTGGCAATTTTCCTTGACCGGCTAACCCAAGCCATGGGTGCGCGTACCGCTGCCGACCCTAGCCTGCGCTGGTATCACACCGGCCCGGTGGGCCTGATCACCCGCCTGTATGGTGCGGGCAGACCCGCAAGGCAGCCGCACTCAGCCTGACCGCCCAACAGGCCTGCATTCAAAACAATGACCAAAACAAGGTAAGCGACGATGTCTGAATTCAAACTTCTGCGCGCCCTCCTGCAAGGCGCGGGCGCCGTGTCACTTTCACTGGCAGCATTGTGCGCAAACGCGTCAGCAGACCAACCCGGTGAGGGCGTCAAGGTCACACCGATCTTCCCACCTATCGCAGAGGAACGTTTTCGCGGCGAGGTAGCCATGGCTGGCTTGAGGGCGCTCGGTTACAAGGTCGAGGAACCCAAGGAAACCGAGTACGGCGTGATGATGATGGCGCTGGCCAACGGTGACGCAGACTTCACCGTGCACCTGTGGGACACGTTGCACGGCAAGTTCTACCAGCAGGCCGGTGGCGACGACGTGATGGTGAAAACAGGCGAAATCATGCCTGGGGTGCTTCAGGGCTACCTGATCGACAAAAAAACCGCCGATGCCCATAACATCAAGTACATCACAGACTTGAAAAACCCGGAGATCGCCAAGCTGTTCGACACCGATGGCGATGGCAAGGCAGACCTGACCGGCTGCAACCCGGGCTGGGGCTGCGAGCTGATCATTGATCATCAGATCAAAGCCTATGGCCTGAGCAAGACCGTACACGTCAACCAAGGCTCCTACTTCGCCCTGATGGCAGACACCATCACGCGCTATAAGGAAGGAAAGCCCATCCTCTACTTCACCTGGGTGCCGCAATGGATAGCCACCGTGCTGGTTGAGGACAAGGATGTGGTTTGGCTCGAGGTGCCGAAAACGGATCTGCCGGACGGCAACAACAATGTCGATACCACGTATAAAGGCAAAAACCTTGGCTTCGCGGTCGACAAGGTAGAAGCCGTGCTCAACAAGGACTTCGCCAAAGAGAACCCTGCAGCGCTGAAATTCCTGTCGCTCATGCAGATCAGCACCGCAGATGAGAGTGCGCAGAACCTCAAGATGCAACAGGGTGAGAAGAAACCTGCCGATGTTCAGCGCCATGCGCAGGAATGGGTCGCAGCGCACCGCCAGCAATTTGATGCATGGCTGCAGTCTGCCCGCGCCGCAGCCACGCAGGCGAGTAACTGAAACCGCAGAAGTGAAGCAGGTTGAACCTGCTTCACAGCCCTCACCGCTCGTCCCGGCCAGCCCTGCCGCGCGATTCTGCAAGCGGCACGCCCACCCGATCCGGCGTCAGGGAAATTCATCAGAACAATAAACACATAGCCTGGAGACCATGATGTCATCGCCTTTTTCCATTACCGCTGATGCGCGTCGTATCGATCCTGCCAGGCGCCGTGCTACAGCGCTCAAAGCAGATGGTTCGGTTGATGACAACGATCGGAGCGAGATCGGTCCGACACCCTTGGCCTTTGCCGAGTGGGAGCAACTTGGGTTGCAGCCCCCTCACCTACCGACCATGAGGGAGTACCGGTTGGCTCGCATTCGAGCACAACTGGTCGAGCGCGACCTGGCGGGTGTGTTGCTGTTCGATCCCCTTAATATCCGCTACGCCACTGACACCACCAACATGCAACTATGGACCACCCATAACCCAGCACGCGCGTGCTTCGTGGCGGCTAGCGGCCACGTGGTGCTATGGGACTTCCATGGCTGCGACCACCTCAGCGCACACCTTCCACTGGTCACGGAGCTGCGCAGCGGCGCATCGTTCTTCTACTTTGAAACCGGTGATCGTACCGAAGAGCACGCGCGTCGATTCGCCGCGCAGGTTGATGAGCTGCTGCGCGCGCACGCCGGCACCAATCGCCGTCTCGCCGTGGACCGAATAGAAGTTGCGGGCGTTCGCGCACTGGATGCATTGGGCGTACAGCTTTTCAATGGTCAAGAGGTGACCGAATTCGCCCGGCTGATCAAGGGGCCTGATGAAATCAAAGCCATGCGTTGCGCGGTAGCATCCTGCGAAGCAGCGGTGGCTGAAATGCAGCAAACCATGCGCGCAGGCCTCACCGAAAATGATATCTGGTCAGCGCTGCATGCAGGCAATATCCGCCGGGGTGGCGAATGGATAGAAACGCGCATTCTCAGTTCCGGCCCCCGCACCAACCCCTGGTTTCAGGAGTCTGGGCCGCGCGTCCTCAGCGATGGCGACTTGCTGTCGTTTGATACTGACCTGATCGGCGTTTATGGCATGTGCGTGGACATGTCTCGCAGTTGGATCTGTGGAGGCCGGGAGCCGACGGCCGAGCAAAAGCGCTTATACCGTATCGCGTACGAGCACATCATGCATAACACTGAGTTGGTCAAACCGGGCGTGCGTTTCACCGATCTCTCAGCGAGCGCCCACCGGCTGCCTGAGTCGTGTCGTGCTCAGCGCTATGGCGTGCTTTTTCATGGTGTTGGGCTCTGTGACGAGTATCCCAGCATTCGCTATCCAGAGGATGTCGAATCTTATGGTTACGAAGGGGAGCTGCAGCCCGGCATGGCATTGTGCGTAGAGGCCTACATCGGCGAGGTGGGGGGGCGTGATGGCATCAAGCTTGAGAACCAGTTGCTGGTCACCGAAACCGGGTATGAGCTACTTACGCACTACCCATTCGACGACAGCTTCCTGCGAGATTGAGTACCGTTAGAACTTTAAGCCGTCCAATGGATAACCATGAGTTATCCATTGGCGACCAGAAATGTTGCTGGACGTTAAGGGCGCTCAATAATAAATTTCAATGCATCTCTGCAGGCATCGACTTAGTGCACATAAAAACAATGTAAGCGCCTAGAGCGTAAATTGCTCACGGCCCAGCCTAGGCGGTAGCGTCATGAAAAGTTTATCCACCGGTTTCAGTGCAACCTTCGCAGATCGTAATCTGCAATATACCCGACCCGGCGGAACATCTCCGACCTTATCAAAAGTCGGCTTTCTACTTCTGGATAACTTTTCGCTGCCATGCTTTACCCAGGCGCTTGATGTTTTGGTGACCGCGAATGTCATCCGGCCCGGTTCCATCCGCATGCATACCTTTAGCCACAATCACGCGGAGGTCATGAGTGACCTTTCTATTCCTATAAGACCTGACACCCCACTTACTGATATCCGCCTTGCCGACCTTGACCTGATCATCATCTGCGGGGGGTTGAGATCACCCCGGACAGTCCCGGCTTGGATCAATACGTTGCTGCTCAAGCTCGCCAACCTTCCCATCACGCTGGGGGGGCTTTGGAATGGTGCCTGGTACCTGGGCAGAGCTGGCTTGCTGGACGGTTATCGTTGTGCCATTCATCCCGAACAGCGCCTCGCCCTGTCCGAAGGCTCACCGCATGCAAGCGTGACATTGGACAGTCTGGTGCTTGATCGGGACCGCGTCACTGCCGCGACCCCGGCCGGTGCCTTTCAGATGATGATCAAATGGTTGGAGAAATGCGCGGGCCGTACCCTTGCAGACGCCGTCATCGATTTACTTGATTACGATCAATCGCGAATCCGCAGTATAGAAACCACCCACACTAAAAAGCTGACTGGCCGCCTTCGCGAACTCGTCAAATTGATGGAGGCAAACCTGGAGGACCCTCTGGACCCTGTCCAACTTTCCCGCTGCGTCGGCCTTTCGCGGAGGCAGATGGAACGGCTCTTTCAAGGTCAGCTCTCAACAACGCCACAGAAATATTACCTGGAACTTAGAATTACCGAAGCAAGGCGCCTTATTCAGAATTCGAAGTCTTCCCTCATGGATGTGGCACTTGCCTGCGGCTTCGTGTCTTCCAGCCACTTCAGTAGAAATTACAGCCGATTATTTGGATACCCGCCCTCAAAAGAACTTCGCTATGAACTGTAGCGCCCGCTGTATCCCGCCAAGTCCATACAGCGAGAACCAGGACTCAACCCATGACAAAAATAACATCCCTGCCTGCTGACGATAACACCTGTGGCTGGTACCACTTGAGCAAGGGTCGGCAAGTAAAGCCGGGCCATCAAGGGCATACCCAAGCCCGGTGGGTAATCGTGGGCGCCGGTTACACCGGATTGGCCGCGGCTCGCCAACTGGCGTCGCATTTTCCAGACCAGCCGATCGTGCTCATCGAGGCACAGGAAGTCGGTTTTGGCACGTCCGGACGCAACGCAGGTTTCGCCATTGACCTGCCCCATGACATCGGCGCTGAAGACTATATAGGCGATATCGCAACTGCCAAGACCACCCTGAAGCTCAATCTCAGTGGTCAGTCTTACCTCAAGGCGTTGGTAGAACGCTTCAAGATCGATTGCCAGATGAAACACTGCGGCAAGTACCAGGCGGCGGTGGAAAAACGGGGGATAGCCGTACTCGACGCTTATCGAAATGGCCTCGACAAGTTGGGGCAACCCTACCAGATGATCGAAGCAGATGAGTTGCCTGAGCACATCGGAACTCGTTTTTACCGTAAGGCGTTGTTCACCCCCGGTACGTCACTGATCCAGCCGTCAGCGTTGGTCAAAGGGCTGGCCGACTCGCTTCCCGCCAATGTCACCCTTTATGAGAACACCCCAATCACCGACATCGAGTACGGTGAGAAGACCGTCCTCAAACATGCGCACGGGTCCATTACCGCAGACAAGCTGATCTTGGCCAACAACGCGTTCGGGATGAGTTTCGGTTTTCTCAAAGGTCGGATGCTACCGGTATTCACCTACGCCAGCCTCACGCGCCCCATGACTGAAGAAGAACAGCTACGCCTTGGCGGAAAACCCTACTGGGGGCTGATTCCGGCAGACCCGTTTGGTACCACGGTAAGGCGCACACCAGACAATCGAATTCTTATTCGCAACAGCTTCAGCTTCCACCCCAACGGGCGAAGTGACGCCAGATACCTGCATCGATTCGTCAACCGTCACAGGACCTCTTTCGAACGCCGTTTCCCGATGCTTCCCGGCCTCCCCTTCGAATATACCTGGGGTGGTGCGCTGGCCTTATCGCGCAACCACGAGGGCTATTTTGGTGAGCTGCGGCCCAATGTCTACGGGGCCTTGGGATGTAACGGGCTGGGTGTGACCCGCGGTACCGCGACTGGAAAGCTGATGGCTGACTGGCTGGCGGGCGAGCGCTCGGAGCTAATCGACTTCGTGCTCGGCTCTGCGGGGCCTTGTGCCAATCCGCCTCCAGCGCTGGTATCACTGGGGGTCAATCTGAACTTGAAATGGGGTCAGTACCGAGCAGGCCAGGAGAGCTGACCGCACCCGGACTGCCAGCTGTACATTCCAACAACAATAAAACTGCCATCGCTCATTGAGTTTTTGAGGAGGCCTCGACCGCACGACGGCAACGTTATGTGGATTCGCTCTGCCCTAACCAAAAAAGCAATATCAGGTACAAGAATGACAAGCCCGCATATTTCAGTTGAAGATGTTCCGCTCAATACGTTTCACAAACTACTCACCCTGCGCTCGGGTGGGGGATCGTTCGTTGATGGTTACGTCCTGAGCATTATTGGTGTGGCCCTTGCCTCTATTTCAGGATCCTTGGCACTGACCAGCTTTTGGCAGGGCATGATCGCCGCTTCGGCGCTGATCGGTATCTTCTTCGGTGGCTTCCTCGGCGGCTGGCTCACCGACCGGTTGGGCCGAAAGCGCTTGTTCTTCGTCGGCCCGATCCTGTTCGTAGTGGCTTCCGTTGCCCAGTACTGGGCAGATACAGCGTTGGCTATCTTCCTGCTGAGGTTAATGATCGGTATTGCCGTCGGTATCGAGTACCCGGTTGCCACCTCGCTGCTCGTCGAGTTCATGCCCAGGAAGTACCGTGGCCCTCGCCTGGCCATGCTGACGATCCTCTGGTTTGCAGGGGCTGCATGCGCATACATGGTGGGCGAAGTGATCTTGAGATTCGGTGGTGATGATGCCTGGCGCTGGGTGCTGGCAAGCTCGGCGATCATTGGCCTTGGTTTGTTCCTGGTACGGCTGGGCACGCCAGAATCACCCCGCTGGTTGTTGAGCAAAGGCCGGGGCGCAGAGGCCGAGGCCATCATCAAACAAGTCTATGGTGATGATTTCTCGCTGAAGAACCTGCCCGAACAGGATAGCCAGTACAAAGTTACCATCTGGAACCTGCTGTACGCCGGCTATGGCGCCAGGATGCTGTTCGTCATCGTTTTCTGGACCTGCTGCATCATTCCGCTTTTTGCTGTTTACGCCTTCGCGCCGAAGGTTCTGGGGGCGATGAATGTCAGCGGCGACAGCGCTTCGATCGGCTCCGTACTGATTACCTTGTTCTTCGTGGTTGGCTGCATCATCGCCACAAAGATCATCAACCGGATCGGCCGCCGAAGCATGCTCCTCTACAGCTTCCTGTTTTCAGGGCTAGCCTTGCTATGCCTGGGTGCCTTCCACGCCAGTGCCGGTATCTGGATCCTGCTGTTCTTTGCTGTCTATGCCTTGTTCATCGGCGGCGCACAAGTACTCACCCTGGTGTACCCCAACGAAATATTCCCGACTGAGATTCGCGCATTCGCAGTTGGCGTAGGTACATCGTTTTCGCGCATCGGAGCGGCAATCGGAACCTATCTGGTACCCATTTCAATCGACGTGCTCGGCATCGGCCAAACCATGTATGTGGCTGCAGCCATCACGTTGGTAGGGCTGCTGCTGTCCTGGATGCTGGCCCCGGAAACCCGTTCGCTCAACCTTCAGCAGGCAGCCTCTCTAGGTTGATCCAAACACCCCGCGCTGACCGGGTCAGCGCTGACTAACAGTGATAGTGACTGGAGCGATATCAATGAAATTCGAAGGCATCTACACCCCGGCAATCACTCCGCTGGCTGCGGACGGTTC
>RCUU01001027.1_pt1 | contig 14074 bp, 19 predicted proteins | sample 2166211 | NCBI WGS metagenome assembly RCUU01 (sample SAMN09932620, study PRJNA488358) | compost metagenome | feature: garden; material: soil; isolation source: compost soil in phenylacetic acid-enriched culture | place: Germany: Experimental Botanical Garden Goettingen | collected 2016-01-27
ATGGTAAACCTGAAAAGAAGGGCAAACCCTCTCTCAGAAATATACCTGCATTACGAAAAGGAGTTTTATCATGACAAAGCTAAAGTACCACAAAATTCGCGTCATTTGTAATACGGATCTCCGCAATGAATCTTCAACTCTAATTGTTGACCGCTCGTTGACTTCCCCTAAAGATAATCTTCAATTGTTGATCCAACCCATAATTTTTTGTCCGAGAGAAATTGAAATTGTGATACGTAAATGTAGGGATACATTTTTAAGCTGAATGTTGACTCCCTGTTGACTTTCCGTGCACAAAAATACAGAACAACGGCATCCATCTCGCCATGCTCTGTATTGAGTTTCGTATACTTATATACGTCTTTCTCCCTTACTCCTCCCCAACCACAACCGGATTCCCCTCATAGCTAATCCAGTCACTCCAACTGCCAGCATACAGCCGCACATTCTTAAATCCGGCCTTTTCCAGCGCCAGCACGTTCGGGCAGGCGGTTACCCCGGAGCCGCAGTAGACGATGATTTCCCGATCCTTGTCCAGCCCTGCGAAGTGCTCCTGCAGCTGCCCGGGGCTTTTGTAGCTTCCATCTTCATTCTGGGTGTTTTTCCAGAAGAAGTTGACCGCTCCGGGGATATGCCCGGCTTTCTTGTCGAGTGTCTCTTCCTTGCCCTGATACCGCTCATTCGCGCGGGAATCAATCAGGACCGGTAGAACAGAAGGAGAGGGGGAAGCGGCGGCCGCGACCGTTTGTTCTGATACCTGACGAACCTCATCCACACCGGCCAGCATTTGCGGCTGTACCTTTGGCTCGAATGTGCTCGGCACCCGTACCGGCTGATGGTCTGTCACCGGGAATTTCTCAGCTTTCCATGCGCTGAAGCCGCCTTCCAGAATAAATACATTCTCATGCCCCAGGTAGCGCAGCAGCCACCATAGACGTGCGGCATTCATGCCGCTCTCGTCATCATAAGCAACGATGCGTGAACCATTGCCGATCCCTAGCTTTGCCAGGCGGGCAGCGAGCACCTGCGGATCAGGCAGCGGGTGACGTCCGCCGTGTTCTCCCACCGGGCTTGACAGATCCTGCTCCAAATCGAGATATACCGCGCCTGGAATATGCTCCTGCTCATAGCTCTCCCGGCCAGCTTCAGGTTTACCCAGCGTAAACCGGCAATCCACAATCGTCTGCTCCTGCTCATAGAGCCTTGCCAGCAGCCAGCGTTTGGTTACAGTAGCGTCCATAAGTATCCCATCCTTTGCTTATATTCATATGAAATGTATTATAGCGGAAAATCCGGGATTCCGCATAAACAGAATACCAAAAGGAGCAGAAATCTCTTTTTGACATCACAGTTTAAGCTCTAAAAAAGCTAATCCCGGTCCATAAACTGGGCTTCAACGGCATCGGCAGCAGGCGGCAGCTGCATTCCTTGCTTCCAGATCAGAATGGGGTTATCATCCTTGGGGCCGTAATAGATGGCTTTAATCTGAGTGGAAGGGTCAGTATGGTTGGCATTTAATTGTTCGAGGTCGATCAATTCGTAACCGTTGCCAAGCCCCAGCTCTACATCTGTTTTGGCCTTAAAGACAGGCCGCATCGGAGTGATGTAGAAGTTGCCGTCACCTTCCGATTTCCCACGGATCCGATTCACCCGATATCCATCGGTCAGCTTGACATGATAAGCGATCTTCCCGTCCCTGAGCCGGCTTACATCGGTGATTTCAATAACACTGGAGGGGACTTCTGTAACATTCCAGCGGAATAAGCCGACATACCCTAAAACGATAACGCCGCATAGGGTTGTAGCTAGGAGCAGACCTTTGACAAATGCCATTGCTTTGGAGCGGTACCAATATCCTTTGAAGCTTTGGAGAGCGGTGCCTTCCTGTTTGTTTTTCTCTATGACCTCAAAAGGCAATCTGCTGTTCTGCTGCAGCTTGTGCAGGGCGGCGGTACAATGCTCACAGGTTGCTAAATGGGCTTCGATGGATTCCCTGGTATCTGTGCTGCAGACCTCATCATGGTATAGGGGCAGTAAATCTTCAACGACATCGCAGGACAGTTTATTCATCAAAATTCCTCCAGTAATAAGTCTTTAATGATGTTTCTTGCACGGTGAAACGTAACCCTTGCCCAGCTTTCTGTTTTTCCAAAGACCTCACTGATATGGTCAAAGGATAATTCTCCGAATACCCGCAGAGTAAATACTTCCTTATAGGGTTCTTTAAGACTGTGCAACACCTTATGAATTCTTAACGCTTCTGTTTTGTCGGCCAGCTGATGTTCAAGCGTGAGACTGTTTTCCGGGATATTTTCCTGTGGATCGCCCGGACGGTAACGTTTTTGTTTGTTCATGTAAGTGAAGTAGGTATTTTTGGCGATTTGACACAGCCAGACGCTAATTTTACAATTGCCTTTGAACTGGTTGATATTTTTCATGGCTTTTACAAACGTTTCTTGCGTAATCTCCTCTGCAATCTGCTTATCTCTGCTTAAGGACAACGCAAATAAGTATACATCCTGAAAATATTGCTCGTAGATTTGTTCTACATCGGCCACATGTTCACCACCTTACATAGATAAGACCCGTTCACAGGAAATTCGTTACAAAATAAAGAGAGAGGGGCATAAGCCTACGGATATTATGGTAAGCCAGATATGGCCCGAGTGGAAGGGAAACCTGCGGAAGCGGAGCGGCGGCTGGAATAACACAACTTATTTTGTGGAAAATGGTACTCATCGCGCGGTGCTCCGTATCTATGATACCCACAGGGACAGGGCTAAGATCGAATTCGAGCATGCCGTGCTGCAAAATCTGGGTGTGTTGTCTTTGCCGTTCAGCATCCCGGTGCCTGTCCTGACTGCAAGCGGAGGAACTATGGTTCAGTTGGAGGAGGGTAAAGGCAAATTCGCCTGTTTGTTCAAATATATAGAAGGCTATTCGCCTGCTGAGGAGGAAAATGGCTATTTCGAATCCTTCGGAGAGGCCGCTGGTACCTTATCCGTTGTACTTGCAGACATAGATCCCGGTCTTACTCCGGTGTACCGGCCTTATTATGAGCTGCGTCAAGCATATCCGCTGTGCACTGGAGAAGTAATCCGGGAGCTGTGTCAGAAACCGCCTGTACCCTTTACAGAGCTTGCTCAGGAATTGGGGCTGCTCTACAAGGCTTATGAAAGTATTGCTGATTCACTGACTGAACTGGAGGGATTGCCGCATCAGCTAGTGCACGGGGATTTGAATGCGTCAAATTTGCTGCTCAAGACAACAGATCACCGGTACGTAGCCGCACTGCTTGACTTTGAATTCTGTACCTTTGATGTGCGGGCCATGGAGCCAGCGGTCATTCTGTCCGGGCTGCTGGGCCATGCGGAGGAAGAGCAGGCGGTATTAGCGTTTTGCCGGGGCTTCAGCCGCAGGGTCCGTCTCTCTGAAGCCGAAATCAAGGCCATTCCGGCACTGATGCTGCTTAGAAAAGTCGATGTATTCCTTCATTTTATCACCCGCTATTTGGAGGGGACGGATGAAGCACATGTGCTGCAAGAGCAAGTGAAACTGCTGTCGGAAGATGTAACACAGCTGTCCGCACGGACGACTCCAATTGTGGAAATCCTGAAGGAAGAGCAAGAGAGGGCTTGCTGAGGCTAACCCTTGCCTCCCAGGCTCATCCTGTATGCTTTAGTTGCCCCCGCCCGTGGGCTTTTCAGATCAACAATGGCATCAGGGCGGGGCCTTCATATCCGGGAAACAAGCTCCACAGCCTGCCGCCTCGATTCAGCACATTATTGCAACCGCTCAACTTCAGCCGATAGTAGGGCCCCCCGTAAATAAACAGCCAGCCGATTTTTGGTAAGGAACATCTTGAAGGCGTGAGATATCCTCTCGTCCTGCCCCGAGGTTTCCGCTTCGCCAAGATGGAAGAATAGGGTGGACAAAAGCCCCGTATGTAATTCTGATCCACAAACAAGAGAAAAAGCAATAGCAGGACAAGAGCGGCCTTCAGCCAAAAAGGATCGTTGAAGGATATATCTGGGAACGTTTTCATTTTTCCTTTAAAAAAGCTCAGGAATAACCCTGAGCCAGGAAAACCTATTAAACTGTGGTGATAAGTTCCCAGTCGCCAAAAGGGTAAGTCTGTTCCGGGACCGTAAATCCGTTAGCGTCTCTGCCTGCCGCATACAGAGAGACATCACTTATAAATCCGGCTGCTGCCGGGGAGGAAACGTTAATCGTGTAATTGGCTACCGTAGTGGGAATTACCAGAGTTACCACGCCATTAGCAGCTGCAATCGCAAACGTTGTGGTAAAAAACAGAGTTTCAACCAGTCCTTCCGGTCCAGCGTCAGTAATACTGTACGCATTAACTACGATTGGCTCAAGTCTGGCTGCGGTGGTGTTCGTAATGCGCAGTTGAACGAAAGTCGAAATGGTAGCAAGTGTGGGATCCAGGTTGGCAACAGCACCGATGGAATGAATGGCCATGTGCTCACCTCCTTTTAACTTGATAGCATAATATATGTAATTTTAATAGGAAGTACTGGATGGTTGCCTTAAATTAATAGAAAAGGCGAATCACAGCAGGAAAACATAAGGGATTCCAACAGAATTACGGTAAATCCGCAGGTGGAAGAAATAGGCTTTACAAAAATGTTGAGTCGGTGTACTATTTAACTAACACACCAGTACAATATACATTTGACATTTAGACTGACAACCATTGATTTCAATCCAGGAGGGTGCCATGAATCAGACCGGAAACTATTTAGAAGCTGCAGGTTATGGTAAAACGCCTATAGTTCTGCAAATGCAAGGCGTAAGCAAGATCATCAAAGGGAAGGCCATTGTGAACGAACTGTCCTTTGATATCCGCAAGGGAGAAATTGTCGGGCTGCTGGGGCCCAATGGAGCCGGAAAAACGACGACTATCCGCATGATGACTGGTTTAATTCGGATGTCGGAGGGGGATGTGCTTATTGAAGGGCGTAGTATCCGTAACGACTTCAATAAGGCAATCGCCCATATCGGCGCTATTATTGAGAACCCTGAGTTTTATCCTCATATGACAGGCTATGACAACCTGAAGCAATACCAGCGGATGAGTGACGGCATTACGGATTCGCGGATTGATGAAGTTGTGCGGCTGGTCGGCCTGCAGGAAGCTATGGGCAAAAAGGTAAAAGCTTATTCCCTGGGGATGCGCCAGCGGCTCGGAATTGCCCAGGCGCTGCTGCATGCGCCCAAGCTGCTGATTCTGGATGAGCCTACTAACGGGCTAGATCCTGCGGGAATCCGGGAGATGCGTGAATATATGCGCAGAATCGCAGAAGTGGAAGGCATATCCATACTCATCTCCAGCCATATGCTTGCAGAGATTGAGCAGATTTGCCACCGTGCAGTAGTTATTCAGAATGGCAAGCTGATCGCCGTAACTCCGCTCGGAGAAGAGGCGCAGGCTGGGGGAGCGATTCCTCTGGCAATCAGGGTTGGCAAGCTGGAAGCCGCTATTTCTGTGATCCAAACACAACCGGAAGTACAGCTCATCCGCACGGATGAAGCGAACTCCGAAGTTCTCGTTAGCATGCCGGATGATCAAGTGCCTGAACTCGTAGCGGCATTCAGCGAGGCGGGAGTTAGGGTCTACCGCATTACGGACAACAAGCAGAGTCTGGAAGAAGAATTCCTGAAATGGACAGGGGGGAACCGCATTGCATAAGTTTAACAACCTGGTGCTGAATGAGTGGCTTAAATTATCGAAGAAACGCACCTTTTTCATAGCTTACGGGCTATTGATCGTAATGCCGCTGGTGATAGGGTACATCGTGCATTCAGTGGCAGAGGATATCTTTGCTTCCGGCCCGCAATTTGCGGCGGAAATGCTGCTGCCGACAGCCATCGGCCAGGTGCTGAGTATCCTGGTTATTATCGGGACAGCGGGACTTGTCGCCAAGGAATACAGCCAGGGAACGATCAAGTTCCTGCTGATCCGTGCCCGCAGCCGAACTGCCATCCTGGCCTCCAAATATGTAACCGTCCTGCTGTACGCGCTCAGCTTAACCGTTGTGACTGCAATTGCGGTATATGCCTCAGGCATGCTGTGGTTTGGAAATGGCGGGGGCGGCCTGGGAATTGGCGATGTTCTCACATCAGTGCTTTATAACAGCGTATATATGGTTATGTACGCAACACTGGCTTTTATGATAGGGATATTGACCACTTCTACCGGGGTAACCATAGGGATCTCAATGTTTGCCTTAACGATCAGCAACTTAATCATCTTCCGTGATTTCTACAAATATGTTTTGTTTCCCAACTTGAACCTGGCTGCCTATGAAGGTGGCGGTGCGCCGCTTCCGGGGATGACTCTCCAGTTCTCTATCCTCATGCTGGCTGTATATTTCTTACTGTTTCTTCTGGCAGGATTTATGGTGTTCAGACGAAGGGACGTTGCTTGATGACCATGGAATTTGACAATAATCAGCCGATTTACCTCCAGATCATGAATTATATGAAAGGGGAGATCGTTACTGGAAAGCTGAAGCCGGGCGACAAAATCCCCTCCGTGCGTGAATTGGCCGCTGAACTGCAGATTAATCCGAATACGGTGCAAAGAACCTTTCAGGAACTGGAGCGTGAAGAAATCGTGGAAACCCGGCGCGGGATGGGCAGATATGTAACCGGCAATGAACTGACGATTCAGACGATCAAAAAAGAAATGGCGCAGGATGTGCTGGACCGTTTTTTCCGCGGCATGCAGGAGCTGGGCTTCCAGAGCGGGGAAATCCTGGCGGCTGTCGCTGAGAACATTGAACAAAGAACGAAACTATAGGGGGAATTGTCGCGGTGGACAGGATACTTCAAGTACAAGATGTGACGAAAAAATACGGCTCCAAGCATGCGCTGCACGGGGTCTCCTTTGAACTCAGTGCCGGTAAAATCGTCGGACTGCTCGGCAGCAACGGCAGTGGCAAAACTACACTGATGAAGCTGATTGCCGGGCTTGCCCAGCCGAGCTCGGGGAGTATTTCCGTGCTGGGCGTTCCGGTAGGGGAAGCGAGCAAGACACTGGTGTCCTTTATGCCGGACCGCCCCTTAACTGAATCATGGATGAACGTGGGGGATGCGCTCAGATTTCAGCAGGATTTCTACCCTGATTTTGATCCGGGCAAAGCGAAGCGGATGCTGGAATTCATGAAACTGAGGGAGCGGGACAAAGTCCGTACTTTATCCAAGGGGATGAGTGAACGCCTGCAGCTGACCATGGTGCTCTCACGCAGAGCCAGTTTATATATCCTGGATGAGCCTATCGGCGGAGTTGACCCTGTTGCCCGGACAAAAATACTGAATGCGATGATGGAGTTCTATGAAGAAGACAGTACGATCCTGCTCTCCACGCATCTGGTAACGGATATCGAGCGGATTTTTGATGAAGTGATCTTTATAAAAGATGGTGGGCTTGTGCTGCATAGTGAAGTGGAGGATCTTCGGCTACAGCGGGGAAAAAGTGTGGATGAGCTGTTCAGAGAGGTGTATGCGGAATGCTGAAGCTGATGAGGTATGACTTGAGAAGTAAACGGGAGCGGATTCTTGCTGTCTTTGTCATTATGCTGCTGGTCCAGGCTGGAATATGGATTTCGAGCAGCTCTGCGGGGATAGACCTTTTAACGCTAAATATGATTACTTACAGCGGTTTCGGTTTTGCCCTGCTGCTCTTTGCTTTTCTCGGCTATGTCCGCTACTTAAGGTCTTATGCCAGAAGACTGCTGCCGGTCCGTACTGTTCAGAGTGTGCTCTCACCGCTGCTGCTCTGCTGGCTTCTGCTGCTGTCAGTGGTGATCATTGCTGCGATCCATTTGGGCATTTATATACTGCTGTATTCTCCCGATTTTCTTCCGGTGAACTTCTGGCCGATGGCATCATGGAGCGTGCTCAATCTTCTGTGGACCGCCGGATTTGAGCTGATCCTTCTAATGTTTGCCGTTACCGTTGCCGTAAGTCTTCGGGTGAAGGGTACAATCTGGATTGGGATTGCTGTTTTTATGGTGATTGAAAACGGTATAACCTTTATTGAGAATCAGTTTTGGGGGAGCTATATTTCTGCATTGGATAACGCATTCCAGTTCAAGGTGTATGATCCTTCAGCCGTAAGCAGCGGACTGAAAATACCGGATATAGGAACTAATTTCTGGCCGCTGATCTTCGAGGCTGTCATTGGAGCCGTTCTTATTTATGTAATTACACTGCTGATCCAAAAAAGAATTGAAAGCTGACCCTTTCATTTGCTTTAGAAATGAATGGATCAATTAGCGAAAGCATGGCCATGGGCTGTGCTTTCGTTTTTGTGCAGGCGGAAACCGTTCTGACCCGGCTGCTGAAGTGCAGAATGGGCACATCACAAAAAGACGTCCTCCTCGAGGAGGGCATCTATAATGACGGTTCGAATTATAATCCTTGCGCTCTGCGTGTGTTGGTCCAGATCTCAAGCTCCCGAAGCAACCGTTCTTCCTCGGCCTCCTGCAGATCCAGACGGATTCCGTACTGGTACTGGCCCAGTCCAAACATCCAGCCCCAGCGCACACTGCCTTCGAACTGGAGCTTGTCTTCCGCAAGCTGGAAATGAATGATCAGCTTAGTATCCCCGGCAGTAAAGCGGAGGTTCAGCGAGGTGCGCACTTTGCAGCCCGAACGGCTAAGGTCAAGCAGCACGCCTTCAGTCAATTTGCCGGCACCCGGGCCGGAATTGCCTGCGGGAAGTTCTAGCCAGCATTCGATGGGCTGGTTCATTACATATCGGAACGGTTCTTTTCTGCTGGAGTCGTCCATTTGTACCTCCGCTGTTTTTTTTGCTATTATATCGAACTGCAAAGATCCGGGCAATCTACTAAAGTGCTATTTTTTAAAAGAAAAGATTTGAGTTTCTTCCAATGACGAAAAGGCAGAGGGGAATTCTGGATAAACAGCAAAAAGGAATGCCATTATCCTCTGGGGGCGAGGGGGAGGCATTCCTGAATACAATAATATTAATATGTAGAGTTTTGCAGTGAATTATAGATTGTAGAGGGAAGCCATACAGTCCACAAACATCTTATTGTATTCAGAGCGGGACAAATCCCGTGATGAGGCAATATCTCTGCCCAAAAATTCAAACCAGGTAATTTCGGTGCCATCCTTCTTATAGAAGAATCTTTCATGCGCCATGGAAAAAACGTCATTATCAAAAGTGGGAACATGCTCATATTTAAGCTCGGTGCCCTGCTTTTCGGAGACTAAGGTAGCCAGAAGAATCAGCATTTTAAATGGGTCATCATACATTTCATATTGTTCTGTCATCAGAAAGCACTCCTTGTGATGGTTGATGAGCAGATTATACTACAGCGTCAAAATGTAAGCATTACCATTCAGGCAACTCAGTATTATTTTGCTATAAGCAATCAGTTAAATGAAGAAAATAGAGGTTCAACATGTAAACGGTGAACTGGCTCTGTCAGCATTCCTACAGGTCAGCGCAGCCTTTTACGCGGATTGGACCACCACTTAATCCATAGATTACCTTCGTCGTCGCGAAAAAATTTGACCCCTATCCAGCTGAGAGGCGTCCACAACTCTTTAAAATAATACGATGGCATAGGCTATTAGACCCTCCTAATTAGTTAATTATAACTATATTACGGCATGAATATGAAAATCACAAGTTTTCTTTGTTTAAAATTACCAGAACTTTTGTCGGTCTTATTCTATTAAGAACACCATATCTATAGGGAACCACACAGGCATATTAGCAGAATTCGCATTCTATATATAGAAAGGATGTGAGGAGATGAATAAGAGTGAATTTATTGCCAAAATCGTTCCTTTTGCTGTTGCTGATATGCAGCGCAGCGGGATTGCCGCTTCACTGACAATCGCACAGGCAGCACTTGAATCCGGCTGGGGCAGCAGCGGGTTAACAGTCAGGGCGAATAATCTATTCGGGATTAAAGGGACTGGACCTGCCGGAAGCCTCACTATCCAGACTACTGAATATCAGAACGGAAAAGCGGTGAAGGTGGCTGCGGCTTTTCGCGCCTACAATAACTGGGGTGAATCGGTTGCTGATCACTCTGAACTGATACGGGAAGGCGTCTCGTGGAACCGCAATCTCTACAGCAAAGTCATTGGAGTGAGTGGTGCGGATGCAGCAAGAGAGATCGCTGCCGCAGGCTATGCGACTGATCCGGATTATGCTTCGAAGCTAATTCAAATTATGAATGCCCATAATCTGTTTCAATACGATGAAATGAAGGAGGACGATGAGATGTCGGCAGAGGATAAACAGAAGCTGGCCAGTCTGGAGGCTCAGCTTAAGGAGCTTCAGCAGCTCGTCACCGGACTGGGTACAAGCAGGGACACGCTGAAGTCCGGAGTTATGGAACAGGGACAGACGATCAAAAACGTGATAGAACGGCTGGCAGCCCTGGAAGGACACTCAGCCATGGAGGTGCCTGAATGGGCCCGGCCTGCGGTCAGTGCAGCTGTGGCAGCGGGACTGCTGGATACACCTTCCGGCGGCAGCTATGATTTTTACAGAACAATTACCCTGTTATACAGGGCAGGCCTCTTTACATCCAAGAAGGAGGTGTGATGAATATGGTGAACGATGCGCTGAATAATGTTCTGGCCTTTGCGTCCGTTCTGGCGGTTTTTGTCCTTGCATTGGTGCAGCTGGTTAAGACCACTGTGACTCTTCCGCGCAATCTGGTTCCGGTCGTTGGACTGGTAATCGGCTTGTTTGTAGGTGCAGTATCGTACCCTTTTACTGATATGAATCTGATTCTTCGTTTATGGGCAGGCGGACTTGCTGGTCTGTCGGCAACCGGACTTTTTGAACTGGCATTCAATAACAGGGGAGGCACTACCAAAGACTGATGGACACGGGGTGTATCCATTGAACCAAAGGAGCCGGCAATCCATTTTAGGCTGTGTCCGCAGGCCAGAAGACCAAGCAATCTATATGTTTCCTTAATACTATATGGAGGGAAAGGAGGTGCTCAAAATGGGAACTTATTTGGATGCAAGAACTTCGCAAAATGCTACTACTGCCAATTCCATTGCAATTCCGATTCTGGTGGTCAACACGCCGCAACTGTTCGGTCAGATTGGCCTGATTACTGCAGGGGTTACAACCAACCCCCGTGTGCTGCTCAAGGGAACTATTTCTCTTCAAGTTCCTCTCGCTCTAATTGGAATCACGGTTACGATTGTGAGAGGAACGTTGCCTACAGACCCTGTAGTATACTCAGCTACTTCCACTTTCAACTTAAGTGTCGTGGCACCGCAGGTAATCACGTTCTCTGCTGATGATTTTTCGCCGCCAGTTACTCCTCAATTGACGTATACCGCTTTTGTCTCATCTAATCTTCTGGGTACAGTTCGTGTCGGTCCGGAGAGCTTTGACGGAATTCTGGTCTCCGATTAATACACAGCATCCTGCCTTCATAAGGAAGGCAGGATGCTTTTTGGGATTGGATATTCGGAAACATTGGCTTAAATATAAACCTTTTAGCCCAATCTGTTAGGGGGGCGGATACATATTCTGTTGTGTAGTGATTCATTTTGAAGGAGGTAATCTCATGGGTGCAGATTGCGGTTATGGCGGTAATGTAGGCGGCGCAAATGTGGGTCCTGTTGTAAGTCCGTTCACTTCTACAGGTGCTATTCTGGTGCTTTACATTTTGCTCGTTATTATTTTGAGTGCCTGCTTCGTCTAATTACAGGAAATGGACGCGGTCTTGGGCAGAGATGCCGGATCGCGTTTTTTTTGACAGTTGTCTTGGACAAGCCATTGCCGGGGGAGAGGAGAGCTGATTCCAAGAAATAATTGTAACTAAATACCATGTGCTCCGTATACAAAAAAGATGTGTAATCAGAAAGGGGATCATAACATGAGCAAAAAATTAACGTTGTTCTTGGCCTGTCTGCTGTTGCTGGGTTTATCGTCCTGGCCGGCACCTGCGGCGCACGGGGCAGAGCTTAAGGTGATTTTCAATGTGAATAATGAGGTGCTGAAATTCCCTGTCCATGAGGCTCCATTTATCACCGGCAATACGTTAATGGTGCCTATCCGCAAGGCGGGTGAAGCATTGGGTTTGGAAGTTGATTACATAAAACAGGAGAAAAAACTGAAATTAAGCCGCAATGGACAGCAGCTTGCCATTAAGCTGGGGACAAGCGAAGTGGTTATTAATGGGAAGGACAAGGTTGTCATTGAAGGGAAGGCTATACTTCGCAGCAATCTCGTGTATGTGCCCTTTTCATTATTCAATGCTATGGGTTTGATCACTTCCTATGATCCTGCTGATGGTCTAGCGACTGTAAATACTCCGCAAAATTATGCCGATACTGTCGCAGCACTGCTGGCCTCTGGTGAGTATGAACAGGTATGGCAGCGATATTTTGATAAGACTGCTAGAACTTCCATTTCAGTGCTGAAGCTCCAACAGGCTTGGGAAGGAGTAACGGAACCCTACGGAGCGTACAACAAGCTGACTTCCTTATCCAGCCGTCAGGATGCTGAACAGATTACAATAAAAAGTACGGCCTCTTTTGCCAAGGGGGACCTGGTGATTACAACAACCGTCAACAGTAATGGGAAAATGGTGGGCCTCTGGTTCTCCCCTTTCGTCACTTCTGCCGCTGCACCGGAGCTTAAGCTCCCTGAGGGAGTGACAGAGGAAGAGGTTACCGTTGGCGCAGGAACATCATATCCGCTGAAAGGGTTGCTGACCCTCCCCAAAAATACGTCTCATCCCTTGCCTTCGGTAGTGCTCGTTCAGGGCTCGGGCGCTTCAGATCTGGACGAAACTGTGCATGCGTACAAACCTTTCCGGGATATAGCTTATGGCCTGGCCCAACAGGGCATCGCCGTGCTTCGTTATGACAAACGGACTTATTCGTACCCGGAGCAGTTTGCGGGAGCTGCAGCAGCTACGGCGAATGTTAAGGATGAAGTGGTAGATGATGCGGTTGCCGCAGCTAATTTGCTCAAGCTGGACAAACGGATGGATTCCGCACATGTATATCTGGCAGGTCATAGCCTTGGAGGAATGCTGGCTCCCAGAATCGACTCTGAGGGCGGTAACTTCGCCGGATTAATCCTGCTGGCGGGCTCACCACGGAGCCTTTGGGAGATTGTGTACGATCAGAACATGGCGGTTATCCATACGCTCCCGGATGCCAACCCGCTCAAAGCACAGTCAGCCGCAGCGGTTAACGCCGAACTCGCCAAGGCGAAAGCGCTGGCTGCGATGACACTTGAACAAGCCAAGACAGCGCCAAGTGTTTTTAATATCCCCGCTTATTATTTCAAGGAGATGGATATGCATAATACAGCCGAACTGGCACGCAAGCTGGCCAAGCCGGTGCTTGTGCTGCAAGGGGGAGATGATTTTCAGGTCTATCCCACCACGGATTTTTTATTATGGAAAGAAGTATTGAAGGAGGATGCAGCCGCTTCGTTTAAGCTTTACCCCGGTCTCAATCATTTCTTCGTGAATTACGAAGGTGCGGATGCGGGAACAGCAGCGGAATATAATACTCCTGGAATGGTAGAACAGCAGGTGATTAGCGATATGGGGCAATGGATATTGGGGCAGCAATAATATCCTACAGAATCAGAGGCGGATGCCGATGTGGGATGCCGTGCCGATGCCGATGAGTTCAAATTAGGTTAGCACTCGTATTCTATTGCATTTTCTGCAGCAGATGACCCGTAAATCGGTCGAGGAGCTCCATCAATTGCACTCTGTACATTAGAATCCTCTGGAAAAGCTGCTTTTGACTCAAAATCCGGAATTCTGTTGCACGAAATGCAGAAGAATCTGATTCATAGCCGGAACACTGGGCGTTCTATTGCACAAAGTGCAGTCATGCAAATAACCCACTTTGGTTATCCAAAATGAAGACTGCGGATTTCAAGTTCAATCTGTATAGACACAAAAATCGAGGCTCCCTTTCGGGAGCCTCTTTCATGGGAGAGGAGAAACCGGACGAAGAGCTTATGGGGAAACGTAAGCCTGCTCCGCGGTTGTCTACGACATTT
>RCUU01001029.1_pt1 | contig 14041 bp, 10 predicted proteins | sample 2166211 | NCBI WGS metagenome assembly RCUU01 (sample SAMN09932620, study PRJNA488358) | compost metagenome | feature: garden; material: soil; isolation source: compost soil in phenylacetic acid-enriched culture | place: Germany: Experimental Botanical Garden Goettingen | collected 2016-01-27
CATCGTTGTCGGCGTCATTATCGGATCGGGGATTTTCCTGAAACCGGGGATCGTGTTAACCCATGCCGGATCTCCCTGGATGAGTCTGTTGGCTTGGGTGACGGGGGGCATTATCACGTTGGCTTCGGCTTTATCCGTCGCCGAAATCGCCTCCGCGATTCCCAAATCCGGCGGTTTGTATACGTATCTTGGCGAGCTATACGGTAATATGGTGGGCTTCTTGCTGGGGTGGGTGCAAACGGTGATTTCCTATCCTGCGTCCGTGGCGGCCTTAGCCATCGCGTTCGCCTCGTATTCCGGGTATTTTATCCCGATGAACGGGTTCGAGCAAAAGCTGCTTGCCGTGGCGATCCTTGCTTTTATCCTAGCGATGAACGTGGTCTCCACCAAATATGGCGGCGTCATTCAAACGCTGGCTACGGTTGGCAAATTGATCCCGATCGTCGGCATCATCGGCTTTGGCCTGTTCACCGGCTCGTCGCCGGGATTCTCGGGGGTGCATGGGGCTGCTACCGGCGCGGGCTTTGGCGTAGCAGTTTTGGGGACGTTGTGGGCATACGACGGCTGGATCGGCGTGACCAACATGGCGGGCGAAATCAAAAATCCGGCAAAAACGCTGCCCAAAGTGATCTCCATCGGCGTGATTTTCGTTATCTGCGTGTATGTGTTGGTTAACCTGGCGATATTTCAAATCTTGCCTTATGACGCGATCGTCAGCTCCAAAGCTCCCGGCGCGGATGCGGCCGAAGCGTTGTTCGGCAGCGGCGGGGGAATGTTCATCACCGTGGGGATCATCGTCTCCGTGCTTGGCGCACTAAACGGATACCTGATGACGGCGGCGCGGGTTCCGCAGGCTATGGGCGAGAAAGGAGAAATTCCTTTTTCCGCGGTGTTCCGCAAAATCCATCCGAAGTTTCAGACGCCGGCCAATGCGTTGATTTTTCAAGGGGTGTTGGCAGTCATTTATATCTTCTCGGGGACGTTTGATACGTTAACCGACCTGCTGATTTTCGTGTTGTGGATCTTCTTTACGATGGGGGTGTTCGGCGTGTTTCTGCTGCGAAGAAACGCAGCCTCTCCAAAAGGGCAGTATCGCGTGCCGCTGTTCCCCTTGACGCCGCTGGTCGGTATCGTAGGCGGGGTATACATTCTGGGAAGCACCATCATCAGCAGCCCGATCCAATCCTTGATCGGGATCGGGATCACGCTGATCGGACTGCCGATCTATTCCTATATGAAGCGGAAATAGGCGGTTCGCTAGACGAAAACAGGCTTGCCGATGGGCGCCGGCTTAATGGCCGGCGCCCGTTATGTATTGATAGAAATGGACGTCCCACCATTTCCCGAATTTGCGTCCCACTTCTTTGAAACAACCGATGTATTCAAAGCCGAACTTCTCGTGCAGCTTGCGGCTGGCTTCGTTGCCGCCGACCACCCCGCTGATGACGGTGTGATAGCCAAGCGCTGCTGCGCGTTGCAAAATGTCGGCGGTTAGGGCGGAGCCGATGCCTTGGCCGCGGAACTCGGCGGCGAGATACACCGAAAGCTCGGCTGAATGGGCATATGCCGGTTTCGCCCGGAACGGGCTCAGGCTGCAATAACCGACTACTTCTCCTTGCGCCGTCGCCACGATCAGCGGAAACCGCCCGCCGTGGTTGTCGAACCAGACCCTCCGTTGCTTTAGCGTCTGTGCTTCCAAGTCAAACGTGGCCGCGGAGTTCAGCACCGACTCGTTATAAATGGCCAGTAGGTCCGGCAAATCCTCCAGTACAGCCTCTCTGATTTCGGTCACAATCTTCTTCCCCCTCGGTTAACATCGATCTTATCGATTGGAAGGACATTACTCTGTCCCGTCCCGAGACCATCATATCACCGGCATTAGTGGAGTAACAATTACCTTAATACAGGTCAGGTCTGCAGGCTTGGAGGGCAGTTGAACGGATGAACATGGTCATTTGAATAATAGCAATAGTGCAGTTATTTTTTTGCATGATGTTGTTTGAGAGGAAATAGTAGCTAAAGTGCAGTTATTTTGGAGCAAAAAGTGGATACAGGGTAAATCAGGGCAAATAACTGCATTGACGCAGTTATTTACCCTGATTTGCTAGAAACCCGACTAGATAGATGTATTATTGCAGTTATTCAATCCCCGCCTCTGGATCTTCTTTCTCCAAGAGGACTCGACTTACAGCATTTGTAACGCACCTCTTTGGAGTTCATACCTAACAGCACGCTTTCCTTCAGAGCCGAAGGCAGGGTTTAGCAAACCCTTGTTGCACATGAATTGTAGCGTACGGACGGCGGTCCGATGGGTAAGGGACAGGTGGGTCTCTACGTCCACGGGACGCAGCGGCCGGGCCAGCATGCATGCAAGTCGCAAGATCTCCCGTTCTTGGATCGATTGGGCATCCGCTGGGGAATTCGCCGGCAAATACCGATTGAGCACCATGCGCAGCAAGGTGATGCACAATTCCGGCCGGTTCGCGACGTCATCGTAGGCGAAACAAATCACCTGAAACCCCATCGCGGTCAGAAAAGTTTCCCGATTTAGCTCGTTGCAGTATTTTTGCCTGTCCATGTCCCTGACGTGCGGACCAAACCCTTTGATCTCGATGACCAGCTTCACGGGTCCAGCCAACCATACGAAATCGCAAAAATAAGAGTGCCCTCGCCAATCTACAACCTCATACTCCGGATGCAGGCGATCGAAATTCCCTTGCACCTCCCACCAAACTTTCCGGCAGAATAACTTCTCCGCCTCCCGGTGACCGCGCTCCAGACGCCCTCTGCGCTCTCCCGTCCTCGACTGTAGATGCGCCTGCATAAATGCGGCATGAGCTTGTTCAAACGCCATCTCTGAAACCATGGACCCATCCCTCCCGAAAAATAAGAAAACGCCCCGGCTCCAAATGCATGGATCGGGACGTTCTTCGTCTTAGGTCCATTATACATCGCGTGAAGCGGTTTGAACATATCGCAGAACAGCTACCGGAAACTATTGGCAAAACTAGAAGTCTCCCCGATCGACGTCGTGGACCATGCGGTCGTAAGGTCGGGGAGACGACACCGGATCCCCCGCGGATCGCGGCCTGAACGTCCCGGTGCTCCGCAAAATAACAGGAGCGGCGGGACGTCAGCCGATCGGATCATCCGCCGATTCGTCCCCATACTTTTTCGCATAATGCGAGAGCGCCAGAAGCGGCCAGATATACCGGTAACTATGATAGTGAACGTAAAAATACCCCGGCAGCCCGGCCCCGGTCGGATAGGAGGCGGGCCAGCCGTCTTCGTGCAGCAGTTCGATCAGACGGGCGGAGCCGCGTTCGATTTCGGGCGTTGGCCGGTCGTGCACCGCGATCAGCGCGTCCAGCGCCCACGCCGTCTGTGAGGGCGTGCTGGCGCGGAGCGGCACGTACCGCTTCGCTTGATCGCTGCGGCAGGATTCCCCCCAGCCGCCGTCGGCGTTTTGGATATTTCGCAGCCATTCGGCGCTATTCGCGATGGACGGATGGTCGGCGGGCATGCCTACCGCCATTAATCCCGTTAATGCCGCCCAGGTACCGTAAATGTAGCAGATCCCCCATCGACCGTACCAGGACCCGTCCTCCTGTTGATGGCTTAGCAGCCAGTCTGCCCCACGCGCGACCCAATCGTGACGTACGCCCAACTTGGCGAAATTCCCCAGGTACTCCAGCGTCCGGCCGGTCAGGTCCGCTTCCGATGGATCGGTGGCCGCCGATTTCGCCCCTTCGATGGCCAGCCAGGTAAGCATGACCTTATCGGTATTTTTTTCGAAAGCCGGCCAGCCGCCGTCGGCGTTTTGCATCGACCAGACCCAATTCAGCCCGCGGTTCCACGCGTCGAGGGTAGCGGGATCGTCAGCGTGCAAGGCGTGGAGAGCGCGCAGGACGGCCGTGGTGTCGTCGACGTCGGGGACGAATGTATTCGTCTCCGAGAACCCCCAACCCCCGGGCACGGTACCTGGATTATGAATCTGCCAATCCCCCGGTTTACGATGCTGACGTTCCCTTAAATAATCGGCAGCCCGTCGAACGGCCGGATGGGAAGGCGGGCCGCCGGCTTCCTGCAAGGCATGGGAGATCAGCGCGGTATCCCAGACCGTGGAAGGGGAGTTCTGGATCGTGACATAGCCGCTTTCGCCAAGGCCACCGCCGTCCACCGTAAACTTCATATTAGCTAAACCTTCGACGGCACGCTGGATCACCGGATGCTGCGTTTCATAACCAAGCGCCAGCAAAGCGAAGACCATCAGCACCGTGCAGCTGGCATAGGTGTAAAGCGTCCCGTCGCTTTCGACCCTTTCGAGCAAATATTGCTCGGCTTTATGGATCGCGGCCTGACGAATGCGCCGCGGCGTACCGACCAAATGGCCTAACGCCGATTGGAACTGCTCAAGCGGTTCCCGGCTCTCGCGGGACTGCGTCAGCGCCTCTTCTTCCGGACCGCGGTCGTCTGAGAACAGCTCGCTCAAATCGGGCGTCCGCACGGACCTGGCACGGAAATTCCGCTCGGCCATGATCAGTAGCGGAACGAGATGAACCCGCGAGTAACCGGAGAAATCATAGAAGTTCAGCGGAAAAGCCTCGGGTAACAGCAGGATTTCAATCGGAATCAGCGACAAGGACGAGGGCCAGGCCCTCTGTCCAGTGGCTGCCAGGATTGCTTTTGTAAGAAGGCTCTTCGCCTGTCCGATGCCGCCACGTTCCAGGATGTACCGCTTCGCCCTTTGCAGCGCTTCGTCTTCCGGTCGGCTGAACCCGGAGAATAGCAGGGCGTAATACGCCTCAACCGTGGCGGACAGATGGCCATCGCCGTCGTCTCGGTACCATCGCCAGCAACCTTCCGGCTGCTGGGCGGCCAAGATGCGGTCATGCAACTGCCGGATCAGCTCCTCCCGGTCCGCATTTAACGTGCGAAAGAGGATAATCGTGCATGCATCAAGGGTAATGCCGTTTTCGAAGCAAAACCGCCAAGCGCCATCCGCTTCCTGCCGCTGAATCAATTCCCCGGATAATCGGTGAATCTCCCTCCTTATATCGGCGATGTTGTACGCCATCCTTGCTCCCTCCTTGTCATCGTCATCCCATTATATGAGAGGAGGAAGAGAGCCATGTGCGGCAACTCAGTAACGATGGTGCGAAGTACCCCCGAGTTCAGGTATAGTAAAGGGAAGAATGGACTTCTACTGAGATCAAGGAACGATACAAAGAGAGGGAAGTTAGCAATGACGACAAGACTCTATTTTGACGATGCTTATTTGACCTGTTGGACAACCCGCGTCAAAGGCAAGCTGGAACGGGAGGACGGTGTTTACGTCGTGTTGGAGGAAAGCGCCTTTTATCCGCACGGGGGAGGGCAGCCAAACGATACGGGGCGAATTGAAGGCATTCCCGTACTGGACGTGATCCGTGAAGGCAATGAAGTGCTGCATAAGGTAGAGCGATTCCCGGGAGAGGGGGAGGTCCGCTGTGAAATCGACTGGGACCGCCGGTTTGATCACATGCAGCAGCATAGCGGGCAACACCTGTTGTCGGCCGTATGCTTAGAGCATGGGGCGATGACGCTAAGCTTCCATCTCGGCGAGGACTACTGCACGATTGACGTAGATCGGACGGAGGTATCGACAGAGCAGCTTGCTGCCATCGAACACGAGGCGAACCGTCATATCTATATGAATCATAAGATTTCCGGCTACTTTGTCACTGAAGAAGAAGCCTCGCGGCTGCCTCTGGTAAAACCGCCGAAGGCGGTAGACCGCGTCCGTATCGTCGAGATGGAGGGCGTGGAATACAACGGTTGCGGAGGAACGCACGTCGCGGCGACCGGCGCGATCGGGATGATTAAGCTGCTGAAGACCGAGAAGCAGAAGGGCCATGTACGGATCTTTTTCAAATGCGGGTACCGGGCTTTAAACGAGTTTCGGGAGCAGCAACAAGTGCTTGGGGCGGTGACCTCCAGATTGAAAACAGGCCGGGACGGCATCCTGGAGCGTCTGGACAAATGGGAGGACGAGCAGAAGGGGCTGCAATCCGAATTGGACGCATTACAAGAAGCTATGGACGAGATCACGGTAGGCCAGCTGTTGGCCAAGCAGGAAGTCGGGCGGATCGCTCACATTTTTGCAGACAAGACGTTAAGAGAGCTGCAGAACCTGGCGCAGAAGCTCACCGCGCAATGTGACGCGGCAGTGTTGCTGGCGACCGAATCCGAGCACAAGGTGGTGCTGGCTCAGAACGGCAGCCATTCGGTGTCCTGTGGCGCATTCTTCAAGGAGCATCTGGCCGCATATGGCGGAAAAGGCGGCGGCAGCGACAAGCTGGCGCAGGCCGGCTTCGGTAGTCGGCCCGAGGCGCTGGCTTTTTACGAGTTTGCCAGACAAGCGTTGTTATAGGGAGAATTGCCGCTGTCAGTGCGGGAACTCTCGTATTAGTCCGATAAAACGATGAGCCGCTGGAGACAGCGGTTCATTTTTCCGCGTACGAATGCTTGAAAATACCTGGAGGGATTCCTGCTACCTCGGCGCCGTCATTCGCGGCTTCGGCCTCGCATACAACTTCAGCCGGACCCACATCGTATTGATCAGCAGCAGTATGCCGGAGATGACGAACAGGCCTTCGATGCCGATATACCCGGCGAGGAACCCGCCGATCAGCGAGCCCATCATGTTGCCGAGAGCCAGTGTGCTGCTGTTAAAACCGAACGCCCGGCTCTCCATGCCGTCCGGGGTGTAGTACCGGATCAGCGCATTGACGCTTGGCAACAGCCCCCCCATGAATACGCCCATCAAAAACCGAACGGCGATCAGCTGCCACACCGTTTGCACGAACGCTTGCGGGATCAGCGTGGCCGCCGCTCCAATGAGACAAAAGGTCAGGATGCGGTGAGCCCCCAGCTTATCGCTGACCTTGCCGAGAACCGGCGAGGTAATCATATTCGAAATCCCCGTCACGGCGCTGACAAAACCGGCCCAGAACGCCACGTCGGCGGTCTGTCCGTGCAGCTTCTCCACGTATAAAGGCAGCAGCGACATCGGGCTCAGCATCGCGAATTGCAGCAGGAACGTCACGGCGAACAACGCGGTCAGCTGAGGCGTTTTGTTCAGCTCCAGGAAGCCCTGCAGCACGGAAGGCTGCGGCGTATGCGACGCTTCCTCGCGGTCGAACTTCTCGCGCACGAACAGAAGTGCCAGTAAGGAGGCGATAAATAACAGCACCCCGGTAATGTAAAAAATCGGCCGAAACCCAATCCACTCCGCCATCAATCCGCCGATCAAGGGCCCCAGAATTGTACCGGCCACGGTGCCGGACTGAATCGTACCCATCGCGAAGCCCATTCGCTCCTTCGGCGCCGTGCCTGAGATCAGCGCCACGGAGGCCGGATTAAAGCCGGAGATGGTCCCGTTCAGCAATCGTAAGCCGAGCAGATGCCAAGGTTGCGTAGCGAAGCCCATCAACGTAATGACGATGGCCATGCCGAAGCCGGAGCGCAGCAACATGATCTTACGACCGTATTTGTCGGCAAGCTTTCCCCAGATGGGCTGAAAAATAAACGAAGTCGCGAAATTGGCGGCAAAAATCATCCCGGCCCACATTCCGATCGCATGCTCTCCCTGCACGTGCAAATCCCGCGCTAGATACAGCGAGAGAAACGGCGTGATCATCGTCATCCCGGCATTGACCAGAAATTGTCCGAACCAAAGCACAATGAGATTGACCTTCCAGGTGTTCAATGTGCTTTCACTTCCTTTCGCAGGGTCTAAGGATGCATCTCACTTCACAAAGTGATCCTAGTATATCACTATTGGAAAAGCTTGGTCTGAGGCATTCTTCATGGCATCTTCATTCGATTGTCATAGGTTCGCCATGCGTTTGGCCGTTGTGATAGTTGTTACTTACTTTTAAGTAGGGCATAATGTACATTAGAATGTTTATAGTGTAGCTATGATTTTTTATCAAAATGGTTTCTACGAGTATTGGAGGCGTGCGGCTTGGTTTACAACGATCGTTTGATCCGGGCTCTGCGGAAGCAAGAGGTGGATCGTCTTCCGGTTTGGTACATGCGCCAGGCGGGCAGATATGATCCTGATTACCGGAAAATTAAAGAAAAGTACAGCTTATTAGAGATATGCCGACAGCCGGAGCTGGCGGCAGAAATCACCATGATGCCCGTCCGCAAGCTTGGTGTGGATGCGGCTATTTTGTATTCCGACATCATGAATCCGGTTGCTTCCCTTGGCGTGGAGTTTGATATTGTCAAAAATATCGGGCCAGTTATTGAACAGCCGATTCGGACGCTGGCGGATGTGGAGCGACTGAAGCCGATCGACGTCCATAAGGATTTATCGCATATTTTGGAGACGATCGCGATTCTGGATAAGGAGCTTGACGTTCCGCTCATTACTTTTGCCGGCGCGCCGTTTACAATCGCCAGCTATTTGATCGAAGGACGGCCGTCTAAGAGCTATATCCACACGAAAGCTTTGATGTACGGCGAACCGGAAACCTGGTTTAAGCTTATGGACAAGCTGGGCGATATGGTCATCGCTTATCTGCGAGCCCATGTAGAAAGCGGAGGTAAAGCGCTCCAATTGTTTGACAGTTGGGTGGGAGCACTTGCTCCAAATGATTTTCAGCGGTATGTACTCCCGACGATCACCCGTATTTTTACCGAACTTCGCGATTTGGATGTACCGAAAATTTATTTTCCCGGCGTAAGCTCAGGAGAGCTGCTTCCGACGTTGACCGATATCGCTGCCGACGCGGTAGGGCTCGATTGGCGCGTATCCATTGCGGAAGGTCGACGTCGGACGAATGGAAAGTTCGCAATGCAGGGCAACTTGGATCCCTACATTTTGACCGCGCCGATGGAGGTCATTAAACAGCAGGCTAAAAAAATTGTTGACGACGGCCTAGCGGCCCCGGGATTTGTGTTTAACTTGGGGCACGGCTTGTTTCCTGAGGCTTCCATCGACAAGCTGCGCGAGCTAACGGAATTCGTACATGCGTATTCCGCCGAAGCAATCCTGCATCAATCAACGCCGCGTGCGTAATGCTAAACCACATATATGAGTGCAACTCAATTATCGACTAGAGGTGAACTGGAATCGTGAAATCGAAAATCGGAGTGTTGGTGATGTCTTACGGCACGCCGCAAAGTCTGGACCAAGTCGAAGCGTATTATACGCATATCCGGCGTGGCCATCCCCCAACTGCGGAACAGCTCCAGGAGCTGGTTGGCCGATATGAGGCGATCGTAGGGGGAGTGTTTCCGCTGCGCGCCAATACGGACAAGCAAGTCGCCGCATTGCAGGAAACGCTGAACCGCATGGCCGCGGGCCAAGATACGGAGTTCGTTTGTTATCAAGGGCTTAAGCATGCCCATCCATTTATAGAGGACGGCGTGGCGCAAATGGCGAAAGACGGCATCCGCGAAGCGGTTGGCATCGTGCTTGCACCGCATTATTCCGTCATGAGCATCGGCGGTTACGTCAAGCGGGCGGAGGCGAAGGCGCAAGAGTTAGGAGTTTCGATGCGCTTCGTGGAGAGCTATCATTTACATCCAAAGCTGATCGAGGCTTTTGCCGCTCGGGTGTCCGCCAAGCTCGACCAATTTGAGGAAGCCGGCGCACTGCGCGATCAGGTTCGAGTGCTGTTCAGCGCCCACAGCTTGCCGGAGAAGATCCTGCAAATGGGCGATCCCTACCGCGACCAATTGCTGGAGACGTCCCAGGCCGTGGCGGACAAAGTTGGCGTGACCAACTGGCAGTTCACCTGGCAAAGCGCGGGCCGTACGGCAGATCCGTGGCTGGGGCCGGATATTTTAGATACGTTAAAAGACTTGAGCGAAGAACAAGTGGAGGATGTGCTGGTCGCTCCCGTCGGGTTCGTATCGGACCATCTGGAAGTGCTGTACGATCTGGACATCGAAGCCAAAACGATCGCGAAAGAACTGGATATGCGACTGGAACGGATCGAATCGCTGAACACCGAACCTTTATACATGGAGGCGCTCGGCGACGTCATTATCAAATCTTGGGAAAAGAGATGAGAGGACATGCGTGATTCTTCACGTCAGGTTGTCATTATCGGCGGGGGGCTGACTGGGCTGTCCGCGGCCTTTTACGTTCGCAAGTTCTATTCGGAGAGGGGCTTAACCCCGCAAATTACGCTGCTGGAAAAAGGCAACACCCTTGGCGGTAAAATCGAAACGCTCGAGAAAGACCATTTCGTCATTGAGAAAGGTCCGGATTCTTTCCTGGCCCGCAAGACGGCCATGACCGATCTGGCGAAGGAGCTGGGACTGGAAGACGAGCTTGTCTCAATGAACCCGGACGCCAAGAAGACGTACATCGTCAGTGAAGGCAAGCTGCATCCAATGCCTTCGGGGCTGGTGTTAGGCATCCCGACGGAGCTTGGCCCCTTCCTGCGCAGCGGACTCGTCTCCTGGAGCGGCAAAGCCCGGGCGATGCTGGACCTGGTGATGCCGCCGCGGCAAAGCGAGGAGGACGAATCACTTGGTATGTTTATCGAACGCCGGCTGGGTTCCGAGGTGCTGCAGAACGTAACCGAGCCGCTGCTCGCGGGGATCTACGCGGGCGATACCTACAAGCTCAGCTTGCAATCGACCTTCCCGCAATTCGGAGAGGTGGAGCGGGCTTACGGAAGTTTGATCAAGGGTATGATGACCGGCAAGAAGCCGGTGGAAACGCACACAGGCACGAAGCGCAGTGCGTTCCTGACGTTCCGCAAAGGCTTGCAGACGTTGGTGAATGGACTGGTGTCATCGCTGTCGGATGTAGATTGCCGCTTGGAGACCGAAGCGGTGGAAATCCGCCGTACGGGACCGGAAGCGTACGAGGTTGTGCTTGCGTCAGGCGAAGGGCTGGCGGCAGACGATGTGATCGTCACCGTTCCAGCGTTCGCCGCCGCGGAGTTGCTCCGACCACATGTCGATGTGACCGCGCTGGATGCGATCAACTACGTGTCCGTTGCTAACGTCGTTATGGCGTTTGATCGTAAGGATGTTACTGGCTTGTTCGATGGCTCGGGCTTCTTGGTACCGCGCAAGGAAGGCCTGAATATTACCGCCTGCACGTGGACCGGCATCAAGTGGCTGCATACGAGCCCGGACGACAAAATGCTGTTGCGCTGCTACGTTGGCCGTTCCGGCGATGAGGAGAAGGCATTTCTGCCCGAGGAGGAGCTAACGGAGCTCGTGCTTGGGGATTTGAAGCGGTTGATGAATATCACGGCCCGGCCGTTGTTCACGGAAATTACTCGGTTGCCGAAATCGATGCCGCAGTATCCGGTTGGACATCTGCAGCAGGTCGCGGAGTTAACCCGCCAACTGAAGGGATCGCTGCCTGGCGTCTATGCAACCGGGGCGGCGTTTTACGGCGTCGGCCTGCCTGACTGTATCAAGCAGGCGAAGGAGCTGGCGGAGCAGATGGCCGATCAATTGAAGGTCGCCCAGGCTTAAAGTGGAGCCGACTCAGTGACCCAACCCAACTTAGGACTTCTTGACCCCTTGCCCGCAAAATAGGTGAGGGGTTCTATTTATTTTCGGATACCTGATATAATAAAATCAAACGGTCAGCTTTTGATCACGAAGCGTATTCAGAGAGAGGGATTCGGCGGTGCTCAAAACCTGACATCGAAGGTTCACTGAAAAGATAGATCGAAGTAAAAAGGAGTCCGTCATGTATCCACCGAGGTCGGAAAAAAACAAAAAGAAGCAGCAGGAAAAAAGGCGGCGTCAAAACCGGATCTGGCTCCTGCTTAACATGACTCTCATCACTTTAATTTTCGTGCTGGGAGCTTACTTTTATTTGGAAGAACGAACCGGGCAGGCTGTACCGGAGGCGGGAACGGGGCAGTTGCCCGGCGTTTCGGGTGAAAGTGTACCGGACGACGGCGATTCAAGAGCCGAGGAAACGCCAATTCCACAGTCGGAGGACGACAGTGCTGCACCAACGGGGACGGAGAAAGGGAACGGTACGGATCACTCCGAAGCGGGGGACACCACGCCCGGAGAAGGGGATGGAGATGCACCCGACGGAGGCGAGGTTGGCATAGCCAATCCGCCATCCGGCACTGGTTCGGGCAAGGAGAATGGCGGCGATGCGGAGCAACTGCTGATTCATTTTGCGGGGGACACGATTTTTTCCGGGAAGGTTGAGGAGCGGCTGGAGAAAGCAGGATACGATTCTCCGTACAAATACGTGCGGGGGTTGTTCCAGAACGACGATTTAAGCGTATTGAATCTGGAGACGCCGGTGACTTCCGGCGGAAACCCGGCGGTTGATAAGACCTTTGTCTTCAAGTCGCCGCCGAAGGCGATTGGACCGATGGCCCAGGCCGGCGTGGACGCGGTCAATTTGGCGAACAACCATGTATTGGACCAAGGCGTGTCCGGTCTTCAGGATACGATGAAAGCCCTGCGGCAACACAACGTGTTGTATGTCGGCGCGGGCAAGAACAGCAAAGAAGCTTACGCCCCGGTCTATCTCGAACGCAAAGGCATCAAGATCGCCTTGTTCGGATTCAGCCGGGTAGTGCCGGAGCCGGGATGGGTTGCCGGAAAGAACAAACCGGGAGTCGCCTCGGCGTACGCGCCGGAAGCTGCAGTGAACGCCATTAAGGCGGCGCGCAAGAATGCCGATCTGGTGCTTGTCATGACCCATTGGGGCAAAGAGCGGACCACCAAGCTGGAAGAACATCAGCAGGGTTTGGCCCACGCGTTTATCGATGCCGGTGCTGACCTGGTCATTGGCGGCCATCCTCATGTAATGCAGGGGCTGGAGCAATACAAAGGCAAGTGGATTGCCTATAGCACGGGCAACTTTATTTTTACGAAATCGAAGGACCCGAAGACGTGGGAGACCGCGGTATTTGCGGCTTCCTGTACACGCAGCGGGGATTGTAAGCTCAAGCTGATCCCTTATCTTACCGAGTTGGGCCAGCCCGTGCCGATGAGCCCTCAAGACGGAAGCCAGTTGCTGAAGGAGATCCAGAGCTTCTCGCCGGGAGTGCGGATTTCTGAGGATGGCGAAGTGAGCACTTCCCGGATCGGCAGGACGAAAGAGCCCGGATTAACGCTGCTGGCGGATCATCGCGCGTAAGGAAAGGATCGTTTCCGTTAGGAGGGAGGCGAGAGATTGCGTAACCCATGTGTCGCCCATCGCGGCTTCTCCGGGATCGCCCCGGAGAACACGATGGCCGCGGTCCAACTGGCTATGGAGCAGAAGGATGTCCGTTGGATCGAAGTTGATGTACAATGTTCAAAGGACGGCGTGCCTTTGTTGATTCATGATTTTACCTTAAACCGTACGACAAACGGTCGGGGGCCGGTCAAGGACAAGACGTGGGCGGAGCTGCAGGCGCTGGATGCCGGCAGTTGGAAAGCCAAGACTTACCGTGGGGAACGTTTGCCTAGCCTGGATGAGTTTCTGGACACGATCGCCGGACGGCTGCGCGCCAATCTGGAAATCAAGACGGAAGGGAATAGGTACCCCGGCTTGGAGGAAAAGGTGATCTCCGCCGTCAAGCGTCGGCATATGGAGCACGAGGTCGTGCTGACTTCGTTTGAGCCGCGGATCCTGGCGAAAATCAAGGAGATTGGCCGCGGCATCCGCACGGGTCTGATTATTGACCGGCAGCCGAAGGATTTGCTGCTGCGGCTGAAGCTGTTGCATTGTTCTTTTTTATCGATACATTATCGCGCATTAACCGCAGAGCTAGCCGAGAAAGCATTCAAGCACGGCATCGACGTGATGGCATGGACGATGGACGATGTGAGGTCTCTGCGGAAAACGGCGGCGCTGCACCCCGACATTCTGCTTTGCACAAACCGGCCGGATGTATGGCGTGAGGCGATCGGCAGCGGGAAAACGAATCATGCGATTGTGAAACCACAATCCCCAGGAGGAGAAGATGACGATGAACAAATTGATCGCTAATGTGTATTGTGTTGGGCGGAATTATCGGGCACATGCCGAGGAGCTCGGCAACGAGGTGCCAAC
>RCUU01001030.1_pt1 | contig 14041 bp, 12 predicted proteins | sample 2166211 | NCBI WGS metagenome assembly RCUU01 (sample SAMN09932620, study PRJNA488358) | compost metagenome | feature: garden; material: soil; isolation source: compost soil in phenylacetic acid-enriched culture | place: Germany: Experimental Botanical Garden Goettingen | collected 2016-01-27
AAGGAAAAATTGCCCTTCAATTTCATTCTGCCCTTCAAGAAAAGTGGTATCGATCAGCAAAGCATCATCCCCCATTTGCCCGAACTGCAGCAGACCGTAGCTTAAAATCGCACCAGCCATATCCATCGCCAGAGCAGGAACGGTTGGATACATCGACAGTGAAGTGAAATCCGCAAGAGAAGATAAATAGGAGCCAGCCAAAATGTTGCCGATTTCGTTCAGTGCTGAAAGCTCCATTTCGCCGAATTCCCCATTGCCTGAGAGCTCTATGCCGGCGATGCGGCTAAGGAGGTTAACCGCAGCCTCCGGTGTCAGGATGAAGAACAGGTTGCCCGGTGCTTCACCCTCTACCCGCAGGAACACAGCATAGACCAGTTCTTCCGCCCCGCCGACCTTGTCGGTGATTTCTTCAAAACTCAGCAGTTGTACTTTGGGAACGGCCATATCAATCGGTTTGCCCAAAAGCTGCGACAGCGCGGTGGCAGCGTTGCCTGCTCCAATGTTCCCAACTTCCTTAAGCACATCCATTTTAAAATCCTTGAAGTTTTTGAATAGCTCCACAGGTTAGCCCTCTAGACTTTCCAACTGCACAATTTCATTCTTGTTCAGCACTTCGGACAAGTTAAGCATGATGAGCAGACGGTCTTCTCCGATTTTGGCCACCCCGTCCAGATATTTCGCTTTGATGCCGCCCACTACGTCCGGAGGGGTATCAATAGAATCCTGGTTCAAATCAATAACATCATTGGCCGAGTCTACAATAAAGCCTACTTCCATTTCGTTAACGGATACGATAATCATCCGGGTCTGATCGGTGTACTCCGCCTCTTCAATACCAAAGCGGCCGCGCAGATCAATAACCGGAATAACAACTCCGCGCAGATTGATAACCCCTTTGATAAAGGAATATGTCTTGGGCACGCGGGTAATCGGCATCATACGCTCGATCGTTTGCACCTTTTCCACTTCGATACCGTATTCTTCAGTTCCGAGTTTAAACACAATCACCTTGATGTCTTCAGCCATGGAATGAACCTCCCTGTTCTATCCTAAATTATTTGATAAAAGCATTCGGATCAATAATGAGTGCTACCTGCCCGTCACCAAGAATGGTGGCGCCGGAAATGCCTTGAACCTCCGGCAAATATTTGCCGAGATTCTTGATCACAATTTCGTTCTGACCGATAAAGTCCTGAACTGCCAGCGCGACCAGGCGTTCTCCCTTGCGGACGACCACGATTTCCGTCTCTTCTTCCGTGCTTTCATCATAATCGGGTATTGAAAAGATTTTGCTCAGTGAAACTATTGGAATATGGCTGTTGCGGAATTCCAGCATTTTGTTACCGTGAATGGTCCGGATCTGGGATTTCTTCACAATGCCGGTTTCCACAATGGATGAGAGCGGGATAGCGTATTTCTCTGAGCCCAGACGCACAAGCATTGCTGCGATAATCGACAAGGTCAGCGGCAGCTGCACGGAGAAATTCGTGCCTTTGCCTTGTGTGGAATAGACTACCACATTCCCGCCCAGCGAGGTGATCTTTGATTTCACGACATCCAGTCCCACACCGCGGCCTGATACATCGGAGATAACCTCAGCAGTACTGAACCCCGGAGCAAACAAGAGCTGTATGGCCTCATCGTCGGAGTAATTCAATGCTTGGTCTTGGGTGAGAATACCTTTTTTTATCGCGGACTGCAGAATTTTTTGCGGATTGATTCCGGCACCGTCATCTTCGATTTCGATGAAGACATGGTTGCCGCTATGGAATGCCCGCAGGTTAACTGTTCCTGTATCAGACTTACCGGCAGCCAATCGGTCCTGAATACCTTCAACGCCATGGTCTACTGCATTTCGCAGCAAGTGGACAAGCGGATCACCGATTTCATCGATAACCGTTCGATCCAGTTCCGTCTCAGCACCGGTAACAACCAGATCGATTTTCTTATCCAATGATTTGGCGAGATCACGAACCATGCGCGGGAAGCGGTTGAACACGGTGTCCACTGGAACCATGCGCAGCTTCATGACAATATTCTGCAGATCTCCACTGACCCGGCCCATATGCTCGACTGTTTCCGTCAGATCTGTATTCTGGATTTCTGAAGCAAGCTGCTCCAGCCGGACCCGGTCGATGAGCAGCTCGCTGAAGAGATTCATCAGTACATCAAGCCGTTCAATATCTACACGAATCGTCCGGGAAGGTGCTCCGCCTGTTCTGGCCGGTGCCGGTTTGCCGGTTTCTTCTTTGGCATGTGCGGCAGGAGCCGATGAAGCATTAGAAGCAGAAGCTGCTTCCTTCACGGGAGCAGGCGCTTCAGCCGTAGCCGCTACAGCCTCCTGTCCCATTTGACGTAAGGATTCCTGATCCAATGCTACTGCAGTAACCTTGTCAATCTCGGACAGGTTCAGAATCATCGCCTGAATCTCAGTAGCTTCCTTTTGGGTTATGTAATAGAGCGAAAAGCTATGGTCGAATTTCTCCTGCTCTATGTCCTGAACCGAAGGGAAGGATTTGACAACTTCGCCAGAACGTTCGAGGAGATCAAAGACCATATAGGCCCGCACTGCCTTCAGCTGGCAGTCCTTACGGATAGCCACATCCACATACAGCACCTTATGGCCTTCCTGAAGCGACTGTTCAAGCACTGAGTATTGAAACTCATCAAGGAATACGGGAGCGTCCGCAGCAGCTGTTGCAGTAACTTCGGCAGCAGCGCCGGCTGCAGCCGGAATCTCGCCACGGACAATGGCCTGCAAAGAAGCAACAATGGCTGACACATCCGCCTTGCCTTCTCCCCCGCCTGTAATATCCTCAACCATGGATTCCAGGGCGTCCAGACTTTTGAACAGCGTATCAAAAATGAAATCCTGCATCCGCAGCTTGTTGTTGCGTACTAAGTCCAGAACATTCTCCATTTGGTGCGTTAGTGAAGCTAAATCCTCAAAGCCCATTGTAGCCGCCATACCCTTCAAAGTATGGGCAGAGCGGAAAATCACCTGTACAATACTAATATCTTCAGGATTTGCTTCCAGCCCCATCATACTTTCGTTCAATGACTGCAGATGATCATTCGACTCATCAATAAACATGGATAAATACTGGTTCATGTCCATGAGCGGGCACCTCCCCTTCAAGTTCGCTTTTCCATTATTTTACGGCTTGCACCAGCCTTGGAGCAATTTCTTGCAAAGGCAGGACATGTCTTACACAATGCAATTCCACCGCAGAACGCGGCATCCCGTAAACCACACAGGTTTCTTCACTTTCGGCAAAGGTGGAAGTTACTCCTGAATCATAAAGTGATTTCATCATTCTGGCGCCATCGCTGCCCATCCCTGTCATAATCACTGCGTGCCGCTCCAGTGAGGTATATGGAAGAATGGACTCGAAGAGTGTATCCACGGAAGGACGATGTCCGTTGCGGGCTTCTTCCAAAGTCAGATCAATAGCATATTGACCTCCGGCTGCCGGAACTACCCTCATATGAAAGCCGCCAGGAGCAATGTATGCCGCCCCCTGACGCAGAACCATTCCCTGCTCTGCCTCCGCCACTTCAAGAGGACTGAACGTATTCAGCCGCTGTGCCAGCGACTTGGTGAAATTAGGCGGCATGTGCTGCACAATGACAATCGGTGCCGGAAAATCAGCCGGAATATTTTCAAGGAATGCCTTTAAAGCTCTTGGGCCACCTGTGGAACACCCGACGGCTACCAGCTTGCGCAAGCCTTTATTGGCCGACTTGCGGTCCCCGCCTGCAGCAGATGCTTCAAGATTGGCACCGGTTGCAGCTGGAGCAGCTGGCCGTGAATCCGGCTGTACCGGTCTGGCCTCCTCCTTGGAACGTGTTCTAAATGTATCGGAAGCCGGCTTGGGAAGCAGAGTGGAAGGCTTGGCCCCCGCTGGCGGAAGGGCGGCATCTTGAGTTGTTCTTCCCTGTGGGCTTCTGCCCTTATCCTTCTCTGGAACGGAGCCCGTTTCCGGCTTGGCCTTTGGTTTGTCAACTAGCTTGCGTGGAAGCTCCGGAGCTTTCTTGGGAGGTTCCGGGATTCGTTTGGCAGGTTCGCGCGCCGGTTCCTGTCCAGGTCCAGCCTCTGCAGTAGGCAGCTCAGGCGCTTTGTATGCGGAAGCTCGGGCCTCCCGCTGCTGGCGGGCAAGCATGGCCTCTTTCATTTGCTCTCTCAGCGATACTCCCACTGCTATAATATCCTGAGAGTTCGAAATGGAAGGCTTGCGGATAAAGTCAAAGGCCCCCCATTCCAATGCCAGAATGGTTTCCTTCATGCCCTCTTCATTAATCCCTGAGAGCATAATCACCGGCAGCGGACGCTGTGCCATTATTATTTTGAGCGCCTCCAGGCCGTTCATTTCCGGCATTTCAACATCCATGGTTACCAGATCCGGAGAAAGTGCGTTGACTTTCTCAATGGCTTCACGTCCGTTGGATGCCGTCGCCGCGACCTGAAAGTTAGCATCATTTTCAATTAAATCGGAAATGATCTTGCGCATAAATGCAGAATCATCAACAACCAAAACTTTATATGGCTTCATATCATTTCCACCTCTGTTCCAGATTCAGAACAATTATTTACTTCGCTTTAACCATTTATGGATAAAGCCTTTAATACCTTGAACTTTTGTTTCTTTTTTACCATCTATGGTCAAATAACTTAGGGCTAGCCGATGTATATCTTTAGCAGCAGCACTAGTTGGAAAAGCCAATGAAAATGGCGTTTGCCTTTTAACAGCCTGCACAACATGGGCATCTGAGCTTATATGACCAAGATAGGAAACATCTAATTGCAAAAAACGGCTGGCGGCCATTCGAATCTTATCACTTGTTACTGACGCTTCTCTCTCATCACCCGCTTGATTCACTATCAGCTTAAAAGAAATCTCCGGATGCGTCCGATTCACAACCTTCATTAATGCATAGGCGTCTGTTATTGCAGTTGGCTCAGGCGTTGTAACTACTAGGCAATCGTCCGCAGAGGTTATAAATTTCATCGTTTCCTTAGATAAACCAGCGCCTGTGTCGAACAAGATATAATCCATGTTGTCCGCTATAAGACCTATCTGGGATGTGAAATAATTAAGATCCGATTCTGAAAGAGAGAACAATTCATCCATACCTGATCCACCAGCTATAAATGGAAGATCGTTTGGCCCTAACTGAATAATCTGCGCAATATCCGCTTCCCTTTTTAACAGATGATACAGGTTATACTTCGCCGATACGCCCATCAACACGTCTATGTTAGCCATGCCAATATCTGCATCAAACAGCAAAACTCTCTTTCCCATTGCTTTTAAAGTTAATGCGAAATTAAGTGTGAAATTCGATTTCCCTACGCCACCTTTACCACTACACACGGTAATGATCCGAGCGGATGTTTCCCCTTTTGCAGCTAATTTAGGATCCTGACTGGATACAAGCTGTCTTAAGGATTGTGCCTGGTCCATCATGATTCACCTGACCCGAGAAGCATCTCGCTAAGCTGTTCTTTGGAAGCCATCAATAAATCGTCGGGTACATTTTGACCATTGGTCATATAAGATAATGTGAGAGGGAAGTCATTCAGGACGTTAAAGAGTGGTCCATAACTTCCCGTCTCATCTAGCTTGGTAAAAATAACTTTATCCAGCTTGTACCTGCCGAAATGCTCTGCAATCAATTTCATATCACGGCTTTTCGAAGTTAAGCTGAGTACAAGATAGGTCTCACTTCTTAATTCCTTCGCTAGCAAGCTTTGCAGTTCTGCTACAAGCATATCATTGCGATAATTCCGTCCAGCTGTATCCATAATCACAAGATCACAACTCTCTAATCGAAAGAGTGCTCTTTGTAAATCGCCTGGTGATTGAACAACCTCTAACGGAACATTAAGGATAGCTGCATAGGTACGCAACTGCTCCACAGCTGAAATCCGATACGTATCAGAGGTGATAAAACCAACCTTGCGTCCGTATTTGAAAAGCTGTTCAGCCGCAAGCTTGGCTATTGTAGTCGTTTTTCCAACTCCTGTAGGCCCTGCAATATACACGATTTGGGTATCCTGTGCAATTCCATCAGCGATTCGCCCTGTCAGGAATCCATCCAGTTGTTCTTTTAAAGACTCTTGAAATTTCTCCGGCCCCCAAGTACGCCCTTCATCCGCCCAACGTTCTGAGATATTGCTAATCCACTCTTCAACAAGTACAGCATCCATTTCCTGCTCAATCAAAAGATCTTTAAGCTGCTGAAGACTGTCTGGTAACTCTCTAGCCCCCGATGATTGCTTAGCGATCCGCTCCATCCATAACTTCATATCTCTAATCTCCCGAAGTACATCATTATCGAGAGCGGAGGCAACCTCTGCTGATTGTTCGAGTCCTAATGATTCATATAAAGCTGATACAGAAGTTGTTTCCTTCTGGTTGGATTCCATGGGTTTCTGATCAGGATCTGGTGGTTTGGCTAATGATTCTTTTACATCAATTGCTTCCGACAATGCGGCAGCGATCTCCGCAAAGGTTCGCGTCTCCTCTGGCTTCTCTAGTGAAACAGAGGATACAGGAGCAGCCGATGGTGCAGCCGACGCCTTTTGATAAGCTTGCGGGACAGCGCTGCGCGGAATGTTCATCGCAGGCTTCGAAGGCACCGGCTTTTCAGGAGCACTCTCTTTCTGACCTTTTTCAACAGCCGCTACAACCTCTATTTTCTTCTTTTTAAACAATCCTAGAAATCCGCCAATCTTGATTTCCTTTGTACTTAAAATAACGGCCTCGCTTCCAAGCTCACTACGAATGGAATGCATGGCGTCAGGCATCGTATCGACCACATAACGCTTCACTCTCATAAATTCACCACTCCGACGCTTTGTATTTCAATGTTAGGCTCTAGTTCGCTATAAGACAGTACAGGAATATCCTGCATCGTCCGTTCAATCACCTGCCGCAAATACATCCGAATGGTTGGTGATGTGAGAACAATGGGTTGTTGTCCTGACTGCAGCAGTCGATTGATCTGTTCAGTTAACCGCTGATAGATCGTTTGCGTCGATGCTGGATCCAGTGCCAGGTAACTGCCTTGTTCTGATTGCTGTACACTCTCAGAAATTTTCTTCTCCAAATTAGGTCCCACCGTAATAACTTTCAGAGTCTCTCCGACCTGTGAGAACTGCTGAGTAATTTGTCTGGACAAGGACTGACGAACATATTCGGTAAGAATATCAGGATCTTTGGTGTACGTCCCATAGTCCGCTAACGTCTCAAAGATCGTAACCAAATCCCTGATCGATATTTTCTCGCGCAGCAATTTGGCAAGTACCTTCTGCACATCCCCAATCGCCAATACGGAAGGAATCAGATCGTCGACAAGCACTGGATAATTATCTCTCAGGTTATCCACCAACATCTTAGTTTCTTGTCGTCCTATCAACTCATGTCCATGGCGCTTAATGAGCTCCGTCAAATGTGTTGCAACAACGGATGGTGGATCAACCACGGTATAGCCGGACAATTCAGCCCGCTCTTTAACTGATTCGTCAATCCATAACGCAGGAAGTCCAAAAGATGGTTCAATGGTCTCAATACCGTTTATAGATTCATCATCATAACCTGGACTCATAGCCAAGTAGTGATTAAGTAATAATTCACCGCCGCCGACAGTATTTCCTTTAATTTTTATGACATATTCATTCGGTTTTAGTTGAATATTGTCGCGAATGCGAATAACAGGCACTACAAGTCCCATTTCAAGCGCACATTGCCGTCGAATCATGATGATACGATCCAGCAAATCGCCACCTTGACCTGTATCCGCCAAAGGGATAAGACCATAGCCGAACTCAAATTCAATTGGATCCACAGAGAGTAAATTGATTACACTTTCCGGACTTCGTACCTCTTCAATCTGTTTCTCTTCAACAAGCTGCTCTTCGGCAATCTGTTTTCGATTTAAATTTTGTCCCATACTATAGGCTGCAAAAGCCAGCAAACCTGCTAGCGGGAGCGTAGTAATCATATGTATAGGTGTAAAGAGACCTAGAAAAGCAACCGTAACTGCAACAATGTATAACAACTTTGGATAGGACAATAACTGACCTGTTAATTCTTCTGCCAGATTACCTTCCGACGAAGCTCTAGTAACGATAAGACCCGCTGCAGTCGAAATAAGCAGAGCAGGAATTTGACTGACCAGACCGTCCCCGATCGTCAATACGGAATAAGTGGATAACGCAGTGGAAAAATCCATTCCGTGCACAACCATACCGATAATAAATCCGCCAATAAGATTGATCAACAGGATAATGATACTCGCAATCGCGTCTCCTTTAACGAATTTACTCGCACCATCCATGGCTCCGAAAAAATCCGCTTCCCGCTCAACATTGCGGCGACGCTCACGTGCTTGTGTTTCATTAATCATGCCTGCGTTAAGATCGGCATCAATACTCATCTGCTTGCCGGGCATCGCATCCAGAGTAAATCTCGCGCCTACCTCAGCTACACGCTCTGATCCTTTGGTAATAACAATAAACTGAACCACAACCAAAATCAGAAACACGATAAAACCAACGGCAATTTGTCCGCCGGCGATCCAGCTTCCGAATGTAGATACCACTGAACCGGCATCTGCGTAAGTCAAGATCAGTTTTGTTGTCGAAATGTTTAGTGACAGACGAAACAATGTCGTAACAAGCAACAAGGATGGAAAAATTGAAAATTCGAGTGCGTTCTTCGTATTCATAGCAACTAATATAATAATTAATGCTATAGAAATATTAATGACAAGCAAAACGTCCAAAAGCCAGGACGGGATAGGCAGAATCATCATAAGCACGATACCGATGATGCCTAGCAAAACTGTTAAATCTTTAGCTTTCAATGTCCTAACCTCCCGCCTTATTTCCTCTTACCTTTAAGCTTATATACATATGCCAGCACTTCAGCTACAGCCTGAAACAGATCATTTGGAACGACATCTCCAATTTCTGCTCTTTGGAATAATGCCCGTGCCAGCGGTTTGTTTTCCATAGTCACGACGCCATGTTCTTTAGCCAGCTCCCGAATACGAAGTGCTACATAATCCTGCCCCTTTGCAATAATCTGAGGCGCCTCCATTTTGGAACCATCATATTTTAGCGCAACAGCAAAGTGAGTAGGGTTTGTAATAATTACATCCGCGTTAGGAACTTCCTGCATCATACGCTGCATGGCCATTCTGCGTTGGCGTTCCCTGATCTTACCTTTAATTAGAGGGTCACCCTCCATTTTTTTGTATTCATCCTTGATATCCTGCTTAGACATTTTCAGGCTTTTTTCGTGCTCGTACTTCTGATACATAAAATCTAGAAAAGCCATAATTAGCAAGGCAACCCCGATTTTCAAACCAAGACTCATCGTCAGCTTGGCCGCAAACTTAAAAATCCCCTCCGCACTGATATGCGACAGGGATGCAAAGTTCTTCTTTTCTCCCCATAATGTGCTATATACCAGATAAGAAATAATTAGAAGCTTAAATATTGATTTCAGGAATTCTACAAACGAACGCATAGAGAAAATATTTTTGAATCCTTTTATCGGATTAATCTTACTGAATTTAGGAGTAATCCCCTCTCCCGTAGCCATAAAGCCCACTTGCGCCAAGTTGGATACAAGTGCCATAACAAACGTAATTCCAAGTAATGGAGCCAGTAATATCAATATCTGCAATCCATACTGATTAAATAGCAGCGTTATATTCTCAGGAGTTACGTCCAGCATCATACGATTCTGAAATACATCCATATACAGCTTCATAAAGCGTTCTTTCATAAAACCACCAAACATCATCAAACTGACTACAGCAGACAGCAACACAACTGCACCAGATAGCTCAGCACTTTTGGCTACCTGCCCTTTTTTACGAGCATCCTGCCGTTTCTTCGGGGTTGCTTTTTCCGTCTTTTCACCGGCGAAGAGTTGAAGATCTAGTCTATAACGCTTCGTCTTAGGCATAATACTCTCCCCTTACGGTCACCTACGGCTTCTTCCCCATGAGACCCAGTAAATTCTCCATGGATTCGAACATGATTCCGAAGAGATTCTGAAACAGCACAGCCAGACCTGGCATCAGCACAAGAAGAAGTGCAATACCAATAATGATTTTTAGCGGAACCCCTATAACGAATACATTATATTGCGGAGCCGTTCTCGCCAAAAAGGCAAGGCCAACATCAGTCAGGAACAGTGCAGTTACTAATGGTGCCGACATTTGAAAAGCTAATACAAACGACTGCGCAAATGTTCGGACCAGAAACTCTGACAAACTACCATCAACCATGCGTAGAAATAAATCATTATTCATAGGAATCCATTTATAGCTGTACACAATGGCATCTAGCAAATGGTGATGTCCATTCATACTTAGAAACATTAACAGGGCTATCATATATTTGAAATTACCGAGAATAGGTGCTGACGTTCCAGTCATAGGATCAATGACGTTAGCTATACCGAAGCCAATCTGAATATCAATGAAAGAACCAGCGGTCTGAATCGCCATAAACATCAAATATCCAATGAACCCTAGCAATAAACCTATTAATACCTCTCTCATAATCAGCAAAATATAACTAAAATCCTGCGGAATCGTAATTCCTGTTCCATTAGCACTAAAGACTACCAAAGCTACAAAAAATGAGATGCCTATCTTAAAAGTTGTCGGTACCCCTTGAGAAGAAAATACAGGAACGACAACAAAAAAGGCTGTAATTCGACAAAAAATAAGCAAAAAGACGGGTAAACTTTGCAGTAGGGTATCCATGTTCATGGTTTAACCAATATACATATAAAGATTTCCTAAAATTTGGCTTGTAAAGTCAATTAGCTTCGTGATGATCCACGGTCCAAATAGCAATAAAGCCAGCAGTACTGCGACGATTTTGGGAACAAACGCTAGCGTCTGTTCCTGAATCTGTGTCGTAGCTTGAAAAATACTGATTATTAGCCCTACCACCAGACCAAGAATCAGCATGGGAGCGCTGACTTCCAGCACTAAATATACGGCTTGGCTTGCTAGACCGATTATAAACTCCGTACTCATTCCTCATGCCTCCTCTTTAGGTCAGGTGTTAAAACTAAGAAGTAGAGATTTAATGACTAAGTACCAGCCGTCCACAAGTACAAAGAGCATAATTTTAAAAGGTAATGAAATCATGACCGGGGGAAGCATCATCATCCCCATGGCCATCAGTGTACTCGCCACAACAATGTCAATAATCAGAAATGGAATGAAAATTAAGAAGCCCATTGTAAAAGCTTTTTTCAATTCTCCAATTGCGAAAGCTGGCACCATCACCGTCAGTGGAATATCACTGTATGTAGCCGGTTTAGCCGATCCCGTATAACCGGTGTATTTCATAAATAACAAAAGGTCTTTGGAATTGGTCTGTTTAAACATAAACTCTTTCATCGGATCAGCAGCTTTGTCGAAAGCCTCAGTCTGGGTAATTGTCCCCTTCAAATACGGCTGTAATGCCGTTTCATTAACGGTCGCCAAAGTTGGGGACATCACGAACAGGGTCAGAAATAGAGCAAGCCCTACCAGTACCTGATTCGGAGGCATGGACTGCGTACCCAATGAGGTTCTAACAAAACCGAGCACGATTACAATTCTAGTAAAACTGGTCATAAGAACTAGAAACGCCGGAGCAATACTCAGTACCGTAACGAGAAGAAGAATGGATATGGAACTGGTACCGCCGCTTGAACCTTCATTACCGACCTGAATATTAACATTAGGTATAGGATCAGCATGTATCGGCTGCATCATAACAATACTAATGATACCGAACAGCAGAATAGCAAGAATTAGCTTCTTTTTCATAAATTCCTCGACTCATCCTTAGTAGCATCATCACGGAACAACTCTTCCATTTTCTCTTTACGCTCTGGTGCAGAACGAAGTTTGGATTGCAGTGTTTCGTAAAAAGATGATGTTTCACTAAGCTCGATTTCCTCAGATGGTACCTCCCCACGCAGCTTAATCTTAACCTTGGCAATAAGCGGTGCGAGAAAATTATTCTGGTTAGAGGATTGATCCTCAAATGCTGCAATGATCAAAGCCACCTCATCTGGATCAGTGACTTTATCCAAAATGGATATGTTCTCACCAATCCCGATTAAGTAAAGGCTGCTTCCCAGTTCAATAACCTGCATCGACTTGTTAGGTCCCAGCCCTACAGCACCAAGCGTCCGAATGGAGCGCCCGCTCATAAAGGTCTGATTACGACGTCCAAGAAAACGGATCAGCAGCACAATAAGTACAATGATTACCGCAAGGACAATAATAACGTTAAGCAAATTCAGCAGGGTGTTATTGCTACCGAGCGGTTCTGAATTGACGGACATGTCTTTTTCCTACACACCCAACGTTTTGTTGATAGCTTCGATAACGCGGTCTGCTTGGAAAGGCTTCACAATAAAGTCCTTTGCTCCCGCTTGAATAGCATCGATAACCATAGCCTGCTGGCCCATGGCTGAACACATGATGACCTTAGCAGCCGGATCTACTTTCTTGATTTCTTTCAGGGCGGCAATTCCGTCCATCTCAGGCATAGTTATATCCATCGTGATAAGGTCTGGACGCAGTTCTTTAAACTTCTCTATAGCTTGAGAACCGTCCTGAGCTTCGCCCACTACTTCAAATCCGTTTTTTGACAAAATGTCACGGATCATCATTCTCATAAATGCTGCATCGTCCACGATTAGAATTCGGTTAGCCATTTTTACAAAATCCTCCCTAAGTATGCTTATTGTAATTTCTGAATTCGGTCCCACTGGCTGACGATATCCGTAACGCGTACGCCGAAGTTTTCGTCGATAACTACGACTTCACCTTTGGCAATAAGCTTGTTGTTAACCAAAATATCTACAGGCTCTCCGGCGAGCTTGTCCAGCTCAATGATTGAGCCTTGAGACATTTCCAAAATATCTTTTATCTGCTTCTGGGTCCTTCCTAATTCTACGGTTACTCTAAGCGGTATGTCCATCAATAAATTTAAATTATTTTCATCAATATGACCAAAGGCCCCACCATTCAGATTTGCAAATTGCACAGGCTGTACATTTACATTACGATTTGCCTCAGAATTAAGCGGTGGTGTCTGTCCATATGGCATCCCTTGCGGTGGCATACCGTATGGTGGCATCCCAGGCATTCCGTATGCTGGCATACCCGCTGGAGGATAATAATATCCGCCTTCTGGCATCCCTGGATACGGTGGCATACCCTGCGGTGGATATGGTGGTTGCGTTCCTCCTGCGGGCTGTGAGGGCGCCTGTTGCACCGGAGGTGCTGGAGGTGGTGTCTCAGCAGAATTCGTTATGGCAGGTGTTTCAGCCATTGTGACCGCTGCCTCCTCCTCTGCAGGACTAACATCACCAAGAAGCATGGATACCATATCTTTTGCGAACTGAACAGGCAAGAGCTGCATAATAGTAGAATCTATCAAATCACCAATTTTAAGCCGGAACGAAATACGAATTAGGGTCTCATCGTCTGGCAGACTGCCTACTCCTTCTCCGCTGGACATATTTAAAATGTCGATACCCGGAGGTGAGATATTAACAAACCGATTAAAAATCGTAGACATCGATGTAGCAGAAGAACCCATCATTTGATTCATAGCTTCTTGCACAGCGCTAATATGAATTTCATTCAACTCTTCATCCTTAGGTTCGCCAGCACCGCCAAGCATCAGATCGGCAATGACCTGCGCATCCCTAATCTTAATAACAAGTGAGTTAATGCCTTGAAACCCATCCACATATTGAACGTGAACAGCTACATGCGGTTTAGGAAAAGCAATTTCAAACTCCCCGCGTGTAATGATCGAAACTTGAGGGGTTGTAATATCTACTTTTTTCCCTAGTAAAGTGGAAAGTGCTGTTGCTGCACTGCCAAACGTTATATTACCAATTTCGCCCAAAGCATCCTGTTCAAACGGTGTTAGATAGTCATCTACCGTTTTCTCCGTAGGAGCTAATGAGCCCTCCGCAGATTGTCTCAGAAG
>RCUU01001031.1_pt1 | contig 14019 bp, 16 predicted proteins | sample 2166211 | NCBI WGS metagenome assembly RCUU01 (sample SAMN09932620, study PRJNA488358) | compost metagenome | feature: garden; material: soil; isolation source: compost soil in phenylacetic acid-enriched culture | place: Germany: Experimental Botanical Garden Goettingen | collected 2016-01-27
TAATGAACGTTTGCAAATAACGTGATTAAAAAACTTGGGTTATCCGTACCTCCCAATTTAATGATGGCTTGAAAAGACAATATATCATTTGAATCTAGAACATAGACCAGTGAAATAAGCAAAATAACAAAAGATAGAACCACGATAAGGATAGAGAACAAGAAGTACATTATTAAAGATTTTTGTAATGAACGATTTTTTTTTGTATTGGACATTAAAGTTTCTCCATTCGATATCCTAGGCCACGAATAGATACGATAGATGGATTTTCTTCACCTAGCTTTGACCTAAGTTTACTAATACACACCATAATACTATTGTCATCGACAATGGTATTATGATCCCAACCCGCTTCAAATATTTGCTGCTTTGTAAAGACTCTGCCTGGAGAACCCATAAATAATCTCAATACTTTAAACTCGGTAGAGGTAAGTGTAATTTGTTCCTGCTCATTAAGATAAAGTACACATTCATCCAAATTAAGCTTCATATTTTTGTGAACCAAAAAATTCGTAGAGACTTCATCACCTTGTCGAGGGTTAACCCTTCTTAATATAGCCATGATCCTGGCGTTTACTTCCAGTGGATCAAATGGTTTCTCAATATAATCATCTGCTCCTAATTGTAAGCCTAATATTTTATCCGTAGATTGATTTTTTGCGGTTATGAACAGTACTGGTATCGTACTGGCTTGGCGTAGTTCTTTCAGAAATTGAAACCCATTCATTTCAGGCATCATTACATCTAACAAAATAATATCAATTGGCTTTTCCTTTACAATGTCTAACGCATCAAGCCCGTTATTCGCAAACAAAACATGGAAATTCTCTGCTTCTAGATAGATGGATAAGACTGCGACGATATCCTGATCGTCATCTACAATTAATACATTAGTCATGTATAAACTCACTCCTTCATAAGGTTTGTTACACGAATGCTTGACTGACCGTGGATACTGCACTGCTTATACATTGATCATAAGAAGATTTAGCTGTGATGAGGTGCTTTAATTCACCCTTAAATATACATGATGCCTCGGGAAGCTCCAATAAGTCACTTGGTCTCATTAAAGATGACGGTTTAGAATTAGATATGGCTTTACTCCTGGTAAGAATCTCACTTACAAAGTGAGAACAAAAATAGTGTCTACTACGTTTATACGGAATACCTAGTTTACATAATACTAGTCCTACAGTATTGAAATAAAACTTATCCTGCTCTTTCATCATTATTGAGACTTCATTTACCGCAAGCTTATAAACATCATCACTCACTTGCAGTCGATATACTGCACAAGGAATAGTCTCCCCAATGAAGCTTCTCTCTAAATCTTCAATGATTAGTCCAGCTGGAAACATTTCGTTTTTACTCTTTCTTCCGAAACTGTAGAGAGGGTACAAACGATCACAGAATGAAATTGAAGCATGAGTGTAAGAATCACCCGTCAAACCATGTATTACTTTGGATAATAATGTATTAGCTCGAATAAGTACAATGTAAATAGTCTTCAATAATTTCGCCCCTAGCTCTCAAATGTAACTTCTATTATGAGCCGGCAGCCTTTCTCAAGTTTTGATTGAACCTTAACATAAACTTAAAGTGCTATATTTTTTTCATTTATTTGTGCAGCGTAGCATTATGGAGTGTCTATTTCACCTATTTAATCTTAATTCATAATTTTAAGGTTACGTTAAGATTGTTTGGGTTTTGACGAAAGATATGCAAGGTATGATAGCTTCACATCCAAAGAAAAGGGGTACACAAATGAAAAGAAAAGTTGGAAAAAAAGCTCTCGTATCAAGTCTTGCAGCAATAACACTATTTACTGGGTTAGCTGTTCCTTACAATGCCTTTGCGGATAATGCTCCTGTAAATAACGCCACTACTGTTAATCAGAATATTTCAGATTTTAATTTGCCCGCTCCTAAGCATTTTATAACGGATCACGAAACGACGATTAACGGAAACAAAATTGAATATCAAGTCGATGCAGGTGAAACTTATCTATATAACTTAAAAGGACAGCCTACTGCTTCGATGTTCAGCTATTCTTACATCAAGAAAGGTAATGATGAGAATAGACCTGTATTATTCATCTTTAATGGCGGTCCAGGTTCTCCATCATTTTGGCTTCAGATGGGCATTTACGGCCCACGCAAAGTACAGATGAGCAATGATGTCAACCCAAAAGTGACTCCTCCATTTCCAGTTATCGCAAATGAGAACAGTCTTCTTGATGTAGCAGATCTTGTTTTCATCGATCCGATTGGTACTGGGTACAGTAAAACGATTGGAGTAGGTAAAGATTCTGACTTTTTCGGTGTAGATGAAGATGCAGATTCGATTGCACAATTCATTGAAACATGGCTTACAAAAAATGGACGCTGGAATTCGCCTAAATATCTTTCTGGAGAAAGTTACGGTTCTAAACGAGCGGCCGTTTTATCCAATGCATTAATGGGAGGACCACTGTCATCAAGCGGTGTCTTACGAGGAATTAGCCTTAACGGAATTATTTTGTTAGGAACTATCATGAAAGATACTAATCCAGGGGATTTGATGGCATCTGCTCTGAACTTACCCGTCCAAGCTTCTACCGCTTGGTATCATAAGGTTTCTGGATACCAAAACCTTACCCTGGCGAATTTAGATGAAAAAGCTTATAAATTTGCTAAGAATGTATATTATCCTGCGATTGTAAAAGAGAAAGAAAGTAAACTGAGTGCTAAAGAGCGGAAAACAATTATTAATGAACTAACCAAATACACAGGACTACCAGAGAGTGTATTCAAGAAGAGTATTGTTCTAAGCAATGACGAGTATTCTAAACAAGTTCTTGCTAAAACTAAAAAGAACGTGGGCATTTACGATAGTCGTTACACACTCCCCTCTGTTGGAGCTGGATTTGATCCGGTTGCAGATGATCCTGCGATGGGACAGTATTCACCGGCATTTATTGCAGCCTTTCACCAAATGGAGAAAAGTGATCTAGGCGTTAATATGGATCGTCCGTATAATACATTGGTGTGGAAGGATCTCAATTTCGGATGGAATAACCAACGAAAAACTTTGATCCCAAAATCGGATAACTATGCCAATGAGCTGGCTGAAGCTATGCGCAGAAATCCAGATTTAAAAGTAATGGTTGCATCTGGTTACTATGATATGGGAACTACTCAAGCATCTGCTCGAAATGCATTCGAAGAATCCGCTACACCTAAGGATCGCGTATTCTTTAAAAACTACGAATCAGGACATATGCTATACATTGGTCAATCTGCTGATCAATTTTCGAAAGATGCTCACGAATTCATTAAGAACGGAACCGCAACTAAATAAAATAATATTGGCCAGTTGAGATTCGATAATCTTACTGGCTTTTTTCATTCCATAATTTTCTTCTGTGATTAGGTTAACAATTTATTATCCGCTTCAATCTTGTTCAACTAACCTGCCCGTTAGCTTAATGATGTATCGTCAGTCTACAACTCTATTATTTCAGGCTTGAACCGTATTATCTTTTGACAGCAACTAGGTTGCGGAAATACATGAGATTTACATACAAAAAAAGCAGCCTCAATTAGCTGCTTTTTTATTTTAGGTCAGCATCGAGCATCTTAATCAGATCACCAATTAATATGGACAACGCTTTAATTTCATTTGCCGATCGTTTTTGAAGAGAAGTGCTAATCGATTCGATTAATTTATCTTTTTCATTTTGCCCCGTTCGAACAGGAACGTCCAGTAATTCACTGGGTTGAACTCCCAGTGCGATGCTTAGTTTTTCGAGTGTATCTAAAGAGATGTTCTTTTCTCCGCGTTCAATCCCACCGACGTAGGATTGAGGCTGTCGAACCCTCTCCCCAAGTTGCTCTTGAGATAAACCTCTTTTTTTCCTAAAGGCTTTTACGTTTAAACCTACATAACCGGCTAGTTTAGGCAAGTGTTTATCACCTCTATAAAAGAGTAGGCAAATAAACACTAAAATTGAATATACTCAAAACATATATATTACCAATTGAAAATATATCTTATAGAATCTATATTTATAGTTATGACTATTTTTTAAGGAGAATTATACACCATGAATCTGCTACCCAATCAAGTTGTTATTGAAAATGTGCTTCAATGCAAAATGCGTGGCCGGGTCGCCTACCAGAGTTACTTTCCGGCTTCTATCGGCGTGCAATTAACCTATGTAAAACCTTTTGATCTGCCCTCCGGAAAAGGCTATCAGCGGCCAGTGGACTTGAAAAGATGCGATGACTTTGCAACATATTTGTCCAAAGGGCAAGATGCTTTGTTTACGCCAATATTGCTTAATGCGGCTTCACAATGGGAGTTTTCTCCTTATGACTCTTCACGCCCAGCTTATGGACGACTTCTTTGTAAAGGGAGGGCTTCATTAATGGACGGCCAACATCGGATGGGTGGAATTCAGAAATATATTGGGGAAACCCAGTCCGATCTCAATGTTCCATTTCTGGCCTTTCATTCGTTGGATGAAGATGAAGAGATCAAATTGTTTGATACGATTAATACAAAGGCGAAAGGTATTGGTACCTCCCTGAGTAAATTTTTGCGACGGGATTCGGATGATATTAGTTGGATATCAACAGAACTGATGGTGCGTAAAGAGAGCCCGTTTTACAATATTGGCACGATTATAGGTAAACGAAGCAAAGGCCGGCATGTGACCTTACAAAATCTATATCGAACTCTTCATTTGTTAACCGCAGATTATCGGATTTCCAGTCTGTCAAAAGAAGAAAAACTCAGTATTGCGTTAACGTACTACGAAGCGATTCAGAAGAAGTTTACAGAAGAATGGTCAAATTACAAGGAATATAGGTTGACCCATATTGTTTGCCTCGATGCACTATCAATTGCTGGCCATGAAGTCCTGATTAAATGTATGCCAGAAGGAAAAAAGCATATTGAATTGTTATCTATTTCAAAATACGTTCATAAGCTTTCTGTGGACTGGTCAGCACAAGGGGCCTTGAGATACTTAAAAGGAATGAGTGGTTCTAGGACACTTGCTATTGATCTAAAAGAACAAATGCTTCCCCGATGAGGGAAGCATTTGTACGTTTAAATAAACTTATTTAACGTTATGATAAGCCTCCATGATACTTAATTTATGCTGCTATTGAAGCTTTTCAAATGGTGCTAAATCAAGCTTGAAGCCTAGATTTTCCTCAGCTACTTCTTGAAGTTCATCAACAAGTTGAGAGCAATTTTGAGCATTATAAATTTGTTTGTTTGAATTCATAATCTTGAGCAGTTCTTGAAACTGTTCTTTATTATAATCTTTTAATTCCTGACGAATTTTTCGAAAACGATCATAAGTATCTAAATAACTGCTGCTTTGTGATAAATAATATGTTGTCATTTTTCGATATTCATCCATTTTGTTGGCTTCTTCCGCTAGGAGCCTAAATTCCCATAGTACAGTGCTACTAAAATTCATACCTCGTAAAAACTGGGCAGTATTTAAACAATGATCTTCTGGTGTGAGACTAAGAAACCACGAACGCACATAACGGCTTGGTAAGCTTTTGATTTTATCACTAATCTGTCTTTGAATATCTTCATCTAAAAAAGAAAATACCCGGGGCGCTTGATTGAACAGTTCGATCATCTCATCCAGATGTGCTTTTTCAAATGAAACTTGACTATAGTATGCCTGATCCTCAGAAACTAATTTTATGATTTGCTCTGGAAACCTTCGTATTAGAATTCTAATTGTTAGTCCATTCACTTCTCGATTTGCCTGGCAGTCTTGATCATTTAGCCGAAAGGTAAATTTCCACAGCTTTTTGAGTAAACTCATTACCGCTTTATCATTTAATGAATTTAAATAACGCTTTATGAACAATCGCTCATACTCAGAGTTGTCAGATACCCTTCCATACATCTCCGGTAACTTACTAATGATTGAATCAACTATTCGTGAGGTTGGAAAGGAGGCTTTAGTAAGTACTCCCTCCAGCATGTTGCGAATATGTGAGCGCACCGTCTCTTTGTTTGGAGTAAACAAATTGTTGTCTTCGGTGTCCAGGATGTTTGGATGAGCAGATAAATTTCGGTGATCTTTCAGTTATTCAATATTCGCCTTATCTGATAATTCCAGAAGTTTTGTTTCATTGAACACCTTTTCTACCAGCGACGATTCCCATTTAGACGAAAAAACATCCCTTTTCCTTTCATCTTCTATGGTTTGAAGAATTTTTTGTGCCCCTTGATCATCCTCTCTTTCAACCTGGTCCTGTAATTTATAGACAAGGTCCGAAATTACTATCGCATATAGAGACAAAACTGCAGACCTATAATTTCCGATAGCATAAGAACTCATGACTTCTCGAAAGTATTCCTTCGTTTTGGGATGGTTAATTCGTTCAGCGGCAAGATCAAGTGAAAAGTCGTGCATCTAATAGCTCCTTCACTATACATATTTGTTATTAATAACATCATGAGTTTAATATATCTCAATAAATAACTAAGGCACCATTTCAATCTCTCTTTTTATTTCAAATGCCTTGATAAACGAATTTGTTATTGGACTTTGGTCATACATGACAAGAGGAAGATCTGCTTTTGGCATCCATACTCGTCCCATTTCTATAGCTGTGGAAACAGCAACGGCTGGGAAAACATGAATGCAATTATCTTGTCCGTGAATCAATTTAATTTGATCAAATAAACCTCTTATAGTTTGCCGGAACCGCATAAGTTGTTCTCTAGTTTTTAAGAAATCATTGTTTGGCTTGGCTATTGTTACGGTCCATATTGATGTCTCTGCTCCCAGGATATCCGTTATTCGGACAGGGGAAATTGAAGCGCTTAGGGATAAATTTAAAGCGACAGTAGGATGAATTTTCTCAGGTGCTTGAACAATAAAATCGGAGGAACTTTCGTCAATACCCCAGCCCCATTTTTGTTCGGGTTCTCTTTGGAGTTGATAAACCTCCATAGAAGGTAAATCAGACAATAGAGTACCTAAAAAGGTAAGTAGTGGTTGAGGAGCAATTGCAAAAAGAGAAGCATGTTTGTATTTTTCTGAAGTGAGTATTGGTTTGAGATGACTTTTAACTTGTCTTTTCAGATGCTCCTGTTCCGTTTTCCAAAATATTTCTTCATGATCATAGAAAGAAACGTTCTTCAAACTTAGTTCAATAGCTCGCGGCTCTGCAGGGTAGTGATGTGGAAAAAGTGCCGGAACTGCTTTTTCATAAGAGATAGGATAGTTATGTTCTCCGATGTTGGAACCGTATAATACGACAAGGCTGTGCCTTTCTGAGTGTATGCTTGTTGCGAGTTCAATACGTTCTTCATGTTCTTTTTTCATTTCTTGAAGCAGCGAGGTTGGATGGCCTTCGACGTCTGTAACGTCAATCAAACGATGATGAGCATCGCAAAGCAGCATTATATTCTCCATAGCTTTTGCTAAGAGAGGAGAAAGTTCTTCATGTCCTCTTGGCCCATTCGGACTATCGGCAATGATATGCGCCACGTAAGACCGGTTCATAAGTTTTTTTGTTGTGGGGTCAATAAAAAGCTGGGCATTGCATCCTCTGTATTGGCAACGACCTGCTGCTTTTCCCCAAAGCATCTTACAAATATGTGCAGGGATTGCGGTTTCAGACATTATTTTTCCGCTCCTTATTATTCTCTTTGTAAAATAAATGACAATCAATTAAATCAGATTGGAATTCTTCTGGGGTTTGATACATTTGGAGTTCAAGGAGAGAAGGACCATGACAACTTCTTAATTTATTGCCACTTCCACATGGACATGGTGAATGTCCACGATACTTTCGAAAAGCTAGGATAACTAAAAAATTCAGGACGGATACTGGTTGTTTGGTTTCGAATAATCTCATGTAATAATCCATAAGGCCATTCCCACCATGTGAAAGTTCCCCGTAGGGCATTTTCCCCTTATGTTTTGCTTGAAAGGAGAAGGAATATAAATAAGGTATAAGAAGTGAGTTTACAAAACCCATTAAGGTGGGGTTATTCGAAAATGTCATCTTCACTGCAAGCGGTGCTCCGAGACAGAAGCTTCCGTCTGCAAACGAGTGAAATGAGCGGGGGATCCGTTCCCCCAGATCTCTAGCAACTGGAGGAACAGATGGGTAAGTATTAGGAATCTCAATCTCAATAAGAAATTCATCTTCAATGGATTCATGGGACGAGTGCTCGGCGCGAAAGTGTATGTTCCCTCGAATAAAGAACTTATTTTCTTTAGGGATAAGTATTAGATTTGGAAAAGTATCAGACAGCTCATAAAAATGTTCCCATATAAGAGAGCTATCCATTATATAGAGCCCCATGGGCGATTTGGATTTGATAATTGGACCGTTGGGACAACTATAGAAGCAGGTGCTGTGTCGAACCCTAATGATTTTGCAGCTGTTGTGGAGACTTGGCCTAGTGTAGATTCGAATGACTTGACGATTTTTCCCATATCGTTCGTTCCAGTGACCTGTATGAGATCTTTTTTGACCCATTGCGTCCACTGGAAGAAGATTTTTGCTTTTCGATGATTATTTTCATGCCATCGTTCTGCATAGTTTTCTTCTGGATTAACAGGATTTATAATCGACCATGTACCGTCGTCATTTCTTCGTATCAACTCTTGTTGCTGAAGAGTTGCATTTTGTTTATAGCCTGGCTGTAACAGTCCACCAAGTGTATCTAATTGGTCAACGATGTTTGAAAGAGCGGTATAAACATTCATTTCACCACTATACAATTGAGCAGCTAAGGTAGTAATGATCATGGAGATTGGCTTGTCGCAAGGAAATTCGTGGTTGATAAAACGCACATCACGATGCCGTTTTAAGATTTGAATTGCACGTTGCAAGGGGGTTTTGATAAGGGCCTCAGGAACGTCTTCAATACGTGCATAAATGTCCTTATTATTTTCGAATAGACTGCGTTGTTGAGCTGATTTGACTTGTTCCAATGCGGCTTTATTTCTATCGCTGAACCACTGAGCGTATCCGCTTGGATTACTCGAGCACCATTTATAAGTCCCATCCTCATTTTTGTGGGTAATCGCAATCGCTGTCTGTTTATAGTGTGGGTAGGTAGGGGGAGTTGTTGGTGATAACTCTTCTGGGACGGCAGGCAGGACGTCTAAATGGAATCCGACCCCGTCCTGTTCCGCGTACAATAAGGTCCAGCATCGTCTTCCCTCATCATCGAGCATTTTACGATAGGTTTCTTTCTCTGCTAATCGCTGCCCAATTATCTGTTTAATTGTTTTAGGCGTAGTGGTTGATTTCTGGGTTTGAACTACACAGACTAAATCAATATCATAATCTGCATCCTTACCACCACGAATAGGTCGGATTACTGTTCCTAATCTGAAGGAACCTTGTGGATAGAAGTGGAGATCGTTGATGCCGTCAATCTGGCCTTCAGCAATCCAACTACTTACGGCCGTATAACGTTCAACGGCTTGTTTGTATTTTGAAGGTGACAGGTCTAAACTTGATGCGATTTCGTCTAAAAGTGATGATACGTTTAGATGCAAATGAGAGTTCATAGGATCATCCTTCTTTAATATTTTTTTTGAAAATAGAAGGATATACATCGATGACGACGTATTTTAATATACTATAGATTTGGAGCTATACATATATCTTGAGTTATGATCCCCACGATCATAACTCAAACCTTCTTTTTCGAGTTTGAATGAAAGATAGGCCGGTTTTGATATGATAGGTCCAACTGAGTTATCTGCCCATACAATTCACCCTCTCACCTTAATTGTTAGCACTTTTATTCCTTGAGTGCTAACAATATCCATTATACTCATTCGCCTGTCCATATTTCAATAGCTTTTGGGAGCATTTGTTCTGTTTTTAGAATTTATTAGGGAGAGTTCAATAGGGTTGGATTGACTTACACAGAGATGCCCGGGGGATTCGGAGCCCATGATAATGATCTTATTAAGAAATGCTTCCCCGATAGAGGAAGCATTTATCTAATTTTTAAGCTCTTTAATGCAGTCCGGAGTATCATTCCTCACATTTCCAACTCTAGTTGAAACCGGATAAGCAATCATTTCTTCAGCCGGATATGGCTTAAGAATCGGCATTAACCTTTGAGGGTCTTGCAGAGTTCGATCCAGCCAAATGGCCTCATCTTGAGGCTTCAAGATCACCGGCATTCGATTGTGAATCTTTTCTACAAGCGAGTTTGGCTCCGTTGTAACGATAGCAAAACTGCTTGTTTTTTTACCATCTGGGGCTATCCATGAATCATAGATACCTGCAAAACTAAAGATGGCGCCTGATCTCAATAAGATTCGCATGGGTTGCTTTCCCGAAGTTGACGTCGCCCATTCGAAAAAACTGTCTGCAGGTACAAGTACTCTTTTTCTCAAAAAAGGAATTTTAAAGGTTGGCTTTTCGAGAATTGTCTCCGCACGCGCATTTATTGTACCCTTTGTAGAGTCTTTCGACCAGGAGGGAATCAGCCCCCATTTAAGCAATCCTATGCGGTTTGCTTGCCCATCGTGTATAACTGTTGTAGCCATTTGGGTAGGGCTGATATTGTAGCGGGGTTCCATAAACGACGTTCCCACGAACTCTGGGATATAGCGTGCAATTAATTCTTCTAAAGTAACAGTTAAAGTATATCTCCCACACATTTTGGGTCCTCCTTAAACTAACAGGCGGGCAGGTGCCCTTATTCCTTAAGTATAGAATGTTATACATTTTATTTATCTATATAATTGTTCTGGTAAAACGAATATATTGTTGACATTTAATAAAAGAATCCATCTGCCGGAATAACGCAGCGGCGCGAGCTGATCAAGTTCTTGAAGGAAGGCTTGTCCTGCAGGGATTCTCCGCGTGCATTGATCATTTTACTGCCGCTCTTGTCATCTTTGGACCAGGAGGGCACGAGCCCCCAGCGCAGCTCGCCAAGCCTGTTCTGTTTGCCGTCATGAATGACCGCAGGGATAAACTGCATCGGGGCTGCATTGTATTTTGGCGCATAGTGGACAATCGTGGTATCCTCGATAAAATAACGCAGCATCAATTCTTCCATGCTTACCATGATCGTATATCTTCCGCACATTCTGCAGTCCCCCTTAAGTTTTTGAAGGTTGTAGCTTTATGAACCAATATTATCTATTATAAATGAAGTTATGGAATAAATGCGAAGGAGAGAAATTCCATGATTATCGTAAGCTCTTGCCTGGCAGGAATGAAAGTAAGGTATAACGGTACAGATTGCCTGGATGAGACCATCCGGAAGCTGCTGGATAATAATCAGGCGGTTGCAGTGTGTCCTGAGCTTCTTGGCGGGTTCTCTACACCGAGAGAGCCGGCAGAAATTGTAGGTGGAGATGGGGGAGCGGTGCTGGACGGGATGGCAAAGGTGATCGACCGGCTGGGAAACGATGTCTCCGGAATGTACATTCAAGGTGCCTATAAAGCGCTGGAGGAGGCACGGAAGGTGGGGGCGACCATCATAGTTCTCAAGGAAAACAGCCCTTCCTGCGGGAGCTCCATGATCTACAACGGCGCATTCGCCGGTCAGAAAATCCCGGGCCAGGGTGTAACCACTGCGCTGCTGAGACGGAATGGGATCGAGGTCATTTCTGAGGAACAGCTCGCTACCAGACTGCAGCAACCGGGAGCTCTGGGGAAATAGAGTTCTTAAAGCCCGTACAAAAAGGATTGCATATTTGTTACTATATTGTGTTTATTGACAGGTGGTAAAAGAACGGGTTCAGCAGTATAATCGAGTAGTCCTGTATGAGAATTCTGAATAACGAGAAGCGGAGAATATCGTCATGAAACCGATCTATTTGGACCACGCCGCCTCGACCCCGGTGCATCCGGAGGTGGCCAAGGTCATGTATAATATGCTGCTTGAGCAATACGGCAATGCGTCCAGTGTGCACACATATGGACGTTCCGCCAAAAAGATCATGAGTGGCGCGCGCGACACCATCGCGGGCTTTTTGGGCTGTGCGCCAGATGAATGGGTGTTCACCAGCGGGGGCACGGAGAGCGATAATCTCGCCCTGTTCGGAGCTGCGGCAGCCTCGGCCTATAAAGGAAAACATATCATTACAACAGCCATAGAGCATCATGCGGTGCTGCATACCTGCGAAGCACTGGAGAAGCAGGGTTTCACCGTTACCTATCTGCCGGTCAATGCAGAGGGACGCGTATCTGCTGCCGATGTGGAAGCGGCTCTGCGGGAAGACACAGTGCTGATCAGTGTGATGTTCGCGAATAATGAGGTAGGAACTGTAGAACCTATACAAGAGATTGGCAGATTAGCTGCAGAACGGGGCATTTTGTTCCATGTCGATGCCGTACAGGTTCTGGGCATGCTGCCTGTCACTCTTCATGAGCTGCCGGTCGATTATATGAGCTTCACTGCCCACAAAATCAATGGCCCCCAGGGTATCGGCGGACTCTATGTCCGGCGCGGGGCTCCACTGCAGCCGAGACAGCATGGAGGACTGCAGGAGCGCGGCAGACGGGCAGGAACCGAAAGCCTCGCGGGTGCTGCGGGTTTTGCCAAGGCTGTAGAGCTTGCGGTAACTGGGCTGGAGCAGCGCCGGGCTAAGGCCTTAACGCTGCGCACGGTGCTGCTGCAGGAGCTGGACCGCCGGATCGGGCAGGAGAGCTATGTCATCAATGGAGACAAGCAGGATTTTTTGCCGGGCATTCTGAATCTGAGCTTTCCCGGAGTGAGAACAGATGTGCTGCTGATGAATCTGGATATGGAGGGGATTGCTGCCGCGAGCGGTTCAGCCTGCACCTCAGGCTCTCTGGAAATCTCGCATGTGCTGCAGGCGATGAAGCTTCCGGAGGAACTTTTAAATTCTGCGATTCGATTTAGCACAGGTTTGGGTAATACTAGTGAAGAAATGGAGTACGTGGCCCAAAAAGTTGAAACCATCCTGAATCGGCTGCGTAAGAATGACTAGGCTCCTTGCAGCCTCGTTGCCGTTTCAGTGTCAGAGTACTCTTCAACTGTGAGGGAATTCGTAAGTACACTCAAAGTGAGGGGACATAAACAGCCATGAAACTTCAAGATATGATCGGCTTGGCTGTATACGAGGTTGAAGAAGGTAACGAAATCGGCAAAATTGTCGACGTTTTACTGGATTCAAACTGGAATATTACGGGTATTGAACTGGAAAGCAAAACTTTTTTCTCCAGTCATGTGAAAGTTGTGGCATGGGAAGATATTGTCGCTTATGGCGAGGATGCTGTCATGATCCGCAGTAAAGAGTCGATTGTGAAGGCCGACACTGACCATATACCCTATACATTTCTTTTGGGGAAAAATAAATTAAAGGATCTTCAGGTGCTTACGGCATCCGGAACGATCCTCGGACGCGTATCCGATGTTTATTTTGACCAAAAGTTGGGAAACACAATAGTAGCGCTGGAAATCAGTGACGGGCTTGTAACTGATTTGATCGAAGGCCGCAAATGGCTGCCTTGTTCTGAAGGGATGTCCATTGGGGAGAATGCCGTACTGGTTCCCGCGATGAGCGAAGAACGGCTACAAAAAGCCATTAATATTGTTAACGGATAGGTGGAATGTATTATATGAAGTGTCCAAACTGCAACTCCAAGGATATCGGCAAGATCGGTTCCCACCAGTTCTATTGCTGGGGCTGCTTCATCGAACTGACAGTCAACGGCGAGAAAATGTCGGTGTATCAGGTTGAAGAAGACGGCACACTCAGCTCGCTGGACGATTTGTTCTCCGGGGAAGAGATCGCTCAGGATTTCCCTCAGATTCATGCATCCTCCTGAAGTCAGTGACCGCTGCTCAGGTATAGAATTACATATTGCCTAATGCGCCTGAAATTCCTTGCAGCAGCATGCTGCCGGAGAATTTTGGGCGTTTTTTGCGTGGATAAGTGGTGGGGGAACGAAAACGGCGGTTATTTTGCTGCTGGCATACATATACTTATCTACAAAGCCAGTCCAGAATTACCGCTAGGGAGTGTACACG
>RCUU01001032.1_pt1 | contig 14018 bp, 10 predicted proteins | sample 2166211 | NCBI WGS metagenome assembly RCUU01 (sample SAMN09932620, study PRJNA488358) | compost metagenome | feature: garden; material: soil; isolation source: compost soil in phenylacetic acid-enriched culture | place: Germany: Experimental Botanical Garden Goettingen | collected 2016-01-27
TCCATGGGGACGATGTTAAACTGGGGGGGTTGCTTTTCCATCTTTACGCCTCCTTAAACGATAGGTACGTATCATCTAATTAACATGGATCGTTACTTTGTATCCTCACTCTAACGGGAAATTTATTTGTTGTAAAGTGCCAAGAAGCAGTAACCTTTTTCACAGTTGTTTCGTTATATAGATATGAAGAAAAAAACGCAGCTTGCTTCGTTGATGGAAGCAAACCGCGTTGAGGTTGATTGGCCTGATTGTATAGATACTCATAGCTTATCATTATGATTTAAGATTCTTTTACATGAACGGAATAAGTTGATTGACTGAGAATCCGTTTAGCTCCAACATAACGTTGTTTATAGTAGCTACTGCTTAGCTTGTCGGTACGGATTCCTTTAGAAGAAGAGGCGTGAGCGAATTTACCGTCACCGAGATAAATACCTACATGGGACACTTTGCCGGTACCCAGGGTATTAAAGAAGACAAGATCTCCAGCTCTTAGATCACTCTTGGATACGGATACTCCTTTACTGAACTGTGCAGAAGAAATCCGTGGAAGCTGAACTCCCATTTTTGAATACACATACCGGGTAAATCCGGAGCAATCGAATCCGCTAGCGCTGGTACCTCCATATTTGTAAGGTGTACCATAAACCGATTCAACAACGCTGTTCAATGTAGTGTCTGCGAAAGCGCTTCCCGTTCCCATTGTGAACAGTATAGCTAAGCTTGTCGCCGCCGCTGCTAGTGTCTTTCTCAAGATGTTAAACTCCTTCCAAGGCCTGCGAGGTTAGCTTGAGGATTCGGTTGAAGGTCCCCTATGATCCCTCTGTTGCGAGATCAATTCACCCAAAATGGTTCCCCCGTTTCCCGAGCGCCAGGAATTCGGCAGTTTCATAGTAGTAGTGCGCTCGAAAACAAAAACGACGTTCCAACAAATAGGTTACAACAATAATTACAAAGTTGTTACTTTTGTATTTTAGCAGAGATAATATGCATTGGCAAGTTTACGCAGAAATTCGTAAAAAAAGAAAAGACCCATAGCGATTATACTATCGCTACAGGTCCTTGGGACTTATTCTACATCGTCGTGATCGGCCGATTCACCTGTCACATCTTCATACTTATCAGTGCTCAGAATACGTTTTGCACCGACATAGCGCTTCACATAATACTTTTCACTCAAGCTACTGATTACTACACCCTTAGAGGAAGACGCATGAGCGAATTTCCCATCGCCAACGTAAACACCTACATGCGATACACCTTTACCGGAAGTGTTGAAGAATACAAGGTCACCAGCAATCAATTCATCCTTGGATACTGATGTACCCATTTTATATTGGGAGCCGGATTGGTGAGGAAGTTTGATACCGATTTTAGAGAATACATACATAGTAAATCCGGAACAGTCAAAACCAGAAGTGGAAGTACCTCCGGAAACATATGAAGTTCCAATAGCCTTGTCGATGATGCCGTCCAGCTTAGAATCTGCGAAAGCGCTACCAGTTCCGATAGAGAAAAGAATCGCAAGACTCACCGCTGCTGCTGTTAGTTGTTTTTTCAAGAATATGCTCCTTCCAATGCCTACGAGGTTAGCTTAAGGATTCGGTTGAAGGTCCCCTATGATCCCTCTCTTGCGAGATCAATTCACCCAAAGTGGTTCCCCCGTTCCCCAAAAGGGAATTCGGCTCTTTCGTCACGTATAATTTTTATAGTGCGAATCGTTACAAAACTGTTACTAAAATTGTGCTGTTGTTATTGTAACAAGGCAAGTATATTTTGGCAATGGTTATTTCACAAGATTTTGATAGGAAAACATAACATAAGGCCTGCGCACATATACGCAGGCCTTATGGCATAAGGGATCACAGAATATTAAGAAAATTTAACTATTTTGTGATTTTGAACTCCAGAGCTGAAATTGAGAGGTTATACCCCACACATTAAATAGACAGCGAAAAAAAGGAAAGGTTTGCTGCAAAATAAGAGCAAGTAAGCCGGTCCAGATCCAGGAGGCGGAGCCAAAAAGGAGACAAAGCGCTGCCGAAGCACCTCCAAGGATCAGGAATATGACAATTCCGGGAAGAATGTGCCTGATTCCGAGCCATAAGGAGCTCCATGCACCTGTTTTGAAAAGGTAACCGAACTGTGTAAAGAGCAAGCATTGACGGATCAGGAAGCAGTAGCTGAGCCACCCCAGCAGGTAGCAGCCTGCCTTTAGAATCGGAGCAATGCCGCCGTTAGTATAGAGCAGGCTTGGCCAGAGTCCGTAGAGCTTAGGTATTACCCATAGCAAAGGTAAGGAGATGAGGATCAGCTCCAGCAGGAAGAAGAGGGAGACAGGCTTCCAAAACTCCTTCATTCCACGAAATAGGGTTAATCCGGATTTGCGAGAATCCGAGGGTGTTAATCCGTATAAAATGCCCGCTTGAATGAAAGGGGTGAGCAGCATACGAATAATGATCATTCCGAGCAGCATCCAGAAATATTTATGTATTTCCGAATTATGCATGAATTCATATTGGCCCTCCACTATAAACAATATCCGGCTCATTGCACTAGGAGGCGGGTCAGGGTATCTGGACAAAAATGCTACGACAGCAGTGTTAACGGTCCGATACAAGAGTATACCCCATAACAGCTGGTACAAGAACAGGATAATTACAGAGGGAAACTGGTTCCTTACAAGGCTCCATCCATTACGAACATAGGTCATGCTTTTCCCTCCAATACGAATGAACTTAAAGTAAATATGCTGCGCCTTACCATACTATTGTCTCAAGTACAGCTTCCATTATCTTGACGATTCCTACTGAGGCACGGGTGCTAATTGGCTCACTGATGTCCGCTTTCAAGTAGTTGTTAATATGTTTGTTCTCAAGCACTAGAGAATAGACAGGATCAATGAGAACAAAGCTTAGCGGTTCTTTATACTCCAGCTTGAGCTGCAGGGTATTCCCCTTACCGTTCCACACTTTATTAATGGTATGACCATCTTTAAATGTGAAGAGAATGGGGATCTTAGGTGAAGCGGCTCCCAAACGGCTGATATCGACTGTAGATTCATAGAGAACCTTCCCATCGCGGTTGATGGACTTGATCGTAATATGATCCACCGAATAGTCCGCCATCTTGTCACCATAAACATATTGATCAAAATACGATTTCCAGGATCGTCCGGTTATCTGCTCCACGACTTTCTGGAAATCGGTCGTTGTAGGATGCTTAAAACGGTATTTCTGGCTATACGTGTACAGGATTCGTTTCATCGTTTTGGCGCCAACTTGTTGCTCTATATCGAGTAGAATCAGTTTTCCGCGATAATATACGTTTTTGGCATAGCGGTCTCCCGAGCCATATTTCCATGCCGGAATCGTCAGAGAGGCAGGAGAAGTAATGAGAGAAGCTTGAATCGGCAGGTTTGATGTGCTTCCAAATTCCTGTTCCATCAATTTATCTTCAGCGTAAGAGGTAAAGGCCTCATCCAGCCATGCCTCTTCGAATTCATTGCTGGCAACCATGCCGTAGAAGAATTGATGGCCGATTTCATGGATTACGGTTCGTTCAAGCTCTTCGTATCCCGGTGAATCGCTGTGTGCACTAAAGGCGGTTATTAGCGTAGGATACTCCATTCCTCCCGCTCCACTTCCCTCAGCAGGAGGGACCACAATAGATAAGGTGGAGTAAGGATATCTTCCATACCATTTACTGAAGTTGGCCAGAGCGACCTTTGCGGCATAGAAATAGCGATCCTTTAAATCCTTATGTGCAGGGTCCAAGTACAGCTTGATACGAACTCCAGGTACTTCAGCGGATGAGAAGGGCTCTTCTGCATAAATGAAATTGGGAGAAGCCGACCATGCGAAATCATGGACGTCATCAGCGTAGTACTGAACAGATTTGCGCCCGTCACTAACGACTGCAGCCTTGGTAGGAAAGCCGGTTGCTGCTACGGTGTAGCTGTCAGGCACATTAATGTTTACGCTGTAGATCCCAAAGTCGGAATAGAACTCTGAATTGCCGTGGTATTGATGCAAATTCCAGCCCTCGGCGCTTCGTCCGCGTATCCCGGCGGGTTCATATACACTCAGCTTTGGAAACCATTGTCCGGCCATGATGAAGTCGCCGCTTTTACCCATGCGGGCAAATATTTTGGGCAGCTTGACCTTGAAACCAATTTTCAGCGTAACGCTCTCTCCTCCACGGACAGTAACAGGAAGACGAACCTTAGCTAGAGTCTGGTCCTTTATATTCCCATCGTCTGGCTGGATGTATTGTAATCGGTGTAATAAGGATATACCGTCTGTCGTCCGAATTTCCGTCACTTCCATTGAGCCCCATCCATCCTTAGGCATCGTGTCTCCGCGAAGCTTGCCGTGCGATTCCTTCATAAAAGTACTGTCATCAGCTGCGAAGGCATTGGGATATAGATGAAAATACAGCTCGTTTACTGATTTTTTACCGGGATGCGTCCAGGTTATTGTCTCTGTACCTGTAAGTGTTCCATCCTCCTCATTTAGCTTTACATTGATGTGATATTCGGTAACGCGATTGCTCAGCACTTCAGCAGTTGGCAGCTGAATGCTCTCAACTTGAGGCGTTGATGAGGCTTGCCCCGAGCTTGGGGCCTCCACAGGCTTGGCCGATTTGGACGCGAAGGAGGGCTGACCTTTCGGGTCCGTGCTTAGGGCGTACCGGATACTTCCGGCAATAACGCATAGAGCCAGGATTGAAATGCCGAAGATTAAAGTTCGTCGGGTCATACATTCTATACCTCCCGTTGACAAGCATCTACAGCATGTATATGTTTGCATTTGGGAGAATATTAGCTAAAATTAAATTAATCATCTATTAGCACGGAGGGGACCATGGAAAATTCACAGCAAGGCGGTAAAAAAATATTTTCTCTAAATATCATTAGTAACGACGATAAGAGTAAACATAAAGGTTTTGGCGCAGGCTCTATAGATCTTAACAGCATGTCGCCTGTTATTATTGACGGTGATGAGGCTTATATTGATATCGGAGCCATGCATGCAAAGAGCAAGGTGGAGAAGGGAATTAAATTTTCCATGAACCGCGAGGATGTGCCTAACGGACGTGAGGTGTGGATCGTATGGGTTGCAGTGGACCGCTCTCAGGAAGGTCAATTCTACGGCGGGATTACTGCGTGTGAGATGCTGATTGATACCGAGGCGCGCAGAGGCTGGAAAATACTCGCGGATCACGTGAACAAGATGGACTATGCTTTGAAGCGCAAAATTATATTGGACGGTCTGTCAGATGCCCAAAAGGCTTCGCTCAAAAAGCTGCTGATCGATACCAGCCAGGAATGGTGGGACCGTTCCTCTGATGAACTGAAGGCGGCCGTTAATCCTCAATAATCTGTATCGGAGAGCGATCTGGTGTCCGAGCTGATTGATGAAGGGTATAAGCTGGTTACGGTAGCGAGTTGTTGGAGTGTTCACGAAACTACTTAAAATAATTGAAGACGATCAATAATTAGATAAGGACCGCCAAGGAATGATAATAATCCCTTCTGGCGGTCCTTTCATGTTCAATTACTTCATTATTATTTAGTTGAAGGGTAAGAGGATCTATCTTTACCAAGCAGCACGGTTAGCCCAAGTAGTGTAACGATGATGGTTGCTCCCATATCGGACAAGACGGCGATCCAAAGCGTCAGCCAGCCCGGAATGGTCAGCAGAAGAGCGATCAGCTTCAGGCCAAGAGATATACCGATATTCCAGGAAATGATGCGGCTAGCCTGTCTGGCGACTTTTATGGCGCCTGGTAGCTTGCCCAGGTGATCCTGCATGAGCACGATATCGGCAGTTTCTACTGCACTGTCGGTCCCTTTTCCCATAGCGATACCCAGACTAGAGGCTGCAAGGGCGGGAGCATCGTTGATACCGTCTCCGACCATAGCCACTTTCCAGTTAGCAGAGAGCTCGCGAATCTTCTCGACCTTTTGCTCAGGCAGAAGTCCGGCTGACCAATCCGTGACACCAGTCCGGGCGGCAATCGCTTTGGCAGAGCCGGCATGGTCTCCTGTAAGCATAACAGTGTGGGCAATTCCACTGTGATGCAAATCAGCGATAACATGCGGGCTTTCCGGACGAAGCTCGTCAGCCAGGCCAAACAGTCCCAGTACCCTATGGCTGTCTGCAGCCAGAACGACTGTGAGTCCTTCTTCTTTAAGACGATTAAGGTCTTGCATGACCTGCATACGGGATGATCCTGAACGAGTTTCTTCTAATAAAGAGATCTGAGATAATATCTCCTCACTGCCTACCCAATAACGAACACCCTCGATTTCAGCTGACAGACCAACGCCGGGTATTGTAGTAAGCTCAGATGGAGCCGGCAGCGAAGTCTTCAATATTCCCTTATCCTCAGCATGCCGTACAATGGCTTCCGCAAGAGGATGGAGGGAGCCTGATTCCATGGCGGCAGAAATACTGTAAAACCGTTCGTGATCATATATGACCTCGGACATGACGGAGGGACGCCCCATCGTCAAGGTTCCAGTCTTATCAAAAGCGACAGCGTTAATTTTTCCGAGCTGCTCTAAATGTACTCCACCTTTTACAAGGACACCATTTCTGGCGCAGCGCGTCATACCGCTGACGAGCGCGATAGGTGAGGAAAGCACCAGAGAGCACGGGCAGCCGACAATGAGTATTGCGAGACCTTCATACAGCCATTTCATCCATGGCTCACCCAGCAGCAATGGAGGAACGAGTATTACAAGAGCTGCAAAAATCATGATAGCTGGGGTATAGTATTTTGCAAATTTATCAATGAATAGCTCAGTAGGTGTCTTGGTATCCTGCGCTTCTTGAACTAAATGCATAATTTTGGCGAGAGACGAGTCCTCGTAAGCTTTATCAATTGTGACTTTTAATAAGCCCTCGGCGTTAACGCTGCCGCCAAATACGGTAGATCCAGGCTGTTTGGGCACTGGAATAGGCTCGCCGGTAATAGCAGCCTCGTTGACAGCGCTATGTCCTTCAAGCACTGTCCCGTCTGACGGGATTTTTTCTCCTGTGCGGACAAGTACAATATCTCCTGCTGCGAGCTGAGAGATCGGGACGATCTTTTCCGTATTGCCCTGGATAAGCACTGCCTGTTTTGGTGCAGCGTCCAGCAGGGCTTCCATCGATTTACGGGCACGATTCATGCCATACCCTTCAAGCAGCTCGTTAAGACCGAACAAGATAGCAACCAGAGTAGCTTCTTTCCATTCGCCAATTAACACAGCCCCGGTCAAGGCAACAGTCATTAACGTATCCATATTGAACTTGAAGCGGGTTAAATTCCTCAGTCCGCGTAAAAAGGTAGAATAACCACTAATCGCGATAGCAGCAATATACATTAGAATAAGCATGCTGTTTGGAACCGCATCGCCCAACAGAAATGTAGCTGCGTAAAGTACTGCTGCAAAGCCGAGAAGCCATTGTTCGATCTTTCCTTCACCTTCACCTTCGCCATGACTATGATCGTGCGAATGACCCTCGTGCTGATGACTTTCATGCTCATGGGAATGCGTGTGCGAGTGTTCGTGATGATGATCGTGAGGGTGTGAATGATCATGGTGGGGGTCATCATGCACAGAATGCTCGAGCTTTGAAGACGTGGCGGGATCAGGCATGATAAGAGTGGCCCCGTCACCTTTTAAAATTTTTTGTACCTGCTCCAGATTCACTTTAGGCGAAACGTACAGTCGACCGCTATTGTAGTGAAGCAAAGCGTCTTGTCCGTGCTCAAGCTTTTGAATTTCTCCCTGCATTTCACGAGTGCAGTTGGGGCAGGACAAGCCTTGAACACGAAATTCTGATCTGGAAGCTGAGTCCACCTTATTCATGGTCGTTCCTCTCCTTTTGATGCTCTAGCGACATGGTAATCAAGGTCTTGATATGATGGTCTTTTAAAAAATAGATTACGTTTTTGCCCTCTTTTCGAGAGGACGTAATGTTCATTTGCTTCAAGTGGCGAAGATGATGGGAAGCCGTAGCGACAGAGCAATCCAGTATTGCAGCGATATCACATACACATAGCTCTTCATGCTGAAGCAAATAAGCGATTTTCATTCGGTTGGGATCGGATAAAGCCTTGAATATTTGTGCCATTCCGAGAATTTCTTCCTCAATCATGACACCGCGTAATTTTTTCGTTCTGACCGGGTCTCCACAGATATGCTCGTAGGCCTCTTCATTGCGTTGTACGCTTGTGCTTGCTATCACAAAATTCCCTCCTTGTTAATGATCATAATATTCAAACGTCCATTTGATTGTTTGTATTTATTATACGTTTTGATTTCATAACATTCAAATGGATATTTGAATGAAGGTTTTACATTTTTGTTACAAAGTAAAAAACCGAGACTCAATTTTGGTAGGGAGTCACGGTTTTTATTCAAATATGATTTAGGGAAAGAAGAGGGATAAGCGTGTTTTAGTAAGTAAAGGGCTTAATTTTATCGCTCAGCTTAATGTCTTCGTAATAGTCATTTTTCACGTTGTTCAACGGGTTCCATATTCGCATCATTTTTTGCACAGAACAAAAAAACTGAGTTTTTCCGGCAGGCCTCTTAATGAGAAACCACGGAAAACTCAGTTTTTAATTCGATTTAGCCTGAACCAGTAAAAATCAAGGATCATCCAAGCACAAGCCTAATCCATCCACCAGCGCTTCAGATCGCTCCACCAGGACCTGCTTTCCGGCTTTTCCTTCACAGGAAGCGGTTCGGCAGGAGGTTCGCCTTCTCCATGCGCTGTGCAATATTCTGTAGGCTCCGTTCCTTGAATGAATACCTCCAGTTTCTTGTCAGGACAATCGGAAGTGGCCAGCATTCCGCTGGCGGGATCGATATAGACGCTGACAACATGGTCGGGTATAGGGAAAATTTTTGGTGGAACCTTCTCCAGCGCCTTTTCGGTATATTTAGCAAAAATGGGTGCTGCCTTGCGGGACTCAGCTGTCCCAAGTGTTTTTCCTTTATCGTAACCAACCCATACAGCCGTTGACAGCTCGGGTGTGAAGCCGACTAACCAGGCATCGGAGCTTGTAGTTCCTGTTTTGCCGGCTACAGGCCGCTTGATCTCGCCAGAGACCCTGTTGCCAGTTCCACCTGTCTCAAAAACACTTTCCATGAGGTGAGTCAGTACGTAAGCAGCGGAAGGATCTACAATTTGTTCACTTTTAGGCGTACTTGCCTCGTATAGAATGTGTCCATTCTCATCCGTAATTTTCAGTACGGCTAAGGGCTTGACGCTGCGGCCTTGGTTGCCGATTACGGCGAAGGCTGAGGCCATCTCGAATGGACTGATTGGCGATGTCCCGAGAGCAAGCGATGGGACTGCCTTAAGCGGACTGGTGATCCCCATTTTTCGGGCTAGTTCGATAACCTGGTCGGCTCCAACGGTCAGAATGGTATTTACCGCATATATATTATCTGAAGCAGCTATGGCTTTGCGCATGTCAATTTCGCCAAGATACTTGTCCCCATAGTTTTTGGGGCTGTAAGTTTTACGATTATCGTCATAGTGAAACAGTGTCGGCTGGCTGTTGAAGGTACTGGCGGTTGTCATTTTTTTCGAGGCCAGGGCTGTAAGATACATGATCGGCTTAAAGCTTGAGCCGGGTTGCCGGGTCGTGGCGAAAACGTGATTATATTGGCTGGCTTGATAATTCACTCCTCCCACGAGAGCTTTGACATAACCGTTTCGCGGATCAATGGACACGAGGCCTGCTTCCAGCTCCGGACTATTATTAAGCTCAGAAGCGACGGCGGCTTCGGCGGCCCGCTGTGTGTCCATGTCCAGCGTCGTATAGATCCGCAGCCCTCCATGCTCCAGCTCGCTTTCTTCAAAGCCCAGCTCATGCACAACAATATTTCGGATGTAATCCCGAAAATAAGGGGCCTCATCATTGCTAGTGCGCTGCTGAGGGGATTGAAAGGACAATAGACGTTCATAAGCCTCGTCGGCCTGCTCCTGTGTAATTGATCCCGTCTGTACCATGGCGGACAGCACGATTTTTTGCCGATCCTTGGCGTTCTTCATATGGTTATAGGGCGAATAATAGGTAGGTCCCTTCGGGATACCGGCCAGGATGGAGCTTTCAGCTAAATCCAAATCCTTGGCAGGTTTGTTGAAATACATCTGCGAGGCGGCTTCAATACCATATGCACCTCGTCCATAGTAAATTTCATTAAGGTACATATTCAGAATTTCATCTTTGCTGTACTTCATTTCAAGCTGCGCTGTGAATTTTGCCTCTTTAAGCTTGCGTGACCAAGTACGTTCATGGGAAAGGTACAGATTTCGAGCCAATTGCTGGCTCAGAGTGCTGGCACCTTGGACCTTATCCATCTCCTTCAGATTGACGAGCAGTGCCCTGAACATTCCTTTGATATCGAAGCCGAAATGCTCGTAAAACTTCCGATCTTCTACGGCCAAAGTTGCTTTTATCACCCAGGGAGATATCTCATTTAGTCCGACATGCTCCCGGTTGCCCTCGTTGCTTGAGAATTCAGTGACTGTCTCTCCTTTAATATCGATCAACTGTGAATTTCTAGCCGAATCCGCCGGAGGAAGGCTGGCTTGTGATAAATACAGTAGAAGAATGCCAAAAACGGCAGCCCCCATTAGGCCTGTGTACAGTGTATATTTCATCAGCGTCAGAAGGCGACTGCGCCGTGGTTTGCGTTGACGACTGCGGACAAGTTTATGCATAGTGTCCTCCTTTGTTCATCCTCAAACAGTTTAAAAGTCGGGAAATGAGTCGGTACAAGTGACTCTAAATTCAATATGTAAAAGCAGCTTAATCCTAGTTCTAGTATGGGATAGATTATTAAGGTTATTCATAAGAGCGGCAAAGAGATATCCATGTATTTATTGACATTGATTATCATTATCGATTAGAATGAAGCGGTTTACAGATTCTTTAATGATTCCTTATGGGACGTAATGCATCATTTTCTTGCATCCCTTTCGGGAAGGAGAGAGTTGACTGTGGATGGGAGGAATATTCCCGGCGGTGGCTAACGACCGGATGTATGCATTTGATTTAAGAAAGTATTTTAATTCCGATCCGATGTCTGCACTGCTGCAGGTCGAAGAAATTGCGGACAAGCTGGCAGGGACTCCAAATTAATTAATCTGACTATTTGCAACAGGGAGGAGATGACCGATATGCTGCGGCGTTTTTTTGAGTATTATCGTCCTTATAAGGGCTTGTTTGTTCTCGATTTTTCCTGTGCCATCCTAGCGGCCCTGCTGGAGCTGGCCTTTCCACTGGCGGTGAATCAAGTTGTGGATAATCTGTTGCCCAGCGGAAACTGGAAATGGATTCTATATGCATGCCTTGGCTTGCTGGGGATATATGTAGTGAGCTCGTTTTTCCATTATGTCGTGACATATTGGGGTCACAAGCTGGGTATTAACATCGAATCAGATATGCGTAAAAAACTGTTTGACCGCGTACAAAAGCTGTCCTTCCGGTTTTTTGACAATAACAAGACGGGGCATCTGGTTTCACGCATGACCAACGATCTGATGGATATCGGGGAGATTGCCCATCATGGCCCGGAGGATTTGTTCATCGCTATTATGACATTGACCGGGGCCTTCGGTATTATGCTGAGCATCAATTGGCAGCTGGCCGTGATGACCTTTATCATCGTGCCGCTTATGATTTACTTATCGTTGTTCTTCAGCCGCAAAATGTCGCAGGCGTTCAAAAAAATGTTTTCCGACATCGCTGATTACAACGCCCGGGTTGAGAATAATGTAAGCGGAATTCGCGTCGTTCAGGCTTTTGCTAATGAAAATTACGAGATCGCCAAATTTGCCGACAATAATGAACGGTTCAGAATGACCAAACTGCTTACTTATCGCATTATGGCCTGGAACTCTTCACTTAGCTTCATTTTAATGAAGTTTGTTTCTTTGTTCGTACTGCTGTGTGGTACCTGGTTTGTCCTTCAAAAGCATATGACTTACGGAGAATTCATCGCCTTTGTTATGCTTTCAAATGTGTTCTTAGGGCCAATCGAGCAGATCAATCGGGTTATCGAGACCTATCCCAAGGGTATTGCGGGCTTCAAGCGTTATATGGAATTATTGGAGCTGGAGCCGGATGTAGCCGATGATCCTGAGGCAAAGCCTGTTCAAACCGTGCATGGAGATATCTCATTCAGAAATGTAACCTTCGGATATGAGAACAAGGAGAAAATTTTGAAAGCTCTGAATCTGGATATCGCAGCCGGAGAAACGGTGGCTCTGGTAGGTCCGTCAGGGGCGGGGAAAACCACCCTATGCAGCCTGCTGCCGCGTTTTTATGACGTGGATGAAGGCAAGATTACGATTGATGGCCGGGATATCCGCAGCATCACCTTGGAATCGCTGCGCTCTCACATTGGAATTGTGCAGCAGGATGTCTTTCTGTTTGATGGAACCATTCGTGAAAATATCGCCTACGGTGATCTTAACGCAACCGATGAAGCCATCTGGGAAGCCGCCCGGATGGCGCAATTGGAGGAGCTGATCCTTGGACAGCCGCAAGGGATGGATACGCTGATTGGCGAGCGTGGTGTGAAGCTGTCAGGCGGCCAGAAGCAGCGTTTGTCAATAGCGCGCATGTTTTTGAAGAATCCGCCGATTCTCATTCTGGACGAAGCGACATCGGCTTTGGATACGGAAACGGAGGCGGCTATTCAATTGGCTCTGTCTCAATTGGCGAAAGGGCGGACTACGTTGGTTATAGCCCATCGTCTAGCTACGATCAAGGATGCCGACCGGATTGTCGTGGTCGCCGAGCAAGGCATTCTCGAGGAAGGGACTCATCATGAGCTGTTGGAGGTTGGAGGGGCATATAGCCGTCTTCATCGTGCGCAATTTGGCACGGCGGAGCATGTCTCTTGAGGTCTTGATTGAATATCAAGCCGATTAGCGAAGAAGAATCAGGCTTCGGGTGTAGGTGGGAACGAATAAATTGGGTATAGAAACGGTGAGGCTTCCCCAATAGGGAGCCGGCCGTTTTTTTATTGAAAAATTATGTGAAAGTAATTATGGTGCAATCACTCGCATTGCAAACATCAACTGTGTTATTATCAATTTTGTTTGGTATGGGTGAAGGATAACTAAACACTATTCTGACGGAAAGAAGGGCTGTACGATGGAATTGTGGTTTACGGAGAAGCAAACACCCGTCTTTGGCATCACAGCAAAAATTCGGGAAACTTTAGTGACGGAAAAGACGGATTTTCAAGACCTTGCGATGATCGATACCGAGGAGTTCGGGCGGATGCTCGTGCTCGACGGCATGGTAATGACCACGGTCAAGGACGAGTTTGTTTATCATGAGATGGTGGCACACCCTGCGCTGTTTACCCATCCGAATCCGAAGCACGTGCTTGTCGTAGGTGGCGGCGATGGCGGTGTGATCCGCGAAGTGGTGAAGCACTCTGGTGTAGAAAAGGCCGTATTAGTCGATATTGATGGTAAAGTTATTGAGTACTCCAAGAAATACTTGCCCGAAATCGCTTGTGAGCTGGACAACCCCCGGGTTGACGTCCAGGTTAATGATGGATATATGCATATTATTCAAAGCAAAAATAAATACGATGTTATTATGGTAGACTCTACCGAGCCTGTTGGCCCTGCGGCCCCGCTGTTTGAACGCGGATTCTATCAGGGGATTTATGAAGCGCTCAAAGAAGACGGCATTTTTGTTGCACAGACCGATAACCCTTGGTTCAAGGCTGATCTCATTCAGAAAGTGAATAAGGATGTAAAAGAGATTTTCCCCATCGTCCGTGTATACGGTGCCAACATTCCAACTTATCCGAGCGGCTTGTGGACGTTTACAATAGGTAGCAAAACATATGATCCGCTTGAAGTGGATGAAACGAAAATACCTGAAATCGACACAAAATATTATACTCCACGCTTGCATAAAGCTGCATTTGTACTTCCTAAGTTCGTGGAAGATCTGATTAAGTAAGGGAAAGCGTA
>RCUU01001033.1_pt1 | contig 14010 bp, 1 predicted proteins | sample 2166211 | NCBI WGS metagenome assembly RCUU01 (sample SAMN09932620, study PRJNA488358) | compost metagenome | feature: garden; material: soil; isolation source: compost soil in phenylacetic acid-enriched culture | place: Germany: Experimental Botanical Garden Goettingen | collected 2016-01-27
AGACATACCATGGCATATGCTCTATCAAAATGGTACATATCGTAGAGTTCATTTGCCGTCATATCCGTTCGACAAATACCGCTGCTGGGTGCAAAACACGAATGCCGGGACGGCTGAAATGCCCGTAGAAGTCAAGGTCATCCATGAGTTTGGCGAGGCAAGACTGACAGGGCGTGCAGACGGCCAATACTCCCGTCTGGAACAGCTGGTAGGGAATGTGTGGGCGAATGTGCTTGGTTTTAAGGAGCTGGATATTCATGAACATTTCTATAGTTTGGGCGGAGATTCCATTCTTGCATTTCAAATAGCTGTTAAGTTGACCGAGGCAATGGCGAAGTCTGTGGAGACTTCGGATGTACTGAGATGTGAGACGGTATCAAATTTGGCTGCTCATCTGGAGCAGCAGGAAGCAAGCTCCAAAGTGAAGGCTGAGGTGCTGGAAGAATCGCAGCCAGCAGATGAATCAGAAACAGGTGGAACAGGAAATGAAAAATATGGGCTTACCTCGTCACAGCTTCGAATTTTCATCCAGGAGCAGGCTGGCGGAATTGGCACGAGCTACAATATGCCGCTTGCCTTTCGTATTGGCGGCGAATTAAACCGTGCTGAGTTGGAACGAGCGCTCAGGACTATTATGGATCGGCATGAAGCGCTACGCACGGTCTTTCGTATGGAAAAAGGCATCCCGGTGCAAACGGTTCAGGATTCCACGGAGTTAGAGCTGGCGCTGGAGCACTTCGAAGCAGAGAATGAATCGCTTTCTGACATCATGACCAGGTTTATCCGACCTTTTGAGCTTGATCAAGCGCCATTGTTCAGAGCAGGATTGATCCATTGCGGACCGGGCGAGCATGTGCTGATGATTGATTCCCACCATCTTGTGTCGGACGGATTCTCTACAACGATTCTGGCCAAGGAATTTTTTGAGCTCTATCAGGGCAAGAAGCTGGCTGCCCCCCCATACCAGTATCGGGATTATGTGAAATGGCGCCAGCAGTTCGAAGGATCTGAAGCGATGGCTGTTCAGGAATCGTTCTGGCGGAGCGAGCTGATGAATTTGGGCAGTTCGGCAAGTCTTCCCCTCGATTATCAACGGCCGCCGATCAAGACTTTTGCCGGTAGTCAAATTGGATTCCGTATTGACGAAATCACGAGTGAACGTTTGCTAAAAGCTGCGGCAGCGAACCATACGACCCCGAATGTGCTGCTTCTTGCCTTGTATGGCTTGGCTGTTCTTAAATATGCGGATCAGAAGGAAGCGGTGATCGGCTCGATCGTTTCAGGCCGACAAAGGCCGGGACAGGAGGGCTGTATAGGGATGTTTATTAACTTTATCCCATTGCGTCTCCGTGCAGAGTCCGATTGGTCCCTTCAACAATATTTTGAGACAGCCAGGCAAATGATTGCAGCCTGCTATGAGCATCAAGACGTTCCGTTTGAACGTATGACGGAATTTCTGAAGCAGCCTGCGGATCGTTCGCGCAATCCGATCTACGATACGATGCTGGTCTTCCATAACGAGTACAGAATGACCGGATCAGACAGAATGAACGCCGAAGGATTAATATTTGAGCCGATTGAGCTTGGTATAGATACAGCAACTCTTGATATTAAGCTGGATGTTTTCCTGAATCCCAAAGGGCATCTGGACTGCAAGCTGAACTATAATACAGATTTGTTCAAAGAGCAGACGATGCTTCGGTTTATTGCAGATTTTCAGACGGTGATCTCCAGCTTCCTAGATGAACCGCAGCAGCCAGTCGATCAGGTGAAATTGTTCAACGAGCAGGAAGCCGCCGAGATGGCAGAGAGAAGAAAAAGGAACGAGTTCACTATATCCTGCAATAAAAGGATCGTCGTGAATGCCACATTTACTGCGGAACCGATCGAGGGCCATCTGCGCTGGTGGACTCGGGAGTTCAAGCAGCCGATGGCTGTTCAGTTCGGGGGTTACAATCAGGTATTCCAGCAACTGATCAGCCCATCTGACCAAATGGAGCGTGGGGATGGCTGCCGAGTGATGCTGATCCGGTTTGAGGATTTCATCGGAAGCGCTGAACCGAATAGTGTGGGAGTATACGATGAGCTTGAACGCCAATTTGCGGATTTACTGAGGATTGTTCAGGCGGTTGACAAGCCTGTTCCTTACTTGTTCGGCATATTTCCAACAGCTGCCTATGAGGGATATTCAGATTCATTGGTAGATTATATCAGACAAATTTACGAGAGATGGAAGCAGGCGCTTGAGAGCATCGATCAGGTCTTTACCGTGGATTTCCGTGAAGCTGCCCAAAGCTATTCGGTTGGCGAGGTGTTCGATCCGGTAGCAGATCGGGCTGGCCATATGCCGTTCAGTGAGGAATTTTATGCAGTGATGGGTACCATGCTTGCACGCAAGGTCATTTCGATGTATACAGCACCATTTAAAGTCATCGCACTGGATTGCGATCATACGTTGTGGCATGGCGTTTGCGCCGAGGATGGACCGCTTGGCGTCAAGCTTGAGGCACCGCATTTGCTATTACAAAAGTGGATGCTTGAAAGAGCTCAGGAAGGACAACTGCTGACATTATGCAGCAAAAACAATGAAGCCGACGTATGGGCGGTATTTGATCAGCATCCTCAAATGCTGCTGAAAAAGGAGCATTTTGCTCATTGGAAAATCAATTGGCTGCCTAAATCAAATAATTTGAAGGAGATGGCCAAAGAGCTGAATCTTGGGGTGGATAGCTTCGTGTTTATTGATGACAATCCGCTGGAATGCTCCGAGGTGATGCATAACGCTCCAGATGTTCTTACGCTTCGCTTACCGACGGAAATCAGGTATCTGTCGAATTTCCTTTCACACGTATGGGCATGGGATCGTTTGTCGATTACGGATGAGGACAGGATGAGGACCAGGCTGTACGCGGAGGAACGGAATCGCAGAATCGAACAGGAGCAGTCTTCGATATCCCTGGATGATTTTCTGCATGGCCTGGAACTCAAGATCAGCATCCGCACAATGGATGATACGGAGATTACACGCGCGGTTCAATTGACGCAGCGTACGAATCAATTTAATTTGAACGGAATACGCAGGACTTCCGAAGAGCTGCAACAACTGAAGAGGATCGACAATTCATGGTGCTGGGTAATAGAAGCATCCGACCGATTCGGCGATTACGGAATTGTGGGTGTTGTAATTGCGGCTTCGGAACAGGAGCAACTTCGCGTGGATAACTTCCTGCTTAGCTGCAGGGTGCTGGGCCGGGGCATAGAGGATGCGGTGATGGCCCAGTTAAAACATGTTGCAGGCTTGTACGGACTACGCGAGGTTCGGCTGGAATATCGCCAAACGAATAAAAATGATCCTTTCCGTGCTTTCCTGGAGCGGATCGGGTGGGGGGCAGCAGAACGCTTGGGGCAACGATCTCTTGAAAAGTCTTGCATCCTTGCACTAGAGGAGATTGCTCGCAACCCGGGTTATGTAGATGTATATTTTGAGACTGGCTACAAAACAACATCCTTGGGTGTGAACCACACTGACAGCTCATCTGAAGCGGAGCTGCAGACGGCATCAGCTTTAGACGTTGTACCAACGACCAGTAAAGGAGAACGGCAAAATACCGAAGAGGGCTGGGACCCCGAACTTCATTGGATGACGACTCTTGAGGTTCAACAACATGAGCGGCATCGATCCTTTTTGTCAGCCATATCATACAGTCGTGCCGACCGTCTGATAACCCTGGAGGTAGAAGATATTTCGACTAAAGCATCTATGGGCAGACCGCAGCCGTCTACAACACCCAAAACCGTTACAGAACTGCGCTTGGCGGATTTATGGGTGGAGTTATTGAGGAGCGAGGTTCCTGGTGCTAACGATCATTTTTTCGAAATCGGAGGAAATTCACTCAAAGCTGCATCCCTTGTTTCCAAGATTCATCAGGAGTTTGGTGTGGAGCTGACGATTACAGACCTGTTCTCCGAGCCGTCCTTGTCCGGAATGGCAAAGCTTATTGATGCTTCGGATACGTCCGATTTTGATTCGATAGCTTTGTGCGAAGCACGGGACTATTATCCTGTCTTGTCAGCACAAAAAAGATTGTTTCTGCTTCATGAGCTCCAGGGTGAACAGGATGGCTATAGCATGCCAGGTGTCATGCTGCTTGAAGGCAACGCTGATCCAGGGCGAATCGAGACTGCTCTGCAGGCTGTTATTGACCGGCATGAATCTTTAAGGACTTCATTCGTTTGGGAAGATGGGGAAATCGTTCAAAAGATTCATTCAGACGTAAATTTGAGGCTGGAGGTGTTCGATCAAGCGTATGAGGATCAAATCAAAGGCTTGATACGGGCTTTTGTTCGTCCGTTCCGTTTATCCGAACCTCCGTTGCTGAGAGCTGGAATTATTCGAAGCATATCCGGTACGCAAATCGTAATGGTCGATATGCATCACATTATTTCTGACGGTGTTTCATTGGGCAATTTGATCCATGATTTTGCCATGGCCTATCGAGGCGAAGCGTTGGAACCCTTACGATTGCAGGTTAAGGACTATGCCGTTTGGCAGAAAGACCGCTTTGAGCAGGAGGCTATGAAAAGGCATGGACAATTCTGGCTGGATCAGTTCTCTTCTCCGGTTCCCAAGCTGAACTTGACCGCATCAAATCCCGGTTTGTCTGACCGGAATGAAGGAGCGGTATTTGCCTTTCGAGGGGATGGTGAGCTACGGCGGAAGCTAACAGGTTATGCTTCAGAAAAAGGCGCAACACTGTTTATGGTGCTGTTGTCTGCTTATTATTTGCTTTTGTCAAAATATACAGGGCAGGAAGATATCGTAGTAGGCACTCCTGTTGCCGGCAGAAACCGTGCGGAGCTTGAACCTTTGATCGGCATGTTTGTCAATACATTAGCGCTTAGAAGCTTTCCGACTAAACAAAAAACCTTTGAAGAATATTTATCCGAGATTCGTGAACTGACATTAAATGCGCTGCGGCATCAGGAATATCCGTTTGAAATGCTGGTCCAAGAGCTGGATGTTCCATTACAGTCCGGACAGAATCCGCTGTTTGATACGATGTTTGCTATGCAGAATATGGACCCTTTTATTTATGAATTCCAAGATGCAATGCTGACGGATTACCCGTTTGATTTCGGTGTCTCGCGGTTTGACCTTACGCTGCAAGCTCGCGAACAGGAAGAGGAACTGGATTTTACGATGGAATACAAAACCGCATTATTTAGCGAGCAAGTGATAGAACGGTTATCCGTGCATTACGTTCGAATTCTTGAGCAGGTTGCAGATTGTCCTCAGACAGCATTACAGGACATTCACATATTGGACGAAGAAGAGCGTGCAAGTATATATGCGCGTATTCGAGCCAATCGAAGTCCGGAATTTGCCGAATTTGACTTCTAGATTATTGGGGGAGTGAAGTGCAATGAATTTGGATTTACTGAGTGGAGAACTGGAGGAATTCCGGGAGGCCAAAGAGTTCTGGATGAGCATGTTGTCTGTTGCAGAGGAAGTCGGGTCGCTTGCACCGGATCGCCCGGCTGGTCTGCATAACCGGAATTCATTTGATGAGCAGCGCCTGTCGCTTTTTTTCCCCGCAAACCTTGCGGAGGGGCTCATGAAGTGGTCCAGTGGGAAGGATTCTCTGCTTTATGTCATTCTGTTGTCGGGAGTGATAACGACGTTAGCTAAACTTGGATCCAACTCTTCAGTTATCGTTGGCTGTCCAAGTGTCGGCAGCATGAATGGCAATGAATCCGCGGTGAACCGCTATCTTCCCGTTCGTCTGGAGCTTGAAGGCATTCAGGCTGTGAAACAGTTATGGAAGGAATTAAACCGGGTGGTCGCCGATGCGTATCGATACCAATATTATCCGCTTGATCGTGTCGAGAGTGAACTGCAGCAGGAGTTAGCGAGCTTGTGCAATGTGGCGTGCGAGCTTGAGCCGATGCACGATTCTTCAGCACTTCAAGCATATAGACAGTTGGCTGCCAATGGAGTAACGTTCTCTTTTAAAAAATCAGACCAAAAGATATGGGGCGAGCTGATCTACAACGCTGATTTGTATACAGCAATTATGATGCAATCCCTTGCGGACAGCTTGATGCATGTTCTTGAACAGATGGTTGATTATCCGGATGTACAGGTAAGGGAGCTTTTGCTTGTGAACGATAAGGGGATTCATCAGCTATTTCAGGAGTTCCATCCTAATAAAGGCGAGTTTCCGGCGCATAAATTCGCAGCTCAGCTTTTTGAGGAACAGGTCCATCTTATGCCGAATCGAACAGCTATAGTCTGCGGCGCAACTAGATGGAGCTACAGTGAGCTGAACGAACGAGCTGATCGTTTCGCTGTCCGGTTGGCCGGGCTTGGAATTGGACGAGGGCACATTATCGGCGTCGTTTCTGACCGCACACCGGACACAGTTGCCGCTATGCTTGCTGTCCTTAAGGCAGGAGCGGCTTACTTGCCGGTTGATCCGGATTATCCGCAGGAGAGAATAAATTTTATGCTTGAGGACAGCGGTGCAGTTGGCCTGATTACTCCTTCCGGGTATGTCGGGCATATATCGTACAACGGATGTATTTTTCACATTCGACAGAATGGACTTGAGGTGTTGCCCGGCAATGGCAGTGAGCATCCTGTAGAACAAATGGAGCTTTTGCCCTGTACGGGAGAGGAAAACATCGCTTATGTCATTTATACCTCCGGCTCCACTGGAACGCCAAAGGGAGTCATGATAGGACATCAGGGCATGGCCAATCTGCATACTTTTTTCAGGACCGAGCTAGACATTAGGCAAAGTGATAAAATCATACAGTTTGCCAGCGCATCCTTTGATGCTTCTGTATGGGAGATGTTCATGGCGTTTTTCACAGGTGCGGAGCTTCATTTACTGGATAGAGAAATTATTGATAACTATGAGTCTTTTACTGATTATGTTGTCCGTTCAGAAATTACTGTCGCAACACTCCCACCCACCTATGCTGCCCATCTTGATCCTTCCCGGATGCCGACGCTGCGAATGCTTGTCACGGCTGGTTCGGCATCTGATCCGAAGCTCGCAAAACGTTGGGGAGAGCATATGAAATACATCAATGCATATGGACCAACCGAATCGACGATCTGTGCAACCATTTGGCAGACGGATCATTTAACCTTATCAAAAATAGATTCTGCACTAGATCTGGCATCGGTTCCAATCGGCAAGCCGATTTTGAACACAGAGATTTATATCGTAAATCACGAAAATCATCTTCTGCCGATTGGCTTCATGGGAGAGTTGTGCATCGGAGGAGTTTCACTGGCTTTGGGGTACCTTGGTCGTGAAGGGCTTACAGCTGAACGGTTCGTTGACAATCCTTTTGTCCCTGGAGAAGTTATGTACAGAACCGGAGATTATGCGAAATGGCTGCCGGACGGCAACATTGAATTCCTCGGCAGGATCGACCATCAGGTGAAAATTCGAGGTTTTCGGATTGAAACTGGAGAAATTGAAGCGCGGTTGATGCAGCATCCGGGTATTAGCGAAGTTCATGTCACAGCCAAACCTGATCTAGATGGAGAAGCCTGCTTATGCGCATACTTTTCGCCATGGAAGGGGAAGGGAACCGGGGAGCTGAAGGAATGGCTTGCAGAACGATTGCCTGCTTTTATGCTGCCGCAATATTACATTCCGCTCGAAAAATTGCCGCTGACGGCTAATGGAAAGATCGATACGAAAGCATTGCCCGGACCTACGGCGCATGGCTCCGGGGGAACGGATGCTGCTGATGATCCCAATGCGACAGCGACGGAGCGGAAACTTGCGGATTTGTGGAAAGCGGCACTGGGCACGGATTATGCAGGTCTTGACGACCATTTTTTCAACTGTGGCGGACATTCGTTGAAAGCAGCGGCACTGATTGCAGAAATCCATAAGCACTTTCAAATCCAGCTGACGCTGCGAAAGCTGATGGAGGCTCCTACACTTCGAGCCATGGCGGAGGTGATTGATCTAAGTCTGGAGAGCGGATCGCTGCCAGCGATCCAGCCTGCTCAGCCCAGAGATTATTATCCGCTTTCGCTTGCGCAGAAAAGGATGTTTATTCTAAACCAGTATGAACCGAAACAGCTAACGTATAACATACCTGTTGCTTTGCGGATTGACGGGCCTATAGAGAAGGAGGAGCTGCAGAAGGCTATGATTGCGCTGGTTCAAAGGCATGAAACGCTCCGCACTTCCTTTATGCTGCATGAGGGTCATCCTGTGCAGCAAATTCATAAGGAGGCCCGGCTGCATCTTGGATATAGAGCCATTCAAGAGCATGAGCTAAGGGACGAGCTTCGGCGTTTTATTCAGCCTTTTGATTTAGCGGAGGCTCCGCTGTTTCGAGCCGAATTGCTTCACATGGATGCAAACCTTCATGTTCTGTGTCTGGATATGCATCACATCATTTCCGACGGCGTTTCTATGTCTGTCCTGATCGACGATTTGATGCGGCTGTACCGGAATGAAGCATTGAAGTCTTTACGGCTGCAGTACAAGGACTTTTCTTGCTGGCAAAATGAAATGCTCGAGGCAGGCCGTCTTTCAGCTCAGGAAGCTTTCTGGTTGAACGAATTCGCGACACCTGCTCCCCAACTGCAAATTCAGACCGATTGTCTGCGTCAAGCAAGCGGTGAGAAAGAGGGGCCGGATGAAGCTGTTAAAATTGTACTCCCGCCAGAGGTTGCCATCCGACTCCATAAACTGGCTGCAAGTACGGATTCTACATTGTACATGGTGCTGTTATCAGCTTACTCCATTCTTTTGTCGATCCATTCCGGGCAAACGGATATTGTCGTCGGAACTCCGGTTGCCGGTCGCAGCCGGGCGGATCTCCAGCCGCTTATTGGCATGTTCGTCAACATCCTGCCGATTCGCAGTAAACCGGAAAATAATAAGACCTTTCTGGAATACTTGGCTGAAGTGAAGGAAACGGCCATTTCGGCATTTGAAAATCAGGACTTCCCGTTCGACGAACTGGTTCGCAGGCTGAATATCAGCAGGGATGCCGGGCGAAATCCATTGTTTGATGCTTCGTTCGCCCTGCAGAATATGGATACGGAAATGCCCTCAATCAACGGATTAAGTATGGAGCCTGTGGATCTCGATTTTTATTATGCCAAGTTTGATCTTACGCTATGGGCTGAGGAAAAGGACGATGAAATTCTACTTGCTCTCGAATATCGAACCCGCCTTTTCAAAAGAGAAACCGCAGAGAAGATTCTGCAAGATTTGAATCGCCTGATCGGCATAATCATTGAATCTCCGCATCTGCAGCTCGGTGCTGTCGATTTGCGAACAAGTGAGGAAATAAAAGAACAGGAACGGCAATTCAAAGAGCTGGAAGCCGCGCTGGAAATGGATTTTGAACTCTAGAAACTGTAGGCATCACATTACAAAAAGAGGAAGGGGTTTGATCTACTCATGAGATGGACTGAGGAGCAAATTGACAAAGGAAGGCGCTACTGGCTGAATCAGTTGTCCGGAGAAATTTCCCGGACCGCTTTACCAGTACAGTACCCGAAATCTGCCGCTTATGAACAGGCAGTCTACAAGCTGGAGGTTCCTCGTCATCTGTCGAGTCAACTAATCGAGATCAGTAAAGGAAAGAAGCTGGCTCTCTATGTGGTGCTGTTGGCTGTTTTTCAGGCGTGGCTTGGCAAAATAAACGGGCATCAGTCGGATATTACGGTGACGATTCCTGTGCTGCCGCTCCCTTCCGAAGATGTATCCCGGAGACAAATTATGGTTCGGAATCATGTGCTGTATGAAGCCAGTTTCAGAGAAATGCTGGAACAAGTAAAACAAACCGTAACCGAAGGGTACAAGCATCAATTTGTTAGAATCAGCGAGATTATCGAAGGCCTGGGGCTGCAAAATGAAGAGGAGTTGCGTACCCCTCTTGCGTTTGCAATGTCTGATCTCCACACGGAGGCTGACATACGGCTGCTCAGTGATGGCAGGCATGAAGCTGTAGTTGTAGCAGATTGTTTGCCTGAGGGGGTTCATTTTGCTTTTCACTATAACGGACGATTGTTTGCACCTGAAGCCATGGAGATTTATGCACAGAGCTATTTGTTTTTGTTGGGGCAATTCCTCGAAACTCCTGACATGAGATTAAATGAGGCGATGCTTTTGTCGCAGGAGGACGGTCGGCGTTTGATCGCGGCTTTTAACAATACAGATGCGGTTTATTCGCACGAGCTTACCATTCCTGAATTGATTGAAAAGCAAACCTTGCTAGCTCCCCATAATGCAGCGGTATGTTCTGAAGGTATAGAACTCACCTACGGAGAGCTGAATGAAAGGGCGAATCGGCTAGCCAGTCTGTTTGTAAGTCAGGGCATCGGACCAGGTTCGTACGTTGCTGTTCTGTTGGATCGATCTGTGCAGATGATCATTGGCGTCTTAGGAATTTTAAAAGCAGGAGCCGCTTATGTACCCCTCGAACCGGGTTTTCCTAAAGCAAGGGTTGAAACGATCCTGAAAAGTCTTCCTATTCGGAGCATCGTTACAAAAACCTCGATCATGCGGCCTTTTCAAGAGCTGATTTGGAAAATAGATGCCTTGCAGGACATTGTGTACATGGACATTGCGGCTAAACGGCCGTCTGCTGAAATAGTGGATGTACGGATGGTTGGAGCTTTGTGGGACAAGGTCGCGGAGGAATCGGTCGATCGAGTGACGGCGGGTGGGTTTATTAGCAGCTACAGTGGTCTTCCCTTTCCCGAAGCCGAGGTGGACGAATATCGTGACAGGGTCATAGAGCTTGCAGCGCCTTATCTCAACAGCCAATCAAATGTGCTGGAAATCGGCTGTGGGTCCGGACTTATTTCTTTTAGTATCGCACCTGTAGTGAGTCGTTTTGTTGGACTTGATCCATCCAAGATGATGCTGGAGATGAATCGTGCTAAATCAGCCGAGCTTCATCTTGAGCATGCAGAATGGCTGGAAGGGTATGCACTTCAACTGGAAGGAATGGAGACAAGCAGCTTCGATCTAATTCTTATGGCAAGCACGGTGCAGTTTTTCCCGGGATATTTTTATTTCGAGCAGGTCATCCGGGAAGCCATGCGTTGTCTCAAACCAGGTGGGGCGCTAATTATCGCAGATGTTATGGATTTGCGGCAAAAAGAGAGTTTTCAGGATAGCCTTATGCAGTATAGGGAACAGCACTCGATGGCGCCCCATGTTCGGGGGGTGTCGGACCAAGAGCTTTATTGTGACGAAGATTTTTTTAGCGATTTGAAGAATCGCATTTCAAACATTGGGCATACAGAGGTTTTACATAGGAAGACTGGTTTTGAGAATGAGCTAAGGTTCCGTTACGATGTTGTTCTCCGAAAGGAGCCGGATGCAGAAAAAGCAGGGTATGATGAAAGCATTGACGAAGAAGAGGGGCTGCTGAACAGTAAAAAAAGAAGCTGGACACAGGCTCATATCGATCGGTGCTCCGCATCGAATCCTAAAACGAGCTTAACCTCGGAGGATGAGGCGTACGTTATCTTTACTTCCGGTACGACTGGAACCCCTAAGGGTGTGGTCGTTCGCCATCGCCCCGTCATCAATCTGATCGAATGGGTAAATCGAACATTTGATGTGGGCGCGAAGGATCGGCTGCTGTTTGTCACCTCGCTTTGTTTTGATCTGTCTGTGTATGATATTTTCGGCACTCTCGCTTCAGGGGGGACAATTCGAATCGCATCGGATGAAGAGCTGTCTGACCGTGAGCGATTGCTGCAAGTTTTACGTCAGGAAGGAATTACGTTCTGGGATTCCGCTCCTGCCGCCTTGCAGCAGCTTGCTACTTTGATGGAGATCGATAGTGACGGGGTTATGCCGAATTATCATCTGCGGCTTGTTTTTATGAGCGGCGACTGGATTCCGCTGACTTTGCCTGGTGTTCTGGAGAAGCATTTTCCCAATGTGCAGGTTGTTGCTCTTGGTGGAGCGACGGAGGCCACAGTTTGGTCGAATTTTTATCCGATCCGCCAGGTGGAGGAGCAGTGGGTCAGCATTCCCTACGGGACACCGATTCAGAATGCAAGGTACTACATTTTGGACGAGAGGCTGCAGCCTTGTCCTCCTTTTGTTCCCGGAAATCTGTATATTGGCGGCGAATGCCTGGCGTCCGGGTATACAGATGCACGGCTTACCGGTGAACGGTTCATTCGCGATCCCTACCGTGAGCGGGAAGTTACGGATGCCAGGATGTACAAGACAGGTGATCTGGCCAGATGGATGTCTGACGGTATCATTGAGTTTCTTGGACGCAGCGATCATCAGGTCAAAATTCGCGGTTACCGGATTGAGCTTGGAGACATTCAGACACAGCTTCTGAAGCATCCTCGCGTACTTGAAGCACTTGTTACGGATTGGACGGATTTGAACGGGAACAAGGCTTTATGCGCTTATTATACTTCGGGCAACGAGCTGTCTTCGGTAGAATTAAAAGATTATTTAGGAAGCCTGCTACCGGATTATATGATTCCTGCGTATTTCATAGCGTTGCCATCAATGCCGATCACATCTAACGGAAAAATTAATCGCAGTGCGCTCCCGGGGCCGCAAGATCAAATGAAGTACACTTCACATGAACCCCCGGGCAATTTACAAGAGGCAACTCTGGCACGGATTTGGGAGGAAGTTCTTGGCCTTGAGAGGGTCGGCGTTACAGAGGATTTCTATTCCTTGGGCGGGGATTCGCTTAAGGCGGTGCAGGTCGTAGCGAAGGCAAACGATTATCAATTCGTCATCAGCTTGAAGGATATGCTGCATTACAGAACCATTCGTGAAATTATTCAATTCGGAGGGATGGTAATCAAGGATGAGGCAGCGGCGGGGATTGCTATAAATGAAGAGATTGCATCGAGTTGTTTGGCAGATTCATTTGAAGCCCCGGCAATGGTAACGGCAGCAAGAAAATACAATCTTCCATTTGATGCCAACGTCGAAGAGATCCCTTACTATTATCCTTGCGTGATGGGTGCAATGTACACAAAAATACGATACGAAACCGGTTATCCGATTCCGAGGGGGTTTTTGCCGGTTGGCGGAGGTTTAGGGGTTGCCGTATTTAGTGTACCGCTGTCCGATCAATTGGAGGACCGGCTTCAGATCGATGATATTCGGGATATTCCAGGGTTTGACCTGCTTTCTCGACTTGGCATCGAGGGCAAGCCGCAAAGCTTCGATTCGGTCGAGGAAGGTTTGGCATGGTGTGATGAACGGATGAGTCAAGGCCAAGCTGTGATCGGAGTTGGCACTACGTATTATTTGAACTATTCCCATGATTATTTAAAGGATGAAGATCAATATGCAAGGCAATTGATGGAGATAGAAATGGGGATAAAACCTCCCGATGAGCCGGGGTTCTTTCATTCCCACATGTTTTTGCTGATTGATCATACCGATCTCGGTTACACGGTATATGACAGTACTTATAATTATTATGGAACGATTTCCGAGGATGAGTTGAAGCGTACTTTTGCCGGTGTCGGCAGTCTGGAATTTTTACAGCGATATCCGATCAAATACGCCACATCGCAAAGGGTGGCTTTTGACGTAAGCTTTAAGCGTTTTCAAGCTATTCCGTTGCAGCAGTTGGCGCTTGAGCTTCTGGAGCAGCATTTACATTTTTATACTTCTGCCGAACCGCTGGAAAATTCCGCCGAAGGTAAAAAGATTTATACCGGTTTGGCCTCCTTTCAGCCTTTCCGCAAGCTGATTGAGGATGCTTATGTAGAACAGCATGTTCATCAGGAGTTATATATGTTCGTAATTTTCTGGATTAGAAAATGGAAATACACGTATATCTTTTTCAGAGATTTCTTGATCGACACAAGCTCGCTTCTGGAGCTCCCTTCGCTGACATTGTTGATAGAAAATGTGAAGGAATCAATACAGCATTTAGGTGATCTATTCGATCGACTGCAGGATTTCGCAGACAAAATGAATGAGCTTCCATCTGCGGAAATGTATACAC
>RCUU01001034.1_pt1 | contig 13997 bp, 11 predicted proteins | sample 2166211 | NCBI WGS metagenome assembly RCUU01 (sample SAMN09932620, study PRJNA488358) | compost metagenome | feature: garden; material: soil; isolation source: compost soil in phenylacetic acid-enriched culture | place: Germany: Experimental Botanical Garden Goettingen | collected 2016-01-27
GAACCATCCAGCTTGTAGGAGTCTATGGACTTAATTACAATATGTTCCCGCTGGGTCAGCTATTTGAACGGAACATTTCATTAAAGATGGGACAAGCGCCGGTGATTCACTATATGCCGTTGCTGTATAAGATGATTAAAGAAAATAAATTTGATCCTACAGATATCATTACGCATCGCCTGCCAATTAGTAAAGCGGAGCATGGCTATGACATTTTTAGTGAGAAAAAAGAGGATTGCATCAAGGTTGTTCTGAAGCCGTAGCCTTTTAAGAAGCATGAGCTTTCGTCAGAAATGACATTGCTTGTGCTTTTTTTAGTGAAATCTTATGAAAATAGATGCATTTTTTCACGGTCTGCGTTAAATTAACATAAGTGACTTAAGATACTGAAAGGACGCATAACAAGTGAATCTTAAAAAACCACCACTTCCAATTCCACTTTTAATGTTGATTGGGATTGTGGCCATCTCTTTTTCTGCTATTTTTATTAAGTGGTCTGCAGCGCCAGCATCTATACAAGGTATGTACCGGCTGTTATTCACCTCGCTATTGATGTTGCCTTTTGCTAGACCATACAGTGGAGCAGCGTTTGCGCTTCGTAAAAAGGACTGGCTGATGCTAGCGCTATCAGGGGCTATGCTTGCTCTACATTTTTTGCTTTGGATGGGCTCTTTGAAGTATACTTCGGTAGCTAGTTCAACGATGATCATGGCGCTGGAGCCCGTATTTATTATGCTGGGCGTTTATGTGTTGTATAAGGAAAAGACGGCTATGTCTGCTATTCTGGGACTGAGTATTGCTATTGGCGGAGTAGTGTTTATCGGTTGGGGGGATATTGGAATCTCTGCGGATAATCTCAAAGGCGATTTATTATCGGTTGGAGGAACTATAGCGGTGGCTGTGCATATGCTTATCGGACAAAAGCTAGTGGTGCGCATGCCCTCCTATTTGTATAGCTTAATAGTCTTCTTATCAGCAGCTGGCGTGTTTGCCGTATACAATCTGTTCATGGGGATTTCCTTCTTCAATTATCCTGCGAATGAGTGGGGAATTTTCATATTGCTAGCTGTGGTCCCAACAGTATTTGGGCATATTTTATTTAATTGGCTACTTCAGTATGTATCCGCAACTACGGTATCTATGAACATCTTAGGAGAACCGGTAGGCGCTAGTGTCTTAGCCTATCTGCTCTTAGGTGAACAGTTAACCGCGCTGCAATGGGCGGGTGGGCTTTTAGTCATGTTTGGACTTGGCGTATATTTGTTCGCTGGAAGAAAGAAAACTATTCAGGTGGCAGACGCCATTCAGAATGCTTCATAACAGATATTTTAATCATAAAGGGGTCACAAGGTATGGAAGAACAAGATCAAAATGTAGAACTTCAATCTGGAAAAGGCACAGGGCCAACCAGTGAGGAACTTTGGAACGAAGACACGTACACAGCTTGGGTTACTCGATTTGGTACACCGTCAGAGGCAGCAGCCAAGCTGATCAAGGAACCAAGTGCAAAGCTGTACCCGCTCTCTTCTTATTTTGGAGATGTACAGGGTAAAAAGATGATGAATCTCATGGGATCCAATGGAATGAAGGCCGTCGCTTTGTCCTTACTTGGAGCGGACGTAACCGTTGCTGATTTCTCGGAAGCAAATGCCCGTTATGCCGCTGATCTCGCACAAGAAGCGGGGGTTCAGCTTACCTACATCGTATCAGATGTTCTTAAGCTTCCAGATCACGTACTAGATGGTTCATATGACATCGTATTTGCTGAGTTAGGAATCATGCACTATTTTACCGATCTTGCACCGTTTATGGAGACAGTCCGCCATTTACTTTCTCGTGGTGGAATTTTTGTTCTGCGCGATTTCCATCCTGTGACTACTAAGCTTATAACCTCGAAGGGATCTACTGCTAAGATTCGCAAGCACAAAGTCAGTGGGGACTATTTCGATACAACATTGGAAGAAAAAAAGGTCTCGTACTCTAAGTATTTGCCTTCCACAGGCAAACCAGTAGGCGAACAGGAACATAGCGTAGTCTATTGGCGCCGCTGGACGCTTGGAGAAATTGTAACAGCTGCTGCCAGTTCTGGTCTTGTGATCCGCCAATTGGTCGAAGAGCCCAATCTATCCTCGGACGTTTTTGATAAAGGAATCCCAAAGACGTACACCTTGGTGGCTGGAAATGGTTTGAGCTAATTATTCGCTTAGAAAAGGCTGCATCGTCCCTGAAAGGACGGCGCAGCCTTTTTTTGCATGGTTTAAAACATAAATTTTTAAACGTTTTTACGGAGAATATTCCATTACATTAGAAGCGTGCAGGCCATACAATAAATTCACATTCAATATTGAAAGCGATTACTTAATTCGTAAAAAAGCATTCCTAAAGGATTCGAGGTGGATATGAAATGGACGAAATAATACTACGAATGGCAGGGATTGATAAATTTTTCCCAGGTGTTCATGCATTGAATCAATGTCAATTCGAGCTGAAGCGCGGGGAAGTTCATGCATTAGTTGGAGAAAACGGCGCAGGGAAGTCTACCTTGATGAAGATTGCAACAGGTGTATATACCAAGGATGCGGGTCAGATGTGGTACAAGGGATCTGAGGTGGACATTCCCAATACCCGTACTGCGCAGGAACTTGGGATCAGTATAATTCATCAAGAACTGAATCTAATGCCGCATCTTACAGTGGCCCAAAATATATTTATGGGTCGTGAGCCGCGTAAGGCGCTGAAATGGTTTGTTGATGATTTAGCACTAAATCGTAAGGTGCAGGAACTGTTTGATCAGATGAATCTAAAGCTGGATCCGAAGGCTTTAGTCTCTGACCTGACTGTCGCTAATCAGCAAATGGTTGAAATCGCCAAAGCCTTGTCCTTTCATGCGGAGGTTCTGATCATGGATGAACCAACTGCAGCATTGACAGATACGGAAATTAACGAGTTATTCCGGATGATCGAGCAGTTACGACAAGAAGGTGTAGGGGTCATATACATCTCGCACCGAATGGATGAATTGAAACGGATCACAGACCGCATTACTGTCATGCGAGATGGTTGTTACGTGGATACCGTTCGGACAGATTCGGTAACGATTGATCAGATTATTAGCATGATGGTCGGTCGTGAACTCTATCAAACGTCAAAGCCGACGATTTCGAAACAAACACAACAAGTCGTACTGGAGGTTCGAAATCTATGCAGTGGGCAGTTGTTGAAGGATATCAGCTTTCATCTGAATAAGGGTGAGATTCTGGGTTTCGCTGGATTAATGGGAGCTGGACGCACTGAGGTTGTTCGCGCCGTATTTGGGGCTGATCCTATCGATAAAGGTGAGATTAAGCTGCATGGAAATACGGTTCGTATACGACATCCTCATCAAGCAGTGCAACAGGGTATTGGCTATTTGTCCGAAGATCGCAAACGCTACGGACTGCTTGTAGAGATGGACATTAGCATGAATAATGCGATGGCTTCCTTCTATAAGTTCCGCAATGCATTCGGATGGATGAGGGATCGAGAGATGCGGAAGTCAGCGGAGCAGCACGCGGAAGCGCTAGCAACCAAGACACCAAGTATAAGTCAAAAAGTCAAATTCTTATCCGGTGGCAATCAGCAAAAAGTGGTGATCGGTAAATGGTTAACGAGAGACTGCGATGTGCTGATCTTCGACGAACCGACACGTGGTATTGATGTAGGGGCGAAAAGTGAGATCTATAAGCTGCTTGAACAGCTGGCGAGTGAAGGAAAGGCGATTATTATAGTCTCTTCAGATCTCCCAGAGATTCTAAGAATGAGCCATCGCATTATTGTCATGTGTGAAGGACGTATAACTGGTGAACTACTCGCAGAAGAAGCATCGCAAGAAGCGATAATGAAATATGCGACGATGCGTTCATAATCGTTCAAGAGTTTATCGGAGGTGTCAAGGACATGAAGATCGCAGATCAAGGCATTAGCCGGCCTATCAGCTCGAAGCAAACCGGGACGCAATCAGGATTCAAACAAAAATTATTGGCATTCGCAAGTTTGATCATATTGGTCATCGTATTTTCAGTAGCTTCAAATAACTTTTTTCAATTCTCTAATCTAGTCGGGATTCTAGTTTCTACAGCTGTAATTGGAGTTTTAGCTCTAGGAGCAACCTTTGTAATTATTACGGGTGGAATCGATCTTGCTTTGGGTACTGTGATGACCTTCTCCTCCGTGATGGTTGGTGTCTTCATTACATTCTGGGGTCTACCCGTTCCACTCGGAATTGTAGGCGGGATTCTAGCGGGTGCACTATGTGGCTTTGTAAGCGGTCTAATGGTGGCGAAAATGAATATTCCACCTTTCATTGCTACGCTGGCGATCATGATGGTCACTAAAGGATTATCACTGGTCATAACGGGTGCAAAACCTATTTATTTCAATGATGATCCGATATTTGCCAAGATTGCAATGGGCAAGATGATCCCAGGCATTCCAAATACGATCATTATCTTCTTATTACTCGGGATTATCGCAAGCATCATATTGTCGAAGACCATTATTGGGCGCTATAATTTTGCGCTTGGCAGCAATGAAGAAGCGACTCGCTTATCCGGTGTAAATACGGTCAAGTGGAAGATTGTAATCTACACCATCACAGGGATCTTCAGCGGGATCGCTGGTATCCTGATGGCATCACGACTTAATTCAGCCCAGCCGTCACTTGGCACTGGTTATGAACTAGAGGCTATAGCTGCCGTCGTCATTGGAGGTACATCATTAAGTGGGGGCGTAGGTTCTATTCTAGGTACGATTATCGGTGCGCTGATTATGAGTGTACTTACGAATGGCCTACAAATTATGTCCGTGGCACAGGAATGGCGGACAGTCATTGTCGGTGTTGTCATCATTATCGCAGTATATGCTGATATTCTTCGCAGACGGAAGCAATAGAAGAGGTATGCTCTCCATACGGAGTGATATACAAAGCAAATGACGAGGGGGAAGATTTAAATGAAACAGCGTCGTAGAGGGATTATTATGCTTGCCAGTTTATTACTGGCTACTACCTTACTTGGTGCTTGTAACAACAGCGATAGCAACAAGAGTGCATCCGGTTCAGACAAACCATATATCCCAGTCATTTCAAAAGGCTTCCAGCATCAATTCTGGCAAGCGGTGAAGCAAGGAGCCGAGAAGGCTGCTAAGGAGTTTAATGTCGAGATAACGTTTGAAGGCCCTGAAAATGAGAGTCAGGTAGATAAACAAATTGAAATGCTGCAGACGGCTCTAGACAAGAAACCTGCAGCAATCGCTTTAGCAGCTTTGGACAGCAAAGCAGCGATTCCTTATCTGGAAAAGGCAAAGGAAAATAATATTCCTATCATTGGCTTTGACTCTGGTGTAGACAGCGATATCCCTGTAGCAACAGCAGCAACTGACAATAAAGCGGCAGCCGCTTTAGCAGCGGATAAAATGGCTGAGTTGATTGGCAAGAAAGGTAAAGTAGGTCTAGTCGTACATGACCAAACAAGCAGCACAGGTCAACAACGTCGTGATGGGTTCTTAGAACAGATGAAAGCGAAATATCCAGACATTGAAGTGTTAGAGCCGCAATATGGCGGTGGAGATCAGTTGAAGTCTACGGATCTGGCAAAAGCGATGATGCAGGCAAATCCAGACCTTAAAGGGATCTATGGCTCAAACGAAGGTTCTGCGGTAGGTGTGGCTAATGCTGTAAATGAATTGCAGATGGATGGAAAGATTGTGGTCATCGGCTTTGACTCCGGTAAACAGTTAATGGATGCCATTCGTAGTGGTGTTGTGGCTGGCGCGGTTACTCAGGACCCTATTGGAATTGGTTATCAAGCGGTGAAGGCAGCTGTGCAGGCGATTAAAGGGGAAAACGTAGAAAAGAATATTGACACCGGTTTTCATTGGTACGATAAGAACAATATGGATTCCGATGAGATTAAACCTCTGCTATACGAATAGAAGCTATTAATAATAGAGGTTGCCTCAAATAGGCAACCTCTATTATGCTTATTTAAAAAGGTAAACATTTACATTACGGGTGATCGATGCGTGCATAGCTGAGGAGGTGTTGGATGTATAAGATTATTCTGGTTGATGATGAAGATGAAGTTCGTGAAGCGATTAAACAGAAGATGTCATGGAATAATTATGGCTTTGAGCTCGTGGGAGATTTCGATAACGGCAGAGATGCTCTGGACGCCATCGAGCAGTTCCGACCGGATGTGATTATTACAGATATTTGCATGCCCTTTATGGATGGTTTAGGACTGGCTAAAGCTGTAATGGAACGGTACCGGGACATGAAGGTCATTATCGTAACTGGATATGAAGACTTCGATTACGCCAAGCAGGCAATAACCTTGAAGGTGACAGAATATTTGTTAAAACCGATTAATGCCCGTGAGTTCGCAGAATTTCTAAGTAAAATGAAGCAGGATTTAGATGAAGAACATTTACAAAAGGCCAATATCGCTAAGCTTCGCATGCAATTAAATCAGAGCTTACCTTTACTACGCGAACGTTTTCTGGAGAAACTTGTTACGACTCGAATGAAGAACGAAGAGATCGAGAATAAAATGAATTATTTTCATATACAGCTACAAGGTGCGGTTTACCTTGCAATCGTAATCGATATAGAGATGGAGGATCGAAGCCAGGACATTGCATCTGATGCAGAGTTACTGCGCTTTGCTGCATTTAACATTGTGCAGGAGCAACTTGAGAAGGAGCAGTGCGGTGTGGTGTTTCAGACTAGAGATGGTAAACTCGCCGCGATCTTATCAGGAGATTCAGAGGCGATTGAAGTCACAACACAACTTCTCGCGGATCAGGTTCAGAGCAGCTTGAGCAAATATTTGAAGCTGACCGCTACCATCGGCATCGGTAGAAAATACGCTGGTTTGCAGCAAATTCCACAATCCTTCCAGGAAGCGATTTCATCCTTAGAATATCGTTATCTTTTAGGCATAGATAAGGTTATCTCTATCCAGGATCTTGAGTTTGGCAAAGGATTGGATCAAGCACACTTCACTTCTTGGGAAAAGCAATTCATATCCGCGTTAAAGACAGGTAAAGCATCAGCGATCTCAGAGGTCCTCTCAAAATGGTTTCAGGAATTAAAGAGCAATAGCTCTTCAATCGAAGGCTGCCGCAGTATCATCTACCAGATGCTCGTTTCTCTAATGAATTATGTGGTCGATATCGGATTCCCCAATACTGAGCTTGTTTCGCATAATATGTTCGGTGAAGTCGCTGCGCTAAAGACTTTAGATGAGGCAAGAAATTACTTGGAGAGAACTTGCCATGAACTGATACTCAAGCTATCGGAACAAAGAACATCGGTAAGGTCTTCTCAGATGAAAGCCGCGGAAGCTTATATCCGGGACAATTATTATAATGACAGTTTTTCACTCAATGAGCTGTGCAGCCATATTTTTATGAGCATCAGCTACTTCAGTGCAATTTTTAAACAGCATACCGGTGAGACTTTTATTGAGTATTTGACTCGCCTCCGTTTGGAAAAAGCTAAAGAACTCCTTACCGTCACACAGCTGAAGACCTATGATATTGCTGCTAGAGTGGGCTATGCTGATCCACAGTATTTCAGTGTTATTTTTAAACGTAATGTTGGGATCACACCCAAGGAATATCGACAGCGACAGAAGGAGAATCTTCTTCTATGAAACCTCATCGTTACTTCCGAAGTCGAAGTATTCATAATAATATCGCGATTTCTTTTTCACTTCTTATCCTCTGTACAACAATAGTACTGACTTATACTTCATATCGACTCTCCTCAGCTGCCGTCATGGGGAATTCCGTAGCTTATACTTCACAGTTAATAGAGCAAGTAAAACTGAATATCGAGAATTATATTAGCAACATGGAGAGTATTGCTGCTTTGGTGCTAACTAGCAGTGATCTTGAGAAATATGTAAGTGGTTCAAGTTCGGGACAAGAAGGGGAAACCAAGGTTAAGCAACTAGCTAGCCAATATCTTCGATCTGTAGTCCAGTCCCGCTCCGACATTTCTTCTATTGTGTATGCAAGCTCGGAAGGGTTAACGGTATCAGATCGACTGGACGCGGTTTTGAAACCGCTTCCTGAGTTGATTGCGCAAGAGTGGTATCAGCAAGCATTGAACCAGACTGGAGTGGCTGTCTCCTCCTCACATGTACAGCACTTATTTGAAGATGAATACCGATGGGTAGTTTCGATCAGTAGAAAGCTTTCGGATACATTTACTGAAAGGGAAGCAGATCGGCAGGGTGTGCTGCTCGTAGATCTTAATTACAGCGTAATCAACAATCTGTGCAAACAAATCGAACTGGGAAAACGCGGTTATGTATTCATCGTAGATCCGTCAGGGAGCTTGGTCTACCATCCTCAACAGCAGCTGATTTATTCGCAGCTCAAGTTTGAGCAATTGGAAACCGTTCTTGGGATTAAGAACGGGTCAGTAACGGTGAATGCGGGGAACGAACAGAAACTGTACACCGTGGATACCACTAGCTTTGGTTGGAAGATTGTAGGGGTCACTTATCCAGATGATTTGGTAGCTAACAAACAACAGATGCAAGGGACCGCCGCCTTGTGGGGAGCCGTTAGTCTGATCTTTGCCATGGCAATATCCGTGCTGCTGTCCTACGCATTAACCAAGCCGCTCAAGAATCTGGAAATGAACATGAAAAAGGCTGAACGCGGTGAGTTCGACATTCGCGTGGAGATTGAGAGCACGAACGAAATCGGTAAGCTTGCCCGAACATTTAACCTGATGATCATGAAGATTAAAGAGTTGATGAGTCAGATTGTCATGGAGCAAGAGATGAAGCGTGTGAGTGAGTTGAAGGCCTTACAAGCACAGATTAAGCCTCACTTTTTGTATAATACCCTAGACTCTATAATCTGGATGGCAGAGACCGGAAAGATGGAAGAGGTGGTCGAAATGACCTCATCATTATCGAAGCTGCTGCGTTCTACGATTGGTGAGGGCGAGGAATTGATCCCGATCGCAAGAGAATTAGAACATATTCGGCACTATCTAACGATTCAGAACATGCGGTATCGCCATAAATTTACTTATTCTATAGAGGTGCATGAAGATATACTTGAATGCAGTATCTTAAAAATGGTCCTTCAACCCTTAGTTGAAAATGCGATTTATCATGGGGTAAAACATAATCCTGAGCAAGGTCACATCCTGATAAAGGGCAAAAGAGAGCATAGTGATATTATCATACAGATTATTGACAATGGTGTCGGCATGAATCCAGAGCAGATGGGCAAGTTACTGCTTCAAAAGCCGGATTACAAGATTGGCAGTGGAGTAGGCGTCGCGAATGTGAACCATCGTATTCAGCTTTATTTTGGGGACCATTACGGTTTGTCGTTTGCTAGTGAAATGGAAGAAGGGACGACGGTCACTTTAAGAATTCCTGCGTTCGATGAGGAGGAGAGTCAATGAGCTCACTAGGGTCAAAAATAGGCCTGTCTGCTCTACTGTTATTCTTCATTGTAGCGCTCGGGTGGGTAGGTTATCGTATGTTTACGAATGAGCTCGATCCCAAGGTCAGAACCATTATCTACGTTCCTAAGACCATCGACAGCAGTATTGAATTCTGGGAAGTCATGAAACAAGGTGTGGCAACTGCCGCCAAGGAATTTGGTGCAGATGTGCATACGGTAGGAACAGATACCGAGCTAGATGTAGATAAGCAGATACAACTGCTGGAACAAGCGATCAAGGAGAAGCCGGATGCCATTATTTTAGCTGCTACCGACTATTATCGGCTCGTTCCGATTGCAGAGAAGATTAAGGCTGCGGGTATCACGCTTATTACGGTGGATTCAGGACTGAACGGCGGTGTATCGGAGAGCTTTATCGCCACAGATAATTACGAAGCAGGACGTAAAGCAGCACAGAAGTTGATTGAGTACATTCACAGCGACGATCAAGTCGCCATTGTTAATTTTGTGCAAGGCTCCGCAACTGCTATTCAGAGGGAAAAGGGGGTTCGGGATGCTTTTTCTCAGCATGGAGTCAATCAAGTGCATGATACCCTTTACAGTAACGGATCATCGCAGAAGGCATACCAATTAACTGTGGAGCTTCTAAAGAATCAACCAGAGCTCAAGGGAATCATTGGTCTCAATGAGCCCTCTACATTAGGGGCGGGACTAGCCATTATGGATATGGGCTTAAAATCAAAAGTGAAGCTGGTGGGGTTCGACAATTCCAGTAGTGAGGTTCAATTGCTGGAGAATGAAATTATGCTGGGAACGGTGATTCAAAAACCTTTTACCATGGGGTATCTGGCTGTGAAAACTGCACTTGAGGTCGTTTCAGGTCATAGAGTAGATTCAGTTATGGATACAGGCTCCGAATTCATTACGAAGGAAAATATGTACACAAGTGAAAATGAGAAGTTAATGTTTCCGTTTATAGAATAAGTATGTAAATGGGAGTGCTCAAATCCGTAATGGCTTTGGGCACTCCCTTTTATAAAATATAAGAATCTATACGTTGTTTAACATTTCCGCAAAAGACTGCTGCAACGGTGTTAATATATGATCTTTTCGCCAAGCTAGAACAAAACCGCCACGCTCAGGCAAAATTCCTGGTAGAGGTGCATAACAAAGACGACCTAATTCAAGTTCTGCTTCAATGCTAGTTCTAGAACAAATGCCAACAGCATCTCCCTCGCTGACTAACTTCTTAAGGGTCTCTGGTGAGTTCAACTCTGATCGGTTCCACAGACGGATATGATTTATTTCTGCCCATTGATCCGCAACCCCCCGTAAATGAGAGCCCACCTCATACTGAATCCAAGGCTCAAGCGCGATTTGTTCCGGTGTTAATTTCTCTATTGTTTCAAATGGATGACCCGGTGCAAAAATGAGTACAGGCTCGTCGCGGTCAATGAGCTGAAAGTTAAAGGATTCATCATGCCAATCAGAAGTGTGTAAAATAGCCATTTGAATTTCTCGGCTTCGAAGCTGTTCCCTTAACAAAGTATCACTCTGGATCGTTATCGCATTATTAATCCCCGGAAATAGTTTCATGAATTGGATTATCGTTTTAGGTAAAATATAAGTTGCAGGAATATAGCTCGCCTCCAGCTTTAATGTCCCTTGTGAAGGAGAAGAAAACTGCTTTACTGTACGTTCGGCTTCGGCTGTGAGAGAGACAATTTTGATCGCATATTGATATAGGGCCCGTCCAGCATCTGTGAGCAGAACCCTTCCACTTCGATATAGGAATAAAGGCGTTCCAAATTCAGTCTCAAGATTCTTCATATGAAAAGATACGGTGGGTTGCTTAAGGCCTAATTCAGCCGCCACGTCGGTTACCTTCTTATATTTTTCAAGTAGAATTACGATCTTCAACTTCATAGTATTCATGATTTTCCTCCGCATAACACTTAGTTGGATTACAAATTATATCTCCATTATAGAATATATCTATACATATATATAGTTTCTATTGGTATTTTTATCGTTGGTTTTACAAAGTTAAGAAGTTTCTCTAACGAACGAGCTCTAGAATAAGAAGAGTCAAAGGGGCCATGAAGCTCCGGACAACAATAACATATGCGTACAAAGAACTTTTACAGTAACAAGCATATGGGGGCCAAAGCTCCACAACACCATGTTAAAGCTTTCGACACCAGTTTCGGATGAACTGTATAAGGAAGCCGTGCTAACAAAACATTTAGGAGGAGACAAAACAATGCAATTCAAAAAATCATGGATTATGACTTTGGCTTTAACAAGCGTACTGGCACTTTCGGCCTGCGGTAATGGTGGGGCAAACAACACAGGAGGAAACGCTGCAGCAACAAACGAAGGAAGCGGCGGCGCTAAAATAAGTGGTTCGATTCTAGCTTCAGGTTCAACAGCGCTTCAACCATTGGTTGAGCTCGTTGCAGAGAATTTCATGGATAAAAATGCTGGTGTGGACATTCAAGTGCAAGGCGGCGGTAGTGGTACTGGTCTGACTCAAGTGGCTGAAAAGCAAGTGGACATCGGTAACTCCGACGTATTCGCAGAAGAGAAGTTAAAAGATGCAGATGCAGAAAAAGCAGCAGCACTCGTAGATCATCAAGTAGCAGTAGTAGCGATCGCAACTGTAACACATCCTGAAGCGGGTGTGGACAGCTTGAATAAGCAACAGCTTCTAGATATTTTCACTGGTAAAATCACAAACTGGAAAGAAGTTGGCGGAGCGGATCAAAAAATCCAAATCATCAACCGTCCAGGAAGCTCCGGCACACGTGCTACTTATGAAAGCTATGCACTCGGAACTAAAACTGAAGATATCCCAGGATCTATTCAAGAAGATTCCTCCGGTACTGTTAAGAAAATGATCGGAGAAACTCCAGGGGCTATCGGTTATCTGGCGCTTTCATACCTTGATGATTCTATCAAAACACTTAGCCTTGATGGTGTAGAACCTTCTGTAGACAATGTTATTACTGGTAAATATCCAGTATGGGCTTACGAGCACATGTACACAAATGGTGAACCAAACGAAACGGTAAAAGCATTCCTCGATTTCTTCTTAACGGACGAAGTACAAAACGGTGAAGTTGTTGAGCTTGGATACATTCCAGCTGTGAAAATGCAAGTTACACGTGACGTTGCAGGAACGGTTACAGCTAAGTAATTAGTAAGGATTAGAATCTCAAGTGATTAGAGGCGGATACATCTGCCTCTCTTTTCACTTTAGAAAGAGGGAGCAATTGAGGGTGAAACTAAAGAACTCACGCATCGAAAAACATCATATTGAAGATTTTGTAGGACGAACATATATGTCCTTCTGTGTATTACTATTGATAACAATCATTGTATCAATGGTATATTTTGTGGCGTCTAAAGGGATTTCAACTTTCACAAGTGGCGATGTTAGCGTTACTGAATTTCTATTCGGAACAAAGTGGTCACCTGAAGGGGATACGCCATCCTTTGGTGCTTTTCCATTTATCACTGGATCTTTCTTGGTAACTTTACTTGCTGCATTGATTGCTAGTCCACTTAGCCTTTGCGCTGCGTTATTCATGACGGAAATTGTTCCAGGATGGGGGAAAAAATTGCTTCAGCCCGTGATTGAGCTGCTGGCAGGTATCCCTTCAGTAGTTTATGGTTTCATCGGATTAAGTGTTATTGTACCGTTTCTACGCAACAACCTGCCTGGTCAAGGCATCGGGGTAGCTGCAGGCGCGCTTGTGCTCTCGGTCATGATTCTTCCGACGATTACAAGCGTGGCTGCAGACGCGCTGGCTTCATTGCCGCAAAATTTAAAGGAATCCTCCTATGCGCTTGGTGCCACCCGGTGGCAGACGATTTCTCGAGTGATTATTCCAACAACGTTTCCTGCTATTATGACAGGTATTGTTCTAGGGATGGCACGTGCATTTGGTGAAGCCTTAGCTGTACAGATGGTTATCGGGAATGCGCCATTCGTACCTAAATCACTCTTCGAATCAGCTTCTACTCTGACAAGTGTGATTACGCTTGGAATGGGTAACACAACCATGGGCTCTCCGCACAATAATGCGCTGTGGAGTATGGCACTGGTTCTTATGCTAATGACCTTTGTATTTGTCTTCTTAGTGCGACTGCTTGAAAGGAGAAATAAAATTTGAAGCCGAGAACCGTAAATAAAATTGCCACAAGCCTTATTGTGTTTTTCGCATTGCTCATCGTAGCTATTCTGGTTGGTCTATTAGGATATATCCTCTTTCGAGGTCTTAGTCACATTAGTTGGGATTTTCTATTCTCTGCACCGCAAAAAATTCGAGCAGGTGGAGGAATTGGCCCTCAGCTATTCAACTCCTTATTCCTTTTGGTACTCACGCTAATAATTACAGTACCTCTAGGACTGGGGGCCGGTATTTACATGGCTGAATATGCACGTCCGGGAAAAATCACCGGCTTTATTCGCTTAATTGTTGAGGTATTATCTTCATTCCCTTCAATCGTAGTCG
>RCUU01001035.1_pt1 | contig 13991 bp, 10 predicted proteins | sample 2166211 | NCBI WGS metagenome assembly RCUU01 (sample SAMN09932620, study PRJNA488358) | compost metagenome | feature: garden; material: soil; isolation source: compost soil in phenylacetic acid-enriched culture | place: Germany: Experimental Botanical Garden Goettingen | collected 2016-01-27
ACGCCCGCCTGCTGCGTGACCGTTACGGTTTCAAGGGCGAATTGCGGGCCATTGGCGACGTGCTGCGTGACCAGTTGTTCTACATGCATCGCTGTGGTTTCGACGCGTTCGCCATTCGCGCCGACAAAGACCCGCACGAAGCCCTTGAAGGCCTCAAGGACTTCTCGGTGACCTACCAGGCCGCTGCCGACGAACCGCTGCCGCTGTTCCGTCGTCGCTGACCGTCACCCCTTGAACCCCGAACCGGGGTTCAAGGGGTTTTACCCTTCGCGCTAAAACACCGGATTATCCACCAGCGGAATCGGACGCCCCATGGCGACCCAGTCGCAGTACAGCCGGACTCGATCCTCCAGCACCACGAACAGCCTGAACGGATTGTCCGCATCGACCATCCGCGTTTCGACACAGTGCAGCAACCAGCCCCACAACTCTTCTGACGCATCCGCTTCGTGGAGCAAGCGCCACACACGCGCCTGCAGCGACCAATAACCGACCCGGAAATCCGCCGTCAGGCTCAATCCATCCATGACCCGGAGCAACGCACTGCCCGATGGCTTGACGGCCAATCGTTGCCAGATCTGTTGCCGCGCCTCGCGCACGCTTTCATCACCCTCCTCCAGCCAGGGCGTCGCACTGCCGTAATCGGCACCCGGCTCACTCAACCACAAATTGATACCGGTGCGCTCACGATGACTCACCAGGCGCAACAACGTGTCTTCATCCGTCAGCGGATTGCCCCACAGTTTCACCCGGTCCCGGGACACCGCCTGAATCAGTATCGAGTAGGGAACCCGACCGATCCGGTTGCCTCGCAAGTCGAGCGAGGTGAAGTACGGCTGATCGGCGATGCCTATCGGACAATGGCTGATTCCGGTGTTTCTCAGGTTCAACACACGCAGCTCATTCATCCCCAATACCACGGGCGGTACAGTCAACGGGTTGTCACTCAGATCGAGCATTTGCAAGCTCGCCAGCTCACGAAACTGCGAAGCCGTGCTCTCCTGAAGCTGCAAAAAGGTGGAACTCAGGTTGAGCGTAGTGAGGCGGGTCATTTGCCGAATCGGTGGAGGCAACACACCTTCCAGCACGCCGTCTGCGTTGAGTTGCCGCAGGTCGACACGTTCCAGGTTCAGGGAACGCAGGTTCGGAAAACTTTCGAGAAAGTCGCTCAGGCTCTCGCGCTCGACCAGGTGCAAGCCCCGCATCGATAACTCGACGACCTCATTGAAGCGTACGTTCATCGTTGGCAACCTATGGTAGTCCTCGAACCCCATATCCAGCCTGTAACCAGAGAACGTCTCGCCGGACATGACTCTATTGATCTGGGGCGGGCATTTTTGCCAGATGCCCATCAGTTCGTCGCCCAATTCAATTCGCGTTTCACGCTCATAGCCAATCACGGTTTGCAGCAGTTCGACATTGTGTGCCGCCACCTGCTCAGGGCTCATGCCTGCGGCGTCATCATCGTCCACCGCAAGAAAATCCACATCCATGTCATCGACATCCAGCACGGCCTGGTCGATCCACTGGCGCAGATCGGCATGCAACTGCTGCATCTCGAGAATCAGGCGATCCACCAGCGCTTGAGCGCCGTTACCCGCCATCAGGAGCAGCTCATCCGCCTGGGCATCGGTGAAATCCGGATACAGATTCTTGACCTGCAGTCGCATGATTTCATGGGTCAGCGCAGCGGCCTGTGGCGTATTCGGAAAGCCGCCGCCGCGCAACCCCCTGGCTTCGAAGGGCAACCGCGAATCCATTCGATTCAAGCCGAGTATCAGCTCGGAGCGGGGCAAGGCATGTGTGCCAATACGCAGGCGCAACTGGCTGGCCGCGTCTGGGGAGCGCAGCGACATCGCCGCGCGTTCCTCCCCTGACAATAGATCGACCAGTGCGGTAAACAGATCCGAACCCTCGCCGTCGGTGGCCGCCATCGTGGAATACCGATAGCGATCACCGACCTTGATCAAGCGCCGGCAATCCGCCGAATCGGGCGGGCCGCAACGGTCCAGGACCCGGCCACTGATTGACCCGTCGTGCACTTCGATGCGTAAGTCTTTCGGCCAACCGGGCAGGCGTGGCAGGGAATGCAACGCCAGGACATCGGTTTCCGGATGGACGATCGAACGCAAGTACAGACCTTCATAAGCCCGGTTGAGTCGTACATGTTGTTGATACTCCCGCGACTTGCTGTCCAGGCGCTTGAACAGTAGCAGCGCCTCGTCAGCATCGACGGGCCGATTGATGTCAACTCCCGAACGGTCGAGGATCTGCTCCACGGCGCTTTTCGGCAAACCTTGGTATTCACGCTGAAACAGGCGAACCCACTCCTGGTCCGAGTGCTGGAGCGCCTGATATCGGGCATTGAACAATCCGGCCCGTGCTTGCGGGTCGGCGACGATTTCGAGTTCCTGATCGAGCTTGAAGCGTGTGATGGTGTCGGCAAGCAACGGCGTCGGCGGACGGCCAGCATGCATCAGGCGCAGCATATCGTCGTCGACCGTACTGACCCGGGCGATCTGCGCCAATACCTCATCACTGAAGGCAGCAAGGGGGGTGCAGACGCCACGCATCAGCTCCACACGTGTCGACACGGGCACCGGAGCCGATCCGGGTGCGGGCTCGGCCGGCGTTTCGGGATGCGGCTCGCTCCCGGATTCCCGGGGTTCGTGCAACGTTCCGGCGATTTCTTCTTCGCCCTTGAGTGCCGCCACCGCCCCGGCCAGCGGGAGTGCATTGAGCAAGCCGAACACCGTGCGCGTCACGCCCTCGGAGCGCTGCTCCGGTGTTTTACCGTTGACGGCCTGATCGAGGCCATAACCGGCGTCGATCAGCCCGGCCAGTACCAGGACGCCTTCGCCTCCCGGAATGAACAATGCCAATGGCCCCAGCCGGTTGATCCACTGCACGAGCGGTTCCACCACCGCGCTCAGGTTGTCGCGATTGACCTGGGCATCGTCGCGGATGGTTTTGACGCTGGCCATGGAGGCCTGCTTCATGGTCAGCACCAATTGCGCGAACGGGTCGGTGTCAGTCGACACACGCTCAAGGTCGATGTAGTCCTGCGGGTCCCAGAAACCGTCGTTGTTGAACAACCCTGCGTTCTTTTTCAGCCAGTGTTCCTTCGGGTAAACCGCCATGCCCTCCAACGCCGTCGACACCCCCGCATGGAAGGTACCGTCTTCACGATCGTCCTCGGCAAAATGCGCGACCAGCGCTTGCCGTGTGGCGGCAACCCTGCCTTGGTCCACGATCCATTGGCGCAGGTGCCGGAAGTCGGCGAATTCATGCAAGGGTGAGGAGTTGCCGGGAATGTTCAGCAAGACCCGGCCGCTGTGACGGTGGCGATAACACCAGATATCGTCCGATGTATAGCGATAGATCGTCAGCCGCCCGACCTCGATCGGCGCACTGATGCGGGTGGGCGCCTGCACCTGGCCGATGGTCAACGCATTCCAGGTCTGCTGCGCTGGCAACCCGGCGGCCTGCATGGCCAAGACCAGGCCTTCCTGACTCAAACTGCCCTCCTGATGTTGCAGGCAGGCGCTCATGATAAAGGCGGCCTTGGCCGAGGTTCTCAGGTCGTAAGGCGCCGCCTGGACGATACGCTTATCGGAGGGCCACGCGCGATCAAGGTAAGCCTGATAGCGGGTTTGCAAATCCAGCTCCCACACCCACTGTTTGAACGCCGCAGGCCTCAGGGCAATTTGCGTTGCCGGCCCATACACCTGTGGCGTGGTCTGGCGATAAATGCCTTCGTAGGTGTGGTGATTGCCATTGCCGTGATCGGCGAATTCATCGACATGCTCCACGATGCGAACGGACGGACCGACATCGGGCGGTGTGTACAAGCCAAATGCGCTTTCGGCAAAACGCCCGTCACCGACGGTCTGGTAGTTCGCCAGCAACGCCTGCACCAGGGTTTGCGTGTTTGCCACCTGGCCTTGCTCGATACCGTCCTGCGGTGGATGCCCGCGATAGCGGTAATCCAGGGTGACCAACAGGGCCTTTTGCGGGTCGATGTCTGGCCCCCATTTTGCCTTGATCAACTGGGCACCGAACTGCTCGGGAGACTGCGGCAAAGCCGCACCCACCACAGACGTCAGTGTTTCGCGCAGCGGCACAAGATCGGGATGAAGCGGTGTCTGATGGTCATTCATATGCGTTCCATGGCAATTATTCCGGAACACCAACATAACCAACCGCCGCATTACCGAAAGCAGGAACGGTCGCCTGCTGCCTACAGAGATTTCGCCGGGCCGTGGAGGACATCAGGCAAGTATTCGCAGGCAAAAAAAACCGGGGCTAATGCCCCGGCTGGATGTTTTGCAATATCTCCTGCCCCGTTACCAGAAGCGTTGCTGGGTCAAACGGCTCCACCAGCTCAGCAGCACACGATCGACCGAGCCGCTGGCGGCCATGCCAATGCGCTCTTGCAGGCTTTTGCGCTCGGCATAGTGCAGGTGATAAAGCTCGGACTGCCTGGCGCGTTCGGCGAGGTACTCGTCGCTGGTCTTGAGTTCGTCGACCAGGTGTTTTTCCAGCGCCGCCACGCCGAGCCAGATTTCGCCGGTGGCCACTTCATCGATCGCCAGTTGCGGGCGATAGCGCGACACGAAGTTCTTGAACAGTTGATGGGTGATGTCCAGGTCTTGCTGGAACTTCTCCCGGCCCTTCTCGGTGTTTTCGCCAAACACGGTCAGTGTGCGTTTGTACTCACCGGCGGTCAGCACTTCGAAGTCGATGTCGTGCTTTTTCAGCAAGCGGTTGACGTTGGGCAACTGCGCCACCACGCCAATCGAGCCGAGGATCGCGAAGGGTGCGCTGATGATCTTCTGGCCGATGCACGCCATCATGTAGCCACCGCTGGCCGCGACCTTGTCGATGCACACGGTCAAGGGCACGCCGGCCTCACGGATACGCGCCAGTTGCGAGGAGGCCAGGCCGTAGCTGTGAACCATGCCACCGCCGCTTTCCAGGCGCAGCACCACTTCGTCCTTCGGTGTGGCCAGGGTCAGCAAGGCCGTGATTTCGTGGCGCAGGCTTTCGGTGGCCGAAGCCTTGATATCGCCATTGAAATCGAGCACGAACACCCGGGGCTTGGCCTCGGGTTTTTTCTTCTGTTTCTTGTCGGTTTTAGCCTGGGTCTTGCGCAAGGCCTTGAGCTGATCCTTGTCGAGCAACGTCTGCTCCAGGCGTTCGCGCAGCCCTTTGTAGAAATCATTGAGTTTGCTGACCTGCAACTGGCCCGACGACTTGCGCCGCCCCTTGCTGCGCAAGGCCGCAAAACTGGCCAGGACCACCAGAATGGCGATCACCAGGGTCACGGTCTTGGCCAGAAAAATGGCGTACTCGGAAAAAAACTCCACAGGGACTCCTCAAACGATGCGCGGCTTGAACGCGCGCGGGATACCTCCAGCATACCCATGCGCCGACCTTGCGACCAGCCGTGAAACCTCTGGCAACGGGCCTGTAACAAGCATTTCAAACAAGCGTATGTTTTTTCATTGACAGCTCACCGCCATCCTCATAACCTCGCCAAACCTTCAACGTACCGGGATGACGCGGACGTGGGCAGTATCTATTTGATTCGACATGGCCAGGCCTCCTTCGGTGCAGACGACTACGACGTGCTGTCGCCGACCGGTATTCGTCAGGCGGAAATCCTGGGTCGGCACCTGGCCGAACTCGGGATCAGCTTCGACCGCTGCCTGGCGGGGGATCTGCGCCGCCAGCAGCACACGGCCAACAGCGCGCTGGAACAATTCGCCGCGGCGGGCCTGCCGGTGCCGCTGCTGGAAACCGACTCCGCCTTCAACGAGTTCGACGCCGATGCAGTGATCCGCGCGCTGCTGCCGGCCATGCTGCCGGACGAACCCGAGGCCCTGGACATCCTGCGCAACGCCGCGCAAAACCGTGGTGAGTTCCAGCGTATCTTCGCCCTGATCATCGAGCGCTGGCTGGCCGGCACCTACGACACACCGGGCCTGGAGAGCTGGCTGGGGTTTGTCGAGCGGGTGCGGGCCGGTCTGCACCGCATTCTCGACCAGGCCGACAACACCCAGAAAATCGCCGTGTTCACGTCCGGCGGCACCATCACCGCCCTGCTCCACCTGATTACGCAAATGCCTGCCCGGCAGGCCTTTGAATTGAACTGGCAAATCGTCAACACCTCGCTCAACCAGCTTAAGTTTCGTGGTCGCGAGGTGTCCCTGGCTTCCTTCAACAGTCATGCGCACCTGCAACTGTTGAAGGCCCCGGAACTCATCACGTTTCGCTGAGTCCGGACTATTGTGACCCTGGCTGTAATCACCCAGCTCTTATTACCCAAGAAAGGATCGAACCATGACCTCCGTAGCTGATGCCGTACAAGCAATGAAAGCCAAGTTCAACCCAGCCGCTGCTGCCGGTCTGGACCTGGTCTTCGGTTTCCGCATCGACGACACCAAGAACTTCTCGCTGATCGTCAAGGACAGCACCTGCGAGCTGCAGGAAGGCGAGAACCCGGACGCCCAGGTGACCCTGGTGATGGACGGCGAAACCCTGCAAGGCATCGTCGACGGTTCGACTGACGGCATGCAAGCGTTCATGGGCGGCAAACTGCGCGCTGAAGGCGACATGATGCTGGCGATGAAACTGTCCGAGCTGTTCCCGTCGTAAGCACCTGGTTCCCGAACTTCGGGAGCGTGCCTGCTGCAAACGAATCCCGCCCTTAGTGGCGGGATTCGTCGTTTTTGCTGGTCCTGTGGCGAGGGGGCTCGCCCCCGTTCGACTGCGAAGCAGTCGCACAACCAGAGATTTCGACTTATCGGAAGGACGTCAAGGGCCGCTTCGCGCCCAACGGGGGCAAGCCCCCTCGCCACAGGTCAGGTGGTGCTCTTACAATGCGGGCACTTACACCACCGGCCACCCCATGGACATCGACCTCGCCCGCACCTTCCTCGAAATCGTCCGCCATGGCAGCCTGGCCGCGGCTGCCGAGAAGCTCCATGTCACCCAGACCGCGATCACCGCACGGGTACAAAAACTCGAGAGCCAACTGGGCAGCACCCTGTTCGTGCGCAATCGTGCCGGCGCCCGCCTGACGCCCAATGGCGAAGCGTTCGTGGTGTATGCCAATCAGCTGGTGCAAACCTGGGAAGCCGCGCGGCGTGATTTGCCGTTGCCCGAAGGTTATCGCGATGTGCTGCACATCGGTGGCGAGGTGAGTCTGTGCAACCCGTTGATGCTCGGCTGGGCCGGTGAAATTCGCAAGAACATCCCCAGCCATGCCCTGCGCATGGAAATCCGCGACGGGGAAAACCTGCTGCGCCAACTGGAGTTGGGCGTTCTGGATGCCGCGCTGGTGTATCAGCCCGAATATTGGCCGCGTCTGCAGGTCGAACAGATTCTCGAAGAAAAACTGATTCTCGTGCGCCTGGCCGACAAGCCCGATCCTTATGTGTACATCGATTGGGGCGCTGATTTCCGACGCCAGCACGACGCCGCGCTGCCGGAGAAGGCCAAGGCTGCGCTGAGTTTCAATCTGGGCCCGCTGGGCTTGCAGTATCTTCTCGAAAACGGCGGCAGTGGCTACTTCCGCACCCGCGTCGTGCAGAGTTATCTGCAAAGCGGCGCCCTGGAACGGGTGCCCAAGGCGCCGGAATTCAACTACCCGACCTATCTGGTCTACTCGCGCGATCGTGACTCGCCGACGCTGCAACGCGCCTTCGACCTGCTGCGCAAAGTCATCGACTCCGACGAAGACTGGTCGCAGCGATGGGATCCGCTGACCTGAGACCGGTTTGCACCGGATCATGGCCGTTGTGTCCTTAAGGTTCGGTCCGTCAAATCACCGGGATCGGCTAATCTGAAAGAGATAACAAAAACGACAGGTGATTGCAGTGAGGCAGACCACCGAAGGATTCCGCGGCCGTTACCGCGCCGACATTCATCCGCTCTACAACCCCTGGCTGCATGGCACGTTTGTCCTGGTGTTCGGGGCACTGGCGATCAGCGTCTTCTGGAGCAACGTGCAACAGGTGCGGCCAGCGGAATGGCTGGCGGTGCCCGTCACGCTGCTGTTGTTCAACCTCGGTGTGTACATGGTGCATCGCCACCTGGGGCATCATAAAAAGAGCTTCGCCCGGCTGTTTTATGCCCGTCACGCAGGCGACCACCACAGCTTTTTCACCCCCGGCCACATGACCTACGACAACGCCCGCGACTGGCGGGTGATTCTGTTTCCGGCGTGGCTGATCGTGCTGCACACCCTCGCCGTCGCCCTGCCCCTCTGGTGGCTGCTCAAGCACATCAATACCAACGTCGCCGGATTGGTCGGCGGCCTTCTTGTCCTCGGCTACCTGACTTATGAAGTGTTTCATGCCTGCGAGCATCTGCCGTCGCGCAACCCGCTCACACGGCTGCCGTGGATCCGCCAGATGCGCCGGCTGCACGAACTGCACCACCGCCGTGAACTGATGCAGGCGCGTAATTTCAACATCGTTTTCCCGCTGATGGACTACCTGTTCGGCACCCTCTATTGGGAGCCGGAACCTGAGCCGCTCAACCCGACGAGAACCCCCATGACCCGCATGCAGCATCAGGTTGTCATTGCCGGAAACCCGATCCAGGTACTTGCCTACGCCAGCACCGTGACCCTTTGGCCGCAATGGCATCCGTCGTCGCTGCGCATCGACGGGCCAAAAGGCCCGCTGCATGCCGGCGCACGTTTCGAGGAAGACATCCGTGCCGGCGGGCGCGACGGGCACTTGCGCTGGGAGGTGGCGGAGTACCTGCCCGGGCGGCGCTGGAGCGCCGAGGCCCGGGGTGACCACGGCCTGTCGCTGGTGGTGACCTATGAATGCGATGCCACAGGCGAAGACACACGTTTCGTCCGCACCCTGGAATATCAATTCAGCGGCCTGGCAATGCGCATTGCCAACCGCTTGTTGCTCAAGCGGCGCATCGACCGGGAATCGGCGGCGTCGATGCTGGCATTGCGCGACATGGCACAGAAGTATCTGGCCGCGACAGGAGTCGGCGTGTGAGCAGAACCTTCAAATGTCTGTTGCTGGTCATCGTCGTCATCGGCGCCTTCCTGCTGCTGATGCCGACCAAGGTGCGGCCGGTGGCCTGGACACCACAAGCCGCGCCGTCCCTCACCAGCGGAATCTACGCCGACAATCAGCGGCTCAAGGAGGTGGAACGCGTCGGCGCCGCCAATATCGACGGGCCGGAAGCCTTGTTGCTGGAAAACGACACGCTCATCACCGGCCTGCACGACGGGCGCCTGATCCGCACCAGCCTGGATGGCAAGACCACCAAAGTCCTGGCCGACACCGGTGGCCGGCCACTGGGCCTGGCCCGGCATCCCAATGGCCTGCTGGTGATCGCCGATGCCGTCAAGGGTTTGTTGTCCCTCGACGCCCAGGGTCGCCTGGTGGCCTTGACCACAGAGGCCGGCGGCGTTCCCTTCGGTTTTACCGATGATGTGGTCATCGACAAACCCGGTCACTACGCTTATTTCAGCGATGCTTCGAGCCGCTTCGGCTATGGCCACGACGGTGAGGCCGTGATCGAACACGGCGGCGACGGTCGACTGCTGCGCTACGATTTCCAGACCGGCAAAACCTCGGTTGTGCTGGATAAGCTGGAGTTTGCCAACGGCGTGACCCTGGGACCGGACGATGCCTATGTACTGGTCAATGAAACCGGCGCCTACCGCATCACTCGTTATTGGCTCAGCGGTCCGAAGGCCGGCACCCACGACCTGTTTATCGACAACCTGCCAGGGCTGCCGGACAACCTGTCGTTCAATGGCCACGACCGGTTCTGGGTGGCGCTGTATGCCCCCCGAAACCCCTTGCTCGACGCCACGGCGGCGCATCCGTTCGTGCGCAAGATGATCGTGCGGGCCATGACCGTCTTGCCCAAGCCCGTGGAAAAACACGGATTTGCCCTGGGCCTGGACCTTGACGGCAAAGTGATCGCCAACCTGCAGGACGGCAGCAGCGACAATTACTCCCCCATCACCACCGTGCGCGAGTATGGGGACTGGTTGTATTTCGGTTCGCTGAAAGCCCGGAACATGGTGCGATTGCCGCTAAGCAAGGCATTGCAATGAACAGTCCCCCTTCCTGAATTCACCGAAGCCCCCTGTAGGAGCGAGCCTGCTCGCGATGGACTCAAAAGCACTGCGTTTAGTCAGTAAACACGCGGCATCGTTAACGACCATCGCGAGCAAGCTCGCTCCTACAGAGGGCGGTGTTCACTCTGGATCGATGTCGACACCCTCATCATCCGGCCACTCATCGATGCCCGGCTCTTCCTCGGGATTGACCGTGGTGTGTTCGGGGCTCAGGGGTTCGGGATGAGTGGGGATCGGGTCGTAGCCACCCTGTTGTTCACTGGGGTATTTGGGCTGGGTCATGAGGCACCTCGTTGAGAGCCATAACAGCGGTCTCTGAACATTCGAGGTGCCGGTTGTGATGCCGTTCCAACTTTCCCGCCACCGGTCGTCGGTGGCAGCTCGCTGGGTCAGGACGACGAGCCAAGTTGCTTGACGATCTTGTCCTTGACCAGCAGACGTGCCTCCTTGAGCTTCCTTACGGTGTCATCGTTGGACTTGGCCTCCTCTGCTTTCACCACTTCGGCATCCGCCTGGGAATACTTGTTAAGCAGTGAATCCAGTAACGGATCCTTGGTGCGTTTCTGCTGGACTTCTTCCTTTGAGCGTTTCAGATCCTGATAAAGGTCATGGGGCACCGGCATGGAACACCTCCGTTTGTTGATCGGCAGCGAAACGCGATCAATTGCGTTCACCAACTATCAGAATGGCCTCGGTTAGCCTGTTCTGTCGACCACCTGTCAGACCAGCGGTGTCCGTTCGTCGTCCGGTCGCCAATGGGATAAAACCTTGCCTGCGCCGGCGCCTCCACCGGTTGACGATCACTCGGTCACCTTTGAAAACCTGCGTGGAGAATCACCTGTTTTTGTCAGCCGTTAAGCACCGTGCGCACCATCTGCGTCAGTGCCTCGGGGTTGTAGGGTTTGCTCAGCAGGTGGGTGTCGGGGCTGAGCTGGTGATTGCGCGAGATGATGTCGCGGGTATGCCCCGAGGTGAACAACACAGCCACCGGTGGCTCCTGCACTTTCGCCCAGGCCGCCAGGTCCGAACTCTTGATCAGGCCGGGCATGACCACGTCGGTGAATATCAGGTCCACCGTCACCCCTTCCAGCAACATTTGCATGGCAGCGTCTGCGTTGGTGGCCGTGAGGACTTGATAGCCCTCCTCGCACAACAACTCCACCGCCGACACTCTCACGGCCTCATTGTCCTCGACCACCAGGATGCGTTCGTGCCCGCCCCGTTGCGGCACATCAGGGCCCGGCGTTTCGCTGGGTGCCGCGCGCAAGGTGCGGGGGAAGTACAGCTGCACCCGGGTCCCCCGCCCCACGTCGCTGGCGATTTCGATATGACCGCCACTCTGCTTGACGAAGCCAAACACCATACTCAAGCCCAAGCCGGTGCCCTGCCCGTCGGCCTTGGTGGTGAAGAACGGCTCGAACGCCTGGGCCAGCACCTGCGGCGGCATGCCGACGCCGGTATCCGTCACGGACACCCGCACATAGTCCCCCGGGGCAATGCCCCTACCGGCGCAAAACTTGCGATCGAGGACGATGTTTTCCGCGCACAGGTCAATCCTGCCCTCGCCTTGAAGGGCGTCACGGGCATTGATCGCCAGATTGAGAATGGCGTTTTCCAGTTGGTTGCGATCGACAAACACATTCCAGGAATCTTCGGGTGCCGTCATGTGAACCTGAAGGGTTTCACCCAGGGCACGCAGCAACAACTCCGCCAGGCCATCGAAAATCTGCCGCAATGTGAAGACCGCGGGCGACAAGGGTTGGCGGCGGGCGAACGCGAGCAATTGCGAGGACAGCTTGGCACCGCGCTCGACAGCGGCAATCGACGCCGAGACCCGGCGCTGCACATTGGCGTTACCCGGCTCATGGCGCGCGAGCAGGTGCAGGTTGCCGGCGATCACTTGCAACAGGTTGTTGAAGTCATGGGCCACACCACCGGTGAGACCGCCGATGGCTTCCAGCTTCTGTGACTGGCGCAGTTGTTCTTCCGCCGCCAGCCGCGCCTCGACTTCATCGGCCACCCGCTGCTCCAGGTTGCGGGTGAACTTGAGCAGGGACTCTTCGGCGGTCTTGCGTTCGTGGATGTCGATCAGCACGCCGGGGAAACGAAACGCCTCGCCCTGCTCATTGAACTCGCAACAACCACTGGCGAGTACCCAGAGGTAGCTGCCATCCGGGCGCCGGATCCGGTATTCGACGTTGTAGGGCTCGCCCGTCTCCACCGACAGTCTGACTCGTTCCTGAACCCAACTGCGGTCATCCGGATGGATCCGGCTTTCAGCGATTTCCTGAGACAGGTTTTGCAGGTCTTGCCCGGGTGGATAAGAGAACGCGCGAGCGAAGCGCTCGTCACCCGACATCACGTTGGCCTTGATGTCCCAGACAAAGGAACCGAGCAAGGCGCCGGCGTTCAGCGCCAGGCGTACCCGTTCGTTGTCGGCGCGGTAGGCGTCTTCAGCCGCCTGTCGCCGGTGTTCGGAGATCACCCGATCAGTGGTTTCCACCACCATGGCCATGACCCCGGCCGGGCACCCGTCATCGTCGGCCACCGGGCTGTAGTAGAGGTCCATCCAGACATCTTCCGGAACCCCGTCACGCAGCAGCACCAGTTCTTTGTTGCGATAGGACAAGGTGCCGCCCGCCAGGCAGGTGTCGACCACGTGGCGATTGAATTCGGCAACTTCCGGCCAACCCAGTTCTACGGCAGAGCCGAGCAGATACGGATGACGCCCACCGGCAAACTTGGAATAAGCGTCGTTATAGATCATGTACCCGGACTGGCCCCAGAGCATCACCATCGGCAGTGGGGACGCGAGCATCAACTGCACCGCGCTGCTCAGGCTCCTGGACCATGAATCGAGCGGGCCAAGTTCGGTCCGGCTCCAGTCGAACGCACGAATGCGCCCGGCCATTTCGCCGTTCCACCCGGAGCACCCGTGGCTTTCCTCTAGAAACTGCATCGGCTGGCTCTATCCCGGTAAGTTGCACCCGTTTGTTTCGAGCATCCTGCACGCTATTCGTTTCATAGAGGTATAGCTGATTCTCGCGGGCCACTGGAGATCCCTTGTGGGAGCGGGCTTGCTCGCGAAGGCGGTGTGTCATTCAACATATTCGTCTGCTGATACACCGCTTTCGCGAGCAAGCCCGCTCCCACAATTTGGTCCTCGGTAACCGAGAGTCCGTGCACTACACCTCGATCAAGTGCTTCAGCGGGTTGTAACTGCTTTTCAGGGTGGCCGCGACATCCAGAATGGCCTTCTCGATGCCATTCAAATGCATGCAGGTCAGCTCGATGGCCGCGCTCTGGTTGCCCGCTTCGATGTACTCGATCAGCCGCAGGTGTTCGTCGTCGCGGCAGGCTTCGTGGCTGTCGTCATCCAGAGCGGCGGCATACAGCGACGCCCGGGAAATCAGCTTCTGGAACCAGTCGAGCAGCACCGGGTTGTTCAGGCTGCGGGCCAGTTTGATGTGGAACTCGCCGAGCAGGTGAATCAGCCGTTCGTGATCACCGCTCTGATGCGCTTCATCTTCCAGCAGCAAGTGATCGCGCAGGTCCTGGGTCACCGCCGTATCACGCCGACGGCACAGTTCGCTGACGATGCCGATCTCGACCAGGCGACGGGTTTCGAACAGCGAACGGATCTCTTCGTCACTGGGCAGCGACACCGACGCACCTTTATTGGGCTCGGTGGTGACCAGTCCGTCGGCCTCCAATTGCTTGAGCGCGGCCCGGACAGACGTGCGGCTGACATTGAACAGCTCGGCCAAAGAGGCTTCGCCGAGCTTCATGCCCGGACGCAACGAACGCTTGCTGATCGCCTCGTAAACCCCTTGGTAGACGCGGTCGACCGTGGTTTCCAGTT
>RCUU01001036.1_pt1 | contig 13987 bp, 9 predicted proteins | sample 2166211 | NCBI WGS metagenome assembly RCUU01 (sample SAMN09932620, study PRJNA488358) | compost metagenome | feature: garden; material: soil; isolation source: compost soil in phenylacetic acid-enriched culture | place: Germany: Experimental Botanical Garden Goettingen | collected 2016-01-27
TTGAGGGTGGCGCTGTTGACCACCATCATGTCCATGATCTCGCCGGGGATCTGGCTGGAGTTGAACACTTCGGTCACCCCGGGTTTGGCCTTGATGTCCGCGAGCATCGGGTTCCAGGTGGTCACGGCCTGCACATCGTCGGTGTCGAAGGCGGCGGACATGTCGGCATCGGAGGTGTTGACCACTTTCAGGTCTTTTTCGGCCAGGCGTGCGCGCTCCAGGCCGCGGGCCAGCAGGTAGTGCGACACTGAGAGTTCCACGAGGTTGACGTCCATGCCCTTGAGGTCGGCGAGGGTCTTGCCTTCGCCCTTGAGGACGATGCCGTCGTTGCCGTTGGAGAAGTCGCTGACGATCAGCGCGGTGCTGTCCACGCCGCCCGCGGCGGGAATGGTCAGGGCATCCATGTTGGTCATGGTGCAGCCGTCGAACTGGCCGGCGGTGTATTGGTTGATCGACTCCACGTAATCGTTGAGCTGCACCACATCGATGCTGATGCCGTACTTCTTCGCCCACTTGTCGACGATGCCTTGGGCGCTGGCATAGTCCCAGGGCATCCAGCCGGCATAGATCGTCCAGCAGACGCTGAAGTGGTCTTTGCTGGCGGCGTGTGAGCAAAGGCTGAATGCCGCGGCGAAGGCGGCGGCGAGCAGGGCGGGCAATCGGGGTTTGTGCATGAACGAATCTCCAGTTGAAGAGGGCGCGCAGGAGTCGAGCGACACCTGTGGGTGTCCGGTCTCCCGGGCTTTTGTCCCGCCGTGTAACCTCAACTGGAGGTCGCCGACTCTCGGACCAGCCACTCGCTTGTGGCGAGCCGGAACCCTAGTCGGCCATTGCAAATTGTGATGTCGCGAACCTGTATGACGCCTGCTTGGGGAGTGTTAAGCGAGAGGCGTGCCAAGTGGGGGAGAGGGCTGGGCTAGAGGGTTTGCAGTGAGTCTGGAGGCGAACAGCGAAACGGATGCTGCTTTGTTGTGGTGCAGCGGCGCACCGGGCTGGAGCGTTCAAGGCTGATGGCCTGATCGCTGGCAGCCAGCTTGTGTCTTGAGGTGGGAATAGAATCTGGGGTGAGAGCGGTGAAGGGCAAGCTGTCAGCCAGAAGTGCTCCCACACAAACGCCAGCGCCAAAAAGCAAAAGCGACGCAGCCTGTGGCAGTTGCTACGCCGAACGGGGTGACCATGGATGTAGCAGCTGCCGCCAGGCTGCGTCGAGGCCCGAAAGGCCTCCTAAGACAGTTGCTCCCACAGGTGGAGAGTTTGGCCCACCTTGAGCGGGCTTGCCCGCGATGAGGCCCTTAAATGGATCCACAATCCCTTGTTTCAAATTATTACCGAGGCCGCACCGCACCCCCGTTCCATTGTCTGATCTTATGTCGATGAGCATCCGCAGATCGACGCCGACCAGCGCCGCTGGGATGGGCTGTTTCGCGGTCCAGGAGGCCGCCATGTATCGCCGACTTTTGCTGACAGTTTTGCTGGGTTTGCTGACGACTGCTTGCGCGCCTTATTACGCCGAAGACGGTTACTACCGCAGTGAGGTCTACACCGTCGATCGCTATTCCTATCCAGGTTATCGTTACGACTCTCCCTACAGCCGTGGCTACTACATAGCCCCGCAACCGCGGTATTACGCGCCCCAACCGTATTACTACCGGCCGTCACCGTATTACCGCCCGACACCCCATTACTACCGCCCGGCCCCCGCGCCTGGCTACCACCGCTATTACCCCGGCCGTGGCCCCGACCCGCGCTACCGGCACAGCCCCAACCGTTATGACCGCAACCATGACGGTCGCCCCGATGGCCACTATCGCCACAGCCAGAAATACTACAACTACGACCGCAACCATGGTGGCCGCCAGAACCACCGAGGCTTGCGCCGCTAGCAGTAACCGTTCAAATCCGCCAGGGGATGGCGGCCTTCCCAGGCCTTGGCAAAGTGCGCGTCGACCACGGCCTCGGGAATGGCGGCGATGTCCGGCCAATGCCAGCGTGGTTTGTTGTCCTTGTCGATCAGGCGCGCACGCACCCCTTCGCTGAACTCCGGATGGCGGCAGCAGTTGAGGCTCATGGTGTACTCCATCTGGAACACCTGGGCCAACGACAGGTGCCGGGCCCGGGCGATCTGTTGCCAGACCAGATGGGCCGTCAACGGGCAGCCTTCATTAAGGGTTTTCGCGGCGCGGCCGAGCAGGGCATCCTTGTCGTGCTGCAGGCGGCTGATGGCGCGCCAGGCGCACACCGGGTCGCCGACATCGAGCACCTCGTCGATTTGTTGCCGGCGCGGTAGCCATTGGGCCTGGGGCAATTGCGTCAGCGCCTCCTGTTCAAGGGCCTTGAGCAGGCTGTTGAGTTGCATGGCGGTCTGCTCCTGCCAATTGAGCTGCAACAGGCCTTCGATCAGTTCGGGCTGTTGTTCTTCGCCGAGAAAACGATCGGCCAGGTCCAGGTCCAGGGCATCGCGGGCATTGATGTGGGCGCCGGTCAGGCCGAGAAACAGGCCCAGCTTGCCCGGCAGGCGAGCGAGAAACCAGCTGGCGCCGACATCGGGGTACAGGCCGATGCTGATTTCCGGCATGGCCAGTCGACTGCTGGGTGTGACGATGCGAATACTGGCGCCCTGCAACAGGCCCATGCCTCCGCCCAATACATAGCCATGGCCCCAGCAGATCACCGGCTTGGGGTAGGTGTGCAGGCGGTAGTCCAGGCGGTACTCGTGGGCGAAGAAGTTCGCGGCCAGCGGCGGCACTTTGCCGGGATGGTGCCGACAGGCCTCGATCAGGCTGCGCACGTCGCCGCCCGCGCAGAATGCCTTGCTGCCCGTGCCGCGCAGCAGTACGCAGACAATTTCCGCATCCAGGGCCCAGCTGTCGAGCTGGTCGCGCAATACTTCAATCATCGGCAGCGACAAGGCATTGAGCGATTTTTCCGCGTTCAGTGTTGCGATACCAATACGCGCGCCATCGACGCCGGTGCGTTCTTCGAATTCCAGGTTCATTGCGTCCCCCCGTCGGCTATTGGCTATCAAGTATGTACCTTGTCAGGGAAAGTGCTGGTTGCCGGTCGGATCGATTGACAAGCCCTGCGTGCTTTCCTAGTGTCCGCCCCATTGTTTTTCGGGTGAACCCATGACCACAGACGACCGCATCAAACTTGAGCCCAGCTGGAAGGAAGCCCTGCGCGCCGAGTTCGACCAGCCCTACATGGCCGAACTGCGCGAATTCCTGCGCCAGGAGCACGCCGCCGGCAAGGAAATCTTCCCGCCGGGGCCGCTGATCTTCAATGCGCTCAATTCCACGCCGCTGGACAAGGTCAAGGTAGTGATCCTCGGCCAGGACCCTTACCACGGCCCCGGCCAGGCCCATGGGTTGTGCTTTTCGGTGCAGCCGGGCATCGCCACGCCGCCGTCGCTGCTCAACATCTACAAGGAACTCAAGCGCGACCTCAACATCGACATCGCCAACCACGGTTGCCTGCAGGCCTGGGCCGACCAGGGCGTGTTGCTGCTCAACACCACCATGACCGTGGAACGGGCCACGGCGGCGTCCCATGCCAATAAAGGTTGGCAGCATTTCACCGACCGGGTCATCCAGGTGGTCAGCGAACACCAGGCCAGCACCGTGTTCCTGCTGTGGGGCGCCCATGCCCAGAGCAAGCAGAAACTGATCGACGCCACCAAGCACCTGGTGTTGACCTCGGTGCATCCATCGCCACTGTCGGCCTACCGCGGCTTTATCGGCAACGGGCATTTCAGCCGCACCAACAAGTTTCTCGAGCAGCACGGGCTGGTGCCGGTGGACTGGAAACTGCCACTTCTTTGAGGGGCACCTAGCAGATCTGCTAGGTACCTATTCCCTCACATCGATATTACGCTTCAGGTCCAGTCCATCCATTCGGGCCGGGCCTGAAGAATGGGCGCCTTTCGCACAACGGAAATGGAGAGCCCAAATGCCACTCGATCAGAATAACAATCGCGTCAATTTGGTAGAACGTCCACCGGAGCAATCGGACGTCAGGATGCTGATTGCACCGGAAATACCGGCTGCCTTGCCGCTGCTGGCTGATGAAGAAGCGTTGACGATCCCGCGTGGGGCCCAGGAGGCTCCCTTGACGGTAACAATCCCTGAAGTCTGGGAAAACCACAGCGTATCCGGCATTACCGTCCTGGAGTTTATGTGGGATGAGTATCCCGTGGTTGAAGTTGAGTTACCTGGCAAGTTTGATCCTGCTGATTATTTCCCACTGTCCATGGATATCCCAGCTGTTTACATGAGTACGCCGGGTATCCGGCGGTTGAGCTACAGAATCACATCGCCGAACCAGGCCACTTCTCACCCGATATTTGTCAATATCGACAAAGAGGCTCCTAACGGTGGGGTAGTTAATACGCGATTGATATTTGACCCTGAAGTGCTGGAGGGGGGCGTCACCGAGGCCTATTTGCTTGCCCATGAAGAAGTAGTTGCCGAGGTGCCTCGATGGACGGGTATGCGACTGGAAGACAGGGTGTATTTCTATTGGGACACGTTTTCCAGGGGGCAGGGAAGTACTCGAGATCCCGTTGATTATGTGGAGGTTACCGACACCACTGAAACCGTCTATGTGAGGTACAGTGCGGCGCTGATCCGCAGTCGTGGAAATGGCTGGCGTTATGCGCGATATCACCTTCAAGACCGGGCGGGGAATGAAACAAGCTCATCCCGCTCCGAAGAGCTCAACGTCGATCTTGAGCCAACCCCGGTGGACCTTCCAGCGCCTGAGGTTCCTCAAGCAGTCCCCGGCCCGGTCAATCTCGAGCATGCCCGTGAGGGTGTCAGGGTACAAATACGTGAAATAGCCGATATCCGCCCGGGAGACATTCTGACGATTTACTGGGACGGGCATGCGTTGTTACCTGCGATCGTAATAGGTGACATGCCTATATGGCCGGCAGAGCAGACGGTTCCCTGGAGCACCTTGGCTGCCGGAGGCACAGAGTTACCCAGAGGCGTCAGGGTCTTTTACCAGTGGTCGCGTGGTGGAATTGGGCCTGTAGATTCGCGTTCCAATTTCGTCGATGTCGACTTCACGGTAGCCGGCCCCGAGAACCCGGAGGCTCCAGAGCTGGTCAACCCGCTCTTGCCACGGGTTGTCGTCAAAGGCGTCACGGCCGACAACAAGTTGACCTACGCAGACTATGGCCTCGATGCCACCGTGCAGGTTGCGCTGTATGCGGGGCCGCAAAGGGGTCAGATACTGGAATTGTTTTGGGGCTGGCCGCCACGTTTCGCAGACCGCTACGTCGTCAAGGCCTCGGATACTGAAGGAACAATAATCCCGTTTACAGTACCGTGGGCGATTATTGAGGACGACGTAGAAAATCCGGCGCTGCCGGTTTTTTATACCACGTTCAATGGCGTTAATCGGCAGCAATCACGTAATACATTGGTTGACGTCAATATCACTACGATAAAAGGCCTCAAGCCTGCGCGATATCCCGATGCCGACATCTTTCAATGGATCAATTGCGCGAACGCGCCATGGAACGGCATACGCGTCGAAATTCCGGGAGATAACCAACGCTTGTCGGCAGGCGACAAGATCGAGTTGTTTTGGCAGGGGTGTCGGAACAGCAATGGTAGCGATCCAATCCCGGGCACCGACATTTCGCTGATACACGAAGAGTTGACAGCGGATGAGGCCGAAAATGGGTTGATTATCCGGGTGTTGCCGTTCGACCCCTATATCAAGGCGCCTGGTAGCGAAAGAGGCTCCGCGCTGGTCCATTACCGCGTGACCAAAGAAGACGGCAAAACCGGTTTCTCGCCAAGAAATTTTGTCAGGATATCGATTGTGGTCCCAGGCTCTTCGCAATTGTGCGTGGGCGATGACGAAAAAGCGGCCACCTTTCCCTGAAGGTGATTTCTGAAAGCCGTTATGCTCAGGGGGCGGACATAGGCTCGCCTGCTTCGCGTCTTTAAGATTGCTTTTGAATGAATGCTGCCTGGTTATCGCGGACGCGTATTTTAGAACTCAATAGGTTGGCGGTGAAGCGGTAATCCGGCGAATGCACATTTTTGCCGATTGCACACCTAACAGAACTGTCAGTGACGCTGAGCCAAACAATTTGTTCAAATGTAGTGGTGGATGCGATGCGGAAAATCCCACCACGTATCAAGATGCCTGTTGTTCAATTTATATATCGTGAAGGAGTACGTGATAATGACCAGTATCGAATTCCCGTCCAGCAACCCTAAACTCCGTGGAGCAAAACGTAGAAAGAGCAACGCGCGAGTCATCCCGCTCCCTCATCCAGTCAATGTCCTGACAGATAACGGCGATGGGCAGGTTAATTTGTTGGCTGTGGAGGAGTTGTTGAAAGGGCTTGTGTTGGAAATTTCAAGGCCCCCGGCAGCTTCAATTAGAGGTGTTGATACATTTGTTTTATACAAAGGCGATATACGATTAAGTGCCAGCCACCCAGTGAATGTTCCTTATGAGGAAGACGATTTTCCGTTTCAATTACGAGCTACTGACTCTGAGCTGGGCGGGCACGGTGCCGCGTATATAAATTATCGTATCGAGAACAGCCAGACTCCGGATTACAGCCGATCTGATCCGGTCACGATCTCTATCGATCTTTTAGATCCCAACGCCAATGCAAAGCCTTTGCCGATTTCATTGCCGGCAGACTTGTCGAGCGGCGTCATCACGAAGGAGTACCTCGAGACCCACCCCACGGTAACATTTACGGGGCCAAGGTATGCTGATCCCAGGCTTGGGGACCGTTTTAAATTTTTACTGGACACTGGGCAAGTCAGCCCGACTGTGGAAGGCCTTGTTGAGGTCGACGAGGACGATGGTACTTTCGCGATCACGGTTTCTTCCGCAGCGATCCTTGCCTCGGGAACTGGGACGAAGCAATGCTCCTACCGCCTAATTGACAGGGCCGGTAATGAAACGAGTGAGTCCTATGGGTTCGTCCTGCGGGTAGTGTTTGTTGCAGACCCAGCCGACCTGCAAGCACCCATTGTAGAGCTCGCCCCGATTGACCGAGATGATGCACGTGCCGGGGTGTTTGCGACGATCCGTCCTTATACCAACTCGGCGGATCTCGATCAAATTATCCTTTCCTTCAATGGCCGAGCACTCCCGATTGTAACTTTGCCGATTGACCATGAACTACCCATTACAATACCTCTGACTTTCGCAACGTTAGACTCCTATACATCACCCTATTCCGCGACAGTACAGTATATAGTTCGTCGCGAAGGCATTTCTTTTCCTTCGCCGGAGATCACGGTCGACGTTGACCTGCGGACAGTCGGTCCCGATCCTGAAGGGCCAGGTCTGGTTAATCCGGAATTGGATATACCGGTGTTGCACGCGCCGGTATCAGGGCTGACGGATCAATTGACCCTCGCTGATGTGGGTGAAGAGGTTGAATTTGTTGATGTTACGTTCGATTTGTATTCACCTGTCAATCCGGGTGAGCACATCAAATTGTTCTATGGCCCTCTTTTCGAGTTGGCGGCTACCTTTGATGTGGTGGACGAGGCCGCCGGTGATGAGATTACCATGCAGATACCTATCGACGTGGTGAAGCGCGCAGGTAACGGTAGCAGGGTTCCACTTTTTTATCAGATTTCGGCTGATTCCAGCGGCAGTAATGCTCAACGATCGGAGACCAAATTCATTGAGGCGCATGTGGCCGATGTTCGCACTTTGCCAGAGGCGGTATTTCCGTTCTGGAATGCTGCATTTCAAGGCTTTTACTGTGCGGAACGGCCTTGGGAAGGAATTAAGGTAAGGGTAAGTGCGCCCGATGAGCTGCAAGATGGTGATGAAGTTAAGTTGCATTGGATTCTGACGGATGCTTCAACTGGGACGCCGCTGGAGTCGATAATCTCTTATGAATTGAGTGGGGGGGAAGGCGCGGGTAATATTGATATTCTCGTGAGTTATGAGGACTACATTCAGCCTTCCACTGCCGCTGATATCCAGTGTTTTTGGAGCTATGAGAGGGCAGGTATAGAAGAAGGCAGATCTGAGGAGATTGAAGCATTTTATAATATTCGATTGCCGGGCGGAGGCTTCTGCCCTGGCTCTGGTGTCAGCAAGTAATCAAAGCAAGGCGGGATTTATTCCCGCCTTGCTTTTGTTGTTTTTTTAATGTTTGGCAATGAATTGTGGCACTGACTCACTGCTTCGCAGGATTTTTCCTACAGAATCCTGCGTAAGCAATCCCTAAGCTGTGCGCTCCTTAATCGTTGGTTCAGATAGTCGATGGTTGTCTGAATATTCATTTACCTGCACAGCAATGAGTTTTTTATGTCAAAAGAATATGGTTCTGCCCATTCGCCTGTTTATTGTGCCTTGAAAGTTATTCTGGCAACACCCTTGATGTTGTTGGGTGGCAATGCAATGGCGTTGACCGTCATCGATGATGGCAAAGAGCATTCGGTTTCAGCGGCTTCGCCTGACAATTATATTGTTCGCAACAATAGCACTTTGAGTGTTCTGGAACGTGGCGTAACCCGAGAAATCGAAGTTAATCGCGCCAAGCTGAATATTACCGGGGGCACCGTCCAAGGTACGACTTTCGGTGACGCGGTGTGGCTGATCAACAGCAAGGCTTCTATTACCGACGCTACCATTTCCAGTTCTGTGGGGCGAGGCATGTCTCTGGCACGTGTTCGCGGTAGGAGTGAGGGCTCTGAAGCACGGGTCGAAAACAGCGACATTACAGGCGCGACTCACGGGATCACCGCCACCGCCTACAGCAAACTCGAGCTCGCTTCCGGGTCGACAGTCCAGGGCCTCGGTGGTGATGGCCTGCAACTGTTCAGTGCTCAGGCGAAAGTCAGCGACACTGTGATTGATGGTGCGCAAAATGGTATTTATTTGTTGACGGACAGCAGTATAGAGCTCGAGAAACAGGTACTGACGCTTGATAACAGTACGGTTGTTGGCCGGGTGGGCTCGGCCATTCTCGTCGACGCAGGTGATGCGACGATCGAGGTTCGCAACGGTACGACACTGTCTGGCGGCAATGGCAATGTGCTGGAACTGATCGAGAACAGTTCCGCCACCATGCGCGTCGCCAGCAGCGCCTTGCTGGGCAATGTCCAGGTGGGCGAAGGCAGCACTGCCTCACTCAGCTTTGACCGCGCCTCCCTGACCGGCAATGTACTGGTCGCCGAAGGTGGCCACGCCAGCGTGCTACTGGACAACCAATCGCTGCTCACTGGACACCTGGAAAATGTCGACAGCCTGGCGATCAACAATGACGCCAACTGGCTGCTCACCGGCAGCAATCAGGTCAATACCCTGAGCCTGAATGGCGGCCACGTCACCTTTGGCGAGCCGGGTGAGTTCTACCGCCTGGACGTCAATGAGCTGTCCGGCAATGGCACCTTCCACATGACCGCCGATTTCGCCACCGGTGAAGGCGACCGCCTCAATGTTGCCGGTCAAGCCAGCGGGCAGCACGTGTTGGCCATCAGTGCCAGCGGTACCGAGCCTGCGGCAGTGGAGCGCTTGACCGTGGTGACCACCGGGGGTGGCGACGCGCAGTTCAGCCTGCTCAATGGTCGCCCGGTCGACCTGGGGGCGTTTTCCTACGGCTTGACCCAGGACGGTAACGACTGGCACCTGGATCAGGAAACCAAGACCGTCAGCCCGGGTACCAAGTCGGTGCTGGCCTTGTTCAACACGGCACCCACCGTCTGGTACGGCGAGCTGTCGTCGTTGCGCACGCGCATGGGCGAGTTGCGTCACAACGGCGGCCAGAGCGGCGGCTGGGGGCGTGCCTATGGCAGCAAGTACAACGTAGCCGATGCCTCCGGCGTGGGCTACAAGCAAACGCAACAGGGCTTCACCCTGGGTGCCGATGGACGCTTGCCGGTGGGCGATGGTCAATGGCTGGTGGGTGTGCTGGCCGGCCACAGCAAGTCCGACCTGGACCTGAACCTGGGCACTTCGGGCACCATCGACAGCTACTATGCCGGTGCCTATGCCACCTGGCTGGATGAGGCCAGCGGTTACTACTTCGACGGTGTGGTCAAGCTCAACCGCTTCGACAATAAATCCAAGGTCGGCCTGAGCGATGGCTCGCAGGCCAAGGGCAAGTACAAAAATACCGGCGTGGGTGCCTCCGCCGAGTTCGGCCGGCATATCAAGCTGGACGACGGTTACTTCGTCGAACCCTTTACCCAGCTGTCGGCCGTGAGCATCCAGGCCAAGGATTACGACCTGGACAACGGCCTGCAGGCCGAAGGCGACCGCACGATGTCGATACTGGGCAAGGCCGGTGCCACGGCAGGTCGCAACTTCGACCTGGGCGAAGGGCGTTTTGCCCAGCCGTATGTGCGCGCCGCCGCCGTGCATGAATTTGCCAAGAACAACAAGGTGAAGGTCAACAACAATGTGTTCAACAATGACCTTTCCGGTTCGCGTGGCGAAGTGGGCATGGGGGTGTCGGTTTCGTTGTCCGAGCGCCTGCAGTTGCATGCCGATTTCGACTACAGCAATGGCGACAAGATCGAGAAACCGTGGGGGGCGAATGTGGGTGTGCGTTTCAACTGGTAAACAGGACGGTTGTTTGAATCAAGAGGAAGCCTGGCTTCCTCTTTTTTTTTGCTTGGTAGTCAGGCCAGCTACACCAGTCCACGTTTCCTCTTACTTGTAGGAGCTGCCGCAAGGCTGCGATCGCCCGCACAGCGGGCGCAGGCTGCCCGACGTAGGAAGGTCCTTCGGCCCCTGTCGCAGCCTAGCGGCAGCTGCTACGGGGTTGCGGTTGACTATCCCAATACCTGAACAAGGGTTCGGCCAGAAACAGCACAAACAGCAAGCGCATCACCTGCAATGCCGTCACCAGCGGTACCGACAGCTGCAAGGTCTCGGCCGTAAGGCTCATTTCGGCGATACCGCCGGGCATCATGCCCAGGGTCAGGGAGCGCAGGTCCAGGTGGGTCAAGGCACTCAGGCCCAGGGCGGCCAGGCCGGCAATCAGCATGGTCAGCGCCGTACCGATCAGCGTGCGCCCGAGAAACGAGGGGGCACGGCGAAAGAACGCCCGGTTGAAGTGGCAGCCCAGGCCACTGCCGATCAACCATTGCCCGACCTGGCTGGCGCCAGGGGGCAGGCCGATGTGCAAGTCCCAGCCGATACTGGCCACCGCACTCACCAGCAGCGGGCCGAACAGCCAGGGGTTGGGTTGTTTGAGGCGTTGCCAGAGGCAAGCGAGCAATGCCCCCAATGGGAAAATCATCGCCAGCCAGCGCCAGTCGACACTGCCGGAACCGGCAATGGCCACTCCATCGCCCAGCAAGTACTTGAACAACGCCGGCACGCACAGTACCACCACCAATACGCGCAGGCTTTGCCCGGCCGCGACCTGGCTCAAATTGGCATCGTTGCGCGCGCCGAGGTTGACCATCTCGCCGGACCCGCCCGGCATACTCGAGAAAAAAGCGGTGGCACGATCCTCGCCGGTGCGACGCAGCAGCCAGACCCCGACCACGCTGGAAAGGCTGGTCACCAGTGCGCCGAAGAAGATCAGGCCGAAATGGCTTAGCACCTGTTCCAGCACCTGGGGCGTGAAGTGCAGGCCGATGCCGATGCCGACAATCCACTGCCCGCATTTGCGCCCGCCGGGTATCTCGCCCAACTGCCAGGGCGTGAGGCAGCGCACCAGGATGATGGCCAACAGCGAGCCCACCATCCAGGGTAGCGGCCAGCCGATCTGGCTGGCGATGAAACCGCCGGCCAGACCTACCAGTGGGGTACCCCACCAGCGTTTGAAGGCCACCTCAGGCATCGGCCAGGGAACGGCGCTGCACGCTGCGCTTGCGCCAGATGCGCAGCAGTGGCACCAGCAGCATGATGGCGGTCAGTACCCAGACACCGAAGGTGATCGGGCTGGACCAGAGGATTTCCAGCGCGCCATTGGAAATCGACAGGGCACGGCGCAGGTTCTGCTCCATCAAGCCGCCGAGGATGAAACCGAGCAACAGCGGGGACAACGGGAAATCCAGCTTGCGCAGGATGTAGCCGAAGATGCCGATGCCGATCATCAGGAACAGGTCGAAGGTGGTGGCATGCACGGCGTACACGCCGATCGCGGTGATGATGGCGATCACCGGCACCAGCGCCCAGTTCGGCACGGCGAGGATGCGGGTGAAGATGCGGATCATCGGGATGTTGAGGATCACCAGCATCACGTTGGCGATGAACAACGAAGCGATCAGGCCCCAGACGATGTCCGGCTGCTGCTGGAACAGCAATGGGCCGGGGGTGATGTTGTACAGCGACAGGGCGCCGATCATCACCGCCGTGGTGCCGGAGCCCGGTACGCCGAGGGTCAGCATCGGTACCAGGGCGCCGCAGGCGGCACCGCCAATGGCGGTTTCCGGCGCGGCCAGGCCGCGTTTGTCGCCCTGGCCGAACTTGCCACTGGCACCGGCCAGGCGTTTCTCGGCCATGTAGGCCACGGCGCTGGCCAGGGTGGCGCCGGCTCCCGGCAATACCCCCATGACGAAACCCAGCACGCCGCAGCGAATGTTGACCAGCAATACCGAAGCCGCTTCCTTGAGGTTGAACATCATGCGCCCGGTGGCCTTCACCGCTTCCTGGCCACGGTGGGTTTTTTCCAGCAGCAGGAAGATCTCGCTGATGGAGAACAGGCCCAGCACCAACACCACGAACTGGACGCCGTCGGCCAGGTGCACGCTGTCACCGGTGAAACGGTACACGCCGCTGTTGGCGTCGATGCCGACACTGGACAGGAACAGGCCGATCAGCGCGGCGATAAAGGTCTTCAGCGGTCGGTCGCCGGCCATGCCGCCGAGGCAGACGATGGCGAACACCATAAGCACGAAGTACTCCGCCGGACCGAAGGCAATCGCCCATTTGGCCAGCAGCGGCGCGAACAGCACCATGCCGCAAGTGGCGATGAATGCGCCGATGAACGAGCTCCAGGCCGACAATGACAAGGCGACGCCGGCCATGCCTTGGCGCGCCATGGGGTAACCGTCCAGGGTGGTCATCACGGTGGAGGCTTCACCTGGAATGTTCAGCAGGATTGAGCTGATGCGCCCGCCGTATTCACATCCCAGGTACACCGCGGCCAACAGGATCAAGGCCGACTCCGGCGGTAGGCCGAGGGCGAAGGCAATCGGGATCAACAGCGCCACGCCATTGATTGGGCCCAGGCCCGGCAGCAGGCCGACCACGGTGCCGATCAGGGTGCCGGTCAGGGCGGTGACCAGGTTGTACGGGGTCAGGGCAACGCCGAAGCCTTGCCCGAGGTAGCTGAGGGTATCCATGTCAGTTCTCCAGGACGTCGAGCAGGCCCAAGGGCAGGGGTACATCCATCACGCGGTCGAACAGCAGGTACAGGCCGATGCTCATCAGGCTGATGATGATCGCCCCGGGCAGCCAGCGGCCGCCGTACAGGCGTGCCATGGGGATGCCGATCAGCATGCTGCTGAGGATGAACCCCAGCGATTCGAACAGGCCGGCGAACACCAGCAACAGCACCACGCAGGTGCCGATCTTGTTCAGGGTGGGGCGATCGAGTTCGGGGTCCTCGTCGCTGTGTACGAGGGGGGTGGGGCGTAGAAACATGTACAGCAGCCCAAAGGCCATTAGCGCCAGGATCAACAGAGGGTAGGCGCGAGGGCCGACCGGTTCGTAGGAAAAGGCAGCTTGGTAAGGCCAGGCCATGACGGCCAAGGTTGCGCAGGCGAGCAGCAGCGCCAGCGCGAAGATGCGTTGCAGGACCATGGGGGAATCCTCAGCGGGAAGGCGACCGCGTTGCGGTCGATCGCGGGCAAGCCCGCTCCTACATAGGGAGCGGTTTTGCCATACAAGCGTTACTTGATCAGGCCGAATTCCTGGGCCAGGACCTTGTAGTCGGCGACCTGTTTCTTCACGTAAGTGTCCAGCTCCGGGCCGGTCATGGCGAAGGGGAACAGTTCGCGCTGGTCGCGCAGCTTGGCGAAGTCTT
>RCUU01001037.1_pt1 | contig 13987 bp, 10 predicted proteins | sample 2166211 | NCBI WGS metagenome assembly RCUU01 (sample SAMN09932620, study PRJNA488358) | compost metagenome | feature: garden; material: soil; isolation source: compost soil in phenylacetic acid-enriched culture | place: Germany: Experimental Botanical Garden Goettingen | collected 2016-01-27
GCCCAAAGGGGTGATGGTCGAGCAGCGTGGCATGCTCAACAATCAGTTGAGCAAAGTGCCGTACCTGGACTTGAGCGAGCGCGACGTGATTGCCCAGACGGCGTCGCAGAGCTTCGATATTTCGGTGTGGCAGTTCCTCGCCGCGCCGCTGTTCGGCGCTCGGGTGGACATCGTGCCGAACAGCATCGCCCATGACCCGCAAGGGTTGCTCGGCCACGTCCAGGCCCAGGGCATCACCGTGCTGGAGAGCGTGCCCTCGTTGATCCAGGGCATGCTGGCCCAGGAACGGATCAGCCTCGACGGCCTGCGCTGGATGCTGCCCACCGGTGAAGCCATGCCGCCGGAACTGGCCCACCAATGGTTGCTGCGCTACCCGCGGATCGGCCTGGTCAACGCCTACGGGCCGGCGGAATGTTCCGACGACGTGGCGTTCTACAAAGTCGACCTGGCGTCCACCCGTGGCAGCTACCTGCCAATCGGCACGCCAACCGACAACAACCGCCTGTACCTGCTCGACGGCGCTCAGGAGCTGGTGCCGCTGGGTGCGGTGGGGGAGTTGTGCGTGGCCGGCACCGGTGTCGGGCGTGGCTATGTCAGTGACCCGTTGCGCACGGCCCAGGTCTTTGTGCCCAATCCCTTCGGCGCGCCGGGTGAGCGTTTGTATCGCACCGGCGACCTGGCGCGGCGACGCAGCGACGGGGTGCTGGAGTACGTCGGGCGTATCGACCATCAGGTGAAAATCCGGGGCTACCGGATCGAGCTGGGTGAAATCGAAGCGCGACTGCACGAGCAGCCCGACGTGCGCGATGCGGCGGTGGCTGTCCAGGAAGGTGCCAACGGCAAGCACCTGGTTGGCTACCTGGTGGCCGGCGACCCAGCGCTCGATAACGCCGAGTGCCTGGCGCGGATCAAGCAGCGCCTGCGCAGCGAGTTGCCCGAGTACATGGTGCCGTTGCACTGGTTGTGGCTTGCGCGCCTGCCGCTCAATGCCAACGGCAAGCTCGACCGCAAGGCCTTGCCGAACCTGGACATCGGCCAGTTGCACGGCCAGGCGTACCTGGCACCGCGCAACGAGCTGGAGCAGACCCTGGCCGCTATCTGGGCCGAGGTGCTCAAGCTTGAGCAGGTCGGTGTGCAGGACAACTTCTTCGAATTGGGCGGGCATTCGCTGCTGGCCACGCAGATCGCCTCCCGGGTGCAGAAAGCCCTGCAACGGGAAGTGCCGCTGCGGGCCATGTTCGAGTGCGCCACGGTTGAAGAACTGGCCAGCTATATCGGGTCGCTGGAAAGCCAGCAGATCAGCGAAGACAAAATGGACAGTCTGAGCGACTTGATGGCGGAACTCGAAGACTTGTAAACCCTATACACGTCATGCCAATGCGCCGCCCCCGTTGCATCGTCGGATGCCTCGGGGGCGGGGACGCAGCCTGGTGGCAGCTGCTACAACAACGCATTCCCAAGACGCACCCCGTCCCGTAGCAGCTGTCACCAGGCTGCGTCGCTTTTTTTGCCCACACATTCGAACGCAAAGCACTCGCCGGGTGTAAATCCATGCCGCGCTGGTGCGTTTCCAGATCAGGAAATCGCTGCGCATGCCCGCGCATCGATCGCACGTTTTTGCTCACTATCACCCGCGCATGAGGGATTGAGAGATGTCAGTTGCCATCCAGCTTGTCGACGCACCGCTCGGGGATAACCCGGCAGCCGCCGAGGTGCTTTATCAGTTCAACGAATCGCCGTTGCTGGCGCGCCAGCGCCAGCAGGAATCCAACGCGCGCAGCTACCCACGGCGCATCCCGTTGGCGCTCAAGCGCGCCAGGGGCATCCATGTGGAAGACGTCGAGGGCCGGCGTTTCATCGACTGCCTGGCCGGCGCCGGCACCCTGGCGCTGGGGCACAACCACCCGGTGATCGTCGAGGCGATCCAGCAGGTGCTCGCCGATGAGTTGCCGCTGCATACCCTGGACTTGACCACACCGGTCAAGGACCAGTTCGTCCAGGACCTGTTCGGCCTGCTCCCGGCCGAATTGGCCGGGCACGCGAAGATCCAGTTCTGCGGCCCGACCGGCACCGATGCCGTCGAAGCCGCGCTGAAACTGGTGCGCACCGCCACCGGCCGCAGCACGGTGCTGTCGTTTCAGGGCGGCTACCACGGCATGAGTCAGGGCGCCCTGAGCCTGATGGGCAGCCTGGGGCCGAAGAAGCCCTTGGGTGCCCTGCTCGGCAATGGCGTGCACTTCATGCCATATCCCTATGACTACCGTTGCCCGTTTGGCCTGGGCGGCGCCCAAGGGGTGAAAACCAACCTGCATTACCTGGAAAACCTGCTGAACGATCCCGAAGGCGGCGTGCAATTGCCGGCGGCGGTGATCGTCGAAGCCGTGCAGGGCGAGGGCGGTATGATTCCGGCGGACCTGGACTGGCTGCGCGGCCTGCGCCGCATCACCGAGCAGGCCGGTGTGGCGCTGATCGTCGATGAAATCCAGAGCGGTTTTGCCCGTACCGGCAAGATGTTTGCCTTCGAACACGCCGGCATCGTGCCGGACGTGGTGGTGCTGTCCAAGGCCATCGGCGGCAGCCTGCCGTTGGCGGTGATGGTCTATCGTGACTGGCTCGATACCTGGCAGCCGGGCGCCCATGCCGGGACCTTCCGCGGCAATCAGATGGCCATGGCCGCGGGTTCGGCGGTGATGCGCTACCTCAAGGAGCACAACGTCGCCGAACACGCAACGGCCATGGGCCAGCGCCTGGTCGAACACTTGCGCGTACTGCAGCGGGACTTTCCCCAGATGGGCGACATTCGCGGTCGCGGGCTGATGCTCGGCGTCGAACTGGTCGACCCGTGCGGCGCGGCAGACGCCCTGGGCCATCCACCGGCCTGTGGCCGCCTGGCGTCGCTGATGCAGCGCGAATGCCTCAAGCGTGGCCTGATCATCGAACTGGGTGGTCGTCACAGCAGCGTGGTGCGTTTCCTGCCGCCGCTGGTGATCACGGCCGAGCAAATCGACGAAGTGGCGCGCATTTTCGCCCGGGCGCTGCCCGCGGCCATTGCCGCGCTCTAATTTTCCAGCGCCTGCGCACGTCTGTTCCATATGACGATGGCGTGCCGCAGGGCAGCCCAACCCAGCAACGATGGAGAACAGCAATGACTTCCGTATTCGACCGCGACGACATCCTTTTCCAGGTGGTGGTCAACCATGAAGAGCAGTATTCGATCTGGCCGGACTACAAGGCCATCCCGCAAGGCTGGCGTACCGTGGGCAAGAGCGGCTTCAAGAAAGACTGCCTGGCCTACATCGAAGAAACCTGGACCGACATGCGCCCGTTGAGCCTGCGCAAGAAGATGGATGAGCAGGCGGTAATGGCCGGTTGAAGTGACCGCCCGGAGCGGGCTTGCCGGAACGCCGGACCGCCGCGGTGTTGCCATCGCGGCGATTCTACAATCCGATCAGCGAATCCCCGCGTTACGCAATGCCCCCGGAGTGAAGTCGTTCATGGTGACCTTCTGCTCGTAGCGGGTAGCGTGCCTGGATTCGTTGGTCATGCCCCCCACCAGGTAGCGCCCGGCAATCAGGTCGTACAATCCCTGGGCGGCATACAGGCTGATGCCGCGCTGGTAGTCGTTGACCTGATAGCCTTCGCCCACCCGCCAGAGTTGGCCGCGGCCGTCGTAGTGATCGACTTCCACCAGGGTCCAGGTGTCTTCGTCGAAGAACATGTGGCGCTTGGCATAGATATGGCGCTGGCCCGGCTTCAAGGTGCCGACCACTTCCCATACCCGGTGCAGCTCGTAGCGCGTCAGGTTCTGGTCGATGTGCCCGGGCTTGAGGATGTCGGCGTACTTCAGCTGGGGCGACCAGAGCTTGTAGTTGTTGTACGGGATGTACATTTCCTTCTTGCCGACCAGCTTCCAGTCGTAGCGGTCCGGGGAGCCGTTGTACATGTCGGCGTTGTCGGCGGTACGCAGGCCGTCGGAGGCCGTGCCCGGGCCGTCGTAGGCCACTTGCGGGGCGCGACGCACCCGGCGCTGGCCGGCGTTGTAGGACCAGACATCGCGCGGTGCCTTGAGCTGGTCGATGGTCTCGTAGGCCAACAGCACGTTACCGGCCAGGCGCGACGGCGCGGTGACCGTCTGTTTCATGAACATCAGCTGGTTGGCGCTTTTCTCCGGGTCGACATCCGGCATCTGCTGCGGGAAGGCCAGGTCCTGGTCCATCAAGACAATGGTGTAGGAACCGTTAACCTGAGGCGTGGCCTGGGCGATGGTCTGGGTGTAGTTGGTTCCGCGATAGCGCGTCTCGTGGTTCCACACCACCTCGACGCCGCTCTTGGGGATCGGGAAGGGGTAGTAGCGGGTGCTGCTGAAGTTGCTCAGGCCATTGCCGTCATTGACCAGCTCGGTGGTCACGGCGCTCTTTTTGGCGATGTCGTAGATGGCCTGCGGCGAGGACGCGGTGCGCTGGGTCTTGTACACCGGGATCTTGTAGCTGTCCGGGTAGCGTTTGAGCATCGCTTGCTGGCCCGGGGTCAGCTTGTCCTTGTACTGGTCGACGTTGGCCGCAGTGATGACAAACAGCGGGGTGTCGCTGGCAAAGGGGTTGCCGAGGAAACCGTTGGCATCCACAGGCGCGGCGTCGGGCTTGAGCCCGCCGGTCCAGGCCGGGATGCTGCCGTCGGCATTGCCGGCCTTCTGCGCGCCCAAAGGCGTCAGGGTGGTGCCTAGCTGGGCCGCTTCCTGGGGTGAAACGGCAGCCATCACGCTGCACGACAGCAGCGACAAAGCCAATGCGCCAGTGCGCAGGATAGAGATCGAGTTCATTGTTGTTGTCCTCTCGAGGGGTGCATCAGAAATTCACGCCGAAGCTGAGTGCGACGAAGTCGCGGTCGATGTTGGTGTTGTAATCGCCATCGAAGAAATCCGTGTAGCTGAGGCTGGCGGTGTAGGTGCTCTGGTAGTCGGCATCCAGGCCGATGCTCACCGCCTTGTTGCCTTCCTCGAAGTTCGGGCCATAGCCGTCCACATCGTGGGACCAGGCCAGGTTCGGCGCCAGGTTCACACCGGCGATGGCGTTCGGGTAGTCGAGCCTTGCGCGTGCGCGGTAGCCCCAGGAATCGGCGCTGTAGTAGCCGTGGTCGTTGCACTTCTGCTGTGGGTTGCTGGCATTGGCCCGGCCGGCGTTGGTCCCGACGCACAGGGCATTCTGTGCCCCGGGCAGCTCGCCCGCGCCCCAGGTCGGGCTGCGGCCAAAGCGCAGGTCGGTGCCGTCGGCCTTGCCCAGGCTGGCGATGTGGTTGTAACCCACTTCGCCGACCAGGGTCAGGCGGCTGGCGCCCAGTACCTGGTCGAAAAACTGCGTGGCGGTCAGCTGTGCCTGGTACACCGGCATCTGCTTGTAGCCGTCGATGGTGGCGCCCGGCGTGTTGTCGGCGTGGCCGGTGCTGAAGATCGCGCCTCGCGGGTTCTGCCCCAGCGCGGCCAGGTTGAGGTCGGCGGTGTTGATCTGCAGCGGCATGTTCGGTCGGTAGCTGATTTCGCCACCCAGGGAAGTGCCGCCCAGGTTGGTCTGGAAGCTCAGGCCATACAGGTGCACGTCCTCGGGGTAATCGATGTAATAGCGCGAGGAGCGGATGGCACCGAACGGATCGCCCGCCGTGGCCAGGGCCGGGTTGTTGCGCTGCATGCTCAGGAACGGGCTGCGGCTGTGGTAGTTCAGGGCATAGGCGCCGAACTCGGTCTCGTTCAACTCGGGGATGAACCAGCGCAGGGCCACGCCGTACTGGCCGCTGTCGCGGGCATCGTTATCTTCCAGGCGCGGCACATAGGCATCGTCGCTGAATTGCGCGGCAACAGCCGCCGCGCCACCGGTGTTGCGGGCAACGCCGGGCGCCAGGTCCTGGCCTTGCACCACCAGGCGGTCGTTGCAGCCTTCGGGGAAGGTATCGGTGCCGAAGAAGGTGCCGCAGTTGTCGACCACGGTCTTTTCCCATTCGATCTGGTAGAAGGCCTCGGCGGTGATGTTCTCGCTCAAGCCCTGGGATACATAGAGCATGTTGACCGGAATCAGGCCTTCCTTGATCTCGGCGCCAGGCCGGCGCAGGGCAGCCACATCGATGGGGTTGATCGAGTTGATACTGTTGCCGATGAACGTGCTTTCACCCCAACTGACCACTTGCTTGCCCACCCGCACGTTCCCTGGCAGCTCGCCGAGGGTGTAGTTGTGGTAGACGAAGGCGTCGAGAAACTCCGCGCCGGAGGCCTTGGCCATGTCGTGGTGGCCGCTGTCGTCGATGTCGTAGAAGTGCTGGTCGCCATCCTTGAGTTCGAAGTCGTACCAGTACTTGCCGCGCAGGAAGGCGCCGCTGTCGCCGTACTTCAGCTCCAGGTCGTGGATGCCCTTGAAGATGGTCGAGAAGTTTTCGCCGGACTTGAAGTTCTGGCGGCCGTCGTCGAGGGTGCGCGAAGCGGCCTTGCCCCCGGCAATGCCCTGGCTGTTGAAGTTGGAGATGAAATCCTTGTCGGCGCCTGTGGTCGACCAACTGCCACCCACCGACAGCGATGAGTCGAATTGCCCTTCGATTTCCCCGACAGTGAAGTTGACGGCGTGGGCTTGCGCGCTCACGCCCAGGGCGACGGCGGTCGCCAGTCGGCGCAGGGGCAAACGGAGGGGGCGTGCTTCAATCGGTAGCCACATGCAGTGTTCCTCGGTGTTTTTGTAATTGTTTTTTTGGCAGCTGCGAAGCAATGCTCAAGAGGCTCCCGGCAGGACTACGCAGTCAGGACAAGGTGCCCAATTTCGGCCAGGCAGGCACAAGCGAGGGCCGACAAAAAATGATCATGGCGCGGCGTTGCCATGCCCTGACCACGCGCGGCAAAGGAGGTGATTGGTTTTTGTCGGGCACCGCTTGCGTGCGACGCCGGCAGTTGGAGCTCCATGGCGGCGCCACCTGTTCAGGTGTGCGCCGCTTTCATTTGAGCCAGGAGAATTTGCCGTGCGCTATTGGATGACCGCATTCGGTCTGGGAATCAGCCTTGCCACCGACCAGGCCGCAGCCCTCGATCAACAACAGGCGGGGGCATTGGCCCAGCAAGCCTATGTGTTTGCCTATGCGACCGCCGAGCACAACAAAGTGCTCGAGGCCATCGCCGCCAAGCTGCCGTACAACACGCTCTACAGCGAGGCGCGGCTGCTCGGGCCGGATGACACCAAGGTGGTTTCGCCCAACAACGACACCTTCTATTCGCGCGCCTTGCTCGACCTGCGCGGCGAACCCATGGTGCTGCAGGTGCCGGTGGTAGAGGGGCGCTACTACAGCTTCCAGCTGATCGACATGCGCACCGACAACCTCGATTACATCGGGACCCGCGCCACCGGCACCGAGGCCGGCCGCTACCTGATCGCCGGGCCGGACTGGAAGGGCGACGTGCCCGCCGGTTTCGCTGGCGTGATCCGTTCGCCGAGCCGCTTGCTGTTCCTGCTCGGGCGCACCGAGGTCAAGGGCGAAGCCGACCAGGCCGCGGCGGCCCAGGTACTCAAGGGCTATGCCTTGCAGCCGCTGTCCAAAGCCCTGGGCAGTGCGCCGCCGCCGGCCTTGGCCAAGCTGCAATTGCCGGCGTACCAGAACAGCAAACAGGGCAGTGCGGTGGCGCTGTTCGACAGTTTCAATCGCCTGGCCACCTTGCATGAGTGGAGCCCGGTCGAACGCCGGCAACTGGACCGGTATGGGGAAATCGGCATCAAGCCCGGCAGTGCATTCAACCCGCCAGCGGCATTGGCCGAGGCGATTGCCCGCGGCGCCGAAGCGGGGCGCGAGCAGGTGCGTGCGGCGTCGAGCAAGGTGTCCCGGGAGCAATCGGGCTGGTTTCGCTCCCCGGCCAACGTCGGCAAATTCGGTGCCGACGACCTGACCCGCGCCGCCGTGGCCTGGCGCTATATCTATGCCAACGATGCGGTCGAGGCGCTGTACCCCATGGCCCTGAACGATACCCAGGGCCAACCGTTGGACGGCAACCACACCTACCGCCTGCATTTTGCCGCCGGGCAATTGCCACCGGTCGATGCCTTCTGGTCGCTGACCCTGTACGACGGCACGACCCAGTTGCTGGCGGCCAACCCGCTCAAGCGCTACGCCCTGGGTGACCGCAGCCCAGGCCTCGAATACGACCCGGACGGAGGCCTGACCCTGACTTTGCAGGCGAACGCGCCGGCCGCGGGGCAGGGCAACTGGTTGCCGACCCCACCCGGCCCGTTCAACCTGATCCTGCGCCTGTACCTGCCCCAGCAACCGGCACTCGATGGTCGGTACCCATTGCCCACCATCATCCGCAGCGAGGGTTGAAGCATGCACATTCCTTTCAGCCGTCGCCGCCTGCTGGGCGGCATGGGCGTGGTGGCGACCGGTTTGCTGTGCCCGCGTTGGTTGCTGGCTGCCAGCCAGGTCAATACGTCCTCACCTACGGATGTGCGCGCCATCGCCCGTGAGGCGTGGATCTACGCCTACCCGATGCTGATGCACTTGCAGACCCTGCATAAACAGGCGCTCGATGCCGGCGGCGCCGAATACGTCGGTGGTTTCAACGTTTTTCGTCATTACAGCGAGCAGTTCACCCCGAAAAACCGCGATATCGTCACGCCCAACAACGACACGCCGTACTCCTGGGCCTGGCTGGACCTGCGCAGCGAGCCGCAGGTCCTGAGCGTGCCCGCCGTGGCAGACGACCGTTACTATGTGCACCAGTTGGTCGATCAATACACCTACAACTTCGGTTATGTCGGTGTGCTCAGCACCGGTCTCGAAGCCGGCGATTACCTGATCGCCGGCCCCCACTGGCAGGGCGAGACGCCGGCCGGGATCCGCCAGGTGCTGCGCAGCGAAACCGAGATCGTCATGATCCTCGGCCGTACCGGCCTGCAAAACGCCGCCGACATGCCTGCGGTGCAGGCGCTGCAACAACAATACCGGTTGCGCGCCCTGCATCAATACACGGGCTCCGCACCACCGCCTGCCCCCGGGGCAATCGACTGGTTGCCATGGGACAGCAAGGTTGGCCTGGGGCCCGATTTCATTGGTCCGCTCAACCAGATCCTGAGTTTGTGCCCGACCCATCCCGCCGAGCAGGCCCTGCGCGAACGCTTCGCTCGTATCGGCATCGTGCCGGGGCAGCCGTTCGACCTGGCGGTCTTCACGGCCGAACAGCGCCAGGCACTGGTTGCCGGTATCCAGGACGCCCGGGCCACGTTGCAAGCGGCGGGGGAACGGGCACGCACCACCTTGGGTATGTTCGGCACGCGCGCGGCGATGCAGGGCAATTACCTGAACCGCGCCGTGGCCGCGGCGATCGGGATTTACGGCAACAGTGTCGAAGAGGCGTTCTACACGGGCAGCCGCCTGGACGACCAGGGTCAACCACTGCAAGGCGGCCGGCATTACCGCGTGCGCTTCACCCCCGGGCAATTGCCTCCGGCCAGCGAGTTCTGGTCGCTGACCCTGTATGACCTGCCGGATCGGCAATTGGTCGCCAATGGGATCGATCGCTATTGCCTCAGTAGTCGCGATGCCTTGCACATGGACGACGATGGCGGCCTGACCTTGTGGGTGCAGAGCACGGCGCCTCAGCAGGAAATGTTAAGCAATTGGCTGCCGGCACCGGCCTCGGGGGCGTTTACCCTGATCCTGCGTTTGTATGGGCCTGGGCAACAGGTGATCGAACAGCGTTGGCAGATGCCGGTGGTTGAGGTACTGGCCTGAGCCCTGTGTAGGCTGTTAGGGCCTCATCGCGGGCAAGCCCGCTCCCACGGGTTGTAGGAGCGGGCTTGCCCGCGATGCAGACAACGCTATTTCCTTTCAGGTGCGCATTCAAGGCGTCACGATATTGAACTGCGGGCTGAAGCTGTCCATCGCACCCAACAATTCACCGAGCTTCTGGCCATTACCTTCGAGCTTGACCAAGCCCTTCTGGATCGCCGTCGGGAAATCCAGTTGCTTGAGGCTGATCTGATCCAGCGTGCTCTTGGCCATGCTGACGCCGGCATCGGCCTGGGGATTGCTGCCGGTGCGGTGGGTCAGTACGCCAATGCGCAAGGTCAGGTTGTGGGCCTGGTTCTGGTCGGTGAAGGTCCTGTTCAGGGTCAGGTCGTGGCCCACGGCCTTGTCGCTGTCCAGGCGGAAGGCCAGGTAGTCGAAGAACATGTCCGGGGTCATGGCGCGGATCATGTCGGCCGACGCCGAACTGCCGGCCTTTTCCGGCACGCCGTTGTGCAATTCCATCACGGCGGTCAGGCACCTATTGCGCCACAGGGCGTTTTCGCTCTGGTAGCCCAGTTGTTCCAGGGCGCCCGCCTGGGCAGCGCGGAACTGGGCATTGTCGGGCTCGGCAAACACCAGGTGGTTGCCCAACTGTGCGGCCCAGCGGTAGTCGCCCTGGCTCATGGCCTCGCGCAATTTCGCCAGCACGGCTTCGGCGCCGCCCATGGCCTGTACATAGTGCTTGGCCGCTTCGACTGGCGGTAGCGGGTCGAGGTTGGCCGGGTTGCCGTCATAGAAGCCCATGTAGCGCTGGTACACCGCCCGCGAGTTGAAGCTCAACGAACCGTAGTAGCCACGGGTGTACCACTTGTTCGCCAATTCGCCGGGCAGCCTCTGCTTCTTCTGCGCGATTTCGTTGGGCGTCATGCCTTGGTTGAGCAAGTGCAGGGCGCGGTCGTTGAGGAAGGCATACATGTCGCGCTGGTCGGCCAGCAGGGTGCGGATGCGCTCGCCACCCCAGGTCGGCCAGCTGTGCTGGGTGAACATCACCACGCACCTGGTAGATCCGTGGGCCGACCTTGAACAGCCCCGCATGGGCGCTGAGCTGGGCCATGCGCCAGAGGCTGGGGTTGACGCTGTCCGGCGCCTGGTCCTTGTCGAGGAAGCGGTAGGCGTCGATGTCCCAGATGACCTTGTCGTTGGCGTCCTTGACCTGGCCCTTGAAGGGTGCCACCAGGCCACGGGTGACCGACTCGTAGTCGGTGCGGTCGGTGGACGGCAGTTGTTGCAGGACGGCGGCATTTTGGCTGGCTGTAAAGCTGCTGGCGACCGCCGGTTGTTCGGCGGCGGTTGCCGGGTGCGCCAGGCTGGCAGCAATGAGGCAAGCCAGCAGGCCACGGTGGCTCAGGTTGAAACGAGGCATGCAAACTCCATTTTCTTGTCGTTATTGCGGGCGGTTCGAGCCTAAGGTTCGGGGTGCGCCAGGGTGCAATCGCCAGACGACAAAAAATATGCAGGTTACTGCCCGTTATTCCCCAACGCCTGCAACCGTTGTGGCGCAAGAATTTCGATACGCCCATAGCCCAATGCCAGGATGCCCTCGCCAGCCAGGGCATTGAGTTCGATGGAGAGGGTTTGCCGCGATACCCCGAGCATCATTGCCAGGGTTTCCTGGGGTACGTGCAAGGTGTTGTGGGTTTCGACGCTCTGCAGTGAGTCGCCACGGCTCAGCGCCAGCAAGCGCCGCGCAACCCGGGCGCGCAGGCCGCGCAGGGTGGTGTCTTCCAGCAGCCCGTAGAGGGTGCGTATGCGCCGGGCGAGCAGGGCGACGATGGCATGGGCAAAGGCGGTGTCCTGCATCAGGCGGGCGAAGGCATCGTGGGGCACCACCAACAGATCCAGGTCGCTCAGGGCGGTGGCGTCGTGAGTACGTGGCTCGCCGTCGAACGGGGTGATTTCGCCGAACCAGCTGCCGGGCTCGAGGACCGACAGGATGGCTTCGCGGCCGTCGCTGCGCAGGCTCGAGACCTTGATCTGGCCATTGATCAGGCCAAAAAAGCCGCTGCTCGCCGCCGATACCGGTTCGTTCTGCCGAAACAATACCGCGCCCTGGCGCAGGTGCAGCCATTGGCAGGCATCGAGCAGCGCCGTGCGGGTGGTAACCGGCAAATCGACGAACCAGGGGTTAACGTCCAGGGCTCGCTGGTGGGCGTCGGACAGGGCAGGGTGCAGGGGCATACGGGTGTCCGGGCAGGGAAAGGGCAATTGTCAGATTCCCGATAGTTGCCGGTCAAGCGCCGGGCTACAGTCGTTCACATCAGTACACCCCCATCAGCCATAAGAAGAATCGACCATGAATGCTGCCGCACCGTCCGATGTTCAAGCCCGCGTGAGCGCCCAGGAATGGCAATTGCGCGTCAACCTGGCTGCCTGCTACCGCCTGGTGGCCCTGTACGGCTGGACTGACCTGGTGTTCACTCATATCAGCGCGCGTGTTCCAGGCCCCGAGCACCATTTCCTGATCAACCCCTATGGCTTGATGTTCGAAGAAGTTACCGCATCGAACCTGATCAAGGTCGACCAGGACGGCAACCAGGTGCTCGACACCCCGTACCCGGTCAACCGCGCCGGCTTTGTGATTCACAGCGCCGTGCACGCGGCCCGCGCGGATGCGCAGTGCGTGTTGCACACCCATACCCGCGCCGGCGTGGCGGTCAGTGCGCAGCAGTGCGGCATCCTGCCGATCAGCCAGCAATCGACCTTCGTCTTGTCGTCGCTGGCCTACCACGACTATGAGGGCGTGGCGCTGCACGATGCCGAGAAGCCGCGCTTGCAAGCCGACCTGGGCACCTCGACCTTCTTCATGTTGCATAACCACGGCCTGCTCACCGTCGGCAAGAGCGTGGCCGATGCCTTCCTGGCCATGTACCTGTTCGAGAGCACCTGCCAGATCCAGCTCGCGGCGCAGGCCGGTGGCGCACTGTTGCAGGTCGACCCGCACATTATCGAAGGCGCCGCCCATGCGGCGAGTGTGCAGACCAGCGGCCTGGGCGGCGACTTCGTCTGGCCGGCGTTGCTGCGCAAGCTCGACCGTACCGATGCCAGCTATCGCACATAAGGAGCGCGCAATGACTGACAACCTCTGCATCGGCGTTTCCCGCCAGCTTCCGCCACCGCTGCTCGAACGCCTGCGTGCCGTGGGCGCTGTGCGCATGCCGGACATGGATGCGCCGGCCGACCTGGCCGAGCTGTTCAAGGACGCGGACTACGCCCTGGTCACGCCGCTCGACGGACAGATCGACCGCGCGGTGCTGGCGGCCTGCCCGAAATTGAAGCTGATCAGCACCATCAGTGCCGGTTACGACCACATCGATATCGAGGCCTGCGCGGCGCGGGGCATTGTTGTTTGCAACACGCCCGGTGCGGTGGTCGCCGCCACCGCGGACCTGGCCTTCGGCCTGATGCTGGCGGCGGCGCGCTGCATCGTCGAAGCCGACGCGTATGTCCGCGCCGGGCGCTGGGGCAGCGGCTCGGCACCGATCTATGGCATGGACGTGCACCACAAGCGCATGGGCATCATCGGCCTGGGCCGCATCGGCGCCGAACTGGCCAAGCGCGCCAAGGGCTTCGACATGGACGTGTGCTATTACAACCGGCGGCAACTGCCGCCGGAGGAGGAAGCGCGCCTGGGCGTGCGTTACCTCGATCTCGACAGCCTGTTGGCACAGAGCGACTTTGTCATGGTGCAGGCCCCTTATGGGCCGCACACGCACCACTTGATCGGCGCGGCGCAACTGGCGCGGATGAAGCCGTCCGCAGTGCTGGTCAACGCTGCCCGTGGCGGCGTGGTGGATGACGCGGCGTTGGCCGCGGCGCTGCGCGAACGGCGCATTGCGGCGGCGGGGCTGGACGTGACCGAAGGCGAACCCGGCGTGCATCCCGACTTGCTACCGCTCAGCAATCTGGTGCTGTCGCCGCATATCGGCAGCAATACCCGCGAAACCCACCTGCGCATGGCGATGGAGGCCATCGACAACCTGCTGGGTGCGATACACGGCGCGCCGTTGCGCAACCGCGTCACGCCGATGGAGGCGGCTGCCAACGTGGCGCCCTGATCCGCAAGGTTGCCTGCACGCAGTTGCCGATCCGGAACTTTGCTTGCGCGTACCGACCAGTTGCCCAGACCGCGACTCGATAGCATCGATTCACTTTCACAGGAGATGAATCCATGCATATTTCAGTA
>RCUU01001038.1_pt1 | contig 13968 bp, 20 predicted proteins | sample 2166211 | NCBI WGS metagenome assembly RCUU01 (sample SAMN09932620, study PRJNA488358) | compost metagenome | feature: garden; material: soil; isolation source: compost soil in phenylacetic acid-enriched culture | place: Germany: Experimental Botanical Garden Goettingen | collected 2016-01-27
GGTAAATGGCGCGGCCAGCATCCTGAGCGCCAACGATCAGGTCAAACACGGCGCGACTCGGGCTGTCCGGCTGGAGCGTAACAGTCTGCATGTAGCTGCGAGGAACCCAGCCAGCGGACAACTTGCCGTCAACCCCGAGAGAGGTCTCGGCGATGTTGGCGTTGTCCATGGCGAACGCAGCGTCAGCCGCGTAGCCTTCCAGGATGGTCGCAGCCAGCGCGAAGTCAGCGGAGCTGATGACAAACGTGCTGTCCGCTGAGGTAATAGTGCGTTCGGCCATTTTCTAGGCTCCTTAGAGGACGGCGATGGAAGCGAGAGTGATTTGCTGGATCGCGCCGCCGTCCATGTACCAGAGTTTCACTGGAGGCGATTGGCGAGCCTGACGGACTTGAGCGGTAGCTGGCAAGATTTGCAGGTAGTAGCCCTGAGTTTCGAGCTGGGTGCCGATATCGAATCCGACCTGTGCCGCGATGGCTGCACGCTGAGACTGGCTCAACGGAACGCCGATACGGATCGAGCCGTTGTTGAGTGCCTCGGTGATCGGATCTGCGCACCACGAACGAATGAAGGTCTCGCCCTGGCTGTTGTACGGCGCGGAGTTGACCTGCTGCAAGCCGACGAACATCGACAGCTGAAGCTGCGCATTCAGGTAGACCTGATTCAGGTAGGTGTCGACCCACTTGAACTTGGAGCCATTCATGCGGCCGTCGTACAGGATGCTATAGACGTTGCCAGCGCCAGGCGCTTGGTAGAGGCCGTAGTAGCTGGCATTGTTCGACAGGACGGCGTTGGCGAGCGCGAGGGTGCCGACCGAAGTGGCCAGGCCGGTCTGCGACTTGAACGCGGCGGTTGCGCGACCGTTAACGGCCTGGAAGTCAATCGAGCCAGCGTAGCCGCACACGAACGCGCCAACCGCTGCGCCACCGTAAACGGCGATTACGCCTTCATAGTTGTTGGTGCTGACGATGCTGCCGAATACTGCGGAGTTATTCGGGGTTGCGTAGCCGGAATCGGTATCCCAACCAACGTACGCATAACGGTTATTTTGCCCGTTGGTCCACACGGCAAACGCAGTCTTGTCTGCGAGGTTCGGCTCGTAGGTAGTGGTGAAGGTCGCCCAGTTCTGTTCCTGGACCTTGATCCGGTCCATCGCGCTAGCCGGGGTATCGATGTCGGAACCTTGCGACAGGATGCCAGCGGACAGACCCAGCGCGGCAGATGCAGTGCCGGTCGCCTGAGTCATGGTAGAGGCCACGCCGGTAGTGCCGGAGGTGATCACGAAGCGGCTCGACGTAGCGTCCCAGGTGACAGCTGCGCCAGCGGTAAGGCCGAGCGCAGTAGTCAGCAGGGCTGCGGCGTTCGTGAAGCTGGTAGCGCCCGCCAGAGTGGCTACGCTTGCGGCGGACTTGACGACGCCATCCACGGTCACGGACAGGGTGCCAGTGATTGCCTTGACTTGATCCAGGGTCACGCCAGCCAGAGACTGACCGCGCAGGAATGCGGCGCGAGCCAGCAGCGCATAGCCAGCGAAAAACAGGGTGCCAGGCTTTTTGGTGCTGGTATCGAAGCCGAGGAAATAATTATCCGCCAGAGCCTTCTGCGTCGAAGAGCTGCCGAAGTAGGCGGCTACATCATCAGCATTCGCAAAGCTCAGCAGCTCGGAAATCGGAATGATGGTGCTTTGATCAACGAAAATCGCGTTGAGCGAGAGCGGATTGCCGCCAGCAACCACAACCGATGGATTGACGGTGACGATCTGCGACACCGGGATAGTCTGAACCATGCGTCTTACTCCACGGGGATGGTTACGTCGACAGGCTCAGCTATGACCTCGCCGACAACGTTAAACGATTCTTGAGATACAACTACTGGCGCATTGTACTGCACGAATAGCTCCATGGTCCAACGCGCTTCGTATTGCCTTTCGCTGGTTGTCAGCGGGGACTGGAACGCATCGGTGCAATACAGCGGCTCGACGCCATCCGGGAAGTTCTCGGTCGCGTACAGGCTGCGGAGCATGGTCGTTGCAATGCCGGACATCTCGCCGCCAGCATTGCCGTAAAAGTCTAGCTGAAGGCGCAGTTGCACGGGCTGGAGATAGGTCGTCTCAGCATTCAGCCAGTCCAGCTTGGATCGGGTCGTCGTGTACTGTGGCTTTCCGACCTCAGTGATGACGATTGATGGCGGAAGTGGCTGCGGAACGCCGTTGGCTTGGCCGCGCACGATCTGCACGTTGACCGGCATCAGCGGCTCAAGGAATGTCGCGACCGCAACGCAGGCGGCATCAATGGTCATGGCGTCTTCACCTGATAAACGACGGCGACCTTGCACCAGTTCTGCCAGGTCTCAAGCACCTTGAATACGCCCCAGGTTCCGGACAGGCCACCATGGGCGAAGGTAAGCTCTGCGCTTGGCTGAGCATCTGGACGGACGAGGCCAGCAATGGCGCCATAGAGGTACACGGCGCGGATCTGGCCCTGCATATTCAGGCCAGCGATCTGCTTTAGGTCGTCGCCGTCGAGCGCCTGGACGTTGCCTGGAGCTGTCTGCTCGATGAATGCAGGGATCTGCCGCAGGGTTGCCGGATCTTTCGTGTAGCCGTTCGGCACCCGGACGACAATCGAGATGTTTGGATTGATCGGCTGGATAGCTTCGTTGGCGATTGCGCGCAGGTTCATGGAGAAAGAACCTTCTTGGTGATCACCCTGCCGTAGGAATACCCAGCCCAAGCGCGAGACAGATACCGCTTCAGCTTCTTGATGCGCTTGTACTTGGCGTCGCCGCGATTGGCGATTGGCACGCCTCGATACTTTCTCAGCTCACCATGATAGGCGTCGCAGATCCGATCCTTGTATTCGATGCTCATTCTTTCACCTCATAATCCACGGCATTCAGCAGCGTACCAGTCCAAACCAATGGCTTCGATTGCGTGCCACTGGCGCCGGTTTCGCCATCAGCGACAGCCTGCTGAGCATCCAGCACATCGCGAATCCTGATGTCGTACGGGTTGCCCCAGAACCTTTTGCGCAGCACCAGCGTAGTAGGGGAGAGGGCTGGGCCATCGATAGTGCTGATGCTTTCCTGTAGCGCGCCCTTGATATCCTCGCCCATCGCGCGCAACGCTAGGTCGCCATTGTAGTCGTAGTGCTTGAGCGCATTCGACAGCTTGACGCCCCAGCCAGCAGACTCATCAGCGATCATCTTCCGGAAGAATGGGCGAGGCGGCGCAGGAAAATTGCCGCCATGGCCGAACTCATTCCAGAAGGCGACCTGCGCGACAGGCGTTCCGTCAGGGTAGGTAGCGCCAGCCAGGAAGCCGACAGTCAGGCCGCCCTTGGCTGTATCGCCAATCTGCGCGAGAACCTTCTCTAGGTTAGAACCCCCGGAGAGAACGGCCACACTGCCCCTCCACAACGGTAGGGCGAGCCCGATAGCGGAACCCGCGAATGGCCGATGTCGCAGCCCAGAACATCGCGCCCCATTGTGACTGGTTGTACCAGGCAGCATTGGGCGTCGAAGGGTAGTCAGTCGAGATGGACACGCTGCCCTCAGTGGCACTGGACACTCGACCAACAGGGCCAGGAACACCCCCAGGATTGAGCGCGCCACTGATGAAGGCAATGTGCGCCGTCAACAACCACAGCAGAGTCTCGCGCTTTTCCAGATCCTGCACGATGCTGCAATCCCCGTTGTTGAGGTACAGCGTCGCAATATTGAAATATTGTTGCAGAAGTTCGTCAGGAACCGCTGCGAATGCTGGATAGGCAGCCTTGAATCTGACTGGATCGAAGACGACGGAGGCCATGGTTATTCCTCGTTTTCTTCAACCGACTTGATGTTTTTAGCCTTCTGCGGCATCGGCTCATGACCGGTCTTCTCGGCCTTCAGTTCGCGATGAATCGCCTTGGCGTCATTCTGGTTTTTGGCTTCGAAGATCATGCCGGTAACCAGCGGGTCGAAGGTGGCGTGAGTCTTTTTCCACTCAGCCCAGAAGTCAGCATCGACGTCGGTCACGCCGTAATCGTCTTCGCTCAGCAGAACGATAGGACTGCGGGCCTGAGTGCTGTTCTGGCCATTGAGGCGAACCTTGACGATCTCGGCGCCCTTCATGATGTCGAGGATGATCCCGCACGGGTGACGGCAGCCAATGACGACAGTGGATTGAGCCATAACAAATATCCTTTGGTTGTTTGCTTTATCAAGCGCATATGGAGGCTTGAGCATACTACTAATTCAGCGCAAATAAAAACGCCCAGCGTTAACCGGGCGTTTTCGTTATCGCGACAACTGTTACACGCCGATCATGCCCTGCACGAACATCGGAGCGTAGATCACGGTGCCCCAGGTGCCAGCCGACTTCTTCTGCTTGAAGTTGGACAGACCCTGAATGATCGGATGCGCGCGCATCTTCTCAGTGAACGAGCAATCCCAGGTGCGCTGGCCTTCGTACTCTTCCAGGACCATCTGAACCTTCTGGCCGCCAGCAGTGGCATATTCTGGCACTGTTTCGACGGTCAGATTCGGGTAGGTCTTGCGCAGGATGTCCATCACGTTGACGTTGAATGCGTCGGTGATGGTCAGCGCTACGGAAGACTGCGGCGACATGATCAGTTTGAGCGGATCAGTAGTCTCCAGCAGGCCCTGCGAAGTGCCTTGCAGGGCGAAGAACAGCTTGGACACGTCGCGCTGCACTTCGACCGCAGTTGCATTGATGGTGCCGTTCGCCAGGATCCAGGCAGTACCGCCAGCAGCCTTGGTGATCGGAGTCAGGTCGGCAGGTAGAGCAGGGTCGTTCAGCATGCCGTAGTTTTGCAGGCCGGACACGCCGAACAGGTAGGTCTTGTTCTGATACTTGTTCAGAGTCAAGGCCGACGCGATGTTCAGGCGAGCCGCCCAGTCGATTTTTGCCAGGCCAGCATCAGCAAGCTCACGCTCACCCCATTGGGTGATGGTCTGGTAGTGGTACGACTGGCGCTGCGGGAACTGGAAGTTCGCGCCGCTGGATCCGGACTCGTTGTAATCGCCGTAGCTGGTAGCCTCACCAGTCGATTCGATCACAGGGAACATCGCAGTGCGCAGAGTCCAGTCGCCGGTTTTCTTCTCGCCACCAGCAGCCTGAGCAGCCTTCATTGGCGCGACCAGTACTTCGATCAGTTTCGGATCGATGTAGGTCGACAGCATCGAAGGGATGCCGCTGTTTGCGTTGGTAACCAGAGGAAATGCAGCATCCATCGCCATCAGCGTGCCGTCATTGGCCAGGCCGACGATATCGCGGTAGGTGCGACCTTCCGGCAGTGCGCGAGCGTTGAAGCCGTCGAAGGCGATGCCCGCTCGTTGGAGCAGGGCTTGCATGATTGGATCCATTTTCAAACCCCTTACAGTGGACGGGACATTGCGGACAGCTCGCCAACGGCACCAGTGCCACCGACAGGGAATCCGGAGATGAAGAAGCCAGTTTCAACGTAGCTGGTGGTCGTAACCGCCTGAGCTGCGATGGTGCCTGGAGTGGTCGACAGCGTGTAGGTGCCGACGCCGCCTGGAGTGCCGGTCAGCTGGTTGAGAACGTAGGTGCCAGCAGCAACACCAGCCGAGGTCACCAGATCGCCAACCTTCACAGTGCCGGAACTGGCCACGGTGACGGTCATGACGTTGGTCGCGAAGCTAGCAGTGCCAGAGAAGCCTGCGATGGTCGCGCCAGCAGCAGCAGTCTGGATGGTGCCGTCAGCGAAGTTCGCGAAAACCTTCTGGCCGACAGTGGCTTGGGCGGTTGGAGCAACCCAGTAGTCGCCATCCTTCATCAGGGTGACTTCGAAGCCTTGCGGGACCACCAGGCTGGTTTCTGCCAGATAGGTGGTGATCAGCGCAGCACCTTGGCGGCGTTGAACGAAACCGGTCGGTACGCCAGTGCCTGCGTTGGACACAAGGCCAGCAGCGGTAGCCCAGGCGAAACGGCCAACGGTAACGCCAGCCGGAGCTGCGACGAGAGTGCCTTCGTGAGAAACCACGGAGGAACGAGGGTTAGCCGATGCAAAGTCACCGGCTACGGCAGCAGCTTGCTGAAGCTGCGCGGAACGCTGAAATCCTGCGGTCATGTTGGCAGCTCCTTAGCTGAAACGGTCGAGGCCTTTGACGGTGGCGACAAGCGCACGGTCAGCGGCAAGGGAAACTTTCGGTTGCTCGGTCGGACGATCCGATGCTACCGCATACAGCTTGCCCAGGCCAGCGGCAGGCATGTCGGCGTGATCGACCTTGAGCTGGGTCAGGGCGAAGCGGTAAACCTGCTCGGCGCTGTCCATGCCGATGACGTCGCCAACAGTCTTGCGAACGGCAGCCTTGGCGGTTTCCAGGTCGCGGAACTCTTTGCGCAAGCCGTCCATCGCGGTATTCACTTCTTCTTCTTTGACGTAGCCAGTCATGTCTGGTGCCTCGTCGGTTGCGTCAGGCTTGGCCATATCGGCCAGCATCGCGCCAACGCCTTCCAGGACGGAAGCGTCGACACCTGCACTGCGCAGATAATCGATGATTTTGGCATGTTCGCCAGCGCCGTCGTTGTCAGATACGGCAGTCGGAACAACCTCAGCCTCTGGATTTTCTTCAACGCCAAGAATCGCGTCGATGATGTCGTCCAGGCCTTCGGCGTTCATGTCGGAGTCCATCGCAACCAGCTTGGCGACGACTTCATCCTTTTTGAAAGTTTTCTTGGCCGCCTTCCCCAGCACCGCATCGAGACTGGCGTCCTGAGCGATCTTCGGAGAAAGCGCGCCAAGGGCGGCAATCAGGGCTAGACCCAATTTGGTGCGTTTCATATCAGGGGATTCCTGCTTTGGTTTGAAAGGATTCGAATCGGAAACCACCACATCGGGACCGGCTCGACCATCTTCGACCAGGGCCAAATGGTTGCCGCGAATATTCGTCATGCGGCCATCGTATGGCGTGCCTTCGAAATCGCCTGGCGTCATGTCTGCATCATAGTGATATGACGAGGACAGCTCAACCATGACCTCATCTTCAATGGCTTTGATGCCAGCTTCGTTCCATACGCAGAGCGAGGCGCGCAAATAAGGGTGCTCGAAAGATGGGTCGCCGATTGAGCCGACAATTAGCTCAGTTTGCGGATCATTCGCCTTCTGATGCACATGCTTGAGCATCAGCGGCAGGTTGTTGAATGTCGGCGCGGCCTTTTCAAGCTCGACAGGATCGCGCAGCAGCTGATAGATCTTCTGCGGGTCAAGGCCTAGCGCCTGCCAACCTGGAATCTCGGACCCCAGGTATGGGCAGACGTTGGCTTTGGAGATATTGGATATCTCGACGTGCAGGCGGCCATCGTCGTCGTAACGGCGAACAGATGAGCGGTCAAATGCTAGGCGGCTTGTCTTCATGGCCGACAGTATGCGTCACCTTTTCGAGATATTCAATTGCGCTGCGTAGAGGCAGGTACGGATGTCAGAAGGGGAGGTCGCGGCGCACTCGCGCTGGATCGCAGCCTCTTCCTTCAGCTCGTTGTATTCGACGTGCCGGGAAACGATTATCCCGACAATGATTAGGAGTAGGAAGATTTTCATGATCGCCGATCACCTCAAGTGAGATTGATGTGGATTGGGATGTCGAATGACATGCAGAAGAACACAATGGCGAGGCACGTCCACCAGAAGCCCGCAATCTGCTGAATAATCCACCAGATCATGATTCACCTTTTGCTTTGGCGATGGCTGCGCGGGCCTTGTCGACCTGATCGCAGTAGCTTCCATTTGTACCGGTTCTTTGGTGGTAGCCTACTCGATCCATTGCCCACTCCAACGCCTCAAGAAGATCCGGCGCGGCGGCGATTAGGCTGGCGTTGGCCTCTGTAATTGTGTGGTTTGAAGGAACCACCCCAACGATGCCGAACTTGGTCCCGGTATGCCAGTCGTGCTCTCGCAGAACCTTCCAAGGCCCAGGCGTATGCTTGCTCATTTCGAGTCCTCGCTGGCGATCTTAGTTAGCGTGAGGATTAGTATTTTCTGACCTTGACTTGCTTCCATTTGCTTCTCGGCCTCCATGATGTGCTTGGAGGTTGGCGGAAAATCGAAACTGATAAAAGCCCTGCGAAGGCCGGAGCGAGCCCCTTCATCCCAGCTGTATTGCGCGAGATAGGAGATCATTTCGCACGCTCCGCAAGCATGGCGTCGGCCATTTGGTAACTGATGATTGCGATTCTGTCGAATGGCGAATCATCGGGAAAGTCCATCGCCAGCGACTCGCTGAATACGATCTTCATCGTCTCGATGGCTATCTTGTCGCGAAGGGTCTCGCCACTTACAAGAACATCCGCCACGGGAAATGCAACTCGCTGAATGCGCGCACGGAAATCCGCATCACCTTCGCCGTCACGACTTAGGCCAAAATCAAAGCCGAACTCGTTCAGCGGGCTGCCGGATGCGTACGCCAATTGCTCATTTGAAAATGCCATCTTACCGCTCCTGTCATAGAGATATTTAACACTATGTCAGAATGGCAGAACTGTTCGGGAACTGCAACGGCAATTTGGCTTAACGCCAGGGAGAATGTGCTCGCCGTCGATGTAGCAGCCCTCACGAACATCGAAGCGTTTCCTGTCCTTGCCAGCCTTGACGTGCGATGCGCGAGGGACGCGCCCACCACCGGAGTGTACCCATTCAGCTTCGAACAGACCCAGCTCAACACGGCGCGCCTGAGTGACTGTCGCGGTCAGTTTGTTGCATTGGTCCCTGGCTATGAATGCCGCCCGGTTATGGCTGACGTCGTAATGCTTGGTCAGCTCATCGGTGATCGTCTTGAGGTCTCGCCCGGTCGTGAAACCGCGCATTACCGACCCCTCTACTTGCAATGCATACTGCCTAGGTATCGACTTAATCAGCGCCACGTTCTCAGCAATCGTCGCATTCATCGCATCACGCATAACCGGCGTGATCTGGAAGTCGACAGCCCAGCCTGCATCCTTGAGGGACTGCTGAAACGAGCTGTCGGTTGCCTTGCGGCCAGCCTGAGTGAACTTGGTAGCAATGGCCGTCGACATGTCGTCAAACTTCTTGATCCAGCGCTTAGCCAGGCTGCGAACCTTCTTGCTCAGCTCGGCAGAGGGGAGGGCGTCCATTGCGACCTCCATCCTTGGAGGATTCGCCTTGTACGCCGCAGATAACCAATATTCGAAGCTGTTCGACATCTCAGCTATCAGGTCGTCAAGGGCTCGGCGATAGGCCATCTCGACGCCTTTGTTGGCGTGGACAGCCCGCGCGGTTTTCTCTTTAGGCTTTGGCGCTGGCATCTGGCTCGCTCTCTACCGGGTCAGCTTCGGGATCGCCAAACGGATCAGCATTCGGATCGAACGGCTCAGCCTCTGGCAGCTCTGGCACATCATCAACATCGATACCCGAATACCCGGACGCAGGATCCTTGGCCAGGCGCGAGCGAACCTCTTCCTGGCTGACAACACTGCGATCCAGCAGCACGGCATCAGCATTGGCGTTGTTGAGATTGATATCGCTTTCTTCCTTGGCGCTGACTTGCCATAGAGGATTGAACTCGAAGGTGATGGACCCGTCGATCTCGCCCCACAGGTTGAGCATGAGCAGCTTCAAGCAGATGTCCAGCGGGTGACGCCAGAAGGCCTCCTGCTGCGAGCTGATCCAGTCGTAGAAGGCGCGAATCTCGCCCTCACTGGAGGCGTTCAAGCCGGAGGGGCTGATGCCGGTAAGGATCATGGCAGGGATGCGCGAGACCGAGCACATGTGCTCTTGGGCCTGCGCTTGGAGTTCGTGCAGGCCAGACAGCGGGGTGTTTACCTGGCTGATTTCCTCGCGATTCTTGTCGACCAGCATCAGGCCGCGATTGCTGCGAGTCAGAGTGAACAGGTCGGCCCGAGCGAATACGTCGGAGCCATCGCAATCACCTTGCAGCACCTGATCCATGTCGGTGGCCAGGGTGGTTATCGAAAAGTTGTTGATCAGGTCGCTGACCGACTGGCGAGTGCGCAGCCAGTTGTTGACGTAGGCCTCGGCTAGCTGCGATAGGCTCACGCCGCTGAAGTTGTAGGCAGGCTTCAGCATGTCAGGCAGCGGGCGCGTGACAATCGTCAGCAGCCTGGACGCATGGATGCGCTTGCCCAGCAGGAACCACTCGCGCGGCTTGTAGAAGTCTGGCGCTGTCGGATCGATGGCGTTGTAGGCGCTCGGCGATGTCCACATGGCTTCAATGCAGGTGAAGCTGGTCAGCGATCCCTTCTTGACGGTTTCCTTCGCCAGGATCAGCGGAAGCTCGTCGTCGGCGCCTTTGATGTTCACGCTGATCTGCGCGCGACCAAAGAAGCAGTCCTGCTCGGCAGCCAGGCGGAACACGCCACGCAGGTTGTATTCCTCGATAGCCTTCTCAAGCTCGGCGATGCGCGGATTGTCCTGCGCCTTGTCCTTGTCGGTCTTGCTCTTGAGCTTGATCCACTCGCGGGTCAGCTCGGAGGACATGGCGGCGGCGAACGCTCGATACTCGGCGCGGGTGGCCAGCTGCGCAAGGAACGGATAACCAGGGAAGCCCTGGAAGTCCGCATTCGTGCCGACGAAGGCTGAGGCGTAATCGTATACGCCAGGGCAGTAGTCCATGGCTACTGCGGAAGACTGGCCAGGAGGCACAACGCCAGGAGCCAGCTGCGGAGGCTGGATAGGGCGAGGATTGACCGGCACATTGCTCTCGGCAGCCTTTGCCCGAGCGCGACGCAGATTGCTCGACTTGTCTGCCGCCGTCTTCGGCTTCGCAACCGGCAACGGCTTCGCAACGTTCTTCGGCGCCTTAGCCTTCGGTGACTTCTTTTCTTTGTCGCGCTTGGACATTAGGCGCCCCAGAATGATGGATTTTGATTTCGGCCAGTCTATCGCCTACCGGCTGCGCGTGCTAGCGCCTCCTTGCTGACCTTGACCTGGCCGTGAAGCGGATAGAGGTCGCGCAGGGCCTGAGTCAGGCTGTCGACCTGGTCGTCGTTGGCGGATGCAGGGAAGGCCGTCAGCTCGGACACCAGACCCTTTACCCACGGCGCGATATCCGGGTGCGGCAGCCAGATGTTTTTGGCTTCCCAGTAGGACGTCACAGCATGCGCACGGGCGAGCTTGGACCCGTCAGGCTCTACAGGGACGATGCCTGGCACATGAGCCTTGAGCGTATCGATCACGGCAGGGCCGTTCGCCTTGTCCTCAATCAGGATCCGGCGAGCGCGAGGCCATTCCACATACATGGACTCGACGGCGGCCACGGTCTTGGTGAACGACATGCGAGCGCGAGCCTGAGCCAGCAGATAGGAGTTGGCGCCTTTCTTGCCCCAAACCTGGCCAACCACGAAGTCGGTGCCATCCGTATCCTTGAACGTGCAATCCCAGCTCGCGACCATCTTGTCGAACTTGTCGGGCAGGTCCTTCGGCAGATAATACTGAATACCTTCCTCTTTGAAGACGTTACCGCCGAGCGATTTAGGCGTCTGCTGGTAGAGCGCAGCCCACCAGTAATCACTGAATAATTGTTTTGTCTCGAGCAATTTCTCGAGACTGTGCAGCTGCGGGACCAGTGGACCAGGCGGCAGCTCAGGCTGATAGCCAGCCTCATCCGGGTCATTGATCGCAGGGAAACGCAGCACGCGCAGGCGAGGGCTGGAGGCGAACTCCTGCATGATGCGGCCTGGCAGGTCGTCCTCGGCCCATGACGTCGCCATGATGATCTGGCCGCTGTTCTCGGACAGCCGCGTGGTGAACACGGACTGATACCAGTTCCAGTGGCCTTCCTTCGTGACGGGGCTCAGCGCCTCCTGCTGGTTCTTCACTGGGTCGTCGATGATGCCGATATCGAGCGGGCGACCAGTGAGGCCAGCGCCAACGCCAACGCCAAGGTATGAGCCCTCGCCGCCAGGAGTGGTGAACTCGCCGGTTCGGTTGACGTCGTAGCGCCGCTTTTCCTTGGTGACCGGGAACAACCGCCCATGCTCTTCGCTGGCGAGGTTCCGGCGCACATCCTGAGCCATCGTACCGGCAAGCGCGTCGGAGTAGCTGGCGCCACCAATGCGGAGCGCGGGGAAGCGGCCCATAAGGTAGGCAGGCAACTTGCGACTGACGATTTCGGACTTGCCATGCTGCGGCGGCGCCTGGAGGACCAGAATCGGGCGCTTGCCAGCCTCGACGTCCTCAACGAACTGATCGATGGCCGCGCAGACCAGGTCAGAGAACGATGAGCGCTTGTACTTGCCGTTCGTGTAGCTGATGTAGTGCGCGAGCTTACGACGCCCCCTGCGACGCTTCAGAAGCTCGACGGCGGCATCTGCGGCAGTGACGGCCATTATTCGTCGTCTTCGGTCTGGGTGGCGGTCAGAGCCAGCTTCTCAAGGGCTTCGTCGCTCAGCTCGGTAGCGTGACGGATTGGGCCGCCGTCAGGGCCGCTGAACTCATGTTTCGAGGCCGCTTCCCAGCCTTGGAGCTTGGCGATCTGCGCCATGGCCTGGAGCGATGAGTGCGTCTTGATCTTCGGGCCGAACTTGCCGACCTCCAGCTCGGAGATAATTGATAAGTCGTCTTCGTTTTGCAGGACGCTATCCGGGATGAACCAGCCGGTCTGCTGGATCTCTTCGCCGGTATCCAGGTCTTTGCCGATGACCGCCGTCTTGAATTTGACGATGTCCTTGACGCCTTTGCGAGCGAACAGGGATAGGCGGGCCAGCATCTCGTCGCGGCTCATGATTGCGTCATTTACCGCTTGCACTTTCATGGAATCCATGAACGCCTTGACCTTTATGTTGCTCAAGATCTGCGAGCAGCTTGAATCAGCCGAATCATCATCCGCAGCCTTGCCGCCAGCAGCAAAATAAGCGGCCCGCTGAGTCATGCCAGCCAGGACGCCAGTTGCTGTCCGCTGCTGCAATTGCGTCAGCTGATCAAAGAGTAATTGCTGCTCAGGTGTCATATCCATCCGTCCTGTCACGAACAGTTAAAGGGAGAACCGACTATACCACTTCTGCGGCGGAAATAAAAAAGCCCTCCGGAGAGGGCTGCTTACAAGTGATCGCCAGATCAGTTCAGACTTGCAGGGTCCATTTCCCTGGGTCTACCTCTGCGCTTTCGGGCGCCGAATCGGTTAGCGGTTTTGAGGCCGCGGTCCTCATCAATTTGAGTGGCTCTGGCAAACCACTCACGAAGCAGAGGGCAAGCATAAATATCAGCATAGGCTTGACCTCGACAGCACTTGAACATACCTCGGAATTTTTACCGAGGCTCCGAGTCCTCTGATGCAGACTATGATGGCTGACGAATCGTCCATCTCCGGGCGTTATGACCTTGCTGGCTTTCAGCATGCTCAGCTTCCGTATCCTGGCAACGATATGCGGTTGACGCTTACTGCGCATTCATCTGCATCGGTAATTGGCTTTCAGCGGCCAGGCTCATGCAGACTTGCGGTCTGCCATGTAGCTCGCGGCGTCCTACTAGCGAGCTTTTCAATTGAAAGCCAATTCCGATAAAGACGATAACACCGCATCTGCGGTCCCTTATCTTCAACTTCAAACCGCCACCTAGAAGTTATATAGGCCGAAGGGGACAGTTAACCCTGGCTTACACATTTCCTGTATTGCGCCTTAACTACGACCTGAGAACGAGTCCGGCAAACTTTACAGGTTTTCCACATGTGTCATATGGGCGGATTTAAAGAGCGTTGTTAGTTAGCGGTGGCCTGTGTCGATCTCAGGCGTGGAGTTGTTTAGGGACTTGCGCGAGTTAGAGTTCGATCAACCCTTGTTCAGATCCGCCAAGCTTCCGGCCCTTGCTGAGCATCGACCTGCTCATTCACCGCTTGAAACGAATCATCTCTCGATTCCGCCACTATGTCAAATGATTTGCGCGACAATCTTTTGGTCTGCGAATCGCCCGAGAATCGAAATCCTGACTTTCTGGTAAGGAAATTAGGCTGAGTACGTTTGAGTCTCATCTGAGC
>RCUU01001040.1_pt1 | contig 13959 bp, 13 predicted proteins | sample 2166211 | NCBI WGS metagenome assembly RCUU01 (sample SAMN09932620, study PRJNA488358) | compost metagenome | feature: garden; material: soil; isolation source: compost soil in phenylacetic acid-enriched culture | place: Germany: Experimental Botanical Garden Goettingen | collected 2016-01-27
CCCAGGTACCGGGCAAAATCATGTACCATACCGGCGGCGTCCTGCGACACACGCTTCAGCTCCGGATAGCTGCTCTGCAGCTTCTGGCGGAGATTATCCAAAAAAATTCCAGCCTGCTTAGAGTGCCTGCTGTCCTTCTCCAGAAGACGGATGGCCGTGGCAGCCAGAGTGGCTATGCATTCCGTGAACGCCCGCCATTCCACTGCTTCGCTCTGCTGCCGGAACCCGACGGACAAGATGCCCTTGAAGGCATTTTCGGCGATTAGCGGACATTCCAGCAAAAAGCGTTCGCCCGCGGCTTCGTTGACAATCGAGGCAGAGAGAAAGGCTTGCGGAGAATACCGCACCTCCAGATCCTTCACGTAAAGAAGTTCTTCCTCAGCAGTCCACCCTCTGGAGTAATATGTACATGCAGCATCTTCTTGGTTCTGAAAGAACACAAGAACCGGTGAAGGTGAAAAAGGCATACTCATCAAGCTATCGAGCAGCCCGTTGCCCAGCTCCTGATGTGATGTGACTTGCGGCAGGAGCCGCACGGCTTCCTTAAGCCGGAGAGTTCCCTCTTTGCGCAGCTCTTCCCTCCGCAGCAGCTTCTGGCCTCTGTCTGAAAGCCCCAGCAAGGAGGCAACGAACTGTTCCTCAAGGTCATAGCTCTGCACCTGTTCGTTTTTACTGAAGCCTACTGCCAGCAAAAGCGCCCTCCTGCCGCCATGGATCATGGCCGGGTAGCAAGACAAATATTCCGGCTGCGGAAGACCGCGCTGCGCGAAGAACAGCGACCTCGGGTCCTGCGCAGTGGTTCTCCAGTGCCGCGGCTCCTTGCCAAGCACAGCCTGTCCCAGATACCCGTCGCCTTGCTGGAAAACAGCATTCAGCAGCAGAGCCGCTTCTTTTCCGGCAGCATATTTCACCTGGAATCTTCCATCCTCATTCTCTTTGGCAAAAGCGTACAGGTCTCCAGCCGAGGTACTTGCCGCCAATTGCTGCAGGACGTCTTGAACCTTGAGGTAACCCTTCTCCAGAACCGTTAAGAGCCGGGATGTCATGTCTCCAATCCTTGGCATGCCGGAGGCGGCCACACAACCGGATAGCAATTTACTGAGAATACGGCCAAGCACAGCTATCTTTTCCCGTACCTCCGCAACACGCTCCCTGCTGAGCTCAGGCTGGGCAAGCAGTTCCTTGCGCAACTGTTCAAAGGCGGGATGATTTTTCATTTTTGCTTCAAACGCAGGCATTACCAGCGCTTTGGTACCCTCTTCCATATAGATGCCCGACCACAAATAATAAGTCTGTCCATAACCAGGGAACAGCGGGATGATACCGTATTTCAATCCGGGAATCCATTCCTCCAGAATGACAGGATGCGACAAAGAACCCAATCTGCGGAGAGTAGGCTTGAAGGGGTGGTCCAAGTCTTGCAGAGAAGTCAGCAGGATTTCATAAAACGTTCCGGGGGCCACTGGACGGGTAAAGACATTTCCCTCTTGATCCGTAAGCACGATAGCCTGCCCGGCAGCCCTTCCGAACGTTTCCTGGAGCTGCTCCATCTCCTCCATTAATGAATCGGGTAGTACAGTAGCCATCCTATCACCCCATGCCCCGGAATTAACCATAAATACCTATAGATAATGACTGCATTGCTTTCACTTACTAATTACCCCCTAAATCGTCTATATAACGTAACTTGAATACATCAGCCCATCATCAGGCCCATTTCTGCGGCATTTTCAGCCAAAATCACGGCATAATCCTCCAGCGTCTCCCGGGAAAGGCGGCTGACGGGTCCCGACAGGGAAAGCGCAGCAACCACTTTTCCCGCCCGTCCGACAATGGGCACCGCCACCGCTGCCGCTCCCGGCTCCCGTTCCTCAAAGCTTGTCGCATAACCCCGGCGGGTAATGTCCTGCAGCTGCTCCAGATAAGCGTTTTTGTCTACAGTCTCCGGCCAGTTCGGGTCGGCCAGCAGACGGGCCTGCACCTCCTGCGGAGCATAGGCTGCCAGCACCTTGCTCGACGCACCCACCGAGAGCGGCAGCCTGGCGCCAATCTGTGCAACCCGGCGGATCGCCTGGCGGCTCTGCACGGCCTGTATGCGTACACGCTCCAGATCATCGCGCAAATACAGGCTGACCGTCTCTCCAAGCCGGTCGCGCAGCTTCTCCATGGCCGGAAGCAGCAGCGCCGCCGGTTCATCCAGGGTTGGCAGATGCGTGGACAGCTCCCAGATGCGGATACCCAGGCGGTATTTCTCCGTGGCTTCGTTACGTAAAAGAAACCCCTTTTCCTCCAGTGTAGTCAGCAGCCGGTGCACCGTGCTTTTGTGCAGACTGATCTTGGAGGCAATCTCGGTCAGACTCAGATCACTTTCCTGTGTGAAACACAGCAATATATCCAGCGCCCGTTCTACCGCGCGTACAGTCAGTTTACGGTCCTCCACAACAATCTCCCCTTCAACTGTTTCACTATATGAAACCCGGTTACATTATTTTAATAACCAACTCTATCTTAGAGCAAATAGCCCGGGAAAGTCCAGCAGTTTCAGAGAGCGGAAAAGACTGGGCCGCACTTTACAGTTAGATTACAAAAGCGGCTAATTCATTGACTTTGTAAGGTCATAATCATACGATTAAACATATGAAGTATATAGGATGCACATGAGAATGAGGAAGAGATTTTCTCCATCGCACATTCTTAAAATTGCGTGAGCCTGCGCTCCCAACACCGCTGCATACCTTGTAGAATCCGGACTATTATAGGAGGGGACCTTATGGACTTAGCAACCACGCATACCGGCACGCCGGTCTCCCGTATGCCCGATGAGCACAAACCAAGTGCTGCACCCAAGCTTTCACTGCGGATGATTCGCGTTAAACATATTATTGTTGCTTTGCTTCTGTCCGTTTTTTTCTTTTTTGCTTTCTGCTTCATCGCATTGCATGGTTATATCGCCTGGGTGCTGTCCAACCCAACAGTGGCTCCGCTATACTCCAATCCGTCACTGGCCAAAGGACTGGACTATGAGGACATCACCTTTCCGGCGCTGGACGGCAGCCGCATGATGCAGGGCTGGTACATTCCGTCCAAGGGCTCTACCAAAACAATCGTGTTCAGCCATGGCTATGGTGCCAACCGCGAGGAAACCTGGGTGCCGATGTACGATCTCGCCCATTATGCGCACAGCCTGAATTTTAATGTAATTATGTTTGATTACGGCTTCGCTTCCAAGACCAACAAGGATATCGCAACCGGCGGCAAAAAAGAATCCCAGCAGCTCCTCGGAGCCATCAAATACGCCAAGGAGCATGGAGCCAAAGAGATCGTTGTCTGGGGCTTCTCAATGGGTGCGGGGACCGCTTTGCAGGCGGGACTTGTCACCAAAGATGTCGACGCCATGATTCTCGACAGCACTTTCCTGCTTGAGCCGGATACGCTGTACCATAACATCAAGCAGAATATCGATCTGCCCCGCCAGCCTTCCCTGGAGATTATGGAATTGCTCTTCCCTGTGCTGAACGGCACAGGATTGAACCAGATTCCTTATTCCAAGGTCAAGGCGGAGGATTACCCTTTTCCGACTCTTTTCCTGCATGGCACCAATGATGACAAGGCTCCTTATCCGATTGCCGAAGAACTGGCGGCCAACCAGAGCAATCCGTACTCGGATTCCTGGATCGTGCAGGACAGCCACCATGAGCTGCTGTTCCGCGAGCATCCGCGCGAGTACCTGCGGCGTGTGTCCGCTTTTCTGGGCAACGTGCAGCTGGCCAAAGCCCGGTAGAACCAGGAAACCTTGGCCGCAAGCAAATAATTTCCCGGCTGTAGTAGAAAACATAAACCGCTCTTCCCGCACATAGAATGAACTGTTGAAGACTTATGACGGGAGGATTGCAGGTATGCTTGATTTATATGGGCAAACGCCGCCAGTGCGTATTCTCGAAGAAATCGTATTCTGGAAAAAACAGGAGCTGGAGCATACGGTAGTCATCAAGGGGGTTGTCCCCCAGTTAGAACCGCCGTATGTGAAACTGCTGGACGAATGGGCCGTTGTTTTTGAAGCCACCGGTCAGGCCGCGCGACAGCTGCTTGAGGCTTCTCCTGGCTGCAGCCCTGCCGAGCTTGCTGCCGGGACAGAACAGCTGCTGCAGGTGGCCTGCGCCCAGTCCCGCGAGTTCATCCGGCAGCTGTATGCCCTGATGGAGGGAAGCGCCTCTGTAAAAGCCCAGCCGCTGGCAGGAACGGTGCTGCTGCATATGATCCGGGAGTCAGAGTATTTCGTGGCTGTTCTGAACGTCCTGACCGTACCCGGCAATGCTCCCGGATGGATGCGTGAGGGAACGCCACTGCACCCGGAATCAGCAGAGGAACCCAATATCCGGGACAGCCATACCGGAAATGAACCGCAGGCTCCACTTGCTTCTCCGCTCTCCGGAAACCGGGAGCCCGGAACGGTTCCGATAGGGGGCCATACTCTGCCTCCCCTTCCCTATGCCTATAATGCGCTGGAGCCCTACATCGATGAAAAAACAATGCGGATTCATCATGACAAGCATCATCAAAGCTATGTAGACGGGCTGAACAAGGCGGAGAAAAAGCTGGCCGAAGCCCGGAAAACCAAAAATTTTGATCTGGTCAAACATTGGGAGCGGGAGCTTGCCTTCAACGGGGCCGGCCATTACCTGCACACCATCTTCTGGAACGTCATGTCGCCTCAGGGCGGAGGCCGTCCGACAGGTGCGCTGCTGGATGCCATTGAGCACAGCTTCGGCAGCTACGAAGCCTTCAAGGAACAGTTCACGGAAGCCGCCGATAAGGTGGAGGGCGGGGGCTGGGCCATTCTGGTCTGGAGTCCACGCAGCCGCCGGCTGGAAATCCTGACAGCAGAAAAACACCAGAATCTCTCCCAATGGGATGTGATTCCGCTGCTGGCCCTGGATGTATGGGAGCATGCTTATTATCTTAAGCATCAGAACAAGCGGGCTGATTATATCAAGGACTGGTGGAAGGTCGTGAATTGGCCTTATGTCTCCGAACGGTTCACCGCCGCCCGGAAGCTCGTCTGGCAGCCCTTCTGACAGCAGGACAGCACCCCTCCGCCAGGCGCAGGTAAAGAGCCCTCCCGTCACTTCGCAGTGACGGGAGGGCTCTTTACCGTATACAGAAACGGGGCAAGCCCCTGTCTTCTATTCTTTGATCAAGGCCAGAAACTCCGCCCGTGCAGCAGCATCCTCACGGAAAGTCCCACGCGTTGCCATGGTTACCGTCTTGCTGCCGGGCTTCTTCACCCCGCGGGCACACATGCACAGGTGTTCTCCTTCCACAACAACCATCACACCATGCGGATTCAGGACCTCTGTCATAATATCGGCAATCTGCGCCGTGATGCGTTCCTGCACCTGCAGGCGCCGGCTAACAGCTTCCACAAGGCGGGCCAGCTTGCTGAGCCCGGCAATCCGTCCGCTGGGAACATACCCGATGTGCACCTTGCCGAAGAAAGGGGCCATATGATGCTCGCACTGGCTATAATAGACGATGTCCTTAACGATCACCAGCTCTTCGTGCGACTCGTCAAAGGTCACACCAAGTGCCTCACGGGGATCGATCGAATATCCGCCAAAGATCTCCTCATACATCCGTGTAACTCTGGCCGGCGTTTCAAGCAGCCCTTCGCGGCTGGCATCTTCACCGATCAATTCCAGTATTTTCTCTACGTGGTACTCGATTTGCTCACGGTTCGCAGCAACCTTGCCGTTCATATAATCCTTAACGCCCCCCATGATGCCTCCCCCTTCCGTACCCGTATCTATTTCCATTTATCCGGGACCGGTTACTTGCCCTTGCGGCTTTGTCTTTTGCCTGCTGCGGGCGCACGTCCCGGCTGATTGCCGTTCTTCATCATCTGCTGCGCACGCTGCATCTGTTTTCCGTTCAAGTTATACCCCATCTGTTTCGCAACCTTCTGCAGCATTTCCGGATCATTCTGCATCGCTGTCATTTGTCTGCGCAGATAATACACTCCAATGAAGAATCCGCCGATCAGACCTACGACAAGCGTAATAATTGGCAAAGCAATGTTCATCTAAAGTCCACCTCTAACTTGAGTTGTCTGCAATGCCGCTGTAGGCACGCGAATCTATCATAGCATTTCAAGAACTGGACAGCAATTGGAAAATACAATGAAACTGATCACTGCCGGATACTAAAAACAGGCTTGTATCTCCTATATTTTCTGCTAAAAAAGATAGCCGCCGCTACTGTCCGGCAGGCCATGCTCCGCCTCCAGCTGCAGCAGGCGGCTTTTGATGCCCAGGCCTCCCGCATACCCGACAAGCGAACCTTTTGCACCGATGATCCTGTGGCACGGGACAACAATAGGCACCGGGTTCCGGTTATTAGCTCCGCCGACTGCGCGGACGGCCTGCGGATTACCGATCACAACCGCTACATCTTTATACGAGGCCGATTGTCCGTAAGGTACGGAACACAGCGCTTCCCACACCTGCCGCTGAAACACGGTACCGCGCATATCCAGCGGCAGCGAGAACTCCCTAAGCTCTCCGGCAAAATACGCCGTCAGCTGCTGAACAGCTCCCGCTAGCCTTGGCAAATCCTTGGACAGCCTGACCTGGCCCATTTGTCCCTTAAGCCACGGGTGGATCTCCACGGCTGTCTCCGCATATGTGCCGAATCTGATAAGGCACAGCCCCCGCTCCGTTGCGCAAAGCGTAAGCGGTCCGATCGGGGAATCCATTTCCGCATAATATACAGCTGTCTCCAGGTCCCCGGCTATTTCCACTGACTCAATCATGCTCCTGCACCTCCTCCCGCTCCAGCAGCTTGTCCTGTGCCAGTTCAAGCATTTCCAGTACGGTAACGTCCTCTTCCTTCTGCAGTGCCAGCTTCACTGCTGCCAGCGCTTCTGCGCCTCCGATACGTCCGAGTGCCCAGGCCGCACTTCCGCGCATCTCTGGCCGGGCCTCCTTCAGCACAATTTCTGCCAGCTTCGGCACAGCCCCGGCCTCCTTGAAATTACCAAGCGCGATTACCGCATTGCGCTGAATCGGCTTCTTGCCCCGCCAGGCCGCGGAGCTGCTGCCGAACTGCTCCTTGAACTCGCGGTTGCTGAGTTCAAGAATCGGCAGCAGCAGCGGCTTGACGATCTCCGGATCAGGCTGCAGCTCCGGCCGGTGATTCCAATTCTTTCCCCGGTTCTTCGGGCAGACGATCTGGCAGGTGTCACAGCCGTACAGCCGGTTGCCGATCTTGGTCATGTATTCATCACTCAGAAAGCCCTTCGTCTGTGTCAGATAAGAAATGCACGCCTGGGCGTTCAGCTGTCCGGGACCTACAAGCGCTCCTGTAGGGCAGGCGTCGATACACTTCGTGCAGCTCCCGCAGCCCTCCTCCACCGGTGTATCCGGCGGAAAGGGGATATTCGTCACCATCTCCCCGAGATAGATCCATGAACCCCATTTGGGAGAGATAATGCTGCAGTTTTTGGCGCTGAAGCCGATGCCCGCCCGCTCCGCCACCGCCCTGTCGACCAGCACTCCCGTATCCACCATGCTCTCCAGCTCCGCTCCCGGCACCCGCTCGCGGATGAAGGCTTCCAGCTTTGCCAGCGCCTCACGCAGCACATGGTGATAATCCCGGCCCCAGGAGGCCCGGGCCAGGATGCCGCGGCGTGCGCCAGGCTCCGACTTCGGCGGATTCTCCATTTTGGAGGGGTAGGCGACAGCGACGGCGATAATGGACAGCGGCTGTCCGCCGGACTGCAGGGCGGGGATGGTCCGCTTATCGAGATCCGGCTCCTCGAAGCCGGATTCATAGCCGCGGTCACGGTGCTCCTGCAGAATATTTTTTAAATATAAAAACGGCTCCGCGGTCGCAAACCCGATATCGTCAATACCGAGTCCCGGTGCGGCAGCCTTAATTTCAGATTTGAGACCTTCCCATTTCGAAGGCGGGGGGGCATAGGATGTCTGGATGTTATTGTTCATTGCCGCCTTCTCCTTTACTTAAAGTGCATTTGCCTTGCCAAGAGGCCACCAGATATACGCAGCCTTGCCAACAATAAGGGTCTGCGGAACAGCGCCAAAATACCGGCTGTCCTTGCTCGCCCCGGCATGCCGGTTGTCACCCATCACAAAATAGGTTCTCTTTTCAACAGTAACCTCCGCAAAGTCCGGGTCCTGGATTTCCGTGTCCACATAGGATTCGGCCATAAGCCTGCCATTGACGTACAGCTTGTGATTCCTTACCTCAATCCTGTCGCCAGGTATCCCGATAATCCGTTTCACCAAATATTCCTTGCGGTCCGGACCGGTGCTCGGGTCATGCAGAACAACCACATCGCCCCGCTTCGGACTGGCAAAGGTTAATGAAATCTTGCTGATAATCAATTTCTCGCCCTCATACAGCGTTGGCTGCATGGACTGGCCTATAACCGTTGAGACATTGAACACAAATATATTGAGCAGTGACATCAATGCGAATACAACAGCGGCAGTAAACACCCAATCCCGTAGATCGCGAACCCAGCCTTTTCCTGATAAGGAGCCATTTCTCCGGTGTGTAACGGACCGGTATCTGTGCTTGCGGCTCCGCATGAAATCTTCTTCAAGCTCCCGGTTCATAGGCCACCTTCTTGCTTATATTGGACATTCAAGTCCATAACAATAGAAAAGCATATCTCCCGGCCATTTGCAATGGACTGTGGGTAGATATGCTTCAGTATAATAAATCAGACTATGCCGGCACGCATTCAATACTAAAAGTATGTAATCGTAATACTCATAATAATTGCAGGCGTACCAATCGCTATAGTTCTCTATTCTAGAAAATGTTTCCGCTTACGCAGTGCCAGAATCAAAACGCTTATCCGACAATGCTTAGCTTCCGTACCGACTTGAAGATTTGATTCTCGCCATAACCCATGGCTTCATAGAGCGGCAGCGCAAATGAATTATGCTCATCGACGGCTACAAAAATACCGCTGACCTTGCGTGCCTGAAACTTGTGTTCCATCGCTGATACAAGACCTCTGCCGATTCCTCTGCGGCGGTATTCGGGATGGACGGCAATGCGGAAATAACAGCCGTGATTCTTCTCGATCGTACCAATCAGCGCACCAACAATCTCCCCTTCATCCTCGGCTACAACAATGAGATCAGAGTCCCATGAAAGCTGCCTGGAGAAAGGCTCGATAGTGCTCTCGAAACATTCTTCCGATAATGCGGTCTGCAGCAGTTCAGTCACAGAGGTAACGTCGCTTAATTGAAAGGAACGAACGTGCATTCTTTAAATCTCCCTTTTCTATGGCTTAGAATTTAACAAAAAGAAGGAGTTCCCGTAACGGCGTAGAGAGGAAAAAAAGAAAAGCAAATGGATGTCTTCCGAAGAAGCCGCCGAATCCATTTTGGGTAAGCTGCTTTTCTAGCGACTAAAGAAGTATTAACCTAATGTTAAACAGTTTATAGCTTCTTTAAACTCCAAAAAACGAGGAATACCTGCTTTTAAGTCTATTAAAGCATACTTTTCTGGTGATATCATCAATTTTCTTTTGAAAGCGCTTGATATGAAGCGTTTACATAGAATATTGTTACAAAAATACTTTTATTAGGAGATTTAGGACTGTAAACAATTGCTGGCGGCGGCCCTTTTGGATTTTAACACAGCATTTACACTTGCAGGCAGGTTTAAGAGCATTGCGACTTTTTAAACTTTTACGTTTGTTTAGTGTTGCATTATTGTTCCAGATACGGTTTAATAATAGTATCTTATCGGGTACATAACCTATAAGGTTCATCGGAAATAAGGGGTTTTGACGTCAAGACCGCCAAAATTCTTTATCTATACAAATTCTAATACACTCAGGAGGGATTTTTCCATGGCATTTCAATTACCGGCACTTCCGTATCCGAACAACGCTCTCGAACCGCACATCGACGCACTGACGATGGAAATTCACCATGACAGGCACCATAACACATACGTGACGAACCTGAACGCCGCTCTGGAAAAGGCACCCGAACTGCAGGACAAGAGCATCGAAGAGCTTCTTACCGACCTCAACGCAGTACCTGAAGCCATCCGCACTGCTGTTCGCAACAACGGCGGCGGACATGCCAACCATACCCTGTTCTGGGAAGTTATCGGACCGAACGGCGGCGGTGCACCAACCGGCGCACTGGCAGCTGCAATTGACAGCGAGCTTGGCGGCTTCGATAAATTCAAAGAAGATTTCGCTACAGCGGCAACTACCCGTTTCGGCAGCGGCTGGGCCTGGCTCGTCGTTAAAGACGGCAAGCTGGCAGTTACCAGCACACCGAACCAGGACAACCCGATCAGCGAAGGCGCTACTCCAATCCTCGGACTCGATGTATGGGAGCACGCATACTACCTGAACTATCAGAACAAACGCCCTGACTACATCAAAGCCTTCTGGAACGTAGTCAACTGGGAAGAAGTAAGCAAACGCTACGAAAGCGCAAAATAACCAAAAGCGGCCCTGGTGCCGCTTTGGCAGCATGTACTAAAGCTGAATGCGAACAATCAAAAACGGGTACCGTCCTCATTTGAGGACGGTACCCGTTTTTGCGATGGGGCTGAAGATAAAGCGCGCAGCCTATGAATACTTCTTTTTACAAGCCGGACAGGTGCGCCGTCCTGTGAAGGACGTCTGAAGTGCCGCAAAAGAGTAATCTATCCCAATATGTTTCGAGCAGCACCTTTCTCCTGCTCATCAAAGTAGCTGTTCAGCAGCTTCAAAAACACGTTTGGAAAGGCATAGTTAGCCATATCCGCACGGTTAATCCACCGGACCGCTCCGCCATCCTCGGGATTTCCGCTGCCGTCCGCGAACGGTTCTACGGAGCCGTTGTCAGCGGCAGACCGCTCTGCGGCGGAAGACAGCCCGGCATCCCCGGCACCCGGGGACTGCCCGGCGGCGTACGCCGCACGCCCTTCCGCCGCGACAGGCTGCGCGCGGACGTCCTCTTCCCTGCAGCGGTACACCTGCAGGGTCCACACAATATGGCTGAACGTATGTTCCGCAGCCATCCAGTGCGCTTCAGGCCGGGCGGGAATCCCGGCCTGCCTCAGGGACCGGCGCAGCCGGTCCAGCGCCGCGGCCTCCGGCAGCAGCGCGCCGGACGCGCCGCCCTCCGCAGGCGGCGCAGGCCAGTGCGGCAGCTCCCACATGCGGGCCAGAAGCCCGCTGGATGGCCGCTGCCGGATGAGCACCCGGCCCGCGTGCTCACCGCGGCCCTCCACCAGAGCCGCCAGCCGCTCCTCCGGGCGCGGCGGCTTCGCCTTGGTCTTGACGGGCAGCGAGGTCTCGCAGCCCGCCAGCCGCGCGGCGCAGTGCTCCATCACCGGGCACGGAAGGCAGCGCGGTGATTTCGGCGTGCAGACGAGCGCGCCAAGCTCCATCAGCGCCTGATTGAAATGCGAAGCTTCTCCTTCAGGGATCAGCTCTGCCGCCAGGCGTTCCATCGCAACGCGGGTAGGTCCCTTGGCGATATCATCCTCAATGAGGAAATAGCGGGACAGCACCCGCATCACATTGCCGTCCACCGCCGGCTCCGGCCGGTTGAAGGCAATGCTCAGGATAGCCCCCGCCGTGTAGGGTCCTACGCCCTTGAGGCCAAACACGGCGTCACGGTCATTGGGAACCTGTCCGCCATATTGCTCTTTTACCTGCTTGGCTGCATGCTGCAGGTTCCGGGCGCGCGAATAGTAGCCAAGCCCCTCCCAGCATTTCAGCACCTCCTCTTCCGGGGCGTCAGCCAGTGACTCCACCGTGGGGAAACGTTCAATAAAACGGTTAAAATACGGAATGACCGTATCCACTCTGGTCTGCTGCAGCATAATTTCCGATATCCAGATATAATACGGATTCCGGTGGCGCCGCCAGGGCAAATCCCGTTTCTGGCCTTGATACCATTCCAGCAGGAACCGGCTGAAGAATAACTTGGCTTCCTGCTGTGTCTCACTCTGCTGTTCATATGTTGTCATCGTTATTCTCCTTGCCGCTTATATTTCCAATAGTTGATTCCCTACAGGCTGCTCTTAATTCACGGGCAGCCGCTCCACCACCGCGAACGCAGAGGCCAAACCGCGGCTGTGCGTAATCGTGAGATGGATGGTATACTCATGCTCCGGAAGACGCAGACGGGACCATGCCTCTGCGGAAAGCGAAACTACAGGCTTGCCCTGGGCGTCCGGCAGAATTTCGATATCCTGAAAGCCTACCATACGGCCGATTCCGCATCCAAGCGCCTTGACTACCGCTTCCTTGGCTGAGAACCGCCCGGCTATGAACTCTTCTGCCCTTCCGCCCCTGCTTGTAGCCAGCACCAGCTCCTGCCCGGTCAGAATCCTGCGGATAAACCGGCTGCCCGAGCTGCTATTGGCAATACTCGTTATCCTCTCGATTTCCAGCACATCATGCCCGATTCCGTAAATCAAAATCCCACGCCCCCCGCAGCTTTACAGTTATTAAAACCTCATAATACCTTCTATCCTTACGGTGCTGCTAATGGTATGATCTTCCTATAGCAACCTGTAATATCTTACTATAGTAAAAAGCCTGCCTGCTTATTTCCAACTATTTTAAATTATAGTCTTGTCCCCAGCTTTCTGCTATTTTAAAAGAAAAAGCTGCTGAAGTCTATTTCCCGGCATGTCCGATTCATTATAGCCCTATACGGATTCGATCACCGTATCAGCATTGATACTTCAATATCAAGGAAAAGGAGGCTGCTCTATGCCCCGTAATTTCGAATTGCCCGCAGGAGAGGATGCTGTTCTGCGTTGTTCACATTTTCCAGCCCAAGGGGAGGCCAGAAGCCTGGTTGTCGTCACTCATGGCTACAAGGGCTTCAAGGACTGGGGAATGTTCCCTTATGCCGCACAGGCGCTTAGCGATGAGCATGAAGTGATCAGCTTCAACTTCTCTCATGCCGGAATCGGGGAGGATCTGCAGAATTTCACCGAGCTTGAGAAGTTCGCCCGCAATACCTATCAGCGCGAGATCAAGGATATGGAGATTCTGCTCTCCTACCTGAGCCAGCACCACAAGTTCGGCAGCCTCCCTGTCTTTCTGCTGGGACACAGCCGCGGGGGCGGGGACTGTCTGCTGTATGCACTGGACCATCCCGATGAAATTGCCGGTGTGATCTCCTGGAACGGGATAACCCATCTGGACCTGTTCACAGAAGAGCAGAAGCGTGAAATGAGAGAAAAAGGCCGCACCCACGTGCTCAATGGACGCACAGGCCAGCAAATGCCGCTGGATGCCGTAATTATAGAAGATCTGGAGCAGCAAGCCGAACGCTACAACATACTGGAACGGATGAAGCAGGCCAGCTTCCCTGCAGTTCTGATTCAAGGCAGCGAGGATGGCGAGCGGCTGCGGCGCGGCTCAGAGCAATTGACCCGGCTGCGGCCGGATATTGAATGGGTACAAATTCCGGGCGGCAATCACACCTTCGGCACTGTCCATCCCTTTACCGGAGCTACTCCTCAGCTGGAGCAGGCGATTGCCGTTTCCAAGGATTTTATCAACCGCATCTTGATTTCGTGAAGCATATAAATTCTTATATTTTGAAAAACCGCCGGAGCGTCTGCGAATGAACGCAGCTCCCCGGCGGTTGGGCAAGACATGCTTAGATCCCCGGAATCACATTGCGCTTATGCGCGGTTCTCCGGTAGAAGTTCTCCAGTTTCTTCGCCGCCTCAGGGCTGACGGTTTTACCCTCCAGGTAATCGCTGTTCTCCTCATAGGTGATGCCAAGCTCGGCTTCATCCGTCTGACCCGGCCACAGGCCTGCTGTCGGCGCTTTGGTGACAATGTCTGCAGGCACTCCGAGGTAAGCAGCCAGCTGACGTACCTGACGTTTGTTCAGCGAAGACAGCGGTGTAATGTCCACGGCACCATCGCCCCATTTGGTATAG
>RCUU01001041.1_pt1 | contig 13955 bp, 14 predicted proteins | sample 2166211 | NCBI WGS metagenome assembly RCUU01 (sample SAMN09932620, study PRJNA488358) | compost metagenome | feature: garden; material: soil; isolation source: compost soil in phenylacetic acid-enriched culture | place: Germany: Experimental Botanical Garden Goettingen | collected 2016-01-27
AATGGGCTGGTTTTTTTGCTTGATGGTTAAAGCGACGGCGTTCCCGCCTGCCGCCCCAGCAAGAAGAACAAATAATCCGTAGGGACGCCGGCATACCCTTGCTGCCGCAGCATCGCGGTCACGTTCCCCCGGTGATACGTCCCGTGATTGACCACATGATGCAGAATATCGGAGAAACGCGTATCCAGGCTGCCATATTTCGGGTGGTGGATCGTCATCGCCATATCCGGGTCGGGCGTATGCTGCAGCAGATCGCGGAACCGATCGGCGACGCCGGCGAACAGCTGCCGTATTTCGCCTACGGACTTGCCTTTCGTTTCCTCTGACCAGATCGGCATTTTCGGAAAAATGTCCTCGCTCGGAACGCCCTCAAGCACGGACAGATAAAGCTGATCGAACAGGTAAATATGTCCCAACGCCTGAGCCACGGACGGGAATACGCTCGTCACATCCGCATGGAATACCTCCTCCGGAAGCTGCTCCAAATGAGTGAACAGTTGGTCATTCGCCCAAACATGATAGTTAAGCCATTGATCCGAAGGTCTTTGCATGGATCGTTTCACGCTCCTTGTCATTGTCGTCGTTAGGCTGCCGCTTCCGCTGAAGCCGTGTCTCTATCATATACCGGACTCCATGACAAATGCTGTCAGCGAAGATCAATCGGTTTCATCCAAGTAATGTTTGGCGATGCCGGAGGCGGTCTCCTGAATTCTGCGTTTCAACTCCGGCGGTTCAAGGACTCGGATGGCCGTCCCGAACGTGATGAGATACTTCGGAAGGTACTTGTTCATCGTCGGAACGTCGAGCGCAAAGCACGCCTCCCGGTCGGTGCGTTCCGTCAAATAGTGGCGTAGATGCCAATGGCTGCACACCTCGTTGAGCCTGTCCGGCAATCCTTGGATACGAACGACGACCAACGGCCCTTCCGCTTCCCGCCCCTGCTCGGTCTGGTCGCGGAAATACTCGGATGCCGAGAAGCCTTCCGGTTTTTCAAACTGCCCCTCGGTCGGCTCTAACCGCTCGATGCGGTCCACGCGGAACGTCCGCATCGCATTCGACCGTCGGCAAAACGCGACCGCGTACCATTCGTTCCGGTCAAAAGCCAACCCGTACGGATCAACGTCGCGTTCTTCTTCCCGCTCCGAGTTGGCCTTGCGGTACACGATGCGGACCGTCCGCCCCTCTTTCGCCGCTTGCTCCAAGTCCCGCAATGCTGCGATCAAAAAGGGAGGGCGCGCCGGAGATATCACGTCAAATCCGCTCGTTTGCGCCGAAAGATCCTGACGCTGCTCTTCATGCAGGCTGTTCTCCACCTTCTTCAACGCGCTTTCCAGCTCTTCCGTAAACGGATATCCGGCGCCCTGGGCAAATTTGTACGCGTCGACAAGCGCCTTTAGTTCTACCGAGTTGAAGAACAAGGGCGTTTCCTTGAAGCTGTCCAGAATGTGGATGCCTCCGTCGTGGCCCGATTCCGCAACGACCGGCACGCCGCTGGCGCATAAAGCATCGATATACCGGTACACGGTGCGGACGCTGATCTCCAGGTTGTCTGCGATCTGGGCCGCCGTAAGCTTCCTGCCGAAACGCAGCATCCATAACATGGACAACATATTATCCCATTTGGCCACGAGGCGGGCCCCCTCTTCTCGTCGTATAACCTCATGTTCGCATATTCGCTGCCAGCAGATCAACCGTTCCCTTACAAAAAAACAAAAAGCCCACAAGGGGGCTTCCTGTTTATGAGCCTAATAACGCTGGCTCCACCGCTCAAAACGGGTTCGTCGCAATGAAGCTGGCCGTCTTCACATAAACGCGTTGACTCAGTTTCAATTGGCTGACAATAAATTCTGCCAGATCTTCCGGTTGAACGAACTTGGAGTCGTTATTGTCCTTAATCAAATTCAGCTCAAGGGCCAAATCGGTTGCCACTGTGCTTGGTGTTAAAGCCGACACCCGGATGTTATTGCGGCGAACCTCCTGAGCAAGGGACTCCGTAAACCCGATCACGGCGAATTTCGAGGCGCTGTAGGCGCTCGAGGTCGCTGCCCCGTTCAGTCCATTCGTCGAGGAGATGTTGATGATATCTCCGCTATTTTTTTCGACCAGTTGAGGTAGTACCGCTCGGGTTACGTAATATGTACCCAATACATTGGTGTCAATAATACCCTTCCATTCGGCCGGGTCCATCTCCAGCACCGTCCCAAACGTAGCAATTCCCGCGTTATTGATCAAAATATCCGCTGGGCCCAGCTCGTTCTTCAACGTTTCAACAGCCTGCTCCACTTGTTCTTTCGAGGCAATATCGGCCGCCGCATAAGCGACCTTGACTCCCAACCCTTGCAGTTCGGCTGCGACCTCTTTCAATGTCGACTCCGTTCTTGCGATTAAACCTACGTTTACGCCTTCTTTGGCTAAGGCCACGGCTGTTGCTTTCCCGATCCCTCTAGCTGCGCCTGTGATGATTGCGACTTTACCTTGTAATGATTGTGCCATTTCCGTTGGCTCCTCTCTTTGGGGTCTTTCACTCCTCCCCTATTATACTGTAACCGAGCAGGCTGACGTAAATGCAAACTAACTTGTTGACTTAAACCATAGTTTAAGTCGTATCATAGTCATGTCGACAAGAAACCTTAGATTCGGGGGCCTCCAATCATGAAGTATTATTCCATTGGCGAAGCTTCAGCAACCTACGATATTCCGGAATCCACCTTGCGTTACTATGAGAAAAAAGGACTGCTCCCGTTTATCGAACGGGACGAGGCGGGCAGACGCTTATTTTCAGAACGTCAATTGGCGCTGCTTCAAATCGTGATTTGCCTCAAGAACACCAACATGCCCATCAGCGGCATTCGGCAGTATATGGAATGGGTTGTCGAAGGGGATGCCTCCATCGAGAACCGGCTTGAGATGCTGGTGAAGCACAAGAAGAAAGTGACGGAAGAGATCGCTTTGATGAACGAGCACTTGCTGGGGATTGACGATAAAATCGAACGTTATCAAAAACAACTTGAGGAGGAAAGCAAATGAAGCTTTCAGAAAATACGATATTGATTACCGGCGGCGGCTCCGGGATCGGGTTGGCTTTTGCGGAAAGATTCGCGCAATCCGGTAATACCGTCATCGTGTGCGGCCGACGGGAGAGCGTGCTCCAGCAAGCCCGGGAGCAAGTGCCCGGCTTGATTACCCGAGCCTGCGACTTGGAGGTAGAATCCGATCGCGTGGCGTTGTTTGACTGGGTGACAACGAACTATCCGGACGTGAACGTGCTGGTCAACAATGCCGGCATCCAGCTGCGATATAACCTGCTGAAAGCAGATGCGAGAGACCACTGGCACGACTATGGCAAGGAGATGACCACGAATATCGAGGCGCCTGTCCATTTGTCCATGTTGTTCGCTCCGTATTTTGCGAAGAAAGAAACCGCTGCGATTCTTAATGTCACCTCTGGGCTGGCGTTTACCCCCTTTGCGATTGCCCCGGTTTATTCGGCTACCAAAGCGGCGCTTCACTCTTTCACCGTCAGCTTGAGACATCAATTGTCCGATACATCGGTTGAAGTCATTGAAATTGCTCCGCCCGCGGTGAACACGGATCTCGGGGGGTCTGGATTGCATACGCACGGAGAACCGCTGGATGCCTTCACGGATGGGATTTTCAAGGGCTTAGCCGAGGGAAAGAAGGAGATTGGATACGGCTCGTCAGCAGAGCGTTTGCGCATGTCCCGGGACGAGATCGACGAATATACGGAAAAGCTGTATCAAGCCACGAAGGACTCGATAGAGTAATGGGGCGAGTGCGCAAAAATGAAGAAGCCGCTTCCGGTTGAAGCGGCTTCTTTTGCGTTTCCTTTAAGCCAGGGGATGCGGCACGTAAAGCTCCTCTAAACTCACGACTTCTTCCGGTGTCAATTGAACCGACAACGCCGATACGGCATCGTCGAGATGGCGGGATTGAGTCGCCCCGATCATCGGAGCTGTGATCCCTTCTTTTTGCAGCAGCCATGCCAGTGCGATTTGGGCTCGAGGAACGCCCCGGTTCGCGGCGACCTCCGCGACTCTCTCCGCGACCTTGCGGTCCGCTTCTTCGGTTTTGACGAACAAGGCCTTGGCGATCGCGTCCTTCTCCGATCTCGAAGTCTGCTCGCTCCAGTCCCGAGTCAGCCGCCCCGCGGCTAGCGGCAAGTACGGCGTGATTCCCACCCCCTCATCGATGCATAAGGGAATCATCTCCCTCTCCTCTTCGCGATACAGCAGATTGAGCCGATTCTCCATGGAGATAAACCGGGTCCAACCGTTACGTTCGGCAACGTGCTGAGCCTTGGCGAATTGCCAGGCCGACATGGAGGAAGCGCCGATGTACCTTACCTTCCCGGTCTTCACCAAATCATGAAGCGCCTCCATCGTCTCTTCAATCGGCGTATTCGGATCCCAACGATGGATCTGATACAAATCGACGTAATCCGTACCCAGCCGCTTGAGACTGTGATCGATTTCGGTCAGGATCGCCTTGCGGGAGAGCCCCATCGCGTTGGGACCCTTACGCATCGGAACAAATACCTTGGTGGCAATGACAACCTCGTCCCGGCGGGCATAATCGCTTAACGCACGCCCTAGAATCTCTTCGCTGGTTCCGTCGGAGTACATATTGGCGGTGCTAAAAAAATTAATCCCCGCTTCAATCGCCTTCTTGATGAGCGGTCTACTGTCTTCTTCGTTCAGGGACCATGGGATGGTCCCCCTTTCAGGTACGCCAAAACCCATGCAGCCGAGGCATAGTCTCGATACCTCCAACCCCGATCGTCCAAGCTTGAGATATTCCATAAGTGCACGCTCCTTATTGTTGAATCCATTTTAGGTTGATACGTCAACCAACGCTCTCACTTTATCATATTGTGGTTGACACGTCAACCGTGTTATGATGTGGCTATGAAGAAGAACGAGTTAACCGAAGAAGAAATGCGAATATGGAACTTGTGGAAGGGCTCCTTCAAACGGATCTTCGGCCATGTCATCAAAGACCTGACGGAGCAAACGGGACTTTCCGAGGGGGATTACGGCATATTGGACCGGCTTGACCTCCTGGGGGAAGGCAGCTTGCGGCAGCAGGAACTAGCCGATTCCATGGACTGGGATAAGAGCCGCTTATCCCACCACCTTACGCGGATGGAGAAACGTGGGCTGGTCGAGCGAAAACCGCTGGATACGGACCGCGGCGTCCAGGTATTGCTTACGGCTGCGGGCAGATCCGCCTTAGAGGACGCACGACCGGTAGTCTCCCAAGGCATCCGCAAGTATTTCCTGGATCCATTAACGGAGGAAGACATCACCTCGATTACAAAGTTGGCGGAAAGAACCAAACCCGGCTCGTCCGGGAACCTCCCGCCGTCATGACAAAGAACCCTCCGGGAACGGGGGGTTCTTGCTCGTAAAGCTGAACTCGCTTATTCAAGTAAAAACAACTGTCTCTTACAAACATCTCAAATCTGACCGTTTATTAGCGGTCAGATTTCGTTTATATTCACCTTATCCTACAAATGAGGTGATATCGAAATGGAGCAACCGTTAATTCTACGACATCTTCTCGGTCAAGGCATTCTTCCGGAACAGTTCATGGAGAACATGCTGGACCGACAGATGCCCTTAAGCGGGATCGCGAACACCAAAGAGCGATTCCGGGAGATCTATGACCATTTTACTTGGGGGAGCGATAAAGATCGTCAATTTTTCTTTCGCTTCGGCGAGCATGCCAAGATGACCTGCCTGATCCTCTGCACGGACTGGTGTCCGGATGTCATCTGGAACGTTCCCGTGTTATTTCGAGTGATGGAGCATGCTGATATCAAGGCCGGCGTCCTGCTCATGGAAGAGCACCTTGAGGTAATGGACCTCTTCCTCACGAACGGAGGACGAGCGCAGCCCATCGCCGTCTTTATGGATGAAGACGGCCGCGTGCTCGGCCGATGGGGGGCGCGCCCCGCTTACATTCAAGCCGTGATGGACGGGTTCAAGCAATCCCATCCCAATCCCCAAGCCTCCGATTATCAGGAAAATCTGAATGAAACGTATAAGGCTATTGGAGAGCTCTACCGCGCCGACTCGGGGATCACGTATCAAAAGGGATTGATCGGAGAACTCAGGCAGCTATTCAACCGGTTTCCGCTAGAATCAAATCCAAGGGGCCCGCGGTCATGAGCACCCCGCGTTCCCGTTACCTTGCCCTATTGATGCTGGGTGCTATCTGGGGCGGCTCCTATTATTTTATCAAGCTCTTAGTGGCGGACTTTGGCCCTTGGACCATCGTATTTTTCCGCTCCGCCCTAGGTTGTCTAGCGATAACGGCCGTGATGCTGCTCTTTCGGATCCCCTTCAAATGGAGGCAAATTCCATGGCGGCCCGTTGCCTTGATGGCAATGGTGAATACCTGCATCCCCTGGGCCTTGATCGGATTCAGCGAAACCCATATTTCGAGCAGCATGGCTTCCGTACTGAACGCGACGACGCCGCTTTTTTCCTTGGCGGTAGGCACCTTGTTTTTCGGAGCTTCGATGCATAAGACAAAGTGGATGGGAATGGCTGCAGCCGCGGTAGGGGTGCTCCTAATCCTTGAACCTCATCCGGGTACCGTGTCCGAAACCGGCGCATGGGGGGTTGCAGGTATGCTCCTCGCATCGCTGTTCTACGGCACCGGCTCCCAACTATCGGGTCGGCTATTGCGCACCCTCTCGACATATCAAGCCACTTTTGGGACACTGCTCTTCTCCATGGCCGGCAGCGGGGTATTTGCCCTGTGCTTGGAGCCGATCCCCTATGCCCGTATGCTGGAGCCTTCCAATCTCGGGGCCATGATGGGTTTAGGCATCCTGGGCTCAGGATTAGCCTACATCCTGTTTTATTGGCTCGTCAAACATGGCGGGCCGACGTTTGCAACCTTCGTCACTTACCTGCTGCCCGTATTTTCGCTCCTATGGGGCGTCAAGCTGCTCAACGAGCCGTTTCATTGGCGGATGATCGCAGGGCTTGTCCTGATTCTGAGCGGCGTTTTCCTAGCGGGAACAAGCAGCAGAAAACGTTCGAACCCAGCGACAACCTTAACCTCTTAAGGTGTGGCATCGTCACTAAATCCTTCGAACCAGGCTTTGCGCAATAACCGAATGCCGGTTTCCATCTCCTGCAGGCCAATCCCCGCAAATCCCAGGAATACGTTGGGGAATCTCTCGGCTATCGGTTTCTCCCCCATCCACATTTTATGAAAATCATATACGGCCACACCGGCCCCCGCCGCCAATTTGACTAAGCTTTGAGCCGATTGCCGGGTTTTTACGGCCAGTTGAAGATGCAGTCCGGCGTGCTCCCCCGTTACCTCCACAAGGTCGCCTAAATGCAAAGCAATCAACGCGAGGAGATGGCGATGCTTTCTCCGGTACGTGTTGCGCATTTTACGGATATGCCTATGCCAGTGACCCTGCTCTATAAAGAGGTACATCGCCCATTGCTCGATACGGGATGGCGCGAAAAGAATTTCATACGGCATGGATCTCAAGGTTTCCAGCAAAGCAGGCGGCAATACCATGTAATTGAGACGCAGGGCAGGAGTGACCGCCTTTGAGAACGTCCCGATATAAATCACCCGATCGCGTCGATCCAAGCTTTGCAGGGACGGTATCGGCTTGCCCGAATAGCGAAACTCGCCTGCATAATCATCTTCAACAACATAAGCCCCTCGTTCCACCGCCCAATCCAGTAACCGTTCCCGGTCCGGGTACGGCAAAATACCGCCGGTCGGAAATTGATGGGATGGCGTTACGTATACGGCCTGTGCCGAACTTGTCCAAAGATCGGACACTTCGATTCCATTTTTCCGTACCTCAATGGGATCAATCCCGTATCCGTTCAACACGAATTGATCACGCACCAAATTATACCCCGGCTCCTCCATCGCAACCCGCTTCAAGCCGGGCAGCAGTTTGATCAAGATTCCGATGCTGTAGGCCATGCCGGAGCCAATGACGATTTGTTCCGGCAGGCAATTTACTCCTCGAGAGCTCCACAGATATTGAGCTACGGCTGTTCGCAGCTCCCACTCCCCCTGCGGATCTCCATACTTCCCCATGTCTCCTGCAAAATGTTCTAGAGATTGCTTCAGCAACTTACTCCATGTTCGGAACGGAAACAAAGCAGGGTCTAGGGACGTCGGGTTAAAATCAACGGCGGTCGGGGGTGCCGGCAAATGGAGTGGTTCTTCCGGTCTGCCCGGCGTCGGCGAACTGTTGAAAGGTCTCGACGGTTCGGTCGGGAACAGCCGGTCATAATCCGCTATGTACAACCCCGAGCGAGGAACGCTGAGCACGTACCCTTCCGCAAGCAGCATTTGGTACGCCGTCTCGATCGGCGTCTTGCTACTGTTCAGTTGAACCGCAAGCGAACGGACCGAAGGAAGCCTCATGCCACCCTGTAGCCGGCCAATGTGGATTTGCTCCCTTATTTCGTCGTAGATCCTTTGGTATAAGGGCGTATCTTGCTGTTCCGTGATGAGAAGATCGAACATCTGACTTCATCCTTGTCATGAGCGGTTGCGTTGACTGCGATCCGAACTCGTATTTTCCTCATTGTACGTATAAACGATTCAATTAACAACACATCCGGCCAAAGGTCTTGTTAGGACAAAACCGTCGAACGGATGCATGGAAAAATGGATGCGAAGTGAGAGAACGATCCATTCGTCCTTGTCCCACTTCCCATCCATCGAGTCCGCATGTATTCTTTTCGTCCAATAGTTCCGTACGTGTTAGGCTGGTGCTCCAAGGCCGTCTTCCGTTGCGGAAACCGGCTTGACGAGCGCTTTCTTCTCCCAGGCGCGGCTTCTCCAGCGAAGCAGCATGATTAAACCCCGCAGCCATTCATCCACGGCAAATGCAATCCATATGCCAAGCAGCCCAATCTCCAAGTGAACCCCTAGCAAGTAAGCCAGTGGAACCGACACGCCCCACATCGAGCATACGCCCATGAGAACAGGGAAACGGGCATCCCCGGCGGCGCGCAGCGAATTGATGATGACCATGTTGAAGGTCCGGCCGGGCTCAAGCACGATGGAGAGCAAGAAGATGCTTGCTCCGGTTGCGATGATCGCAGGATCATCCGTGAACATGCCGATGAGGTCATGGCGGAAAATGGAGGCCACCCCCACGATGGCCAACGTTAACAGGAAGCTGATCCGTACGCTCTTCATCAGTCGCTTATAGGCGGCCTTCATTTCGCCAGCACCGACCATTTGACCAACGATAATCTCCGTCCCCGCCCCGATCGACGCGGCCAGCGCCATAAAGTAGTTCGAGATGTTCATCACGTAAACATGCGTATTTAAGGCCGTGATGCTGATCATGTTCACGAAACCGATGATCATGAGGTACTGCGATTGCCAAGCGAGATGCTCCCCCGCCGCAGGCAACCCGACGCTCAAAATCTGTTTGGCATAAGTCCCGTTCCAGGTCACGTAATCTTTCCCGCGAATCGGCGCAGCAACTCGGCGGTACAAGATGAAGAACAGCACGATAATGCCGACGAACCGGCTGATCACGGTTGATATGGCCGCGCCGGTAACACCCATCTCCGGAAAGCCCAGGTTCCCGAAAATGAGCAGATAATTCCCCGTAACGTGCAGGAGATTCACGCCGAGCGTCACGTACATCACGCTTTTGGTGTTCCCGCTTGAACGGATGACCGAGGAAACCGCGTAAGACAACGCCTCGATCCACATAAAGCCACCGATGATCTTCAAATAATGGCTTGCGATGCCAATCTGTTCCGGATTCAGGTTAAGCAGCCGCAGGAGAGGCTCCCCAAAGCTAAAAAGGATAAAGCTGACGAGAATCCCGAAAATGAGGTTCATCGAAATCGCCAATGCCGAGACGCGGCTCGCTTCTTTCTCTCGCCCGGCGCCGATATACTGGGAGACCGCCACACTCGTCCCGATGCCGACAAATCCAAACATCAAAATGCAGAAATAGATGATTTCATTCGCTAAGCCCACCGCGCCTGTTGCCGTATCGGAAATCCGGCTCAACATAAACACGTCCACGGTGCCCAGCATCATCCTTAACACCGAATCGATGAAGATGGGCCAGGTCACGGCAAAAAGACTAAGTTTCTTCCACGAAGGGATACGTTCAGTTATCGTCACGTTAAACAAGCTCCTACTAGATGTATTCTTTGTCGCCTACCCTAGTGTAGCTCCAACTGACAAATACGTCTATTGGAGTTTTTTGTCGTGCTCCAGAATCGACGAATGAATCCGTGGAGACCGACATAAACGATAATAAAGCGAATAAGGGAGAGAGTTTCTTGGGCCATTTCAACCCGGATAAACTGTTTGTTTGTTACAGAGACGGCATCACTTCTACGGAACCGGTAATGCCTCGGCGTCACACCTTAACTCACTCGGATTCGACGGGAGCGTTATTTTTAACGATTGGATTGGAGTATGCTTGGGATAAAGTCAATTCGATAAGAGATGAGGTATTAGGCGAATGGCGCCTAGACGGGGGTTCCTTGATTTATGCGGTGTCAGTATATATCGATCAAGGTGAATATAACCAAAGCGTATCAGCCAGGCGCTACGAAACTTTTCGACGCGAACTCCCCCTTGCATTCACCGCCATTCGATACGGCGACAGGTACTTATTTGATGTATACCCCGAATTGGATCGTACCCCTGTCATTGTAAACTTTGTGTCCTCCTATCCCCTGTTTGCTAGACAAGAAAGCTGGGGGGCTTTCCGCGATTATTCTATACTTCCTTGATTCCATTCGAAAAAAGGCGCCCATTGGGCGCCCTTTCCGTTTCTTAGGATTGTTCCACGTACATCTTGAAATTGTCCATAATCGCTTGCCAGCCGGCTTGCTGAAATTCCACCGGATGCGTGCTTTCGGCATCAAACGTTTCAACGACCTTCGTCCCTTGGCCTTCTGCGGCGAAGGTGATCTCCACCCGTCTCCCATCTCCCAAGGTGTAGGAAATGAATTCATGCATTTTGACTTCATCATAAACTCCGCCAAAATCAAAACCCATGCTGCCGTCCTTCGCTTCCATCCGGGTCAGGAACGTGCCGCCCGCCCGCAAATCGTTCTCCGCTCTTGGCGCATGCCAGTCGTCGGAGGCTTGATTCCACTTCGTAATGTGCTCCGGCTCCGTCCAATAGCTCCATACTTTTTCAACAGGGGCTTGAATGACCGCTTGAACGGTTACTTTCGTCGGTTGGTTCGTTTCCATTTCTCAAAGGCACCTCTTTCAACAGGATTGTTTTTACTTTACATTCCTATAGACGTAACCCGAATTTGAAATTCATCGGTCCAATCGCTCCGGCAGCCCCAATCGGGAAAATAACTTCGTGTTAATGAAATTTTGGACGTGGAGGATGCGATCCTCTTTCGTTTCAAGGACATGAATCCCCCAAGGCACCAGGCCGGAGCCCTCCTTGCTTGGCATATACTGAGCAAGCGCCGGATACCCGCCGTTAATTTTGACCGGCAAAAACCGGGAACCCTCGCAATGCCAACGCGTAAGCGTGAAGAACTTCGACAAATCCTCTTTGCCGCGGACCCACATCGGGAACGGCGGCATGGACATGCACCCTTCCTCGTGAAACAACGCGACCAGCCGGTCGACGTCAAATTGCTCAAAGGCCTCCACATACCGCGACAACAGCTCGCGATCCGGCTCGCCTTCCATCCGACTAAGCTCGTCGGAACGGAGCCGGGTTCGGTCCATGGTTTCCCGGGCCCGCTGCAACGCGCTGTTCACGGCCGCCGGCGTCATCCCCAGCGTCTCCGCAATCTGTTTGGAGGACCAGTCGAAGACATCCTTCAGAATCAATACGGCTCGCTGGCGGGGCGGCAAGGTCTGCAGGAGCGCGATGAAGCAGAGCTGCAGGGTATCCTTGCGGATGAGCGCATCCTCGGGATTTTCCCCGAAATCGGGAGCCAGCCAGATCCACGAGGAATCGGGCAACGTCTCCCGGGGTTCGTTAATGGAACCCGCCGGATCGGACAGATCGACGGGAAGCACCCGGCGTTTGGCCTGTCTAAGTTTATCCAGGCATAAATTGGAGGCGATTCGATAGATCCATGTCTTATGCGAGGATTCCTGCCGGAACGAGCTCCAGCTTTGCCAAACGCGGATATAAATCTCCTGAACCGCGTCGTCCGCGTCATCGATCGATCCGAGCATTCGGTAGCAGAACGCGGTGAGCTCCGGCTTCATTTTTTCCAATAACTGCAGGTCCAGGGTGGTCCCGTTCATATAAGCCTCCTTTGGGTGGGGAAAATAGGAATTTCATGGACTAGATCTAGCGCAGTCCTGCTTCAACCAACCGTTGATCCAGCTCGGCCTTCTGGCGCAGATGATGCCGGCTATGCATGCCCACCAGCTCGAACCATTCCAGGGCATTCAACCAGCCGAACCAGCCATGCTGCACCTTGTATGCCGGATGTACTTCCTGCACGCGAGCCGCCCAGTCCTTCAAATCCTTAAGGATGTGCTCAAAGCCGGCCGCAAGTTCGTCCTTGCTCTCGGGGTTTCGGGTGGCGTTCACCGGTTCTTCCAGCTTCACGCGGACATTGGGCCACATCTTCTCCTCAAACACCCTCGTTCCGTCAGCGCTCTTGCTTCCGGGTTGCTCTCCCCCAGTTGCAGACGCGCAAGCCCGAATATACCCGAGGTATTCCTCCGCCACGCCGATCACGTGGTGGAACATCTGCCCAACCGACCAAACGTTCTCTTCACTTTTATAACGCAGCTGTTCTAACGTATATTCCTTCAGACTCGACTGATACTGTTCAATCACCGTCAAAGTATCCGGTTTCGGCATTCGATTCCTCCGTCTCGGCAAACTTCATTTTTTCTTCGTTCTGATTTCCATATTAACAAAAATCTCCCTCAAATATATCATTTTTTAAATAAAATGAAGGGCAGCTGTCCAACACGCGATATTTGCCTGCTTCCCTAAAAAAGTGGCACCTCACCCGAAATATGGAACCTATTCATCAAATGCCTGGATTGATAGAATGTAAGCGTTCTCCTATGTAAGTATTTTCCTATGATAGCGTAGGTTGGGAGAATGATGATAATAAAGGGAGGGTATTTATGAAACGTTCTCAATTGACGGAAAGGCAGCTGGTTCGCAAGGTTTTCGGCTTATTCCTGGCGGTCGTTCTGGCCGCTGGGGTCGGTCTGTTGCCAACGCCTAAAGCTCAGGCAGCCGGGACGACGATTACCTCGATGAGCTACTTCTCGGCGGCAGACGGTCCGGTGATCACCAAATCGGGTGTCGGGCAAGCCAGTTACGGCTTTGTGATGCCGATTTTTAATGGAGGCTCGGCCACCTGGAGCGAGGTTGCGCAGGATTTGGGCGTCAAGGTGAAAGTAAACGGCAACTGGGTCGATATCGACAGTGTCGGCAGCTTTGTCTACAACCAGAACTGGGGTCACTGGAGTGACGGCGGTTTCAACGGCTATTGGTTCACCCTTTCCGCAACGACGGAGGTTCAGCTGTACTCGAAAGCCAACGGAGTAACGCTCGGATACAACCTCGTCTTTCAAAACATCAACAAAACCAACATTACGGTAATGACGCCGACGCAAGGCCCGGTCATCACTGCAGGGACGACGGGCGGGGCCGGCTTCACTTATCCCGTCTTCAATAACGATCCGGCCATTCCGTATGCGGCGGTAGCCGATGATTTAAAGGTGTACGTCAAGCCGGTAAACAGCAGCGTTTGGATCGATATCGATAACAATGCGGCCAGCGGCTGGATTTATGACCAGAACTTCGGCCAATTTACCGATGGAGGCGGCGGCTACTGGTTTAACGTGACGGAGTCGATTAACGTCAAATTGGAATCGAAAACCTCATTGGTGAACATCGTATATACGATCAACTTTAATGAGCCCGTCAGAAATTC
>RCUU01001042.1_pt1 | contig 13950 bp, 11 predicted proteins | sample 2166211 | NCBI WGS metagenome assembly RCUU01 (sample SAMN09932620, study PRJNA488358) | compost metagenome | feature: garden; material: soil; isolation source: compost soil in phenylacetic acid-enriched culture | place: Germany: Experimental Botanical Garden Goettingen | collected 2016-01-27
ACCTGTTCCCTCATAAAGTCTTCATAGCTTTGTCCCGACACAATCTCAATAACCAAACCCAATACGTCATAATTAACGGTTCCATAGTTATACTGTTCACCGGGAGGGAACGCCAACTCAGCATCTACCAGCATTTCCACAGTCTTTTGCAGCAAATCTGGCGTATTACCTTGTGGAATATTTTGAGTATGCCTAACATTTGTTAGGCCGCTAGTATGGTGAAGAAAGTTATTGAGTGTAAGGCTTTGCATATCAACAGGTTTCCCTTGATACTTTAACGTAAACCAAGGTAAATATTTTTGGACAGTGTCAGTCATTGACAGCAGCCCTTGCTCTTCCAACAGCAGAATACCCATGCCGGTAAAAGCTTTACTGACCGAAGCCAACTCATATAGTGTATTTTCACTTGCAGACAACCCACTTTCACGGTCTGCATACCCGGAAGAAAAGTAGAACACTTCATCATCAGCAAGTATTGAGATTGACATTCCCGGCACACCTGATATACGACAGGCATCATCCAGCAACGCTTGTATTGCCGCAGATTGCGTATCTGACAACGACGCATAACTTTGAGTTGCGAATCCTGAGAATAATATAAGTATCGTTAATATAAAAAAAATAGTCTTTTTCATAAACTCTCCATTTCGAAAAAATGATGCGAGGATAATATAAACAACCCGTAGTACGTCTTATCCGCCTAATGCGTCGTTCCATTATACTTAATGCTAGACGTTCAATGATTAGATTACTATTGTAAACTTCACAGACCCATGTATTTTATTTCTTGTTTCGCAAAAAAGGCCCCTCTGATTGGTTAACGGAAAGGTCAATGGCTTAAATCTCATGTCTACAATTTGTCAACAACTTAGCTATATGAATAGTGAAAGACCCGCGCCTGGAGCTGGTCTTTCTAATGGGGCAAGGGGGAGTCGAACCCCTGCTTCTTTCATTGAATAATATTCATTATTCATTCGATTTTCTGCTTTACCACTACTTGTGATACGAGTGTTCCTTCTTTTAAGTCAGCGTGACTTTTATTAAATGAAGTATTACCAAGGCCCTTATCATTTTTCGACCAATCAAAATATATACCTCTGTCGAGTTGGTCTAACGGCAAAAAGAAAGGAGACTAACCAATATGGCAAATCTCCTTTCTTTAATAAAATTTCGCCCTATTATGATAAAGCTCAGTGTAGGCAAGTTTCATTAATCTTTCCATGTTACCTGCCATCCATATGACTGAAGTTTAAAGTATTTATTAAACTCCGCGACTACGGACTTTGCGTTCTCTTTCGATGTTGCATGAAATATAGTTATATCGACTATATTACAGTCTGAAATTTCCTCCACCCCTTTAAGTCTTGATGCATCTACTCCAATCTGCTTTAGACTCATACAATTTTTGAGTATTGTTAAATCTCCAACCGGATATGTGAATTGCTTTAATTTCTTCAATTCTCTTATAACCTCTATATGTGATTCATCTATTGCACAGCTATCCGTCTCAAAAAACGTTAGATTCTTTAAACCTTTTAAGAAAGATAAATGTGGTATTGTCACTTGTTTAAGCTCTAGTTTTATTAACTTACTAAGGTTTGAAATATAAAGCAGGTCGCCAACCTCCATTTCTTCTAAACTTAGTTCCTTCAAATTTTTTATAGTTCCTATTAATCCCCTATCAATTGAGTTCATTCTACATAATCTCAAACTCTTTAATTTCTTTATATCTTTCAGTTTATGTATATCTTTTAATGGAAGTCCTATTAATGTTAGCTGCCTTAACCCATCTAAAGAAACTAAGTACTCCAAATCAGACTCTTTAAAAGCTTCTGATCCTATCACAAGTTCTGCTAAAGAAGGCAACCGTTTAAGTACATCGAAATTAGTAATTTCATCCGCATGTATAATAAGTTCTTTAAGATTAACCATATGGGTTAAAATATCCAAAGATATTGCTCCGTATTTTTGAGCTTGATCAGCTCTAATAAATACCATTCTCTTTTTTCCCAATGTTTTTGAAGATACAAAACCACTCTCAACATCGTCTTTAAAATACTCTTCCCAAAATCCGCTTACAGGGATAAGGCTGTTCTCTTCGATATCCATTTTAGTCAAAGCCAAAATATCATCCAACAAACTTCCACTTTCACGGGATAATATGATTACATCATCTTCTTCACTAATACCAATACTACTATTTCTGAGGCTCGAATCGATAAATTCAAAGAAATGTCCCAAACTTTCCGCAATAACATAGGAAAAATGAGAATTGTGATCTATCGTTATAATTTGCCCATAAACGCCTTTTTCTCCGGGGTCTAAATCAATTGCCAAATATGAGCCTCCACCATCTTCGGCAAAAGGAATCCAGCCTTCTCTGTAGTTCCCATCTTTTATTACATCTGGTTTGCTGGATATAATATCGTAAGCTGATTCCAAAAGGCACTTCCAGTTGCTTACTATCGATTCAATGTTCATCCAACCAAGACCAGCCATAACGCCAAAAATCTGCTCTCCTTCTCCATTAGAATTCATGTATAACTTTCTGAAATCTTCTGGAAATTTGCAGTTCATCATGCTTTCAAAAAGGTTTATTTCTGATTCCTCAACTGCTGGATTCAGTAATTCCTCTACATTTGGTATATGCGATTTTAATGTCTCGATAAGTAAACACTCTTCTTTTTCATTAACTAATGACATATAGTGGCCCCCATTCTACAGAGTCATAATAGTTTCAGTAAACGCCCTTGGTTGATCATCAATCATTTTGTTATGAATCATCTTCAACAGTTCCATCAATAATTAATTCTATCTTACAAATGGAGCATCTATTTCCCGATCTACCCCATAAAATTTTTCTAGACTGATCGGAGATGGACATGGAACTGTTATTGGCCTCTTACATCTCAAATGCTTAACCGATAACATGTATTGCTATTTAGCAATATCGTATCATGAATTTGTAAATATTGTTGTATTAAGTCATATAAAAAAACCTAAGAGTCATCTTAGGGGTTAATTTTATCTCTAATTAACCTTCATTCACAACTAATATTTCACCTATTTATGATACGGTTCCCCGCATTTGAACTTCAACTATCCTGCCCGTTTGCTGAATAAAGCAGCCGATCACGTTGACTGACCGGCTGCCTTATCGTTTTTATTGAGCTATCGTTACCCGTCAGATCAATGTAAGTGAGGAAAGTGCGTTTTGTCTGATCTTATGATAGACCATAATGATTAGCTCACGCACCATTTGTCCCTCGCTTACTTCTAATGATCTCCCAATAAAAGATGACTTGTTTCATAAACTAATTAATGAACTAACAATATAAAGAGGGTGAACCCTTAGGGTCACCCGAAATTATACTTACTTATATATTCTCTTTACGAATTAACAAGCACAAGTAACATCTTTTAAGTTTCTTATAGCAATAGCATTCAGTCGAAGCGCTTTTACGATTGAGTCTCTTGCTGCTAACAATTCAAATCTTTCGCGACTGCCAATAGGCAACCTGCAAAGAACTGCCTCAATTCTTTTAAGACTTTCCTTCAGAATCACTCTTTGCTTACGCAAAGCATTTAAAGCTCTTTGAATTTTTCTCTTCTGTGCAGCAGTCATATACTACCACCTCTTTTCGATTGTGATAGTATATGAGATGCGACAAAGCTCCTGTCTGCTTGTACAATCTGATAGCCGAACGATTGATTTTACTATTTTTTGCTAACTACCATGATTGGAACGGACCAGTCTACATTGGTATACATTCGATTGACTATTGTACGTATTAATTGGAGCTGGTCAGGGATCTGTGTTAGTTCCTCGGTACGAAATTCAAAATAATTCTTTTGGTTATTTGACTGTAATCCAACAATTACAATATAACCATCCTTCCATCCGGAGCCTTTAGTAGAATGAGCCCCTTGTTTAGTGAGTTTGTACTCTTTACCGTCCATTGTCTTGAATACCCATTCATCATTCATAAACTCATTTCTCAATTTACCATTAAAATGTAATACCCCTTCCTTCTCAGGTCCATTCGCATCGGGAGACGGCTCCACCGTAAAATCATTTAACATCAGCTCATCCCCATCAAAAGAAAAGGGTATCGGATGTTCTTTTAACTTGGATGGATCAAATTGTACCATCGAACCGTCCTTCTCTGGAATGAAATACCCATCGAACACAAAAGTATATAGCGTCTCCTGCGGTAAATAATTAAACGTATAACTCCAATGCATTAATCCAGGTTGTTCACCTGGGGTACTAGAGAACGCCATCACACTTTCCTTTCGGGGTGATTTTCTAGCATTTACGCTATGAATCTCTTCCCCTTGCTCATCCTCGAAATGAAATTTCAAACCTTGCCGCTTCCATAGTTCACCAGGAGAACGAACCAGCGCCTCATCGCTAAGTTCAGTATCAAATTCAAAACGGACACCTTGTACCATATGTGTTAATCTTTTCAAGGTTACAGTTAATCCATCCGGAGAAGTGTAGCTACCCGATAGTGGCGTAGAGGTTGTTTGTTTGTTCGCTTCTGTCATATCCATCGAAAAATTGAAGTCCCAATCACCCTGAAGTTTAGGAATATTTCTTCCCTTGCTTCCCAACTCCGTAATATGACCTTCGATCGTAATTTGGTTGGTTTGTAGCGGCTCCGAGAAATTAGCAATCATATAGTAAAAATCGTTGGTAAATCCCATATCATATAATTCTCCTACGACCTTCCCTTGATCATCTTTAACTTCAATCTTATTTCCTTCACTAAAAACCAAACGATGTCTATCATGCTTCCCATCAGGTCCGAACAACTGTAGAGCAACAATTACCCGAGTAGGATCTGCCACTGCTTCATCTATTTTGATCGTATAACCTTTATCCTTTACCTTAATGTTCGGATGTTCAACTAGACCAAATTCTTGTGCTCGTAGAAGGCCTATGTCCACATTATCTTTTACAAAAAGAGATCGTAAAGTCTCTGCCAGTGATGGAACGGAATATAATATCACAGCACTCAGAACAACCAGTAACAAAGCAGCACCCATAGTCAATCTCAGCAACTTCTTGATCTTCGGATTCTTTCGCTTCCTGACTGGTACCGTTACTTTCTCAAGTTCAACTAATTCAATGGAAGCCATAACTTGAGCCGTGAAAGAATCTGATAGCTTCTCCTCAAACAAAGCTTTCGACCACTCCCCTTGTTCTTCTATTAGCGTATGATAGATTAAATTGCAATGGGCACAAGCAGCAATATGATCAGCGGCCTCCAAAGGTCGTAAGGTGGGTGTACTTAGGAGGTATTGCTCAATCTCAAATGGATTTAAGCACTTCATCGCTCTTCACCTCCTGGTGTGTCATGATTTTCTTCAATCGCTGTTTTGCACGATAAAGATCATTTTGGATCTTACTTAAAGGGACCTCTAAGAGCGTACACATTTCTTCATAGCTTAAATCATTGGTGTAACGAAGCAGCAAAGCCGTACGATAATTAGGTGGCAGCTTCTGCATTAGGTCAAGCAGCTCTGTACGATGCTCCGTTCGAATGAATGCTTCCTCTGGACTATCTGAAAGAGAACGTTCAGTAAGATTGTCGGGCAAGCTCGCAGTAGGTCGGTCTTTTTTCCACAAATCCTTCAGTAAATTAGTCGCGATCGTATATAACCAAGCCGCAAAATTCCGATCCAGGTCATGTGAGGCCAGCTTACGATAAGCTTTTATAAAAGTCTCCTGAGTGATGTCTTGCGCATCTTGATCACTAGCACCCATTCCTCTCAAAAGACCATAGATTTTGTTCTTATATCGATCCACAAGATACGAATAATCTTCCTTATGTCCATCCAGAACGTTTAGAATCCATTGCCTCTCATTCTCTTTTTCAACTTCCGGTACATGTCCTTTCACCCTAAAGCCTCCTTGAAGCACGATACTGTATAGACGATCCTTATCAGAAAAGCTCTCACTTTTATACAAAAAAAGTAGATCTTCAATGATATTGAAGACCTACCCTTTTATCTAATCATTACGTTTAAGTACAAAATATACGAATTGATCACGAAGTTCCGCGTCCCTGTCAAAACCCAATCGCTCCATTAATATTATCGACTTTGCATTCTCAGGTTCAACAGTAGCATCGATAGTGGTTAGCCCCATTGTAGAGAACCCAAAATCAATAACTTCTTTCATCCCTTCGTACATAAGCCCTTGTCCCCAGTAAGCTTTGGATAAATCAAATCCAATCTCAGCTGTAAATTCTTTATGCTCTCTTCTTAAATAGTGATACCCGCAAGTACCGATGAGTTCATCCCTCTCTTTATCGAACATGCCCCATCTGCAGCCTAAATCATCGATATGGAACTGAATAATCTCTTCTGCCTCCTTTAGATCTTTGCAGGGCTCGATATCCATATATCTAGTCACTTCTTCATCTGAGAAATGTCTAAATACTGCTTCCGCATCTGCTAAATTTAAAATTCGAAGATCGATTCTATCTGTTTGTAAGGGGGGGTACTCGAATCTTTGATTGGTCAACTTGACACCTTCCGTTTCTAAAACTGGTATTGTATTTATTTGGAATAACCTCATGTTAATCGTACTCCCTTGCTAAGGCAATAAGTTTATTTATTGTCTACAAGGCGCATATGATCACCGGAGTACTAGAAAATTTTTCCTGGTATCATCTGCTATATTGAGAACACGATCGACCCATCCCTGATAAAAATGTTCTTCATGAGAAACAAGAATTACAGTACCACTAAATTGAGTTAAAGCTTTCCGTAAAGCATCTTTCGTCTCAGCATCTAAGTGATTGGTCGGCTCATCCATGATTAGAAAGTTGTATGCTGAAAGCAGTAACAGGCATAGCTTAACTTTAGACTGTTCGCCGCCGCTGAGAGTACGGATAGACTGTGTTACAAGGTTATCTTTCACAACACATTGTGCCAGATGACGACGTATTTCCTTTACAGTCAGTTTAGGAGCATAAGCTGAAATTATCTGAATAGGTGTCATCGTATCGTCTTCCCAAGTTAAATCTTGCTCGAAATAGCCGACTTTGACTTGTTCTGCGAATTGAAAGCTGCCAGAAATCCCCTGGATTTCTCCAACCAATGTTTTAAGCAATGTTGATTTCCCGATTCCGTTGAAACCCGTAATCACCAGCTTTTGTCCACCACGGATGGAGAACTTCAATTTAGGCAGCAAAGGACTATCATAACCAACCACTAAGTGATCCACTTTAAGTGCTACTTGTGACATAACAGGAAGCTCCTTAAAGCGGATGGACGCTTTGGAGACAAATGTCGGAGCTGCGATTCGCTCCAGCCTATCCAGTTGTTTCTGGCGACCACGAGCAATTTTGGAATTGACACCCGCACCATTTTTTCGAATGAATTGCTCAGTTGTTTCGATTTTTTTCTGCTGTGCATGGTATTGCCGGATATGACTTTCTCGTAAAAGTTCCTTCTGCTTTACAAAATCTGAATATTTTCCATGATATTTTTTTATCGTCTCCCCCTCAATATCGCAAATACTAGTGGATACTTTATCAAGAAAGGCATAGTTGTGAGATACCACAATAAACGCTTGATTGAATGCGATCAAATATTCAGCCAACCAGTTGATATGTTCCGTATCCAGATAATTGGTTGGCTCGTCGAGCAACAGAACATCCGGTTGTTCAAGTAATAATTTTGCCAGAATGACTTTGGTCCGTTGCCCCCCGCTTAACTGCTCAATGGGACGGTCGATTCCAATAGCGTTAATCCCAAGACCCGTAACCATCTTACTGATGTTCCCCTCCATTGAATAATAATCCAGCGCTTCTAATCGTTCTTGGCAGTCTGCTGCCTTTTGTAACAACATCTCATTGCCAGTTACAGCGCACTCCTCATATAGTGCAATCATTTTTCGTTCTAGTTCATATAATTCTGAGAAAGCCTGCCTTAAGTAATTATGAACCGTACAGTTTTCATCAATAGCAGCATATTGATCGAGATGACCGATTGTAATATCAGGCTGCCACTTTATCATTCCTTCGTCCGGAATCACTCCGCCCGTCAAGATACTAATCAGCGTACTCTTTCCCGTTCCGTTCTGTCCAACTACTCCCACATGTTCACCCTTGTACAAATTAATAGAAACATGTTTGTATAGAACCTTTTCGCCAAAAGCATGCGACAAATTAGAAACCTCAAGTAAACTCATTTCCTATTCCTCTTTTCTGTAATAAATTAAGAACGCAAAAAAAGCAGAAAGCATAGCACCTTTTGGTGCAAGCCTTCTGCTTGTCAGTACACGAATAAACGGCACGAACATACAATTTTCAGTCTAGAAACTGAGCATTATAACACAAAAGGCTGTAGACGAAAATTGTCTACAGCCTCTTAATCATTAACATCGAAAGATAGCACAACCAAATAAGCATGAAATTTCACACTAAATTGGACTCACTATCGTTCGATGATATAAAAGCAATACGCTTTTGATTAAGCTCCGGACAACGTTTCATCGTTTGTATCCGTTTGTTCGGAGCAGCTTCTTGTACATAACTTTTCAGTTTCTACATGAATCATGTTAAACCATCCCTTCGTTTGGTAACATTTTAAGACGCTTGCCAAGACTTGTCAACTTATAGTGGGAAATCATTCTTATTTTTAGGCTCCAACAGTTGAATAACTTCCTTTGCTTTTTGTATGGCTTCTTCAAGTGAATAGATTAAACGATCCGTTACTGTAACAATATCTTCGTACTCTCCAGGCGTATCTAGTACTTCTTTGATGCTTAGTTCCTTTGATTGCTCTGAAGTATTAAAAAGACGAAGTATGGCACTCATTGAATAGTGAGCCGCTCGCAATGTACGAATAATCTTCATTCTATTTAATTCTCTCTCAGTATATATGCGATAACCATTCGGTAATCTGGGAACCGTTAACAATCCATTTCTCTCCCAGTTTCTTAGGATCTCTGGTGATAATTTCAATATTTGAGTGACTTTACTCCGAGTATACGTCTGATTAGACAATGACTCATTGCCATTAAGCCATTGTTCAACCAATTGAATAGCTTCTAAAGCTAGTTGATATTCTTGTTCAAGATGAGCCAAATAGATATGAGCAAGTCTAAAGGCCTGCTTGAAATCACTTTTACCGCTAGCCTCAACAACGGCACGTGCTTTTGCTCGACTATGATCTTGAATAATCTCACAATGAAAAGCGGTTCTTGCTAGTTGAAGTTGAAATAAATGGAGCTCTGAAAACACTCTATATCCATTATCTGCACGAGGAACTGGTGAAATATACTTCCACTCCTCATAAATACGAACGGTATTCGGATGTACGTTAACAAGACTCGCTATTTCTTTGGTGCTATACATCCGTCCCCCTCCTTTACTTCCATTTAAAGAATTTGATAGCGCCACCTAAACCAATCAAAATACATAAACCAAGAATTATAATGCTGATGAATAAGTGCTGAATAGGCTCTCCTATTGACACTTGTTTTAATAAATGAATGCCATGGGCAAGTGGTAATATATCCATTAACCATTGAATAACTCGCGGCATAATCTCATACGGAATCGTTGCACCTGAGAATAGAAGCATTGTAAAGTAGGCAACTGAACTCCATAAATTTGCAGACTTTTGATCTGGCACGACACTACCGATAAGTATCCCAATACTGTACATCGCGCACACAACAAATGCATAAGTAAGCAGAAAGACTCCCCATGAACCTCTCATTTCATACTCAAATAATAAAGTATAAACAGTAGTTACGCCAATAAATGAAACAAGTGCTGAGGATAGTTGAATAACGACTTGTGCAAATAATATGTGTAAAGGGGATACGGGAGTTACCTGGAATCTTTTGAGAATCCCCCGATGACGATAGTCAGCAATGGTAAGAGGTACACCCATCACACCTGTTGCAAGCACTCCAATGCAAATAACTGCCGGGTAGGAGATTTCAAACATGGATGCTCCGCTGGCAGATACATCTTTACTCATGACATATCCAAAAAGTGTCGCCAAAATGATCGGGAGTATAATCCCGAATATAAGTATATCCATACCTTTCCAAACAAGCTTGCCCTCTATCTTTAGTAGTGTCCAAAATAACTTCATTCCTATTCCTCCTCACCTGCAAAATACAAATAGGCATTCTCTAACGTTGCTTGTCCGCTAAGATTGATAATTTCTTGAATGGAGCCAGATGCGACTGTTCTCCCATCTCTTAAAATGATTAAATGATCGCAGAGAGCCTCTACTTCGTCCATATAATGAGAGGTGAGTACAATCGATAATCCTTTTTCTTTCATAGTTAAAAGCTGTTTCCACAACATTTTACGCGCTTTAGTATCCAGTCCCGTTGTTAATTCATCTAAGAAGACGAGCTGAGGATCGGGCAAGAGGGCCAACAACACAGCTAAACGTTGTCTTTCACCACCAGATAGCGACTTTATCAACTGTTTTTTCTTATCATGCAATCCAAAGGTATGGAGTAACGGGGCGATAGGTTGTGGGTTTTTGTATAACGCGCGCCATTGGGTACAGGCCTCTTCCAGGGTTAAGCGATCTTGAAAATTCGTATCTTGAAATTGAACGCCAACTTTTTGGAATACTTCCTTTCGTTCTGTTATTGGAGATTTCCCAAGTAAAATGAGTTCTTGAAAGTCGCTTTTCTCGATACCTAGAATTGCAGCAATACTTGAGGATTTCCCTGCACCGTTTGCACCTAGTAAACCAATTACCTCTCCTGTGCCTAGACTAAAACTTAGATCCTGAACAGCAATTTTATCTCCGTATCGTACAGAAAGATTGTTTATGGATAAAACCATATCCCCACCTCATTTCAGATATTAGGATTACACTATATCAAATGAAGTAAAGGCTGGTGGTATATTGGAGGGTTGTATATTCAGACAAAAAAAGAGGAGGTCAGCTCATATCATGAACTAACCATCCTCTATCAGATGCTTATATTTATAAAAATCCTGGAAGCTTATTTTCTTTTTTTAACATTACTTATCCTAGTCCCTTGAGGAATTGAAATAAATTGGCTCTTCGATACACCAATCAGCTGTGAAGAATAAATACTCGAATGTCCAGAGAACAAATAACTCACCACACAAGCGATGAACATATAAATGGCTCCTTCCGAACCGAACAGTTCGATCCCCATTAAAAAGCAAGCGATAGGCGTGCTCGTAGCTCCGCAAAAAACAGCAATGAATCCGAGTGCAGCCAAAAATGGTCCATACACATGTAATATTCCAGCCAAAGCATGGCCTAATGTGGTACCAATCGCAAATAACGGAGTAACTTCTCCCCCCTGAAATCCTGTTCCTAAAGTAAAGGCGGTAAAGATCAGCTTCCATAAAAAAGCGAACGGTGAAACATCACCTTCAAAAGAATCCTTGATTAAAGGGATGCCGAGACCCAGGTAATCACGGGACCCTACAACGAATACCAACGCAATGATAATTAATCCACCAACTGCACCTTTTATCATTGGATTGCTAATCATCGCTGTGAAGGATCTTTTTAGAAAATGAGTCAGTTCACTGAATAACATACTCACAAGACCAAAAATAACAGAAGCCAACACCACTTTTAGAATAATGGTTAGACTTAAGACGGGAAATTCATTCACAACATAGTGAGTATGATGAACGCCCCACAATCGAGTCGTGACCAAGTCACCAACAAAGCTAGCCACAAAACAAGGAAGTAATGCCTGTTGACTAATGAGTCCAATCGTTACTACCTCTAGACCAAATAAGGTACCGGCCAGCGGTGTCCCAAATATAGAGCCAAAGCCCCCACTAATGCCGCACATTAACAGTATTTTTCGATCCAGCGGGCTGATTTTGATTAGTTTTCCAAACCACTCTGCAAGGCTTCCTCCCATTTGTACTGCTGTTCCCTCCCGTCCGGCAGAACCACCGAACAAATGGGTTACCAGTGTCCCGAACAATACCAAGGGTGCCATGCGTAAAGGAATGGTCTCTGTGCCATCCTGAATTTGTTCCAAAATAAGGTTGTTTCCTTTAGCGCTGTTGTTCCCGTAATGCATATATAAGAAACTAACAAGTACACCTCCGAGGGGCAGCAGGTAGAGCAGCCATGGATGATCTAAGCGTACATCTGTTACGTAATCTAAGCTTTTTAGAAAGAAAGCCGAGGCAGTGCCCGATAAGAGTCCAACCACACTACCGAGAACAATCCATTTCAAAAATGTACGCCAAAGGGCAAAATGATTTCTTTTCTTAATGAATTCATACCACCCTGCAGACCATTGATTCATCGCGGCAACTCCTAACGTCAGTATGAATTAGTCTCAACAACAAAACAGACTCCTACCAGTGAAGCTCAACTGGTAGGAGTCATTAGTCTGAAGAGACGGTTGAGGCGAACTCCATCGCCTTGTTGTATGTTATTCTTAGTCCTCAGAATCTACGTTATGATACACTTGTTGAACATCCTCTAAATCTTCTAAGGCATCAATTAATTTCTCGAACTGGGCTTGTGCATCTTCAGGAAGTGTTACATAGTTCTGCGGAAGCATGTTAAGCTCAGCCACAGTAAATTCAGTGATTCCTGCATTCCTGAATACTTCTTGTACAGCATGGAACTGATCAGGTTCAGCGTACACGATAACCGCATCATCCTCTTCCAGTACATCACGTACATCAAGCTCTGCATCGAACATCATCTCAATCACTTCATCGGCAGTTTTACCTTCTACACCGATAACAGCCGTTGAGTCAAACATGTAGGCTACAGATCCGCTGACACCCATATTCCCGCCATTCTTACTGAATGTAGAACGGATCAAAGGCGCTGTACGGTTAACGTTATTCGTAAGTGCATCGACGATGATCATCGAACCGTTAGGTCCAAATCCTTCGTAACGAAGATCTTCATAATTCTCATCACCGCTGCCTTTGGCTTTATCCATTGCGCGGTCAATAATAGCTTTTGGTACATTGTAAGTTTTTGCACGTTCTAATACAACCTTCAAGGCCCGGTTTGCTTCTGGATCGGGTTCACCTTTCTTGGCTGCTACATAAATCTCAACACCAAACTTTGCATAGACGCGACTTGTGTTGGCGTCTTTGGAGGCTTTCTTTTCCTTAATATTATTCCACTTACGACCCATATTGTTCCCGCTCTCTTTCAACATGAATTAAAAACAATTGTTACTTATTATACCCTTGATTAATAGCTCTAGTAAAGTGCGCTGGTAGGTTAATCCTCTAAGCTGTCACAATACACGCATAAAAAGACCCCTGAATCAGTCAGGAGTCTTCTAAAAACTTATTTTATTTATACCCAAACCTCTTGGGCTGTTTCAATTACGAGACGTATTTTATCCCACTGCTCTTCTTCGGTTAGGATATTTCCTTCCTCGGTGGAAGCAAATCCACATTGAGTACTTAAGCAAAGCTTCTCAATATCTACATATTGCGCCGCTTCTTCAATACGCGCTTTGAGCTGCTCTTTGCTCTCAAGACCACCATGTTTCGTAGTTACTAATCCCAATACCACAAATTGATCTTTAATAAAACGTAAGGGCTCAAAATCGCCCGCCCGCTCATTATCATACTCCAAGAAAAAAGCATCCACTTTACTATTCGAAAAAAGCTCTTCAGCCACAGGCTCATAACCACCAGCTGCGAACCATGTGGAACGGAAATTACCTCGGCATACGTGAAGCGCGATCGTCATATCATCTGGATGATTGGCAATGCTCTCGTTAATCAGCCTAACATAATCCTTAGCCAACTGATCTGGATCTGTACCTCTGCTTCGTAAATGCGCCCGATGTCTACCACTACACAGCGTTCCCCAAGTTGTATCGTCTAACTGGAGGTAACGGCAGCCTGCATCATAGAACGCTTGGATTGCAGTTCGGTAAACAGCAATAATATCTTGGAATAGGGT
>RCUU01001044.1_pt1 | contig 13915 bp, 13 predicted proteins | sample 2166211 | NCBI WGS metagenome assembly RCUU01 (sample SAMN09932620, study PRJNA488358) | compost metagenome | feature: garden; material: soil; isolation source: compost soil in phenylacetic acid-enriched culture | place: Germany: Experimental Botanical Garden Goettingen | collected 2016-01-27
TGGAGGAACTGCGTTCGCTGCTGCCAGGGCAATGGATGGACACCTTCTGGCTGGGTTTGCAGATCCTCTTGATCCTGGCCGCGGCGTTCGTCCTGCAGCGCATCATTGCTCGCGGGTTGAGCCGCCTGGGCCAGCGTTACCCGTTGCCGCCGGAGCTGCTGGTGCCCGTGCGCGGTGGGCTGCGCTGGCTGATCATGGGCAGCGCGCTGTTGTTCGTGCTGGAGCGCATGGGTGTTTCGGCGACCGTGTTGTGGACAGCACTTTCCGGCTTCGTAGCGGTAGCGGCGGTGGCCTTCTTCGCCATGTGGAGCGTGCTGTCCAACCTGTTGTGCGCGGTGTTGATTTTCACGGTCGGGCCGTTTCGCATCGGCGATGTGGTCGAGCTGGTCGACACCCTCGACAAGCCTGGGGTCAAAGGCCGGGTAATCGCTATCAACCTGCTGTTCACCACGCTGATGGAAATGCCTGAGGCGGGCGGGGCGCTGGTACAGGTGCCGAACAGCCAGTTCTTCCAGAAGTCGGTTCGGCGCTGGCGGGGGACTGAAGTGCAGTCAATGCATAAAGACGTCTCGGTCGACTCGGACTGACGGCGAATTCACAGCAACCCAGCGCAAAAATATCACTGGTCAAATTTTCGCCAACGCCTTAGCTTAACGTTTTGCAACATATGTTCGAGCGAGGTGTGTGATGTCGATGGAGATGTGGTTGGGCTTCTTTGCCGCGTGCTGGGTGATCAGCCTTTCACCTGGGGCCGGAGCGATCGCTTCGATGTCCAGCGGCCTGCAGTATGGCTTCTGGCGTGGTTACTGGAACGCCCTGGGTTTGCAGCTGGGCCTGATCGTGCAGATCGCCATCATCGCCGCAGGCGTGGGCGCCGTCCTCGCCGCCTCCGCCACGGCCTTCCAGATCATCAAGTGGTTCGGTGTCGCCTATCTCGTTTACCTTGCCTACAGGCAATGGCGTGCACTGCCGATGGACATGGCCGACGACTCCGCCGTGCGCCCCATCGGCAAACCGCTGAGCCTGGTGTTCCGTGGGTTCCTGGTCAACGTCAGCAACCCCAAGGCGCTGGTGTTCATGCTCGCGGTGCTGCCGCAGTTCATCAACCCGCATGAAGCGCTGCTGCCGCAGTATGTGGCGATCACCGTGACCATGGTCAGCGTCGACATGCTGGTCATGGCCGGTTACACCGGGCTTGCCGCGCGGGTGCTGCGCCTGCTGCGCACGCCCAAGCAGCAGAAGCGCTTGAACCGCACCTTCGCCGGACTGTTCATCGGCGCGGCGACGTTCCTCGCGACCCTGCGCCGCGCGCCACTCTGATCGATTCCTGGGGCTGCTTTGCAGCCCCAGCTACTTCGGCCTGTCGACCAAACCCTTGAGCAGATCCACCGGCAGTGGAAACACGATGGTCGAGCTCTTGTCCCCGGCAATCGCCCCCAGTGTCTGCATATAGCGCAACTGCATCGCGCCCGGTTCCTTGCTCAACATCTGCGCCGCCTGCATCAGCTTCTCCGACGCCTGCAGTTCACCTTCCGCATGAATCACCTTGGCCCGTCGCTCGCGCTCGGCTTCGGCTTGCCGGGCAATGGCGCGGACCATCGACTCGTTCAGATCGACGTGCTTGATCTCGACGTTGGCCACCTTGATGCCCCAGGCATCGGTCTGCGCGTCGAGTACCTGGCGGATATCCGAGTTGAGCTGCTCGCGTTCGGCCAGCAGTTCGTCCAGCTCGTGCTTGCCGAGCACTGCGCGCAAGGTGGTCTGGGCCAACTGGCTGGTCGCCGTGAGGAAATCCTCGACCTGGATGATCGCTTTCTGCGGGTCGAGCACGCGGAAGTACAGCACGGCGTTGACCTTGACCGAGACGTTGTCCCGAGTGATCACATCCTGCGGGGGGACGTCGAGCACCACGGTGCGCAAGTCGACCCGGACCATCTGCTGGATGATCGGGATCAGCAGGATCAGCCCTGGCCCCTTGACCTGCCAGAAGCGCCCGAGCTGGAACACCACGGCGCGCTCGTACTCGCGCAGGATGCGAAACGCCGACAGCAACAGCACGCCCAGCAGCATCAGCAGGGCAGCGAAACCGAATTGCATGAACATCGTCACTCTCCTTGCGCCGCCGGTGCGGCGGCGCTCACTTCCAGCACGACGCCATGCCGGGCCGTTACCCGGACTGGCTGGCCAAGTTGTAGCGGCGTGGTGCACTGGACTTGCCATTGTTCGCCCTGGGCCTGCACCGAGCCGCAGAACGGATTGCCCGACGTGACCTGGGTGACGGTTACCAGGCTGCCGACCAGGCCGGCGTCACCGCTGACCAGCGCCCGTCGTCGCGCCTTCAGGGCCATGCCCAGCACACCGCCGATCAACAGTGCCGAGCACAGCGCCAGGGTGCCGATCAACGCCAGCGGGATGCCGAACCCCGGGGCATCGGTGTCCAGCAGAATGACCGCACCAACCACGAACGCGACGATACCGCCGAAGCCGACCACGCCGAAGCTGGGCAGGAACGCCTCGGCGACCATGAACGCGATGCCCAGTACTATCAGCGCCACCCCGGCAAAGCTCACCGGCAACAGTTGCAGGGCATACAGCGCCAGCAGCAGGCAGATACCGCCGACCACGCCGCCTACCGAAGAACCGGGGTTGATGAATTCGAACAGCAGGCCATAGACGCCGATCATGATCAGGATCAGCGCCACACTGGGGTTGGTGATGACCGCCAGCAACCGCGTGCGCCAGTCCGGCAGGAGTTCGACCAGGCTGGCGCCAGCGGTGTGCAGTTGCAGCGTCTGGCCGCCGGCGACCAGGGCCTTGCCATCGAGCTGGCGCAGCAGGTCGGGCAGGTCGTTGGCCACCTGGTCGATCACCTTCAAGCGCAGGGCCTCGCTGGCCGACAGGCTGACGGCTTCGCGCACCGCCTGCTCCGCCCAGTCGGCGTTGCGCCCGCGCAACTGTGCCAGGCCGCGGATGTAGGCCGCGGCGTCATTGACCTGCTTGCGGGCGAGGGTGGCTTCATTGTCGCCGGGCTTGGTCTTGTCATCCTTGGGTACGCCCGGCGGCCCCCCTATCTGCACGGGCGTGGCGGCCCCCAGGTTGGTGCCGGGGGCCATGGCCGCGACGTGGCTGGCATAGAGGATATAGGTACCGGCGCTGGCGGCGCGGGCCCCGCCGGGGGCGACGAAGCTGGCGACCGGAATGGGGCTGGCCAGGATCGCCTTGATCATCTGGCGCATGGCACTGTCCAGGCCACCCGGGGTGTCCAGGCGCAGCACCACCAACTGTGCGCCCTGGGCCTGTGCCTGGTCGAGGCCACGAACCAGGTAATCGGCGCTGGCCGGGCCGATGGCGTCATCGATGCTCAGCACCCAGACCGCGCCCGGTGCCGCCTGGCCGACCTGGGCGAGGGCCAGCATCAGCGACAGCAACAGCCAGCGCCAACATCGAGTGATCACCTGTCGTCACCTCGTCCGCATCTGTCATTGAAGTTTAGTCGTGCCTGCCGCACTACGGCCTAAACTTGAAGATTGGGGGCGAAACCGGAGGTGCATCATGCGTATGGCCAAGACCCTGCAGGATCGCCTGGACAAGGCCAACTGCGACTACGACATCATTCCCCATCCACATTCGGCCACCAGCCTGGAATCGGCCCGCACGGCCGGCGTACCCGCCGAGCGGGTCGCCAAGTCGGTGATGCTCGATGACCGGCATGGCAACTACATCATGGCCGTGCTGCCGGCCAACCGGCACCTGGACATGAGCAAGGTGCGCATGTCCGGCGCCTGGCAACTGACCCGTGAAAGCGGCTTGCCGATGCTGTTCGGCGACTGCGAGCGCGGGGCGGTTCCGGCGCTGGGCGACGCCTACAAGATAGAAATGCTGCTCGATTCGAGTCTTACCCGTCAGGGCGATGTCTATCTGGAGGCAGGTGATCACGATCACCTGATTCACATGAGCATGGAGCAATTCCTGAAGCTGGTACCGCGCGCCGAAGTGCGCGAGTTGTGCTGATGCTCATCAATCAATGCCGGGCAAGGCGTCGTGGACGGCCAGCCCGGCTTTAAGGAGGAATCATGGAAGCACCGAACCATCCATTCGCCGACCTGTTCAAGCAACTGGGCCTGCCGGACGATGCCGAGAGTATCGATCAGTTCATCACCAGCCACTCGCCGCTGAAAAACGAAATCAAGCTGGTGGATGCGCCGTTCTGGTCCGATGCCCAGCGCAACTTTCTCAAGGACAGCATCATTGAAGATGCTGATTGGGCGGTGCCTTTCGATCAACTCAACGAGGCCTTGCGTCGCCCCCGAAAATAAAGCGCCGAGCGGCACCTGACGAGTGATTGGCCGTTGCTATGCTCAGGAAAACAATAAGGGGATAGCGCGATGAAAGATCCCTACGCACCAGGTTTCTGGTGTTCCGTGACGATCCTGGGCACCCTGACGGCCAGTTACTTCTATGGCATCAGGCAGACGCAACAGATGAACCAGGCCGTGCATTTCCTGTATGCCGCTGCCGCAGTCACTGTAGCGGTTGCACTGGTGGCGCTGACATGGATCGCCTGGCAGCAGTTGCGCCTGAACAAGCGCGAAGTGGTGCAGGGGCGAACGTTGCTGACCATCTGGAACACCAAGGTCGCGCTACGCCGCGTCGAGACGGTGTTCGACCGCTATTTCTGGGGCAGCTACTGGCATTCGGGGCGCACCTTCGAAGAGGTCATGGGCGAGCTCAAGGGCACGCCGCTGGAGCAGAGCCTGGATGCCCTGAAACGCCAGTGCCGCTTGCTCGACCGCGAAATTCATGACCACCATCACCACTGGCTGGCCAATGCCCGCGACCTGTCCAGCGTGGCCCAGGCCATGGCCCGTGAACGCTACCAGCTGGATGTGGGAGAGCCGACCCGCAGCGGCCATGGCAACACCGCCGTGCTCAACCGGGACCTGGAAGTGCTGGTGTACACCTGGTCGGCGCGCCTGCGCAGCTTCGACCATCAGCTGGACGAACTGGAGCGCGCCTACCATTGAGGCGCTTCATTCACCGCGGATGTATTGCTCCAGTTTCAGGATCAGGTTTGCCTGTTCGGCGATGGTTTCCTTGACCAGGTCACCGATCGACAGCAGGCCGAGCAGCTCGCCATTGCTGACCACCGGCAGGTGGCGCAGGTGGCGGTTGGTCATCAGGTTCATGCAGTACTCGAGGTTCTGCTTCGGTTCCACGGTGACCACCGGCGCACTCATGATCTCGCGCACGGGGGTAGCGGCGGACGAGCGGCCCTTGAGCACCAGTTTGCGCGCATAGTCCCGTTCACTGACGATACCCACCACCTGGTTGCCCTCGACCACAGGCAGCGCACCGACGTTTTTCTCCGCCAGCATTTTCAGGGCGTCGAGCACCGAGTCATCCGGGCCGATGGTGTACACGGTCTGGTGCTGGGACTTGGTCTTGAGGATTTGTTCGACGGTCTTCATACGGGCCTCTGCGGGTGAAAAAAGCACTGTCTCGGAGTAACTAAAGCATCCGGTACGGCGCTCTGCACGGCAATGCAGGAAACGGCATGGAGGCGATTGAAAAACGTCATGGTTGAGCCGATTGCGTACTTCGCGCAGGAGGCAGGCCAGATTTAGTGTGCTGGGGACCTTCCTGGGGGCGGCAATGTTCCCAATAATCTGTGACAATGCATGTCAAGTTGCCATCATCTAGACCTCGTTCGGCAAGGAGCCGCAATGCAAAGTATGTTTCGCCTTACAGCGCTAAGCTGCGCCTTCATGATCGCTGCCGGTTGCAGCAGCCAACAGAGGGAGAGTATTTCCAAGACTGTAAAAGACATTGGCAAGGACTACGGCCTGCCAGTGCTCTGTGGTGTCGGGGCCGTGGCCGGGGGGGCTGCCGGTTATGCCCTCAAAGGCAAGGACGGCATCTTGCCCGGCGCCGCAGCTGGCGGCGCCTTGGGTTGCGTCGTCGGTTATGTGTGGCAGTCCCGCCTGCAGGAGCTTGACCGCATCGCCAAGGAAGAAAACCTGAAGATCACCACCGAGCAGTTGACGGTCGCCTCGGCCGCCGTGGTAACGGCGGTGCCTGAACAGGCAGGCCTGGTGACTCAGATCGAGGACACCGGCATGTTCGCCACCGGTTCCGACCAACTGACCGCAAGCGGCCAGCGGGCCGTGGCCAAGCTGGCGCAGATGTATGCCAAGCCTGCCGCCACTGACAAGCAGGCCGCAGCCAAGGAATCGCAGACGCGTCGCATGCTGATCGTCGGCCACAGTGATGCCGTGGGGAATGCCGACTTCAACCAGAAGCTGTCCGAGCGCCGCGCCAAGACCGTGGGCAAGGTCATGCTGCAGGCCGGTATCCCCGCCAGCGCCATCTATTACCAAGGGGCCGGCGCCTCGCGACCGATCGCCGACAACAGCGATCCACTGCTGCGTGGTGGCAACCGCCGGGTGGAAATCGTCGAATTGGCCAACGAACAAGCCTTGGTGATGCGCGCCCAGGCCGAATCGAGCAATACCCGTTACCTGCATTACGGCACCTCGACCGCAGCCAAGCCGCGTCAGGCGACGGCCCAGGCGAGCAGCAAGCCTGCGCAGAAGCAGACCACCACTGTGCAGAAAGAGCCAGCGCGCAAGCCTGCCGCACCAAGCACCACGGTCGCCAGCACAAGCAGCACCGCGAAAGCCAGTGCCGCCGCGCGCCCGGCGGTCGACTTCGCCGGCACGCCGGTGGCCAGCTACAGCTGGAACATGGCCCAGAGCATCAAGCCGAAACAGAGCGGCTTCACCTTGGTCAGCAGCGCCTACGCCGCGCAGATGCCGATGTCCAGCTGCGAAGCCGACAAGCCACGCAATGCCGGCGAAGTGCTGAGCATGGTCAACGACCAGCCGTTGCAGCGCCATGCGACCAAGGACTATCTGCCCGGCTACAACAATCGGGTCTGGGCCAACCTGGTCAACGGCCACCTGGTGACGGTGTCACCGGTCTCGATCCTGCGCGAAAACGCCCGGGTCGATCGCCAGCCGATTCTGCAACTGGTCGAAGACTACAAGCTGCCCACCCAGCACAAGGCGCGGACCATGAACGCCGTGGCCAACACCTATGAGGGTGAAAGCGAAGTGCTTTACCGGGTTTTCGCCAATGATGCCAACGCATCGATTTCCTGCATGGACATCGTGTTCAGCAAGGGCAACGCCGAGGTCAGCCAAGGTGCCTTGTTCTATCCCGCTGGCAGTGACGCCTTTGTCGCTTCCTACAAGCCGATCCCGGCCACCAAATAATCCAAGACAAGGACGCCCTGAATGGAAGACCTTTCGCTCGCAGCGCTGAAAGCGCTGATTCTCGCCAACCAGATGCTGACCGCGGGCCTGGCTTCATTGCTGGTCACCGTGTTGATCGTGCGCCACTACTGGAACGAGGTGTCTTACTTCCTGCTCCGTGTCCGCCACGGCTTTCCGCTGATTGGCACCGTGGCGCGTCTGGCGCGCAAGCCCGCTTCGGTCGATACCGATGGCTGGATCAACCACGAAGTGACGCTTTCCAAGCCGTATCACAGTCAGTTCAAGAAGTACCTCAAAGGCAAGAACGCCTACAGTGCTTCCCTCGATTACCTGGCAAAGGCCGGCGAAGCAGGCCGCAGCGCGCGTCCGGCCTGGGTCATGGCGCTGGTGTTCGTGCTGGTGCTGATCGAGGCCATGGGTTTTGCCTACGTGATTGCCGGCTGGATCAACCTGGACGCGTCGACCAATGACCGTCACCTGCTCTCTGCGGGTATCGCCATCGTGCTGGCGATCATTTCGGCTTTTCTCGCCGAGGCAGCGGGCCACGCATTGCACCACAACAGCCTGGTCGCGCGGGCGCGCCACTGGTGGCAGAGTGAGGAGCCCAGCAAGCGCTCCCGCACCTTGAAAGCCAACCAGGCGATCATCCTGGAAAACTCTTTCGCCGATTCCGACAAGCCAGACTACGAGCAACTGCTGGCGCGGGTGAAAGATGTGAACGCCGACGTTTCGCGCAAGTTCGCCTGGCTGATCACCTGTGGGGTGTTCGTGGTCATCATGGCCGTGGCGGCGTTCCTCGTGCGTTCGGCAACCCTGGACAGCATCGAGAGCGAAATGGTCAACAGCATGCGCGCCGAGTCGTCCGCGCAAGTCAACAGCGCGGGCTCTCCGTTCGACCTGCCGGCCGAGTCCCAGGCCATCAATGACGAAGCCGACAATGCCACCATCGACGACAAGATGCAGGCTATCCGCAAGGCCAGCTTGACCACTTACGTCATGCTCTCGGTGATCTACATCGCCATCCAGGCCATCAGCATGTGGCTGGCCAGCCGCTATTTCTTCGCCGGCACCCATTCCGCCACCGCCTGGAAAGATACTCACGAGTACTCCACCTCCGAGGAATTCCTCGACGCGATGGACCACAAGCGCAGTGCGATTGCCGACCATGCCGATGACAAGTTGCGTCGCCTGCAGAACCTGTTGCTGGGCCGCAACCACACCGATTCCGCTGTGTTGACCGCGCTGGAGGGGAAAAACACCGCTCGGCGCAACTTCCTGGCCTACGCCCAGCACAAGGGCGACAAGGTCGAGCCACTGGAGCTCAAAACCACCGCTGCTGTAGAAGCTGCTCCTGCTCCCGCAGCGCCGGTTGTTCAGCCCATTGCCGAGCCGGTGGTCGAGGCAGTCGCCAAGGTCGAAATCAAGGCCTCGGACTTCCATGACGTCACCGCCTTGCCAGAAGAGAGCCTGGCCGCCGCCAGCCGTGCGCTGAATGTCAGTGAGGCGCAACTGCGCGACATCCGTGAACAGCAGCAGGCGCTGAAGGCCATTGGCCTGTTCCCGGCGAAGAAAGAGGGCATGCTCTCATGAGGTTCGCCAAGGCGCTGATCCTTGCGCTGGCGCTGCCCTGTGCAGCGCTGGCCGCCGAACGCAACGACCTGCAGAGCTGCTATACGCGCAACGGCCTGACCGAGGTCAAGCCGGTCGGCTCCGGGCGCGAGCTGGTGGTCATCATCGACCAGACCATCCCGATGCCCGACGACCTGCAGCGCAGCAGCTGGGGGCAGATCGAGCGGTTCGTCCAGCCGGGCGATCAGGTCAAGCTGTATACCTTCTCGGCGTTCCTGCCGGGCGAGTACCTGCGCCTGATCTATGCTGGCGAGCTGGATACCGCGCTGCAAGGCGATGTGCGAGACGATGTGAGCATGCGCAAGCTGCGCAGCCTCGATCAGTGCCTGGCGACCCAGAAAAAAGCCTTCCAGTCCGGTTTCGGTGGCTTGTTCGTCAAGGGCTTGCGCGACGCTCGCCAGGACATCCCCAAGAGCGAAATCATGAATGCCCTGCGTCAGGTCGGTGAAGACATGCGCAAGGAAGAGGGGGTCAATGAGCGGGTGGTGTACCTGATTTCGGACATGCTCGAACACTCCGACTACACCAGCTTCTATGCCGCGAATCAGATCAAGCAGCTCAACGTCGGCAACGAGCTCAAGCTGGCCCAGAGCAAAGGGCTGTACGCCGACCTGCAGGGTTCCCGAGTGTATGTATCCGGCGCAGGCCTGGTCACCGATTCGGTGAAGCACGCCTATCGCTCCGGCAAGACCATGGACGCACTGAACGACTTCTGGGCGCAGTACCTGGCGGCGTCCAACGCGACCCTGGAAGGTTTTGGCATGCCGAGCCTGAGTTCGGATCTTCGCTAAGCCAGGGCGCCCTTGAAAGGCGCCTCCGGGAGGTAGCGAATCGCCGGCACTTGCCGGCGATTTTCGTTACAGCTTCGGCATCTGCCCGATGCGCGCGACCATCTCGCTCACCACCTGCAAGTCCAGCATGAATTGCTCCACGGTCTTGAACTCGTTGTCGTTGTGCCCGGTGTACTTCACGTTGGGCATGGCCAGGCCGAATTGCACGCCGTTGGGCAGGTCATGCACCGAGGTGGCGCCCGCCGAGGAGTCGAACGCGTGCTTCATGCCGAGGTTTTCGCTGGCCACGGCGAGCAGGGCCTTGACCCATTCGCCTTCCGGGTTGCGGTACATCGGCTGGTCGAGGCTGTAGTCGAAGGTAACCGGAACGTGGCTGGCGTGGGTCCATTGGCCGAGTTTTTCGGTCAGTTCATCCTGGATCGTGGCGATCGGCTTGCCTTTCGGAATGCGCAGGTTCACCGCCAGTTTCAGCCCCTTGTCGTCGACACCGACAAAGGTCAGCGATGCCGTCAGCGGCCCCATGAATGCGTCTTCGAAGCCTACGCCGAGCTTTTTGCCAAAGTAGTCCAGGCCCCAGTTGTCAGTCGCGTAGCGGGCCGCATCGGTGAAGTGGTTGTGCTTGAGCGGCACCTGTTTACCCAGGCCGTCGATGAACACCAGCATGCGCGCCACCGGGTTGACCCCGGTCTGTGGCTCGGAGGAGTGGGCCGAAACGCCGGTCACGGTAAGCAACACGTCGTTGCCGACCACCTTGGCGTCGATGCTGAAGTCACCACCGTTGCGCTGCACATAGTCCGCGCCAGCCTGCTGCAGGCTGGCCGCCAGTTCTGCAGGCTTGTCGCTGGACAGGGTCGCCACCGAGGTGGTGGGGATCTGATTGGTGGCCAGGCCGCCGCTGAGGTGGGTGATTTCCGCGCCCTTGCCGCTACCGGCGCGCTTGGCGAAGCTGGCCATCACCGTGCCGTAGCCTTTCTCGGCGATCACCACCGGGTAGCCGCCATCGAGCGCCAGGTTGTAGTCGGGGGTGGGATTGCGTTCGAAGTAGTAGGGGATGGCATCGCCGCTGGTTTCTTCGGTGGTGTCCACCAGTAGCTTGAGTTGGCGGGCCAGCGGCAGTTTCTCGTCCTTGGCCACTTTCATCGCATAGAGCGCCACGACGATTCCGTTCTTGTCGTCCTCGGTGCCGCGGCCGTACATGCGATCACCCACCAGGGTCACCTTGAACGGATCCAGCCGGGTGCCGTCGGGCAGTTTCCAGTTGTCCGGGTTCACGGGCACCACATCGGCATGGGCATGGATACCGACCACTTCCTTGCCTTCGCCGAGGGTGATCTCGTAGACCCGGTTATCGATGTTGCGGAACGTCAGGCCAAAGCCTTCGGCCAGGGCCTTGATCTTGTCGGCGATCTTGAGGAATTGCGGGTTCTCGTGCTGCGGCACGCCCTCGACGTTAAAGGTGGGAATGGCCACCAGTTCACGCAGGGTTTCGGTGGCGGCCTTGGCATATTTGATGCGGCTGTACAGGCCCAGCAGGCGATTGATTTCGTTCTGCTGTTCTACATTCAGCGGCTTGTTGGCCAAGTAGGCGTTCAGCGTTTCGTCAAGATGGTTGGCCTTGGCCAGGTCGCTGCCGTTGAGTTTGCCGAGGAATTGTTTGAAGTCCGCGGGATCGGTGCCGTCGTAGGCCTTGATGATGGCGGCGGATTGTTGCTGGGTCAGGTTGGCCTGGGCCGGCAGGGTGAACAGGCCGATGCTGGCCAGCAGCAGGGTGGTGGCGGTCAGTTTTTTAAGGTGCATGGGCACGCGCATTCCTTTGCTGATTTTTATTGGGGGACCCGTCGGGACAACGGGAGGGTGTCCACGCTAACACCAATATCCTGTGGTACGGGAGTGCCAGAAACGCGATGTGTCGCACAAATGCAAGAGCGCCGTCGCGGTCTTGTACGATCACAGGTCTTTGAATTGATCCATCAGCAGCGCGACAAAAGTGTCTTTGGCCCGATGTACGCCAACCTGCTTGTTGCAGATGAAGTAGTTCTGCACGGGCGGCAATTGCTCGAACGTGTACCCGCTTATATTTCCGATCCCTTTGAACTGTTCAAACAGTCCGGCGGGCACCAGCGACACGCCCGCTCCAGCGCTGACGCAGCCGAGGATGGTGCCGTAATTGGCGATGCTGGTGATAGTCGTCGGCACCCCGTTCTCGGCCAACCAGCGTTCCAGCGATTGCCGGTAGGGGCATCCTTCCGGCCACATGAACAGCTGCTTGCCGTTGAGGTCTTGCGGCGTGGTGATGGGCCCCAGGGTTGGCGAGGCAATCAACACCAACGGTTCCTGGTAGATTTCCAACTGCTCGATGTCCGGATGCCCGCAGTTGACCGCAATGATTGCGCCGTCCAGCCTGTGGTTGGCGACTTCGCTGACCAGTTGTGACCAGGTTCCGCTGCTGAACTGCAGGTGTACCGAAGGGTATTGCTGATTGTATTTCGCGAGCAGCGTCGGCAGTCGGCCTGTCGCGGACGATTCGATGGCACCGATCTTCAACGTGCCTGCGGGCGCCGATTCGGGTTCGAGCGCTCGGCGCGCCTCTTGGCACAAGGCCAGGATCTTGTTGGTGTAGTCGAGAAACAACGCGCCTGCGGGGCTGATGACAAGCCCTCGGCCGGTGCGGATAAACAAGCAGGCGGCCAATTCATTTTCCAACTGCTTTATTCGGTTGGTGATATTCGATGGCACGCAATGCAGTAACGCGGCGGCGCCAGTGATGCTGCCTTGCTCAGCAACTACCTTGAACATTGTTAGTTGTGAAAGTTCCATGGCGGCATGGCTCACTTAAAGTGAATGGGCCGTTCATTATAAGTGAGTTGTTGTTTGTGTGCCAGGCGACTACTGTGCCCGTATTCGTATTGGGGGTGCTTCATGGAGGTTGCATACGTATTGACGTCAATGGGGCTTTTTGCGTTTTTCGCGGGGCTGATCGATGCCGCCGTAGGTGGCGGAGGGCTGGTGCAGGTGCCGGCGCTGCTGCATGCGTTGCCTCAGTACAGTCTGGCCACGGTGTTCGGGACGAACAAGCTGGCGGTCCTGGCGGGTAATGTCTTTTCAATCTTCTCCTATGTGAAGAGAATAAAAATCGTCTGGCGGCTTATGCTGCCTACTGTGCTGTCTGCCTTTGTCTTTGCCTATATAGGAGCCCTGTCGGTTTCACACGTACCCAAGGCGCTGATGGAATATATCGTGTTTATCATTCTGGTGCTGATGGCGATATATACCTTTGCTAAAAAGGACCTGGGTCGGTTTCATGCCGAGATGAACTGTGGGCCGAAACAAGTTGTGCTAGGCGTGTTGTTTGGCGCCATGATCGGATTCTATGACGGGGTATTCGGTCCCGGCAGCGGAAGCTTATTGCTGTTTGTATTTGTCCGGTATTTTGGCTTCGATTTTTTAAATGCGTCAGCCTCGGCGAAGTTGGTGAACCTGGGAACCTTCAGCGCGGCCTTGGCGTTTTTCATCCCTTCCGGGCATGTGCTTTGGCAGGTCGGCGCCATCGTTGCGCTGTGTAACGTGGCAGGCTCGCTGACGGGCGTGTTCCTGGCATTGCGCTATGGCAGCGGGTTCATTCGCGGCTTTTTCTTGATGCTACTGATCTTCCTCATCGCGAGGATGGGATTGTCGATATTTGCATGATCAGGTGGAGACTGGCAGAAGCGCCAACCCTTTGGAGCCAAAGGGGAAGAGAAGATGGCGCACTCGGCGGGATTCGAACCCACGACCCCTGCCTTCGGAGGGCAGTACTCTATCCAGCTGAGCTACGAGTGCAACGCGCACGCATGATACCCATCTGATCCGATGGCGTCCATCGCCTTGATCTGTAGCCTTTTTTACCTTTCGCCGAGAAGCTGCCGACAGCAGCAATCACAAACGCATCTATCCATATGCGATATCGATATTTCCACGGAAGTTATTATGCCCTCTATCCTCTGGTCACAACTTGTTATAACAAGTATTCGATCAGCGAAGAGACCCCATGGCCGAACTGCTCCCCCTGTCCCCGGTACCGCTTTACACCCAGCTCAAGGAATTGCTGCGCGAGCGCATCCTCGACGGCACTTATCCATCGCATAGCCGCATGCCCTCGGAAAGCGAACTGGGCAAGGCCTTCGACGTCAGCCGCATCACCGTGCGCCAGGCGCTGGGCGACCTGCAGAAGGAAGGGCTGAT
>RCUU01001045.1_pt1 | contig 13906 bp, 17 predicted proteins | sample 2166211 | NCBI WGS metagenome assembly RCUU01 (sample SAMN09932620, study PRJNA488358) | compost metagenome | feature: garden; material: soil; isolation source: compost soil in phenylacetic acid-enriched culture | place: Germany: Experimental Botanical Garden Goettingen | collected 2016-01-27
GTGACAGGTTTTTGGTTTTAAACTTGGGTTTAATCGTCATCCTTATTGCGATGACCGCATTTTTCGTAGCAGTAGAGTTTGCAATCGTTCGTGTACGCAGTAGTAGAGTTGACCAGTTGATTAGCGAAGGGCACAAGAACGCATTAGCCGTAAAACAAGTAACATCGAATCTGGACGAGTATTTATCGGCATGTCAGTTAGGAATCACAATTACAGCTTTGGGTCTCGGTTGGCTGGGTGAACCCACCGTCGAGCAGATGCTGCATCCGTTATTCCACAGCTTGCAGCTTCCAGATGCCATTAGCGGTGTACTTTCCTTTATCATTGCGTTTGTAGTGGTCACTTATCTTCACGTCGTCGTCGGGGAGTTGACTCCAAAGACTGTAGCGATTCGCAAAGCGGAAAGTGTAGCCATGTTTACGGCAAAACCACTTATTTTGTTCAATAAACTCATGCGCCCATTCATTTGGAGTTTGAATGGCTCAGCCAATCAATTGGTTAAGTTGATGGGTATTAAGCCGGCATCTGAACATGAAGAAGCCCACTCTGAGGAAGAGCTGCAAATCATCATTAACGAAAGCTACGAGAGTGGAAAAATCAATCAAAGCGAATACGGCTATGTTAACCGGATTTTTGCGTTTGATAATCTGCTTGCCAAAGAAATTATGGTACCTCGCACCGATATGGTGTGCTTATATACAGACAAGTCGCGTCAAGAAAACCTGGATATTATCAAGGAACAGCAATATACGAGATTTCCGGTCGTCAGCGGCAGCAAGGACAATATTATCGGTGTCGTAAATACGAAGCAATTCTTTCTGTCATACGAAGACAATCCGAATCTGGAGGTAGCGTCTATCCTGCAGCCGGTTATGGCCGTATCTGAAGTAACCCCGGTCAATGAGCTGTTAAAAAGAATGCAGCAAGAAGGTACTCATATCGCTATCCTGATTGACGAATACGGCGGTACAGCAGGTCTTGTTACAATCGAAGATATTCTGGAGGAAATTGTCGGCGAAATTCGCGACGAATTTGATAAGGAAGAAGAGCAGCCCATTGTTCAGTTGAACGATCATCACCTTGTTGTAGACGGTAAAGTAACCGTCACCCAAATCAACGATTTGCTGCTGACTGAGCTTGATACAACCGATGTAGACACGATTGGCGGCTGGTTGTTCGGAATGCATCCGGAAATGAACGTCGGAGAGATTTATACTCACGATAATCTTGACTTGAAGCTTCTGGAAAAAGAACCTCATCGATTCAGAAAAGTCGAAATCATTAAAAAGCAGCCTACGGAACAAACACCCTAACAAAATAGACAGAGTTATCTGATAAATAGATATGTTCGCTGAAGAAATAACTCGATTTAAAAAAGTCGATGTTAGAAATTAAAAATGGCAGTACAGGAGTTATTCCTGTAACGCCATTTTTTTCTATTTTGCTGCAAAAATTCCCACCGTTTTTTAAAATTCCAACACTATATAACGACAAACTTCTCATAATACATTATGTATAATGGAACTAACTTGATAAAAGGAGGAGGTAGCTATGGTTGAAGAGAGTAATTTAAGCCTCTTTATCCCTTTTTATAATACGTAATGTAACGTACCATTGCATTAGTTTCTTATCTCTTTATTTTAAATATATCAGTTCCTGTTAAGTTATTAAATTCAGAAGGGGGACTCTTTTTAATGATAGTCTATGACGATTCGATTTCTATTGTTATTTTGCCTTTGATATCCCATCTGTTTCCAATGGACTTGCAAGAACATATTATAGATATAATAGAATCAGGGCCAACATCTCAATTCTATTGCAAAATAGTGGACAATCCTCCTGCAACCCATCTGTATCTTGTTGAACGAAATAAGTTTGAAGAGTACATCCTATGTCATCTTTTTTCTTTTGACCAGATAGGTAATGATTATTTGTATCAAAGTCTTCATGCAGAACATATTAATTCCTTCAATCTATTTATTACACAGGTTTCTGTATGAACATCCTTTGGGGCTCGCTAATGGGTATATCTATTTCGCCTTCCATTATGACGCAATACCTGTACATAGACAGCTATCAACCGCCCCCAACCCTTAAATGTTGCAGTTTTTTTACATCCTTAAAAGACAAAGACGCCTCCCGTTTTTAGCCAAGACGGGAAAGCGTCGTATATAAACTATTCTTCCTTTATATTTTTGACACGCTTATATTCTTCCTCAATAGTATTAGACAATAGTTCAGTGGCAGTCATATTCAATTTTTTTGCTGCTTCAGCAAGTTGCTTCTTAATATAGGCTGGCACATCATAGTGAAACTTCACTTTATTTCCGTATGCCAATGAAATACCCTCCTTATCCCATAACTTCTTGGTACTTCTTCTCAATAATTCGAATAAGCAGTTGAGTTGCAGATATGTCCTGTAGTGCTGCAGCCTCTATTAACTTCTCCTTAATTTCAGGTTGAAATTCATAAGGCAATTTAAGCTTTGGTTCCGCCATTCGTGAATCTAGAGTTTTTTCTACATCTAACGCAAGCTTTAACAACTCTTCAAATGAAGATTCTCTTGAGGTCTCTCTGCCGTATCTTGGCAGAACTCGAATTAAATATTGTTTGAGTGCCTGTCTTCCTTCTAATGGAATTCCAATTTGTAGTTCATCCTGGTTAACCTCGAGAACACAATCCACATTATACCCAAACAAGTTAATAGAGTAATTCATTTTAACCCTCCTTGTCACTTTTGTTATTATATAGCGATTCGTTACGTTTCGCAACAAAATTAGTTATTGATCGATTACCACGACGACAAACTAAATTATTATTTCCGCAAAATATACTGATATTATAACACAAAAATAATTTTATCTAACATTTTAATATAGCGTAATGTAACGTTATGTAATATAATATATTTATTACTATCTTTATAGAAAGGAGGGTTATTCCATGGATATTCAAGTACTTATTCAGCTAATCGGTAATGTTGGATTTCCTATTGCCTTGTCTCTCATTCTTCTTCAAACGATACTCGTGAAATTCAACAAACAAATGGATAGCCTAGAAAAGCGTCTTGCTCAACTTGATAAAACAATGAACTTAATAATTAGGACATTACACCAGGAAAAAAAAAGGTTGATAAATAGCTCACCATTCCATTTACCTATCTTACTGAATATGTGTAAAAATCATTTATAGGGGGATTAATATGTCCACTATCTGCCGTGAAAAACTGCTAAAAAGTATTCAAGCTGTTCATATTGCTGTCTTGAATTATTCGAATTGTCTTTGTGAGGAAATTTCTGAAGAAGATACAGAACTTATTTTTCGCCTCGGAACAGAACTTTCCGTTCAACTTAAAGAGTTACGTGATCTATACAAATCACTGTATGGAGTGGATCCGTTAAACGGTTTTGATTCCATTCCTACTGTTTACAGCTGTACTGCAAGAAATCATACATCTTAATGGAAGTCCTCTCATTAAATCACTTTAAAAGTTAAGCAACTTCTGGTATTAAACCTACGGTATGCTAGTAATTTTCACTCCTTAGTCATCGCACAGCCAAGCACATAAAAAACAGGAACCCATCTTTTCTTGGTTCCTGTTTTTAAACAGATTAAGTAAATCGCCAAACTCCATTTGTTAATGTCCTACTAACATCAACTGAACTTAATACCGAGCTACTTATATGCTGCAAAATTAGAAGGGATGCCAACTGTAATTGATGCATGCAGAATTGTTAGCTCCGTCTATAACCGTGATCTTACGACTTGAACTGGTACCACCGATGAGTTTATCACAGATTTCGTATCAGCACCGCCAGAAATAGTCCCTAAATTAAACGTTTTATCATTTGTAGTGGAATTTGCATATATAGTTACTATACCTCCGTAAGCCACTCTGATAGCAGCGATGTATCCGCAGCTTCCGCGTAAATGGCTTTCAACTCATCGCGCAGCTCTTTCACTTGGGCGAGATAAGATATCGATTCCCGCATGGACTTGGAGTATCTATCCTTGACTACAGCGATTTCCTCAACATATTTCTCATCCGTACCCTCTGTAATAGCAAGATCATATACATCCAGAATAACGTCGCCTTCACGACTTGGATCATGCTCATGCGGTGCAGTGCTGTCGAAAATAGCTAAGCTCAATTCACGGAAAATCAGCATATCCAGACTATTCGAATCAAAGCCGCAATGATAAATTTCCGTATCGATACCATTCTCAATCGCTGATGCAGCAAGTTTTTTAAACAGAGTGGATTTGCCAGAGCCTGGGCGGCCCTTAACAAAAACACGCTGCTGCAGCCCATCCGTCAAGCTGGGAATAAAATCTACTGCCCCTTTGCAGGTGGCCGCTCCAAGAAAGCGATGGGTTTCGCTTCCCTGTTGGTCCTGATCTTTTGATATACGTTGTAAGTATTTGTCTGACCACTCGACGGCTAACTGGTTCATTCGATCTCTGTCAAGATTGTCGATATAAAGCTTCTCCCAGTCATCATGAATCCGGAGTGTTTTATCGAAGGTCTCATAAGCTTTACAATATAAGCGTTCTACCTCTTTCTCCAGTTCTTGTATACGACCATCTGCTTCCGCTAATTTCTGTGTATCCAGAGATGAGCGAAGATCAATGTAACGAATCTCGGCTCCACTACCGGATTGCAGTTCTTCAGACCATACCTCACCGTCAATAACAGCAACAGAGAAATCCTCTATAATGATCCCTTCTAGCAAATCGCTGTCCAGAGCCTGATGGATGAAATGCAATCTGGAATCGTTCTGCAAGCAGATCTCTGCAAAATCCGCAAGGGCTTTCTCCGCTCCTCCCGGATAACCCTGTAATACATAAATGACACTTAAACCCTGAAGCACAGAATCCGCCAAACTGGACAATCCTTGAGCCGTATTCCCCCGAGCAAAATAATGAATGCTTCTATCCGCCATTTCCTGCTCTAACTCCCTTCCCTGCTCCGAAGCTGGATGTATATTACCTTACATCCTATGCAATATACCCATGCTGTGTGTTAGCCTAGTTTCAGCCATGTATACAAATCAACTACCGACCCCATAGCATACTCCATTCGAATAGGCTCTCTATTTTTCAGCACAATCAAACAAGGAACGCTAGTTATTTGCCAGCGGTCACGCAAAACGGGACTATAATTTATGTTTATTTTGCAGACTGGAATAACAGGTCCTGAGGATATGGCAATTTCAAGCATCTGCTCTGCAAGCTTGCAGGTTCCGCACATAGAAGTATAAAAAAAGAGTGCTTCCATTCCGCCTCCCTCGGATTTTGCGGCTGTCCCGGGATCATTGAGCCATTGACCTTCCGTCATTTCCGGGATAAGATTTTGCATCCCTCTTGTATCCTCCCGTTCCTAAAAATAGTTATTGTCCGATTCTGTTGCGGTAATTCCTTGGAGAGACACCGCTAATTCGTTTGAATACCTTCGAAAAATAAAACATATCCTTATAACCAAACGCCGCACTAATTTCCTGGATACTCATGTCCGAGTTTAGCCTCAGTAATTACAGCAAATGCGAAATCTTGAAAGACAGTTCCCTTGCGCTGCAGGGTCCTGCCTGACAAATGACCGGCACCGACAATAGAGAGCGACCTGATCTTCTGCTTGCAGGGGTCCACTATCGGATTAAAGACTCGTATCGGCTGCGGACTGATCATATCATCCATGTATTTTGTCACAATGAACATTCCCTCCTTATTATCAGCATAATAAATTTATCCCAAATGAACAAAAAACACATATCGACACAATATAAGTTAAGCAGCATTGTAACAAATACGCACAGATCCCGAAAGGAAGCGAGCGATAACGATGAGCAAACTAAAGATTGCCTTGATTGGCAACGGCTCTATTTCAGAGTCTCACTTAAAAGCCTACCACAAAAATCCAAATTGCAAGCTATGGGCTATTTGCGATGTTAACGAAGAAAGAGCATGCAAGACGGCCAATCAGTATGATATTCCCCATGTTTATACCGATTACCATGCGCTTTTGGGCAACCCTGATATCGATGCAATCAGCATTTGCACCTGGAATAACACGCATGCAGAAATCAGTATCGCTGCTCTAGAGGCAGGTAAAAATGTACTGTGCGAGAAACCTCTGTGCAAAACCGTAGATGAAGCCCTGCTCATAGAGGAAGCAGTTCATCGTACCGGCCGTCTTCTTCAGGTCGGATATGTCCGCCGCCACGCTTCGAATATCGAGGTTCTGAAGAGGTTTATCGATGCCGGGGATCTGGGAGAAATTTATTATGCCAAGGCCAGCCTCCTCCGGCGCTTGGGCAATCCTGGAGGATGGTTCTCGGATAAGGAACGCTCCGGCGGAGGTCCACTCATTGATATCGGGGTGCATGTCATTGATCTTTGCTGGTATCTCATGGGCAGACCACAGGTGAAGGCTGTGAAGGGACACACCTATGAAAAGCTCGGCAACCGATCTCACATTGAAAACTTCAGCTTCTATCAGGCCGCGGATTATGATGCTAAAAACAATACGGTTGAGGACCTGGCCAATGCGTTGATTACATTTGAAAACGGAGCTTCGCTCATGGTTGATGTCAGCTTCTCGCTCCATGCCCGGCAAAATTGTTCGCTTATCAACATTTACGGTGACAAGGGTGGTGCTGAAATTGAACCCCAGCTCTCCATCGTGACCGAACGCCACAACACTATTCTCAACATAGATCCGCAGATCAGTCATTCAGGCTTTGATTTTGTGAGCAGCTTCCAAAATGAGATCGACCATTTCGTGAACTGCTGCCTTGGAAAGGAAAAAACAATTAGCCCTGTTGAGGACGGAGTACAAATGACTAAAATACTTAACGCCATCTATCAGTCTGCTGCAGAGGGACGGGAAATCCAGTTCAATTCATGCGAGGCAGGTGACCAGATTGAGTGACATCCGATTAACGAATAAAATCGGTGTTATTGTAGACAGCTTCGGCCTGGGTGTAAAGGAAGGATTAAAAAAAGCGCGGGAGATCGGCGCTGAAGGGGTACAAATCTATGCTGTCTCGGGGGAAATGGACCCTGCAATATTAACCGGGATCAAGCGCAAAGAACTGCGTGATTATATTAAAGATCTTGGGCTGGAAGTCTCCGCACTCTGCGGAGATCTAGGAGGTCACGGCTTTCAGGACCCCACAGCAAATCACGACAAAATCGAAAAATCCAAACGAATCCTCGATCTTGCACTTGAGCTCGGGACTCGTATAGTAACTACACATATCGGCATCATTCCGGAAGACAAAAATAATCGTATCTATGAGACGATGCAGCAGGCTTGTGAGGAGCTCGGCTCCTATGCCAACAGCATGAACGCCTATTTTGCCATCGAAACCGGGCCTGAGACAGCGGCGCATTTGAAGAGCTTCCTCGATACATTCAGTACAAAGGGCGTCTCCGTCAACTTTGATCCGGCAAATATGGTCATGGTCACCGGAGATGATCCCGTTCAGGGCGTGAAGCTGCTTAAGGATTACATCGTCCATACCCATGTCAAGGATGGCAGGCAGAATCACCCGATTGACCCGAAGGATGTGTACGGATATCTAGGCTACTTTCCTATGGACCATCGGCAAATTGCGGAAATGGCCTCTACTGGTGCTGCGTTTGAAGAAGTTCCGCTCGGTGAAGGAACAGTTGACTTTCCAGCCTACTTTGCTGCCCTGCAGAGCATTGGATATAGCGGATATTTAACAATAGAGCGCGAAGTTGGCAACGATCCTGCCGCTGACATTCAAAAAGCGGTCAATTTCATTCGCTCCTATCGTTGAGCGACGATCGATCCCCGACAAGGAGATGAAATCATGAAGCTCGGAGTAAGTTCATACAGTCTTTATCAAGCCATGCAGGAAGGTAGCATGTCCATCCTGGATGTTGTGGAGTGGATAGCGGATAATGGCGGCGAGCATATCGAAATCGTCCCTCTGGGCTTTGATTTTACCAGTCAGCCCGAGTTAATCCACAAGCTCAAAGAGAAGGCATATCAAATCGGAATTGATATTTCCAACTACGCCGTCGGAGCGAATTTTGCAACAGACTCCAAAGAAGCATATGAGAAAGAAATCGGCCGTGTAAAAGGCGAGGTTGATATCGCACACCAGCTCGGAGCATCTTTGATGCGCCATGATGTAGCCTCAAGACCGGACACATCGATCATTCATTTTAACCGCGATCTTGCGAGTCTCGCCAACGCCTGCAGAGCCGTTGCTGATTATGCAAGCCAATATCAAATAACCACGAGTGTTGAAAACCATGGCTTCTACATCCAAGCCAGCGACCGGGTGCTCACACTATTGGATACCGTAAGCCGCCCTAATTTCAAAACAACACTGGATGTCGGCAATTTCGTATGTGTTGATGAGAACCCGATCATTGCTGTTCAAAAAAACATCAGCCATGCCTCAATCGTACACATCAAAGACTTCTACATTCGCCAAGCCGGCTACAATCCGGGTGAAGGCTGGTTTAAGAGCACGGGCGGCAACTACTTACGCGGCGCCATCGCCGGACATGGGGATTTGCCATTATGGGACATTTTGAGGACGATCAAAAACTCAGGCTACGGCGGCTATCTGTCTATCGAATTCGAGGGGTTGGAGGATTGCCGGACAGGAACCCGCATTGCCTTGGATAATGTGCGCCGAATTTGGAACGAGGTCTAACCTTAACCGCATATTTTTTCCTGAAGCTGTTCTCTGGCATCATCCATGATGCTCGGGGAGCAGCTCTTCTTCTATGATTCTCTTATGAATTTGTGAATTGACCATAATTGCGATATATTGGCATCATAATGAACAGACAGGTTTATATGCCTTGCCTCAAGGAGAGATGTTACACCATGATACATATTTTAATTGCAGATGATGATGAACATATACGCAAGCTGTTAAGTCATTATCTGCTAGCCGAGGGATACAACGTCATTGAAGCCGCTGATGGGATTGAAGCCTCAGCCATTCTTTCGGAACGTCAAATTAACCTTGCCGTCGTAGATGTTATGATGCCCGGCAAAGACGGGTTTCAGCTATGCGAAGAGATCCGACAGTTCTATGATTTTCCCGTTATACTGCTGACTGCTAAAGATCAGCTGGCCGATAAAGAGAAGGGCTATCTCGTTGGTACGGATGATTATGTCACTAAACCTTTTGAGCCTAAAGAGCTGTTGTTTCGAATCAAAGCTCTTCTTCGCAGATTTCAAATGATCAACGCGGAGACCATTACATTAGGAAATACCGTCATTCATCGTAAAAGCTTTGAGGTTAGCTGCAAGGGCCAGCAAATCATGCTGCCGCTGAAAGAATTTGAACTACTGTTCCAGCTCGCCAGCTATCCTAATCGAATATTCACTCGCGAGGAGCTCATTGAGCATATTTGGGGATATGACTTTGATGGGGATGAACGAACAGTAGATGTCCACATCAAACGGCTTCGAGCAAGGTTCTCTGACAGCAACGATGACTTCGTCATCACGACGGTTCGTGGAGTCGGATATAAATTGGAGGTTACCGCGTCGTGAAAACCTTGTATTTGCGAATCTGTGCAACGACCGTCCTCGTTATGATCATAAGCAGCATCATTGCATTTATTGCCACGAATATGTACTACCAATACAACTTAAAACCTTATAACGATAACAAAGTGACACATATGGCGGAGCAGATCAAAACATTCTATGAGGAGAACCCTGAGATTGACCTGTATGCTTACCTCAAAAATATAGGCAAACTGGGCTATCAGTTTTATCTGGTCAATGCACAACAAGAAGGAAGCTTTTACGGCCCCGGTTTTCGGGATAAAAATATCGATCAAGACACCATCATCCATGTGCTCAAAGGCAACGTCTATCACGGTATCGTTCAGTTCCCTTCAAGTCTGTTCATCACAGGCTTTTTCGATAATACTCTAACAAATACGATCGGCATGCCTTTAGAAGTGAATGGTGAAACTTATGCTATGTTCATTCGTCCTAATCTGGAGATTCAATTCGGCGAGATGAGAATCTTTTTTGCGTTGTTGATTCTGCTCTCCATCATACTAAGCATTATTTTCGTCCTGATCAGCACTCGTTACGTAGTGAAGCCTATCGTTAAATTAACCGAAGCAACTAAAATGCTGGCCCGGGGAAAATACAACATCAAGCTCGACGTCCGGCGCCGCGATGAAATCGGTACACTTGCAAACCATTTCTCCGTCATGGCCAAAAGCCTTGGGCAGCTTGAGGAAATGCGTCAGGAATTCGTATCTAACGTCTCCCATGAAATTCAGTCTCCCCTGGCATCCATACAAGGCTTTTCACATACTTTGCTTTCAAAGGACCTGCCGGAGGAACAACGCCGTGAATATTTATCGATCATTGAGGATGAAAGCCGGAGAATGTCGCAATTAAGCAAACAGCTTCTGACATTAGCTTCACTAGATAAAGAAGAGGCGATTCTGGAGGTGATATCGTTTGATGTCTCCGCCCAGATTCGCCAGGTCTTATTTATGACAGAATGGAACTGGCGTGAGAAAGAGATCGCCATCAAGATGGACTTGCCCGAAACGTATGTAAGGGGAGATAGCAAGCTGCTCTATCAGGTGTGGGTGAATTTGATTACGAACAGCATTAAATTTACCGAAGAAGGCGGAACGATCTCACTTTATGTGAGGCGAGATAACAAGACATGTACCGTAGAAATACAAGATACCGGGATCGGCATTGCAGAGTACGACCTCCCTTATATTTTCCAGCGGTTCTATAGATCGGACAAGTCCAGAAACCGTAAGGAAGGCAGCAGCGGGTTAGGATTAGCTATCGTCGGAAAAATAGTGGAATTGCACCACGGTCATATCGAGGTTGCAAGCGAATTAGGCGAAGGAACTACATTTCGTATCCATCTGCCGCTCGAATAGAGCCTGATTCATATTCCGTTCATATTCTCCTTCTATAATCAAAGCACACGGAGCAAACATATAGAAACGCTCCATTAAAATAGATAGGAGATGATGAACCATGTTTATGGCCATACGAGAGCTGCGGCATGCCAAAACACGTTATATGCTTATTTCACTCATCATGGTGTTAATCGCATGGTTGGTGCTTTTTGTAACAGGGCTGGCCAGAGGACTAGCCTCCGATAACGCCTCATCCATTCAAAACCTGGATGCCGATTACCTGGTACTTCAGCAAAATTCAGATCAGCGTCTGACCCGTTCCACACTGGATCACCAGACTCTGGATGAAGTAAAACAATTGACAGTCGATGCGGAAGCAACGCCGCTAGGCGTGCAAATGTCGACCATAACCAGTGATAATGACGATACAAAGTTCGACGTTACCTTTTTTGCTGTAAATACGCAAGACATGTTAACTCCACAGGTAGTGGAAGGACATATGATCAGTGAATCATCTTCCATGGAGGCCGTTGTTGACCGTTCATTGAAGGAACAGGGATTGAAGCTCGGCGATTCCATTCACGATCAGGCGTCAGCGCAAACTTTTACTATTGTTGGATTCACTAAGGGACAGTCATTCAGCCATACCCCTGTCGTTCATATCAACTTTGCGGATTGGAAAAGGGTTCAACCAAGCAGATTGACCACGAACGACAATCCATCATTTAATGCGATCGCGGTTAAAGGAACAAAAGATGCCGCTGACGGCATCAAAGCACAGGTATCCGGAGTCGACGTCATCAGTAAAAGCCAATCCTTACAGGGGATACCCGGCTACAAGGAAGAACAAGGCTCCCTGCTCATGATGGTTGCTTTTCTCTTTATCATTGCCGCCTTCGTTCTGGCTGTATTTTTCTACGTCATGACGATTCAAAAAATGAGCCAATTTGGCGTACTCAAGGCAATTGGAGCAAAGATGAGCTACCTTGCCCGTGGCTTAATTTCACAGGTTCTTCTGCTTTCTATTATCAGTCTTGCCATCGGCATAGGGCTAACCTACGGGGTCTCTCTTCTGCTGCCGGAAAGCATGCCTTTTGAGCTCAATGCTGGGGTCATTACGATTTGCACCATCCTGTTCCTGTTCGTATCCCTGCTTGGGTCGCTATTATCCCTGTATCGAGTAGCCAAGGTAGATGCCATTGAAGCAATTGGGAGGGCTGCATAATGAGTACTCAGTTGAGGTTGGACAACGTAAGCAAAATCTACGGAGCTGAGGATACCTCTGTAAAAGTGCTGAAGGATATTTCTTTGGAAGTAAAAGCAGGAGAATTCGTTGCGATTGTAGGACCTTCTGGTTCAGGTAAAAGTACATTTCTATCCATTGCAGGAGCACTGCTGTCACCAACAAGCGGAACTGTTACAATCGGCGGTCAGGAGATCAGCAAGCTGTCTCCACAGCAATTGACGGATATTCGGCTGCAAAAGATAGGTTTTATTTTTCAATCAGCCAACCTGATTCCATACTTGACGGTAAGAGATCAATTGATTCTGATCGGCGAACTGGCCGGCATGAAAAAGAGTCAATCGAGAAAAAAGGCTACCGAACTGCTATCACGGCTTGGTCTGGCTCATCGTCTGCAACATTATCCAGAGAGCTTGTCTGGCGGTGAACGACAACGCGTCGCCATCGCCAGAGCATGGATGAATGATCCAGAAATCATTCTCGCTGACGAACCGACCGCAAGTCTGGACTCCGAGCGCGGCAGAGACGTGGTGCATATGCTGGCCGATGAAGTCAAATCCCGCGGCAAGGCGGCTGTAATGGTTACTCATGATCATCGCATGCTCGATCTGTGTGACCGTGTGGTTCACATAGAGGATGGCCAGCTATCCGTATCCTAAAATATAAGCGCGTGAGCTTTCTTTCCGCTGCCGACAGCCGCCATCATGGCAAGGCCGATGAACGTCCTTGTTTTTATTTTCCTTCCGGTTTACGGCCGCCTCGGCTCCAATATTCCGAGCTCGTACCCCTTGGCCACTGCGCCGACTCTCGATTTAACCTGCAGCTTTTGAAGGATGGAGGAGATATGGTATTCCACGGTTCGTTGGCTGACGGCGAGCGCCTGAGCGATATCCTTGTTCGGCAGCTCTCCTGTCACCAGGCGGAGCACCTCTCGCTCCGTGGGCGTCAGCCGTTCCAACATGGGATCGGCGAACACTTTTTCCGGCATTAAAATATGGCCTGCCACGCTCTGGCGTACCGCATTGATAATCTCCGCATAGCTCGCCTGTTTCGATAAGTAGACATTTGCTCCAAGCGCGTAGGCCTTCCGGTAAAACTCCTCATATAGATATCCCGAAAGCATAATGACTTTCAGGTCATATCCGTATCTTTTCTTCAACAACGACCCGACTTCGAAACCGTCCATATGAGGCATGGACACATCCAGGATAAGTACGTCCGGACACAGGCGGCCGATCTGATCCAAAAGCTCGCGCGGATCCGTAAAAGCCGCCAAAACGGAAATATCCTCTTCCTCTTCGAGCCTGTTTTTTAAAGCTTCCATCACGAGAGGGTGATCGTCCAGCAAAACAACCTTAACCAAGCTTTCTTTCATCACCGATCTCTCCTTCCCTCTCCAACAACTTCAATGTGATTACGGTCCCTTCTCCCGGAACCGATCGGATATCCAAATGCCCGCCGAGGCAGGCGACCTGGTTGCCAATGGAAATGAGTCCGATGTGTTTGCCCTCCCATGCACGGCTTTCTTGATAAAAAGCTTGAGGATCAAAGCCCACTCCGTTATCGCTGATGGTGCAGACGATGGGAGCCCCTTGCTTGCTCCAAATCCGGACAAGAATCCTGTCCGCTCCCGAATGTTTGAGGGCGTTATTGACCAGTTCCCGGATCATGCGGAACAAGTTCGTTCTCAGCATCCGATCCGGCTCCTCCTCCAGTCCCCACTCATACGAAAGTTCCGCATGGACACCCTTATCC
>RCUU01001048.1_pt1 | contig 13901 bp, 13 predicted proteins | sample 2166211 | NCBI WGS metagenome assembly RCUU01 (sample SAMN09932620, study PRJNA488358) | compost metagenome | feature: garden; material: soil; isolation source: compost soil in phenylacetic acid-enriched culture | place: Germany: Experimental Botanical Garden Goettingen | collected 2016-01-27
CCGATGAACAGCTGGCGCAGGTCGTAGCCGGTGGCGTTCTTGATCAGGTCCTTGTTCAGTTCCAGCAGCTCGCCCTTGCCGGTGACCACTTTCAGCCCGGCCACCCAGTTGCGGGTCATGCCGTAGCGAATCACCTTGATTCCGCCGGCATTGGTGCCGATATTGCCGCCAATCTGGCTGGAACCGCTGGAGGCGAAGTCCACCGGGTAATAAAAGCCCTGTTCTTCGGCGTAGGCCTGCAGCTGGCGGGTAATCACCCCTGGCTGGCAGACCACGGTGCGGTCGAAGGCATTGAAGCCGAGAATCTGGTTCATGTAGTCGAAGGCGACCACCACTTCGCCATTGGCCGCCACGGCGCCTGCGGAAAGCCCGGTACGCCCGCCCGACGGCACCAGCGCCACCTTGTGCGTATTGGCCCAGCGCACGATCGCCTGCACCTGCTCCACCGTCTTGGGGAAGACGATGGCGCTGGGCGCCGGTGGGTAATGCTTGGTCCAGTCCTTGCCATAGGCTTCGAGGGAAGCCGCGTCGGTCAGGACCTTGCCAGGGTCGACAAGGGTCATCAGTTCTTCAATAACAGCGGGGTGGGTCATCGCTGGAACTCTCGACTTATTCATAGTCACCCTGAGCACTCTTCACCTGTCGGGATAAGCTCAGATTGTGTCGCGTATGCTAGCATAGCCCTCCCGCTGTTCATGCTAAGGCTGCCTTTGCGCCTGGCATCACCCTCGCCATTTTTTCTCCGGGATACAGGTTTACGCAGATGAGCAAGACTTCTCTCGACAAGAGCAAGATCCGGTTCCTTCTTCTTGAAGGTGTGCACCAGAACGCGGTCGATACCCTCAAGGCCGCCGGCTACACCAACATCGAATACCTCACTGGTTCGCTGCCGGAAGCCGAGCTGAAGGAAAAGATCGCCGATGCCCACTTCATCGGCATCCGTTCGCGCACGCAACTGACCGAAGAGATCTTCGACTGCGCGAAGAAGCTGGTCGCGGTTGGCTGCTTCTGCATCGGTACCAACCAGGTCGACCTGGAAGCGGCCCGCGAGCGCGGTATCGCCGTGTTCAACGCGCCATACTCCAACACCCGTTCGGTAGCCGAACTGGTCCTGGCTGAAGCCATTCTGCTGCTGCGCGGCATCCCCGAGAAGAACGCTTCCTGCCACCGTGGCGGCTGGATCAAGAGCGCGGCCAACTCCTTCGAGATCCGCGGCAAGAAGCTGGGCATCGTCGGCTACGGCTCGATCGGTACCCAGCTGTCGGTCCTGGCCGAGAACCTGGGCATGCAGGTCTACTTCTACGACCCGCTGACCAAGCTGCCACTGGGCAACGCCGTGCAGGTCACCAGCCTGAACGAGCTGCTGGGCCTGGCTGACATCGTCTCGCTGCACGTGCCTGAGCTGCCATCCACCCAGTGGATGATCGGCGAGAAGGAAATCCGCTCGATGAAGAAGGGCGCGATCCTGATCAACGCCGCCCGTGGCACCGTGGTCGAGCTGGACCACCTGGCCGCCGCCATCAAGGACAAGCACCTGATCGGCGCGGCCATCGACGTATTCCCGGTGGAGCCACGCTCCAACGACGAAGAGTTCGAAAGCCCGCTGCGTGGCCTGGACAACGTGATCCTGACCCCGCACATCGGTGGCTCCACCGCTGAAGCCCAGGCCAACATCGGTCTGGAAGTGGCGGAAAAACTGGTCAAGTACAGCGACAACGGTACTTCGGTATCGTCCGTGAACTTCCCGGAAGTGGCCCTGCCGGCTCACCCTGGCAAGCACCGCCTGCTGCACATCCACGAGAACATCCCGGGTGTGATGAGCGAGATCAACAAGGTCTTCGCCGAAAACGGCATCAACATCTCCGGTCAGTTCCTGCAGACCAACGAGAAAGTCGGCTACGTGGTTATCGACGTCGATGCCGAGTACTCCGACCTGGCACAAGAAAAACTTCAGCACATCAAGGGCACTATTCGTTCCCGCGTACTGTTCTGATTTTTTAAGCGAAATGAAAAAGGGAGGCCCATGGGCCTCCCTTTTTCGTGTGCCACTGTTTTATTTGACGGTGACGGTAATTTTCTGCGATTCGATGCTCGGCTTGAAGGGCACATGCAACTTGTCGCCCAACACCAACTGCAGCGTGTGCTTGCCGGGAGCAAGGGTCAGCTGGGTTTCGGTCTGGGCCTTGCCGAAGTGAATGATATGGTCGGTTGCCGGCAGGGGCTGGTTGGCAGCGGGCTCGTCCGTTACATCGACTAACAGGTGATGGTGGCCGCTGTTGGGCGTCGCATCGCCAGCAGGCTTGAGCTCCATGCCTTCAATGGCAAATTTCACGGTGAAGGTTTTGTCGACGGTGTCACCATCCTTGGGCGAGACAATGGACACCTTGGCTCCCGCCGGTGCTGCCTGGCTTTGCAGGCCTTCGGCCGCCGCCAGGGCGGATACGCCCATCAACAAGCCAGCCAGGGCAACACGCGATACTAGACGCTTCATTCCTTTCTCCTTTGATTCACTGCTAACGAGTGGTCCTATGAAACTAATCCACACAAGGCGTTACCATAGAACAATTGATTCAGAACATGTTCATTAACACCGCAAGCTGACAAAAAATTTAAAATGGTCGGCTAACAACTATCCTCCAATGTGGTCTTAGCCAATGTGTGACCCCGGCAATCGTAAAAAGTCGAGGCACTGAAGTTATTCATTTTTCCAGAAGGGGCGCAGATGCGTTTCAGAACAGGGATACTGCTTGCAGCCCTCTTGAGCCCGATGGCTCACGCCGAATTGATCGATGATGTAAATGATCGTGGTGAACTGCGCATTGCCATCGATGCCGACACGCCGCCATTGAGCTTCAAGGAAGAGGGCAAGCTGTCGGGTTTCGAGATTGAACTGGGCGAGATGCTGGCCCGCGAGCTGGACGTCAACCCATCGTTTGTCGTGACGCCCGCCGATGAAGTGCTGCCAGGCGTGGAGAGCGGCAAGTACGACATTGCCCTGAACCACATCACTGCAACACCTGAATTGAAGAAGCTCGTGGACTTCAGCGAGCCTTACAGCGACTTCAATGCGCAAGCGATCGTGCACAAGCAAGCCAGGCAATCGCCCGACCCCGAGGAGCACCTCAAGGGTTTGACCCTGAGCGCCGCCCAACCCAGTGGGTTCGCCGAGCGCGTGCAGGTCGTGCCCACCGAAACACCCGAGAGCAAGCTGCCGGTCGACCTGGATACGGGCGCCGGCCCGAAGCCAAGCCTGGTGATCCCCTTCCAGAAAGGTAACCCTGCCTTTGCCGGCGCAGTGGACAGAGCCCTGCAACGTATAAAGGCCGATGGGCGCCTTGCGGCCTTGTCGCAAAAATGGTTCGGCCCGGGTGATGGTAAAGCGGCCAAGCCTTAAGCGCCCAGCCTTGCCAGTGCCTCGGCCGCAACAGGCAGTTCGAGTTCGCTGAAAACCTGAACGCCTTCCCGGCGCAGCAAGGCGGTGGTGACGCCCTCGCCACTGACCTTGCTGCCGCTGAACGTACCGTCGTAGGTCAGCCGGTTACCGCACGAAGGGCTGCCAGACTTGAGAATGGCAATGCGGATGCCATGCTGACGCACCAGCTGCAAGGCCTGTTCAGCACCGGCAAGAAAGGCCGCCGTGACCGCGTCGCCGGTCACGGTCAGCACTTGCGTATGGCCATCGAGTACTTCACCGCCTTGCCCTCCGGGAATCTCCGCGGGTGGCCGCGGCGTCGGCAAGCCGCCGGCGACTTCCGGGCACAGCACCACCAGCCGGCCCTCCTGCTGCCAGTGTGCCAACTGGTCGAACGGCCCGCCGCCCTTGCCGTCATAACGTACGGGATGGCCCAGAAGGCAGGCACTGACCAATATCTTCTGCATACCCATTACCCCCGGCGACGATACCAGCCGGTAATTGACAGCCGCTCCCGATTGGCCGCCAACACTTCATGGGGTACCTCGCCAGAAAGGAATACCACCAGGCGGCCACCGCTCGGCATCACGTCATGTTCCGCGCCGTCTGCAAGATACATGCGCAATGCCCCGCCGTGCTCGGGCAGCCAGGCCTGGTTGAGGTAGATTATCGCCGAAACCATGCGCTTGTCGTCGTCGCGGAAGCGGTCCAGGTGCTTGCGATAAAAGGCACCTGCCGGGTACAGGGCGAAATGGCTTTCGAAATCCTCCAGCCCCAGGTACAGCCCGCGGTTGAGCGCCACCCGCAGGCTATCCATCAAGCCCAGATAGTCATCGCAAGGTGCACACTGGCCAGGCTCGAGCCACTGGATGTGATCGCCCCGGATACCCTCGCGCACTTCCTGGGCCGCGCCACGCCCGACCGCAGCCGGCACCAGTTCCCCCCCGGCAGCGCGTTTACGGCACTCGGCCGCCAGCGCCAAGGTCAAAGACTCCGAGAGGAAGAGGTCTTGTTGCGACCAGCCGCGCTCAGCCAGGTCGTCGACAATAGATAACAGCAGCGGGTGATCAGAGGACATTTGCATGGCGCGCATAGTATCCGTACGCCCGGCAAACCGACAGAGCCACTTGGCTGCTCGACAAAGCCCCGCCCTGCCACAGACAATAGCGCTCTGCTGACAGGAGTCCCTATGCGCCGTTTGCTATTTGTACTGATGATGTTCTGCACCCTGCCAGCCTGGGCAGACAACAGCCACGACCAACTGTACAAAGTCGCCGGCTGGCCAGAACAACGCGCGCATTTCACCGACGCCCTCGATGCCGCCCAGCAACGCTATCGCAATAGTCTGCCACCGGGCGTTTTCCAGGTCCTGGTCAATAACAGCAACCAGCGTTTCGCCCCACAGGCCATGGACAAACGCGCCGAGGACCACCTGCGAAAAAACCTTGCCGACCCGGGCCCGGCCCTGGCGTTTTTCAAATCACCGCTGGGGCGCAAGGTCGTTGCCGCCGAGCTGCTGGCAACCCGTCGCGACCAACTGGCAAAAAATGCCCAGGGCTTGCCGCACATCGAAGCCAGTGCCACCCGTGCGTTGCTCATTGGCCACCTGGCCCGAGCGCTGCCTGCGCGCGAGGCGGGCGCTGAAGTCAGCCTGGCAATTGCCGGCGTGGCAGCCGACAGCCTCAGCCAGATGGTGCCCGGCCTGCTCGGTGGCGGGCAGGCCCAGGGTATGCTCGATGGCCAGCGCCAGCGCCTGATGGAGCAGATTGGCAAGGATTTGGACAACACCCTGCTGTATGTCTATCGCGACTTGTCCGATCTGGAACTGGAGGAATTCGCCAACTTCGCCGAGTCTCCCGACGGCAAGGCGTACTATCAGGCCGCCCTGGCCGCCATTCGCGCAGGGCTTGCGGTCGGGCAAAGCACCTCGAGCCTGATCCAGCCGGGTAACTGACGCTTAGCCGAAGTGCTGGTCGATAAATTCGAAGTAACGCGAGCGGATCGCCGGCAGCTCGTTGGCCAAATGATGCCGCGCTTCGGGTAACAGCAACACTTTGGGCCCAGCGAACTTGTGCTTGAGCACATTCAAGTTGTATGGCCAATCCACCGTCATGTCCGCCTGCCCTTGCACGATCAGTGGCGCACGCCCGCTGGCGGGGGCGGCTTCGATGTAACCCACCCAGCGAATCAGGGCGCCGACCCAGGCTGTCGGCAAACGCTGCGGTTGCAGCGGGTCGGCCTGCAGAAAGGGCAGGAAGGTTGGATCGTTAGTGTTTTCGCTGAAGCGCCGGGCGATGCCGTTGACGAAGGGCCGGAGCAGCCGGTAGCTCAACTTCGACCATGACCAGGCGCGTGGCCTGACCAAGGGTGCCAAGAGGATCACTTCCCCCTGGGCCGGGCTGTTCGTGCCCTGGTGCAGCAGGTGGTCAACGACAATCGCGCCACCGGTGCTCTGCCCGAACAGGTGCCAGGGCTGCGGCAGCCCCAGGTTTGCGGCTTCCTTGAACAGTGCCTCCAGTACACGCTGGTAATGGGCGAAATCCTTGATGCTGGCACGCTCGCCGCTCGACAGGCCATGTCCCGGTAAATCGCAGGAAATTACCGCAAAACCGCGTGCCAGCGCCCAATCCACCACATGCCGGTACAGCCCCATGTGGTCGTAGAAGCCATGCAGCAGGAACAGGGTCGCCACCGGTGCCTCCGGGCGCCAGACCTGGCCAACCAGCTCAAAGCCCGCCACTTCGAAGCGCCCCAGCCAACTGTGCGCCCGCGCCTCACGCTCGGGCAGGTCCAACCCATAGAAGCGCTGATAAGCCTGGGCACGTTGCGACAGCGGCTGCATGGCTAGCAGCGGCGCCAGGCTGGCACGCAAGGTATCGGGTTGAAACGTTGCTGGCATAAAGGCTTCCAAGACGGGACCCAAGGGATACAGCGCTGATATTCATCTGTACGGACAAGCATGGCAAGCTACTCGCCCTGATCCGGATAGCCCAGCATGCCCCAGCCCCGCAGCAAGACCTTGATCGCCAGCCTCTGCGCCGTGCTTTGCGCCGCCGGTTTCTGGCTCGCCTACGACTGGTTCCAAGGGCGTTACCTGCGCCCTTTCGATAACCAGACCGCGTTTTTTTCCGGCGACCGCCTTAGCCTGCCACCAGAGCTGGCCGGGCCGGGGCCTATCCGCCTGGTACATTTCTGGGACCCGACCTGCCCCTGCAACGTTGGCAACCAGCAACACCTGGGCGAGCTGATCGAGCGCTTTGCCCCGCAGGGCGTGGTTTTCTATGCCGTGCAAAAGCCTGGCACCCGCGGCACATTGCCGGCCAACCTGGGCGCCCTCAAACCCTTGGCGATCCTGCCAGGCGCAGAACACTTGCCAGCCAGCCCCGCCGTCGCCATCTGGGACCGCGAAGGCCGCCTGGCTTACTTCGGCCCCTACAGTGAAGGGGCAACCTGTAATTCAAGCAACAGTTTCATCGAACCGATTCTGCAGGCACTCAGCGAAGGGCGCCCGGTCAATGCCACCCATACCCTGGCCGTGGGTTGCTATTGTCCATGGCAGCCACCACAGGCCTGATGCTTCCCCCGCGTGTAGAACAAGACAGAGAAGGAATCCAGATGAAGCGCCGGCTGACCCTGCTTGCCCTCGCCATCGTCGCCATGGGCGTCGGTGCTGGCACCTGGTATGTGCAAGGCAAACTGCCCCAGCGGGAAGGCGAAGTGCTGCTGGCGTCGTTGCAGGCTCCGGTCAGCGTGCGCTATGACGCCCGTGGTGTGCCGCATATCCAGGCGCAGAACGAAGCCGACCTGTACCGCGCGCTGGGGTACGTGCATGCCCAGGACCGCCTGTTCCAGATGGAAGTCATGCGGCGCCTGGCCCGGGGCGAGCTGGCCGAAGTCCTTGGGGCCAAGTTGATCGACACCGACCGCATGTTCCGCAGCCTGCGCATACGTGAACAAGCGCGCAGCGTGATCGACCGCCAGGACAAGCAATCACCGGCCTGGAAGGCGCTGTATGCCTATTTGCAAGGCGTGAATGCCTGGCAGGACACGCATCCGCGGCCACTGGAGTTCGACGTGCTGGGCATCCCCAGCCGCCCTTTCACCGCCGAAGACACCATCAGTGTCGCCGGTTACATGGCTTACAGCTTTGCCGCGGCCTTTCGCACCGAACCTCTGCTGACCTATATCCGCGACCAACTGGGCGCCGACTATCTAAGGGTGTTCGACCTCGACTGGCAGCCGCAAGGCACCCTGCAGGCCGCCCCGGCGCTCAGCAGCAACGACTGGAAGAGCTTGAACACCCTGGCGCGATTGAGCGAGCAAGCATTGGCCGAGGCCGGGCTGCCCCAGTTCGAAGGCAGCAATGCCTGGGCCGTGGCCGGCAGCCGCACGCGCAGTGGCAAGCCGCTACTGGCGGGCGACCCACACATTCGCTTCGCCGTGCCTTCGGTCTGGTATGAGGCGCAGCTGTCGGCGCCTGGCTTTGAACTGTATGGCTATTACCAGGCGCTCAACCCGTTCGCATCACTGGGCCATAACCAGGACTTCGGCTGGAGCCTGACCATGTTCCAGAACGACGACCTCGACCTGATCGCGGAAAAGGCCAACCCCGACAACCCCGAACAAGTCTGGTACCAGGGCAGATGGGTCGACATGAGCCGCAGCGAACAGCAGATCGCCGTGAAGAACGCAGAGCCGGTCACCGTCACGCTGCGCCAGTCGCCCCATGGCCCCATCGTCAACAGTGTTCTTGGGGCCAATGCCGGCACCACGCCGATTGCCATGTGGTGGGCCTTTCTTGAGACCGAAAACCCCATCCTCGATGGTTTCTACGAGATCAACCGCGCCGACACATTGGACAAGATGCGCAGCGCAGCCGCCAAGGTCCAAGCCCCGGGCCTGAACCTGGTCTGGGCCAACGCCCGGGGTGACATCGGCTGGTGGGCGGCTGCCCAGTTGCCGATCCGTCCGGCCGGCATCAACCCGGCATTCATACTCGACGGCAGCACGGGCGATGCCGACAAGCTCGGCTTCTACCCTTTCGCCGCCAACCCCCAGGAAGAAAACCCCGAACGCGGCTACATCGTCTCCGCCAATTTCCAGCCTTCGGCAGCCATGCCCATTCCCGGCTATTACAACCTGGCCGATCGCGGCCAACAGCTGGACCGGCAGCTGAGCGACAGCCGCATGAAATGGGATGTACAAAACAGCCAGCAACTGCAGTTGGCAACGCAAACCGCCTATGGCCCCCGGACCCTCGCGCCGCTATTGCCGGTATTGCGCGACGTGGTGACCGACCCCGGCCAGAAAGAGCTGCTCGAACAACTGGCCGCCTGGCAGGGCGACTACCCACTCGATTCAGTGAATGCCACCCTGTTCAACCAGTTCCTGTATGCCCTGTCCCGCTCGGCCATGCATGACGAGCTCGGTGATGCCCTGTTCGACACCCTGATCTCGACCCGCATGATCGATGCCGCGCTGCCCCGCCTGGCGGCGGATGCCGAGTCGCCCTGGTGGGATGACCATGGCTCACCCAGCCACGGCAACCGCAGCAGCACGGTCAAGCGCGCCTGGGACAGCAGCATCGCCCACCTGCGTACGACCCTGGGCGATGATCCTGCGCAATGGCAATGGGGCAAGGCCCATACCCTGACCCACAACCATCCCCTGGGCACGCAGAAGCCGCTGGAGCGCTTGTTCGACGTCGGCCCGTTCCCGGCGCCCGGCACCCATGAGGTGCCGAACAACCTGTCAGCCAAAATTGGTCCTGCGCCGTGGCCGGTGACCTATGGGCCATCTACACGCCGCTTGATCGACTTCGCCGAGCCAGCACAGGCCTTGACCAGCAATCCAGTGGGACAGAGCGGTGTGCGCTTTGACCGGCACTATGCTGATCAGGCGCAGGGGTATATCGAGGGGAGGTATCAGCAGGCTTTGATGGAAGAGCAAGATGTGGCGGGGGGGACGGAGAGCACGTTGAGGTTGGTGCCCGGGCAGTGAGATCGCATCGCGGGCAAGCCCGCTCCTACAGGGGTATGCGGAATCCTGTAGGAGCGGGCTTGCCCGCGATGAGGCCCTAAAGCCTTACACCGAAACCGGTGCCGTAGCCCGGCGTGGGTCCGGTTGCTTCCAGGAATCGGCAGCACTCTCCTCGATGGCTTGCTGCATCGCACGGCGACGACGCTCTTCGGCCTGACGGCTGAAGTACCAGACCAGGAAGGTCACAAACGACACCGCCAACAGGATCAGGCTGGCCACCGCGTTGATTTCCGGCTTCACGCCCAGCCGCACGGCCGAGAAGACTTCCATCGGCAGCGTGGTCGAACCCGGGCCGGACACGAAGCTGGCCAACACCAAGTCGTCCAGCGACAGGGCGAACGACATCATGCCACCAGCCGCCAGCGAAGGCGCGATCATCGGGATGGTGATCAAAAAGAATACCTTCCACGGCCGCGCACCGAGGTCCATGGCCGCTTCTTCGATGGACAGGTCCAACTCACGCAAGCGGGCCGACACCACGACTGCCACGTAGGCCGCGCAGAACGTGGTGTGGGCGATCCAGATGGTGACGATGCCGCGCTCCTGGGGCCAGCCGATCATCTGCGCCATGGCCACGAACAGCAGCAACAGCGACAGACCGGTAATCACCTCGGGCATCACCAGCGGCGCGGTGACCAGGCCACCGAACAGCGTGCGGCCCTTGAAGCGGGTGACCCGGGTCAGCACGAACGCCGCCAGGGTGCCCAGCGCCACGGCGGCAATCGCCGTGTAGCAAGCGATTTCCAGGGAGCGCACTACCGAAGACATCAGTTGAGTGTTGTCCAGCAGGCCCACATACCACTTGATCGACCAGCCGCCCCAGACCGTCACCAGCTTGGAAGCGTTGAACGAGTAGATCACCAGGATCAGCATGGGCAGGTAAATGAACACCAGGCCCAACACCAGCATCAGGTTGGAGAATTTGAAACGCTTCATGCCCGCCCCTCCATCTCTTTGGCCTGACTACGGTTGAACAGCAGGATCGGCACGATCAGAATCGCCAGCATCACCACCGCCAAGGCAGACGCCACAGGCCAGTCGCGGTTGTTGAAGAATTCCTGCCACAGCACCTTGCCGATCATCAAGGTTTCCGGGCCACCGAGCAGTTCAGGAATAACGAACTCACCCACCACCGGGATGAACACCAGCATGCAGCCGGCGACGATGCCGTTCTTGGACAGCGGCACAGTGATTTTCCAGAAGCTGTTGAAGGTACTGGAGCCCAGGTCCGACGCTGCCTCGAGCAAGCTCTGGTCGTGTTTAACCAGGTTGGCGTACAGCGGCAGGATCATGAACGGCAGGTAGGAATACACCACACCGATGTACACGGCGAGGTTGGTGTTGAGGATCTGCAGCGGCTCGTCGATCCAGCCCATGGTCATCAGGAAACCGTTGAGCAGGCCGTTGTTGCTGAGGATGCCCATCCACGCATACACGCGGATCAGGATCGCGGTCCAGGTCGGCATCATGATCAGCAGCACCAGCACCGTTTGCACTTCCTTGCGGGCAACGGAGATGCCGTAGGCCATCGGGTAGCCAATCAGCAGGCAGAGGATGGTGCTGAAAAACGCCATCTTCAACGAGCCGAGGTAAGCGGCGATGTACAGCTCGTCACCGGCCAGCATCGCGTAGTTGCCCAGGTTAAGCAGCAACTGCAGCTTCTGCTCGGCGTAGCTGTAGATTTCGGTGTACGGCGGAATGGCCACGTCTGCTTCGGCGAAGCTGATCTTCAGGACGATGAAGAACGGCAGCATGAAGAACAGGAACAGCCAGATGAACGGCACGCCGATCACCAAGTGCCGCCCCTCCGGGACCAGACGCTGGAAGGCTCGCTTGAGCTTGCGCAGTTTCATGACCGCAGTACCACGCCGCTGTCGTCTTCCCACCACACGTACACTTCATCGCCCCAGGTCGGGCGGGTGCCCTGGCGCTCGGCGTTGGCGACGAACGACTGGACCACCTTGCCGCTCGGCAGCTCGACGTAGAACACCGAGTGGCCACCGAGGTAGGCGATGTCGTGGACCTTGCCGCGCGACCAGTTGTGCTCGCAGGTCGGTTGCTGGGTGGTGACCAGCATCTTTTCCGGGCGCAGGGCGTAGGTGATGTGCTTGTCTTCCACCGAGGTGGTGATGCCGTGGCCGACGTAGATCTTGCGCTCCAGTTCCGGGCTGGCAATGATCGCGTGGCCTTCGGCGTCGTCGACCACTTCACCCTCGAACAGGTTGACGTTGCCGATGAACTCGCACACCAGGCGGCTGGTGGGGGTCTCGTAGATGTCGATCGGGCTGCCGATCTGGGCGATCCAGCCCAGGTGCATGATGGCGATGCGCTGGGCCATGGTCATGGCCTCTTCCTGGTCGTGGGTCACCATCACGCAGGTCACGCCGACGCGCTCGATGATCTCCACCAGTTCCAACTGCATCTGCGAGCGCAGCTTCTTGTCCAGCGCGCCCATGGGCTCGTCGAGCAGCAGCAGCTTCGGCCGCTTGGCCAGCGAACGGGCCAGGGCCACACGCTGGCGCTGGCCGCCGGACAATTGGTGCGGCTTGCGCTTGGCGTATTGGCTCATCTGCACCAGCTTGAGCATCTCGGCCACCCGCGCATCGATTTCGGCAGCGGGAATCTTGTCCTGCTTGAGGCCGAAGGCGATGTTCTGGGCCACGGTCATGTGCGGGAACAAGGCATAAGACTGGAACATCATGTTGATCGGCCGCTCGTAGGGCGGCATGTCGGTGATGTCCACGCCATCGAGGAAGATCCGCCCCTCGGTGGGCCGCTCGAAGCCTGCGAGCATGCGCAGCAGGGTCGATTTACCCGAACCGGAACCGCCGAGCAGGGCGAAGATCTCGCCTTTGTTGATTTGCAGGGACACGTCGTCCACAGCAATCGTCTCGTCGAACTTCTTCGTGACCCGATCGATCTTGACCAGCACTTGCTTGGGTTGCTGATCGCCCTCGAGGGATTTTTTGTAGGCACCGGAGGCAACTGCCATTGACGAAACTCCCAACAAATTTGCAGCCTGCCCCTGAAGGCAGGACCTTGGATATTTATTTGCCCGACTTGACCTTGGTCCAGATGCGGGTCATCAAACGTTGCACCTTGGGTGGCAATTCAGAGTTGACGTAGAGCTTGTCCAGCACTTCTTGCGGTGGGTATACCGTGGCGTTATTGCTTACGGCCTGATCCATGTGTTCGCGAGACGCCGGGGTCGGGTTGGCATAGCCGACATAGTCGCTGACCTGGGCAATCACCTCAGGCTCGAGCAGATAGTTGATGAAGGCATGGGCTTCTTTGACATTGCCGGCATCTTTCGGGATGGCCAGCATGTCGAACCAGAGGTTGCCGCCCTCTTTAGGAATCACATAGGTGATATCCACGCCCTTGCCTGCTTCGGCTGCGCGGGCCTTGGCCTGGAACACGTCGCCGGAGAAACCGGCCGCCACGCAAATTTCGCCGTTGGCCAGGTCGGAAATGTATTTGGAGGAGTTGAAGTAAGTGACATAAGGGCGCACAGCCAACAACTTGGCTTCGGCCTTCTTGTAGTCCTCTTCATCGGTGCTGTTGGGGTTGAGCCCCATGTAGTTCAGCACCGCTGGAAGCATCTCGTCGCCGGAGTCGAGAAAGGCAACCCCGCACTTGGACAGCTTCTTGATGTTTTCCGGTTCGAAGAGCATGGCCCAGGAGTCGATCGTGTCGACGCCCAGTACCTCTTTGACCTTCTTGGCGTTGTAGCCGATGCCGTTGGTGCCCCACAGGTACGGTACGGCGTACTGGTTGCCCGGGTCGTTGTTTTCCAGGCGCTTGAGCAGTGCCGGGTCCAGGTTCTTCCAGTTTGGTAACTGCGCCTTGTCGAGCTTCTGGAAAGCGCCGGCCTTGATCTGCTTGCCGAGGAAGTGGTTGGACGGCACGACCACGTCGTAGCCGGTACGCCCGGCCAGCAACTTGCCTTCCAGGGTTTCGTTGGAATCGAAAACGTCATAAACCGGTTTGATCCCGGTCTCTTTCTGGAAGTCGGCCAGGGTGGTCTCGCCGATGTAGTCCGACCAGTTATAAATATGCACGGTACCGGCGGCCTGAACACTGACAGCAACTGTCAGCCCGGCACCCACCAGCAAGGCATTACGCAACATAGAAAAAATAGGCAAGTGGAGGTCCTCTGAAATTAGTTGGGCCAAAGTTGCCCCGCGTTACATGACAACCGTGGTTGCCCGGCAACAAAACCGGCGCGCAACTTACCCTCGAAAAACCGTTCCAGCAAAACTTTTATGCAGATACCTGTAGGAGCGAGCTTGCTCGCGATGAAGCTGTGAGCACCGCGGGGTGTCAGGCACCCAGTGTCATCGTTGACGACCATCGCGAGCGGGCTCGCTCCTACAGGGTTTTACTCACTTGCCCGATTTGATCTTGGTCCAGCTGCGGGTCATGATCCGCTGGGTCGCGGCCGGCAAGT
>RCUU01001051.1_pt1 | contig 13891 bp, 7 predicted proteins | sample 2166211 | NCBI WGS metagenome assembly RCUU01 (sample SAMN09932620, study PRJNA488358) | compost metagenome | feature: garden; material: soil; isolation source: compost soil in phenylacetic acid-enriched culture | place: Germany: Experimental Botanical Garden Goettingen | collected 2016-01-27
GCGTAGGCCTGCGTGAACATAAAGGTTACGGTCTCCCAGTATGCGTATCTGGCCCTACTTGCGCCCTCCGTATCCAGGAAGAGGGCCGGCAGAACCTCCTTCACGTTGCCGCCGTGTCTTCTAGTGAACATACCCTCCAGCTCAAAAGACCAGGGCAGCCCGCCGCGTCCAAACTGCGGCTCATCCGTGAATACACCGCTCAGCTCCCCGCCGTATTCTTCTCCGAACTGCTTCCAGTAGCGTTCATAGGTGGTGTCGATAAATTCTTTTACAGCCATAGAACTGAGCGTATCCGTATAGTATGGATTCACATCATAGCAGATTCGAAGATCAGCCCGGGCTTCTTCACCCGGAGGCAGCAGCCGGTAGTCCGCTCCTCCCTCCGGTCCAGCGGCGTACCAGCCGATGATCCGTTCCGCTGGAACATCCTGAAATGGAGCCTGTTCACAGACCAGCCGTTTCTGCTGATAGTCCAGCCCTTTGGCGGGAACCTTCCCGTCTGCAAAACCGCTGGGCCAACCGTTCTCGTCATAGAACCAGGCGTTCATCCCCAGCCCGCGGCTTTTCTCAATCGAAGTGCGGATGGCCTCCATCCATTCTTCGCCCATGTACGGCGTTTGCAGCCCGCCCCGGGCATGCATGAAGAAGCCGCCAATTCCCGCCCGGTGCATCTCTTCAATCTGCCGCTCCAGCTCCTCTTTCTCCAGCCGGTCATTCCAGGACCAGAGCGGAACGGAGCGGTATGCGGCAGGCGGGTTCTTCAAGGTATCCCACGGGTTCAATATCCTGTTCGTCATTAGGTTCGTCATCCCGTTCGTTCCCCCGTTCGTCATCCTGGCCGTCAGCCTTTCAGGCACAGGGAGATCAGATCATCCACATGCGCGGTAGCTAGGCATTCAATCGTATCCGCCGAGCCGTAGTAGATTTTGACCTCGCCGTTATCCTCCAGAATCATTCCGCCCGGAAAAATAACGTTGTTGCGGAAGCCGCCGTCAATCTCATAGCTGGTCTCTGGTGCGAGCAACGGCTGTTTATACATGCCGAGAATCTTTTTGGGATTCTCCAGATCCAGCAGCATGATGCCTGCAGTATACCGCTTCTTCCAGGCAGGCTCCCAGCCGTGCTTGCCGCGTGAAGGGTCAATATCCACCGCATGGAAGGTCGTCAGCCAGCCCTTGTCCGTCTTCACCGGAGGCGCGGCAGGCCCCACCTTGTCATTGGCGAACGGCACATGCTCCACAGCGAACAGCAGGTCGGAATTGCCCCAATATTTCAAATCGGGAGATTCCGAAATCCAGGTGTCAAAACGGTCCTTGCCGCCCCGGCTGTACACAGTGAACGGGCGCTCCAGGCGGACGTAATTGCCGCCTATTTGTTCCGGGAACAGAACCATGTTGCGCAGATCGGGCGAAGACAGGCTGAGGATCTCAAACTCCTCAAAATCATCCGTCACCGCAATCCCGCCCCGGATGCCATGATGGGTATCCACGGCAAAACACATATAGCAGCGGTCCCCAATCACCGTCAGGCGCGGGTCGTAAGCGCGGATAATCTCTTCGTCATGCAGCTTGAAGCATTTCTTGGGACTGGCCTCCCAGTGAATTCCGTCATCGCTGAAGGCGATCCCCAGGTCGGTTGTGTGATGCGGCTCAATGGTCTGATCGGCAAGCGAGCCGTAATCATTGCGGAACACCATCACATACTTGCCTTTGAATTTGGTCACGCCTGCATTGAACACAAGCGCTGTGCTGTAGGGAACCTTAGACGCGTCCAGCACCGGATTGCCTTCATAGCGGTGAATCAGCGGACTGGATGTAAGAATTGCGGGAACCTGAACTGTCATGCTGTAAACCTCCTGATTATTGACTAGTAGGATTAGTCAGAGTCTCAAAAATACTTCTATTTTCATTGTTATACGCAGTATCGATCGTTAATAGCAGTGTCAGCGAATGCCGGAGCGGAAGTCTACCCCTTCAGGGAACCGGCCGTCATCTGCATAAAGGATTTGTTGGCAAACACATACGCTATGAGAATCGGCAGAATGGACAAGCAGGCACCGGCCATCATGTAGTGGGTCTGCGAGGCGGCGGAAATGCCGTATTTCAGGTTCGCCAAGCCAACGGTAAGTGTCTGCAGCTCCGGCTTCGTCATCGTGAACACGAGCGGCAGCAGGTATTCATTCCATGCGCCGCGGAAGGTGAACAAAGCTCCAACCCCAAGGCCGGGACCCAGCAGCGGCAGGATAATGGTCCAAAAGGTGCGGCCCAGCGAGCTTCCGTCGATCCGTGCAGCTTCGTCCAGCTCACGCGGGATGCCTTTCATGAAGCTCAGCAGGATAAAAAAGATCGAAGCATGCGCGGAGATCAGTATCAGAATGACACCCCACAGCGAGCTGTGCAGATGCAGCTTGACCATCAGATCGAACTGCGGACGCAGCACCACCGCCCCAACGGCGACAAACATCGTGAACGACTGCATGCCGATATAGATTTTTTTGCCGAAAAAGTCCATCCGGTCTACCACATAAGCAGCCATGGAAGCTACCAGCAGCGTACCGGCTACCGTGGACAGTGACACGATCAGACTGTTCACCGTATATGTGGAGAAATTGGCTTGGTCCCAGGCTTCGGCGTAGTTGGAGAAATGCCACTTGCTTGGCAGAAAGGTTGCGCCTGTAGTCAATTCACTGTTTGTTTTGAACGAGCCGAGTATGGTAATCACAACAGGGATCAAGGTTACAAAGGCGAGTGCCAGCAAAAAGATCCATAAAACCGTCTTTCCCGTTATCTCTTTTGTTCTCATGTCACATCTCTCCTCAATCGATCCGATTCATTCGTCTGGAGGCGTAGAAATAGATCAGCGAAATCATTCCCACGATAACTGCAGACACGAACGCGACTGCACTGCCATATCCAAACTCCTGCACCTGGGTAGAGGCTGAGCTGCCGCCGACCGGAAAGAACAGCTTATACAGGTAAAGGAACATTACTTCCGTTTTACCGGCAGGTCCGCCTTCGGTGAGCACCATTATGCTCTCATAGCCCTTCAGCGCATTGATAATCGCCAGCATGATCACCATCTGCAGCACAGGTCCCAGCATCGGCAGGGTGATGAAGCGGAACTGCTGTATTTTATTGGCTCCGTCCAAAGAAGAGCTCTCGTAAACATCCTCGGGAATATTCTGGAGTCCGGCCAGGAACAGCAGCATATAGTTGCCGACCGCGCCCCACACCGCTACCAGAATGACCGTAAGCATGGCATGCTTCGGACCCAGCCAGTCAATGCCGGAGGATGAAATGTTAAATTTGATCAGGAACTGGTTCAGAATTCCGTTATATGAATTGAAGATGGTAAAAAAAACCACAGCCATGACGGCTGTACTGATTACCGTAGGCATAAAAAAGACTGCCCGCAGCAGCTGTCTTCCCCTGATCTTGCGGTTCAGAATCGCCGCCAGCAGCAGGGACAGCGGGATCGAGAGCAGCAGCTTGCCTCCCGCATACACAAATGTATTCACGACCGAGTCCCAAAACTCTGCGTCGCGCAAAATCCGGCTAAAATTATCGAGGCCGATGAACCGGGCTGTTCCATAGCCCTTGTAGTTGTAGAACATGTAGCGGAATGCCCAGGCAATCGGGTAAATTCCCAGCACCAGCGTGAGCAGTGCGCTCGGCAGCAGAAAGCTGTAGGCAAAAGCGGCATTCTTGGATTTGTTCATGGGTTCTTCCAGGCTCCTTTCCTGTCTTGCAATAGACCGATGAGGATGGGGGGAAAGTCCCCCCTCCCCAGGTCATTTCTATGAACTTCTCGAATTAGCTTGGCTTAACTTATTTGGCAAATTTGCCGGCAAGCGCGGCCGGGTCAAAGCTTGGGTCCGGTTCTGCTTTCAGGCCGTCATTCTTGATCGCATCATCCAGTGCAGTATTGTAGCGCTTGTTCAGATCGGAGATGGCGGCATCCAAATCCCCACCGTTCAGCATGTATTTGAAGAAAGCGTCATCTGATTTCATGCCTTCCGGCGCTACCGTCGGATATACCGGCCATACGCCGTCATATTGGTTCGGCAGGAAGCCTTCGATACCGTTGACCTCCGGGGTTTTGGCTGTAGCACTGATGGAAGGAACCATCGAGATGCCAAAGCCTTTTTCCTGATAGGATGTCAGCATTTGATCACTGTACATGTACTCCATGAACTTCCAGGCAGCATCTTTATGCTTGGACTTGGAGCTCAGAGCCAGCCATTGTCCGCCGAGGAAGCCGGAAGCGCCCTTGACATTACCGTCAATCGTTGGGGCAGGTGCCGCAGCCCAGTCGATTTTGGCCGGAAACTGTGTGCTGTAGACCCCTGGCTCTGAGGAGAAGCTGAGGTACATCCCGATCTTGCCTTCGGCAAACTGTGCCCGCAGCGGATCGATATCCAGCGATTCCACACCCGGCAGCATGCTGCCGTCGTCCTTGATCTGCTTGAAGGCCTCAATAATTGGCTTGAAGCCGCTGAAGTCAAAACGTGCTGTTTTGAAATCATAGCCAAAGCCGCCGAATCCGCTCATCTCCGCAATGACGCGGGCCGAACGTCCAAGTGCGCTGGCTGGACTTTTGAAGTTCTGTGCAAAGCCGTAAGCGCCGTCCGCTTTCCCCGCGGCAGTCAGCTTCTTGGCGGTATCCACCAATTCCTGCAGAGTGGTTGGCGGATTCGTAACCCCCGCTTTGGCAAACAGATCCTTGTTGTAGATCAGGCGCATGGTTGTTCCGTAGTTCGGCAGGCTGTAGCGTTTGCCGTCAAAGGTGTTCAGATCCGCCATTTCCGGAAATTTCGCCTTCATGTCATCTGACAGATATTCATCGATTGGAGCGAGATACTCTTTTTTATAAAAGGTGCCGATGGTGTTCTCCTTCACCCGGATCACGTCCGGAGAGTCGGCAGTCTGGAAGGACAGGTCCAGTGCAGTATCGAAATCGTCACCCTTGACAACCAGCTCGACCTCAATGCCGTCGGTATTCGTTTCGTTGAATTCGGCAACCTTCTCTTTCACAAATTCAGCGTCATGGCGGTCACCCGTCCAGTAAGTGATTTTGGTTTTTTCGCCCGATGCCGCTCCCGAGTTTGAGGCTTTCCCCGCGTTTGATGCCTCTCCCGAATTTTCAGCGGTATTGGAGTTGCCGCAAGCGGCCAGGCTGAATGCCAGCACCGCGCTTAGTGAAGTCAGAAGCAGTTGTTGTTTCTTCATTTCTGTTAGCCCCCTTAAATGTTCAAAGCTGTGTTTGCCTTACACCCTGATTATAGGGCAGGCCATTCATCTGCATAATGCGGGTAAACCCACATTAAGGGCAGAAATTTGTTGGACTCATGCCAAACGGGGATGAACCCCCGCAGCATCAGCGGATCGTCCATCCCCGTGAATTCGTAAGTTATAGTCCGCCCAGCTGTGGGGCGGCGCGGTCCGCGTTGGCGGCATGGTGACGCGGTGCCCCTAACAACGGCATTTCTGCCGTTGTTTTCGCCTGTTCCCGCCGCGATGCACCCAACAACGGCATTTCTGCCGTTGTTTCCGCCTTTTCCCGCTGCGATGCACCCAACAACGGCGTTTCTGCCGTTGTTTCCGCCTTTTCCCGCTGCGACGCGCTTCCAACAACGGCATTTCTGCCGTTGTTTCCGTGCAATCAACCGACGGTCCATGCTAACGGTCTAAGAGAAACTACCTTTGGTTTCCTCTCACATACGCTACAGCACGAAATGAGAGGTAAAACTACCTTTGATCTCCTCTCACACACGCTACAACACGAAATGAGAGGTAAAACTACCTTTGGTTTCCTCTCACATACGCTACAGCACGAAATGAGAGGTAAAACTACCTTTGATTTCCACTCACACACGCTGCAACACGAAATGAGAGGTAAAACTACCTTTGGTTTCGCTCGCACAAGCAGCTCACATGGCTGCCGCTTATTTCACCCTGCCGAGATATGAAATCTTGAACTCCGACGGGGTCATGTCGGTGTATTTCTTGAACACCTCGCTGAAGTAGCGGCGGTGCTCATAGCCGAGCTCCATAGCGATTTCCTGCACCTGCATCCCTTCAATCAGCAGGGTCTTGGCCTTCTCCATCTTCTCGTGCATCACAAACTGCTGAAAGGAGATGCCTGACACCTTCTTGAACAGGTTCGAGAAATAGCCCTGGCTGAGGTTGATCTGCTTCGCCACCTGCTCCAGTGTCAGGCTGGTGTGCAGATTGGCGCAAATGTAGGCCTTGGCCTGCTGGATGATCCGTGTGGATTCGACCGAACGCTCCTCCTCAATCCAGCGGCAGCCCTCGGCGCATAATCCTTCGAGCAGGGAGCGGATCTCCTGCAGTGAAGGATGCAGGCGGTTCTTCAGCTGGTTCACCTGCTGCTCCAGCGGCTGAACCTTCTCATAGGGGAACAGCTCCAGCATGACCCGGCAGATTTTGAAGGACAGCTCGTAGCCGATGTTCTCCACATACTGCGGGGCAGGCAGCGGGTCGAGCTGCAGCAGCTCATCAAAAATATGCTCCAGCACCAGCTGGCTTTTCTCACGGTTGCCTGAACGCAGTGCGAAAAGAAATTCCTGTTCGGCGGCAACGGAATAATGGCTCGCGGCCCGGGGTTTATGCACGATGCTCGCGTAACTGTACACGGCGTTCCCGTCGGTATAGAAATGATACGCCAGTGCGCTGAGCGCCTGTGCGTAGGAATCCGCCAGCTCATGGATCGCAGCCACGCAGAGCCCCACCCCGATCGAGACCGTGCAGCGGGAATAACGGCTGACATTCGCACAGCAGGCTTCGGTGATCAGCCCGGCAGCATGGGGGTCCCCCCCGTTGATGATGCAGACATAGCGGTTCGTCGCCTCGCGGAAGATGATTCCCTGCGTCCAGGCCTGGATCGTCTCCTCCAGTATATTTTGCAGGCTGAAGCGGATCAGCTCGATTTCCTGCACCGGCTGGCGGCCGTATTTCTCGGCAAAATGGTCAATCTCCACGATAAACACTGTGAAATTCTCCTGCGCCAGCGGAATGCCAAGATACTCCCAGCGGGCTTTCGCACTCGGCTCCGTTGTCCTGTGCTGCATCAGGAAGGTTAAATACTCCTGGCGCAGAATCGGCAGGCTCTCTTTGATCTGGGCCTTCATGGCCATGAGCTTCTCCTGCTCCTCGCGTTCCTGCAGACACAGCGCCTTGGCTTTCAGCACGACGTTCACAATCTCCTCCAGCGAGAAGGGCTTTTTGACAAAATCCATCGCCCCAAGCCGAATCGCCTGCTGGGCATAGGAGAACTCCGAGTACGCGCTGAGAATAATAATTTTACAGTGCGGGGCAAACTCCAGAATCGCCCGAGTCATCTCCAGGCCGTCCATACGCGGCATGCGGATATCCGTAAGCACAATATCGGGCTTCATTTCGCGGACCATCTGCAGCCCTTCTTCCCCGTCGAGCGCTGTGCCGGCCACCTCAATGCCGTACTCCTGCCACTGCGGCTTGCGGGTGATCATATCCACCACACTTTTAATATCATCGATAACGCAGATTTTAACTGATTTTACTTCAGGATATTCCATAGTTTCCTCCCTCTTCCCTCAGTGGGCTAAGCGGTATCCACAGATCTGTGCGCGAGCCCACGCCTGCCTGTCCGGACAGCTCCATGCGTGCCTCATCGCCGTAATACAGCTGGAGCCGGTGCCTGATATTGACCAGGGCGTAGCCTTTTTTCGAAATCTCCCGTTTGGCCATTCCCTGCTCCACTTTGGCGGCATCCATGCCTTTGCCGTTATCCTCCACCACGATATGCAGCATGGACTGCTCCAGCGAAATCCGCACTTGAATGCAGCCGCCGCTCCGCCGGTCCGAGAACCCGTGCTGGATGCTGTTTTCCACAAGCGGCTGCAGCAGTATTTTGGGAATGGGGAAGGACAAAAGCTCCTCCTCTTCGGCTTCGGCATGATACTCGAACAGATTCTCATAGCATTTTTGCTGGATAGCGCAATATTGCTGCACATGCGAGAGCTCGTCCTCCAGCGTAATCAGATCCTGGCCGCCGCCAAGCCCCAGCTGGAACATTTGCGACAAGGCGAGGATCATCTCGTTGACATCCTCATTTTCGCCCATCACGGATTTGCAGTAGATCGTATTGAGCGTGTTGTACAGAAAATGAGGCTCCATCTGCGCGGTCAGCGCCCGGATCTCCGCATGGCGTTTGCCTTTTTCCTTCTGGCGCACATCTTCGATCAGCGTTTTAATCTCCGTCATCATCCGGTTGAACTGGAATCCGACCTGGGCGATCTCGTCGTTATATTTACTCTCAAAAGAAACGCTGAGTTGGTTCTCCTCCACCCGGCGCATCAGCCTGCTCAGCTTGAACAAGGGCCGGAGCAGTGCAGCCGTCAGCTTATTCGAGAAAAACCACGTCGTCAGCAAAAAGACAAGAATCACATACAGAACCGCCCGCTGCACGCCCTTGAGCTGTCCCAGCAGCTGATCCTTGGACTGCATCCCGGCGAGAATCCAGTTCGGTGCAACCGCCGACTGCTTATAGTTGACCAGATAATTCTCACCGTCAAAAGGATAAAAGAAATTGCCCTCGCTGTCCGCCGTGCTGTCCTGCAGAAATTCCGGGTCCTTTGGGGGCTCCCCCTTGGCAGGCCAGCCTGTCTGCACTACCGTCTCTCCTTCCGTATTCAGAAGCAGATATTTCCGGTCATTCCCGGACGTGCCCTGGCCAAGCAGCGAGGCGATCTTGTTTTCCTTGAGATTGACCACTATGAAGACGTTGGTGATCGGCGTATGCTCATAAATTCCCCGCACGACAAAAGACACCACCCGCTGGCTGCCGGTGAACAGCCGGTCGTAATGGCCTTTGGCCCAGTAGCCGCCGGGGCTTTTTTTGCTGTTGTCGTACAGCTCCGAGCCGTAGAACGAATTATCCTGCGCACGGACCTGGGTGGTGGAATAAAAGTCGCCGATCGGCGTGGCTATAAGAACGTTCTCAATCATCGGCTCATTGAAGGTAGCCTGCGAGAGAACGTACTGCATTTCGGATAAATGAACATAATATTTCGTCACATCATGAGCCTGCACATCAATCATCATCTGCCTGTAGGCATCGCTCAGCATCAGGGACTGGACCGACATCGCCACATCATTCAGCCGGTAGTCCAGCAGCTGCAGGGTTTTGTCCACTGTCTCCTTGCTGGTATCAAAGGCATTGTTCTGAATTTCCTTCCCGGCTATCCGGTAGGTCAGCACGCCCATGGCGCTGATTGACAGCGTTATCAATACGATAAAAGAGATAAGCACCCGCTGCTTGATGGACACCTGGTAAAAACGTTCACTCCACTTGCTCCAGATCAGGCTCCCCCATTTTCTCAGAAACTTCATGGATGCCTTCTCCCCTTCCTACAGCAGAAATTTCGCCGGCTCCCCGGCAACCAGCACATGCCCCCGTGCATTCGGATGATTCACATGGGACAACCAGCTTTCATCCTCTGTACCATACGACCGATCCCGGGTTGGTGTCAACAGAATTACCTTGATTTCCCTGTCCGGCAACAACTCTATCATTTCCTTCTATATAGAGTGAACTTAAGATCTTTACATTAGGGACTTCGTCGGGACTACGGAGAATGTTTGGACTTCCGGCCGCTGTTGTCTGCAGATTTCTTGATTATTACCACTCTTCGCGGTGGAAATCCGCAGACAAAGGCGGACGCATTCGCTCCTCCAGTTCCAAACTTCCCCTCCATCCCTTTTCCCTTTTGTTAGTTTCTCACGTTCGCTTTATATAGGATTCCAGAGCGGTGGACAGTCCGATTCCCCCGGTTATTTAATGCGCTTTAATCTGTCTATGCAGCAAATGTGAAAAAACTGCCGGGAATAATCCCGGCAGCCGAAAAACGGGTACCACCAATTGGGGCATCGCTTTTTTAATCCTCAAGAGGAGCCGGGTTTAAACCGTCAGCTCCTTTGGAGGACAAGCTTATCTGCGTGGCATGGTGACGCCTGCTTTGGAGTTATATTTTTCCGTAGCTTCCTTGATAACATCCCCGCCGCCCTTGGACAGCCACTCTTCCACAACCTTCGGCCAGTCGCTGATGGGTTCCTTGCCATACACCATCTTCACCATATGCGTCAGCAGCACCGGAGGAGCCGTGTCCGAATTGGGAGCGATGTCCGGATTCTTCACCAGTGCGTCCAGACGCGGATCAAATTGAATCCCGTCCCGGCCTTCATTAGCCAGAATCGTATCATATACTTTGATCAGGTTTTTGCCTTCTTCCGTCATGTTCAGGACACCTTTGTTATAAGTGGTGTCTTGCACCAGCCACAGGAAAGATTGACGGTAGCGCTCTTCGTCTATGGCAGCGGGATCCGTGGGGGCCGTATATACGATTTTGCCATTCTCTTCCTTGTAGGTTTCGCCCTTGATCCCGAAGGTAAAGAAGGTTTCCGCCTCTTCGCTCAGCATCCAGTCAAAGAATTTGACGATATCCGCAGCATTTTTCGTACCTTCCTTGATAAAGTAGGTGCGCGTAGCGGAGCCGTACAAATAGGAGCCGCCTTTTCCGTCAGGACCCACCGGCGATGGAATAATCTCCAGGTCGGCGGATGGCGTAGAAGCTTTTAATTGCTGCTCCCACTGCAGAAGCTCATTGGCATTCATCGTCCACATGCCCGCGTTGCCTGAGAGAATCGCATTCTTGTAGTTGGTCGGGTTGATGGTGGCGAATTCCTTGTTGATCAACCCCTCTTTATACATGGTGTTGTAGGTTTGTAACGCCTTCATCATATTTTCGTTATCCATAAATTTCGGCTGAACCTGGCCGTTTACTTCCTCGAACATCGTCAGGTACGGAAAAACATCATACGCCCCAAAGAAAGCATCGGCATATTTGAAATCCTGGCGGCCCATGTAAGGGTTCTCAATACCCAGCTTTTTGAAAGCCCGAAGCACGTTCAAGTACTCATCGACCGTTTTTGGAACCTGTAAGCCGGTTTGATCCAGAAGGTCCTTGCGAATCCAAGTCGCGCGACGGGACGGATTGGACAGGAACTCCGGTATTGCGTAGATTTTTCCTTGATAGGTGACGTTTTCCCAGGCTTCTTTCGGTATTACTTTCAACAGGTTCTGACCGTGCTGCTCCAGCAGATCATCCAAGGGCATAAACACGCCGGCTTCAACGGAACCAGCCATTTCCTTGCCGTTTACACCGCCCGAGCCTTGTACCACATCCGGAATATCATCAGTGGCAAACATCTGGACCATTTTCTGCTCAAATTCTTTATGAGGAACCAGCACAATGTCCAGATCGGTGTTTGTCATCTCCTCCAGTTTTTTCACCCATTTATCCTTATTAAGATTAGGTGATTTCTCCACATAATTAAAAGCCAGCGTCCGCATCGAGATGGAGAATTTAGTTTTCTGTGGCGCATTTGACGTTCCCCCGGCAGTCTCTTCTTTGTCCTTGTCCGAGCAACCTGAAACGGCAGCAGCAGCCATTAAAGCAGTCAAACAGATGCCAATCCATTTTTTCATGATATAACCCTCTCCTTGTCCAATGGGGTGCTATACGCAAATGAAAATGTTTTATAGACTAATATGCTTTGGCAATCTCAATCCGGCGGGTAACACCCTGATTGGTAAAGTAAACATGGACCCCATGGTCCTGATCGTCCATGAAGTACGATACGTAATCCCGGCTTCCTGATTTTTGGGGAATCAGAAGCGTAACAATCCGATGGCTTACAGCCTCTTGGGTGGATGCGGTCAAATGCCAGTGCTCGGGCAGCCCTTCCCATTCCTTCGGATCTACACCGGTAAATTGATTGTTTTGGCTAAGCGCCATCTCTCCGGAGGAGCTGTAGACAAACCTGCCCTCCATTTGAGCTTTTTGGCCATTGACCTTAAAGGTCTGGTCCTTTAACTTCATCGGATAGAGCGTATGGAACAGCCAATCCAGTTTTCCGGGGCGCTCCAGATCGACACTGTCTGTAATGACAAAATAAGTGCTGTCAAAAAAGTAAATCTCCCGTACATACCGTTTGATATAGGGTACATTCTCCCGGTAGGCTTCCGTTGCATCCATTTGCGTGTAGCTGATCCCAGGTGTAGTGGACGCTTTCAGCACCTTGCCGTAGGCTGCCATGTTCTTCGACTTGTCTGTGCCGGCATATTGGCCCTTTCCGTCAATAAGAATTACGTTCTTGGAGCGGGTCTGCTTGCGCCACTGCATATGCATAGTACTGTTAAATGCGACGTAATGGCCGCTTTCGATAGCCAGAGGCTCGCCGAAGGCATGCAGCAGGAAGGCGTTCTGATCCCCGTGGCTATGGCTCACGGAACCGTAACGGCTGCTCTTGGCCAGCATCATGATATGTTCCTGCGGAGCTTCCATCCGGTGATGCATGGCGACCCAGCCAACATCCTGAAACCACTTCAGAGGCTCTGCAGCCACCGGTGGTTCTGAAGGAACCTGCGGATAGTCCGTGCGGTAAACCATCTCATCGAACCGGAAATCCCACCAGCCGTAGTTATAGAAGATCATTTGGCTATCGGGATTCAATTCCTTTGTCCGTTCGTAGTACCACTGGTACTGTCCATTTCCCGTTAAACCGGCAAATTGGCGGATATTGAAGCCCGTCTTGAGACTGACCGGATCTCCCAGCGACGATTGATCCCCGAAGCTGGCTCTCAAGGTATCCGGGCTGAAGCAATAGAGCGGAAAATCGCCGGTTTTACGGAAGAAGGGACGGTCATAGAAGTTAATTCCCATGTATTTGCGGATCAGATTAAGCGCCTCCGTAACGAAAGCCATCTGAGTGGTCCAATACATCGGGCCTTCGGCCCAGCCGCCATCCTTGCCACCCCATGGGGTATACATGGCGGAGAAGTACTCCAGCGTATAATCAAGCCATTCCTGAACCTTCTCCTCCTCGCCCAACATGGAAATACAGCAGGGAACGAGCACGGAGGATAAAGAACGGATGGCATGGCTGTCATAAGGCACTTGATGAATTCGGGAGCGTTCGATGACGTGGGAAGCGATCTGTCCGGTTCTCCGCAGCAGTGCCAGCCGCACCTTTAGCCGTTCCTCTTCCGTCAGAGAGCTGTGCAGCCAATCATAGCCCCAGGCCAACGCTCCGGCTATGCGAAAGGAGCATTCATCATTATAATCCCGGCTGGTGGTACCGTCCGTGTTCCAGCTTGCGGCATGAAGCAGCCACTCTCTGGCTTTAGCGATAAGCGTGTCGTCCTCCAGTACAACCCCTGCTATGGCTAGATGCCGGACAGCATAGAAAACTTCCTGACAGTCCATATACATCTGCCGCCATAGCTTGGCGACACGCTTATTATCCGGATACGGCGCAGGCTCGGGAATAAGCGCACGTTCTGTCCAGGGCCATACGGAATGCTTGAGGAAGTCACTCCAGCCTGTGAAGTCAGGGTCTTGGCGGACGGCTTCCCGGTAGGACTCCAGTTGTTCCGCCTGAAGCCAAAGCCGCGGATGATTGCCGGAAGCCGCGGTATATCGTTCCGTTCTGGATGGCAGAGGCGTTAGCGGCAGCTCATCCGCAACCACGAAAGCTCTTACTTTGCTCCACTCGGAACGGATATCGTTCTCCCCGATATGAGTGTACCGCCAATAATACATGCCTGGTTCCAGCGGCTTATCCGGAGTAAACAGATTATAGGGGATTTGACTGTAGGTCAGCGTGCATTCAGGTTCAAACTCTTTGTTTGAGGAGATCTGCAGCTCATACATCCCTTCTTCCAGACTTGCGGGCATCCATGTAAAACGCGGCGGGTTCTCTCCAATATCCGAATGTTCATCAGGCCCATAAGGCAGGTCGAGCACACCGCTGGCAGGTTGAAATAAAGG
>RCUU01001053.1_pt1 | contig 13879 bp, 8 predicted proteins | sample 2166211 | NCBI WGS metagenome assembly RCUU01 (sample SAMN09932620, study PRJNA488358) | compost metagenome | feature: garden; material: soil; isolation source: compost soil in phenylacetic acid-enriched culture | place: Germany: Experimental Botanical Garden Goettingen | collected 2016-01-27
CCTTAGCCAAGGGGGACCCCAAGGGCCCCGGCCCTCTGGACACCCGGATGGCTGGCGTGGGCGGGGGTTTTATGCTCCCGGGCTGCTGTGTGCGGAGAGCGCTTCACCCCTGCGGGGACGCTTTGGCTATTGTTCGCCTGCCGCAAAAGGGCAAGGGTACGCTTCGCTGCCCCCAAACCCTTTCAGAAAAAGACGACACTCAAGTGTATATCTCCAGACTCAGAACACGCAGCCTCTTCACTGTCTTAAGTGTAGCTGGAGAACGGCAGAGACTAAATAAGGTCATCTATAATAAAAGTTCGAAATCCTATAAAGTCTGGAGAGAGCCAAACAGCCAAGAAGCAATAGATTTCCTCATAATCGAAGCGCTAGAGAAACACCCCAACAAAGTGGAAAAAGTATCACTATTTCTCGATTTCCAGCCTATAATCGGGGATTAGTGGGAATTTGTATACTTAATTTTGGGCCAAATAGCGGACGGAGGCGATTTCGGCACAATTAGTTGTACAAATTCCACCTAGCGCTCGCAGCGGCGTGAATTTCCACAAATTAGTTTTACTATTTCCACCTAATTCGATTCTCCCCCGGGCATCCACCGATCGGTGCATTCGGCTGGAATCAGCGGGCTTCTCTAAGGAAATAGAAGGATGATTGATGGCGTGAAGCATATAAATCCTTATCTTTTCATAAAAAGACTCCTCCAGCTTGGAGAAGTCTCTTTGTACACCTTTTATGCCCTGCACCTTATTCAGTTCAGACTAATACTCAATGTCTCACTCAACTTGTTATTCTCTTTATTCATCTCCTCATACCGCCAGATATCGTTCACGAAGAAGCTGATGGTGAAATCGCCGATGGTTGGAACTGTCCACCTTGGCGTTCCCTGGGCACTGCTGTTCGCGGTCAGGGTAATCTCTTCTCCCGGCTGAATCACGGTGTTGTTCGTATCCGACCAGGAGACGACTCCGCCATTAACGGAGAAGGCGCCGCCGGTGATTTGCCCAAGTCCCGTGGAGGCGTTCAGCGGCGTTGGGCGTACCCCGATATTCTTTACCTTGGCCCAGAAGATTAGGGAATCCCCGAGCTGCGGCGTGGTGTGGGAAGATGGAGTCCCATCACTGTTCACGATATTCCAGCCGATATCCGTAACGGTCAGGTCCGCCAGCGGGGCCGGAAGGGTAGAATCGTAGCTCTCGAACTCGAATCCATGGACCATCACCAGCCCGTCGGTCCCTTTGATCTCAATCCGGTGCAGCCCATACTCCAGACCGGTCAGCTCGTAGACAATCCGGTTTTCCCCCTCAAGGCCGGCCTGGGGAATGACTACCGTCTCCATAAATTGCCCGTCGACATAGACATCGGCGCTGCCCATATCGCTTTTGATATCCGATCTCCAGCGGACCCCGATGCCGTTAAAATTGAACGCCGCCGTGGCATCAGGCGCATAGGTCACGTGAGATACACTATTGGAGGCTGTCTCAAAGCCGGTATAGTCGATATAAGGATGATCGTGCTCTACGGTGTACCAGGCTGAGACCGGAACATAGGCTCCTTCCTCAAGCTTGAAATAATCGATATTCGCGCCGTTCCCGGCGGAGGTGAAGCTGATGGTGTTATACCCTGGCTGAAGGGTAATGCCATACTGCTTCGCGGTAATATTTGCGGTCCAGCTTCCGGTGGTGGGCAGCGTCACGGTCGATTGCTTTTGTCCGTTGACAACGATGTTTTTCTTCGAATCCTGATTGGAAGCGTATGCAATAGTTAAAGTATAGCTTCCACCGCTCTCTGAATAGAACCCTTGGATCGCCAAACCTCCGGCATGGGTCTGCTCCACAACTTTCCCCCCGGACGCACTGCTGTTGTTGGCAACTCTGAGCGGCGGGGCAAATGCAGTGGCTTCTGCCTCGAATTTGGTCGGATCTCCGGCCACATGAGGCGTGATCGGCATCGGCAGTGTGGTTGCAGAAACGGCTGCAGTCAATGGGGAGACATTGCCGAAATCGTCCACCGCCTGAACCCTGTAGCTGTATTCCGTCTCAGGAGCTACAGTGTAGTCGTTATAAAAAGTAATCCGTCCCGGAATGGTCATCACAGGTTCTGCTCCACCGTCCCGGTACACATTGTAACTGACAACCCTGTCGTTATCCGTTGCGGCATTCCAGGTCACCTTCACCTGTTCGTGGCTTACCGCCACTGCTGCCGGACTGGTTGGAGCGGAGGGCGCTTCTGTCTCCAGCTCTTCCAGAATATACTGGACGGTTTCGCCTGCGCCCAGAGTCACCGTAAGTGTAAGATCCGGCGCTGCCTCAAGCTGGACATTGGAATGGGCGGCGGCATAGGTATCTCCCGGGCCAAACCGCTCTCCGGCATACTGCCCGCAGCCTGGCATCGTGACCCGCACCTGCATTGTCACCGGCTGCGTCTCAAAGTTCACGAAATTCAGCAGAATTTTATCTGCCGAAGCCCCTATGGCCGAAGTGTCCAGCGCGGAGGTGTCTACAGCGCGGAAATACGCTTTTTTCCCGTTGAGGTCAGATGGATTCAGAATCTCGTAGCTGAGCGGGCTCCCATGAGTAGCATAGGCCGCGGCCAGCCTGCGGAACGTCTTCAGCCGTGTCTCGCCCGGCTCGCTGCTATTGGCCGCTACAGCCGCCGTATCCTCGAAACGGTGGGTATTCCAGTCGATGCCGGAGTCGAACAAGCCGAACTCGGTGCCGTCATTGAAGAAGGCCGCATGCTGCATAATATGGTCGACATAGCCGATATCCCCGCGCAGCTCCCGGTCAAAAGCAGAAGCGAATCTGTAGGCATACGTGCCGTATTTCGTATTGTCAGAATGGTTGTCGTTGCTGCCGGTTTCACTCATGGCCATCTCTTTGCCGAAGCCCTCCTCCGCTTCTCCGTATACCTGAAGGTTCTCATACAGGCTGCCGCCCGGCAGCGGCTGGACACCGGTTCCGCCATAGCTGTGCCCGTTCGTCACATCTGAAAGCGCTTCAATTTCTTCACGCTGGGCAGCGTCCCGCTCCCACCCGTCCGGAATTCCGTTGTACGGCCAATAGGCCCAGCCGGGTGCCACAATTTTCAGATAGGGCTGGCTGTTGGTCTGACGTTCTTGATCCATCAGCTGATGGATCGCCAGCACAGACTTCTGGGACCACCCGAACAAGCCGGGTTCATTGCTTGATTCCGCGTATTGGTATAAATCCCCGAATTTGCTGACAAATGCGGAGTAATAGCTCCTCAGTGCCGTACTGATTGTTCCGCCTACCAGATCGGCATTGTTCTTCCAGTTCCCTCCAATGATATTGAGCATTGGCGTAAGGTTCAGATCACGCAGTGTCTCCAGATAGTTCCGCCCCTGCGGGTCCCAGCCTGCGCTTGTATCCGACCAGAAGGAAGCCCGCATCCAATTGCCGCTGTAGGCGATGCCCATCCATTTGGTCATGGGTGCCAGATGGCGTATCGCATTCTCATCATATTTGAAGGTGGCTGCGGCCAGCGTGGTTCCCAGATGCACGTACCGTCCATGTATCGGCTCATCCGCCTGCTGATGCCGGGATTTCAGCTTGAAATAGTCCCACTCGAACCATAAATATTGGTCACCGTCATAGCCTGGTGCCTGCGGGTCCGCATACAAACCGCGGTCGACCACCAGTTCAAGCTCATTTTGACCCGTGTGCAGCTGTTCTTTCGGAATATACAGCCTGTAGGTTTGCTTCCACGTATTCTCCAGGGAGGCTTCCCCGTTATTCAGACCTGTGATTTGAATGAGTCCGCTCATGAGACCATTTGTGAATACGGCAAGCTGGGGAATCGCTGTGCTTGCGTCAATTACCTTGAAGCTGAACTCCACTCCATACTGGGGAACCGCCGTCAAATTAAACTTCAGGTTCATCGTTCCATTGACATCGGCTTTCATTCCTTTGGGGATCGTATTCCAGCTGCCCGCGGGCAGAGGAAGAGTCAGATTGCTGTACACATTATTATAAACCGTAAATTCGGCTGAACTATTGTCCGGTTCACCCACCTGCCACAGCAAGCCGGACGGATTGTAGACAGCGCTTTCAGCAGTCACCGGGAGGGGAGCTGCGGAAGCCGGAAGGGTAACCGCACCTTCGGATTTTGCAATGTTTGAGGTCTCCTGTTTCACTGCCGCCGTGCCTGGAGGATCAGCGGATACAGTCAGCCCGGCCGGCATCAAAACCGTCATCAGCACACAAAACAGAGTAAGCCACACAGAAGTTTTTTTGAGAATTCGCACATTAACACCCTCTTCTATAAGAATAGAAACAGGGCCCCCAATTGCTAATTCGGCGAATAGGAATACCCGACATCCAAGTAAGCGGCCGCAGCAAGCTGAAGTTAAGAATCAGGGAGGGGTGGCATACTTACGGGATATCGGGTCGGCTAATCATTCAACAGCTTATTTGGCGGCCAAAAACGCATCCATTTGCGACTGAATTTCGCTTATGACGGCATCCAGTCCAGCGGCCTTCAGCTTGCTGTTCATTTCCTTCAGGATCGGCTCAGGATCTTTTTCCCCGGAATACAGGGTATTCTTATACTGCTTCGTAATGTTGATCAGCGCTCCGATCTGCGACTGCACCTTGGTCGAGTCAAACACAAAGCCGATCACCGGGGATACCTTGGAGTTCTTGTTCCAGTCGGTATAGAGCTGTACCCGTTTCGGGTCCTCGTCCTTGTTCAGATAGTTCAGCAGCACATTCCCGATCATCCACGAGGATACGGAGTTATAGCCGCTGTCCGGAATAAATTCAACCGTATTGTCGCCTACCTTTTTATAATGCTTGCCTTCAATACCGAAGGTTAACAGGTTATACAGGACCGGATCGGTATGAATCAGGTTCATGAACATCATGGCCCGCTCAGGGTTTTTGGAGGTTCTGGAGATGGCGAGCATGGAGCCCTGCAGGCTTTTGGTGCTGACCTGTACCGGCAGGAGGGTTTTGATGATCATCGGCTTCTCGGCGAGACGGGTCCAGTCGTTGGTGGAGGTTGGATTCATATTGCCATAGGTGAACCAGGCTTTGCCGCTTTTTACCGCATCCTTCAGCTCAGTTTTGTCGGTAGCACCGTTCTTGTTGATATAACCCGCTTTGTACCATTCCCGGATCAGCTTCAGCCGTGCCAGGATCTCTGGAGTATCATATTCGTTAAAAACCTTCATGGTGTTATAATCGAGCAGTGTCGGAATTTCATTACTGCCATCGAGGTCCTCGCTGTCCGGGTACACGGTGAACCAGTTCAGGCTGTCGGTATGATTCATGAACAACGGTGTGATGGCAGGCTCCTTCTCCTTAATCGTCTTCAGCATGGGCTCAATATCCTCAAGCTTCTTAATGCTGTTCACATCAAATCCATACTTGTCGACAATCGCCTTGTCAAAAGCAAAGCCTACCGACTGGCCCAGCTCCTTCTCGGTTGGAATTGCATACAAATGTCCGTTTACGGTAGCGGCCTGCAGGTACGCCGGATTGATCTGTGCCTTGGTCTCCTTGGCATAGGTATCCAGCAATTCCTCAAGCGGCAGATAAGCGCCTTTTGCGGCATTGGTCATAAAGTTCCAGGTGTAGACCATGTCGAACACTTCGCCGGACTGGATCATCAGATTCACCTTGTCTGCCGGTTTATCCCAGCTGAGCTGGTTGATTTTGATCGTGGCGTTAATCTTATCCTTCAGATAATCATTGATCGCCTGCTCGACGGAGGCCACATCCTTATCCGGCCCGCCGGGCAGATACAGTGACAACTCAACCTGCTCCAGCTCATTCGTCTTTTCAGTGGCTGCAGCCTTATCCGTAGCAACCGGAGCGGCGGTGCTGTCCGTCTGTGTCCCGGCCGGGGCCGACTCATTATTGCTGTTATTGCCGCCGCACCCGCTTAGGGATAATCCAATCAATAGTACAAGTGAAAGCAGTAGACCCGTGCCCTTTTTTCCCGCCATATCTTGTTTCCTCCCCTTGATGAATCAATATATGCTAAATCGGTTGAATCCGAGGTTAGCCTTTAATGGAGCCCAGCGTAAGACCTTTGATAAAATACCGCTGAAAAAATGGATATGCCAGCACAATCGGACCTATGCCGATCAGCGCCATGGCCATACGGATGGTTTCACCCGGCAGTTTGGCCAGCTCGGTCGCCGAGCCTTGGATCAAAGCCCCGTTGCGGCTCAGGTAGTCTGCCTGGGAGATCATTTTGTACATCAGGTACTGTAGGGAATAGAGTTTGGTGTCCGTGATGAAGATCATGCTGTTGAACCAGTCATTCCAGTAATGCAGGGTGTTGAACAGGCCAATCGTAGCGAATACCGGCAGCGACAGCGGGAACACAATCTGGAAGAAGGTCCGCAGCTCCCCGGCACCGTCAATCTTGGAGGCCTCAATCAGCGCAGGCGGCACGCTCATCTGGAAATAAGTCTTCATAATCAGCACATTGAACGGAGACAGCAGCATCGGAATGATGAGGGACCAAATGGAATTTTTCAGATCCAGCACCTGGGTGTAGACCATGTACCAGGGCACCAGACCGCCGCCGAACAGCATCGTGAAAAAAATCAGGAAGGCGAAGAACCCTCTGTACTTGAAATCAGCCCGCGAGATCGGATAGGCATACAGGGAAGAGATAAATACGCTGAGCAGCGTACCGACAACGGTTACGAAGATAGACACACCGTAGGCTTTTACAATGACGGTATAGTCTTTGAAAATATAGGCATAAGCCTCGAGGCTGAGCTTCTCCGGAATAAATTGGTACCCGTTCAGCACAATCGAATCATAGTCGGTTATCGAAATCATGAACACCAGCACAATCGGCAGCAGGCAGGTGATCGATAGGATGATAAAAATAAGGTGCAATATCACATTCGTTGGTCGGGATATTTCATTGTTGGTCACCGGTTCCATCCTCCTTCTAAATTGCCGCTTCAAAGGTGTTGCCTGTAACTTCGGTGAATGTTTGGACTTCCGGCTCTAGAAAACGGCCTGGTCCTTGTCGACCTTGCGTACGATCCAGTTCGAGCCCAGGACCAGGAAGAAGCCGACGATGGATTGGTACAGCCCGGCCGCAGCGGACATGCCCAGGTTGCCCATATTAATCAAAGCGTTATAGACGTAGGTGTCAATAACGAGTGTTGTCGGATACAGCGCCCCGGAGTTCAGAGTAGTCTGGTAGAACAGCCCGAAGTCAGAGCGGAAAATACCGCCGATGGCAAGAATAGTTGTGATGATGATGACCGGACGGATGAGCGGGATTGTAATATGGAGAATCTGCTTCCACTTGCTGGCTCCGTCAATTAGAGCTGCCTCATAATACTCGCTGTCAATGCCGATAATTGCCGCCAGATAAATGACGCAGCCATACCCCACCCCTTTCCAGAGGTTGATCAGCGGCAGAATAAACGGCCAATATTTCGGCTCCGAGTACCAGTTCAGCTCATTCAGCCCGAACATCGCCAGGATACCTTTGTTAATGAAACCGTATTCAACATTTAGAAAAGCGAACACGAGGTAGCTCACCACCACCATCGACAGGAAATACGGAAAAAACATGATGCTCTGATAAAATTTCGCGGCCAGCTTATTTCTCAGCTCATTCAGGGCAATCGCAATAGATACCGCAATTACCAGATTGAGAATGATAAACACGAAATTGTACAGCACCGTATTGCGGGTGATGATCCAGGCATCCGAAGTGGCGAACAGGAATTTGAAATTATCCAGCCCCACCCACGGGCTTCCGAGAATCCCGTCTACGTAGTTAATGTTTTTGAAGGCAATGATGATCCCGAACATCGGCAGGTAGTTGTTAATGAGCAGAAAAACCACACCGGGTAACAGCATCAGCAGCAGTACCTTGTGCTTCAGCAGATGCCTTAGCATGGAGTTTCTTTTCGAGTGTACCCGCACTGGCAGGTGCTGCCCGGTGTCCAGTGCGTTTCTTTTCTCATGAGTGATCATCGCTTACGCCTCCTGATTCCTTCAGCAGTCTCTCTCTCTTCCATGCTTTAAGTGTAGCCGGAGAACGGCAGATGCTAAATAAGGCCATCTATAATAAAAGTTCGATAATCTACAGAGTTTGGAGATAGCTGATCCACAGAAAAAAGATGAGCGTCCGTGGCTCACCGCTGCGCCTAGCCCAAAGTGGAAAAAGACTGTTCCCAAGCCCGTGCGGCTTTTAGAAACAGTCCCCTTTAACCCTGCTTGTGAATAGAAAACCTCTGTCTCCCTCTGCCTTTCCCGTTCTGCTTCCCAGTTCGTTCCGCCTATTCCGTTCCTGCATTCAACCGGCTCTTCAGGCTTTCGCCCTTCAGCGGCGCCTGGGGATCGAAGTCCGGATAGATGTACTCTTCATGCTTGAACGAATACCCGGTAGCCGCAATGTCCAGCATCTGGTTCAGACGGCTGCTTTCCGCACGGAGACCTTCGTCTACGTTTATCCCGCCCGAAAGGATCTGCAGGTAGAGCTGCATCCGGGGGCGGTCGCCAGAGTCACGCGGCTCGATTGAGACGGTATTCGGATCGTACTGATCCATAATCTGCGGGGAAAGCGGGTAAATAGATTCCTCTTCCGCAGGGTAAAACTCCTTGAAATGGCCCAGTCCCGGAACCTGGCCGGACAGGTCCGTAATGCCGTCTACCACAGGCAGGGCCAGAGCCTGCTGGAACAGAATGGTCAGGAAAGCTTCAGACTGAAGGAACTTCCATACTTTCACCGCTGCTTCCTGATCCGTGGTGCTGCTGTTCACCGCCAGCGGCGAGTGCGGAATCATCATGAGCGCTCCGCTGCCCTTTCTGGCTGAAGATGTTACGGGCGGCAGAGCCACACCCCAATCATCCTTTGGCATATATTCCTGCAATTTCACATAATCTTTGCTGGTTGCATACATCATCCCGATATTGCCGTCAGCGAATTGTCTCAGCGCACTGTTCCGCTTCAGCAGGGTCTCCCCGGGATACAGACTGCTCTGCGCCTTCATGTCCAGCAGCAGCTGCAGCCAGGGGGCATACACGCTGAGATCATAACGCCCGGTCCGGTAATTATAGAGATAGACCCCGCTGTAGGTATTAGACATCTCCAGACCCGTCTGCAAGCTGTCCTGGCTGTCTCCCGCAGCCAATGCGAAGCCGTATTTGTTCACGCCAACCCCCGCCCGGCTGATCCTGGCAGCGGCCTGCTCCACTTCCGCGAAGGTAACAGGCGGCTGCTCCGGGTCCAGACCGGCACTGCGGAACAACTGCTTGTTATAGATAAGCCGGACGGTCTCAATACTGGAAGGCATGAAGTAGATTCCTCCCTTAAACAGAGAGCTGCCGGCATAATCTCTGGCCCACTCCGGGAATCTGTTCAGATCTGCCGGGCCCAAGTAGGAGCTCAGATTAGTCAGATAACCCTTGTTCACATAGGTCGCCAGCCAGCTGTTATCCACACTGAACACATCCGGCCCCTGGCCCGATGTCATCAGCATGTTGAGCGTGTCGTCGTAGGCGTCCGTAGACAGATTCATCATCACAATTTCAATATGGTCGGGATTGCTCTCGTTGTATTGCCGGATCGCGTTTTTCACCTCAAGGTTCTCCGTCCAGTCATACAGTGCAATCCGGACCTGAATCCTGGGGGCAGCCTTAGGTACCGGCTCCGGACTAAACTCCACCAGCAATGGACGGTCATAGGCGATGGCATACACGACAAGCCCGCAAAGAGCCAGGCCAATGATATAGAACAGCAGCCGTTTCATCCTCCACCTCCTGCGTTGACAGCTTGACGCACCCGTTTTACAATGTATACCATCCATTGATTGATATTTTCCATTAATACCCGTTAAATGGCAAGCGAAGAATATCCGCAGGGCTGAAGGGGGTTCAGATGAAGAAACTATTCGATACTCTGTCCAAAACCCTCTTCCTGTATAACTTCAGCATCCGCAGCAGACTTATCCTCTACTTCCTTTTTCTCGTCCTTCTGCCCACCACAATCATTTCCGTTACGGTATATAACAAATCCGCGGATATTATCACCCGCAATGTCAATACATCGATCGAAAACAACCTGAACCTGGTCCAGGATAATCTGGCCCAGCGTTTTAACGCTGCGAATAATTCCATGATCTCTCTATATCTCAATACCGAGTTCGCTGACCTGATCTCCTCCAACCGTCCGACCGACAGTACGGGAATCATCAATGAACTTGCTGCGCTGAACAAAATTCTGGAGAACTTCCCCGGCAGCGGAACAGCGGGAAGCAGCTTTGTCCCTATGCTATATATGCTGAACCGCCCGGAATATACACAGTACAATTTCTCCAGACGGGTCTTCAACATCGATCTGATTTCGCTGAAGCCATGGTACCTGGGCATTCCGGCCAGGTCCGATTTCACCGTTGTCGGGCTCAGTTCACTGGATTCCAAGTTCACACTTAAATTCGCGAAGCGCTTGTTCGGCATCCGCCATGCCCAACTGCCCTATGTCGGTCTGCTTACCATCGATATTCCTGTGACGGAATTCGATAATCTCCTTGAGCATTACAAGCCAACGGCGGGCAGCCGGATTTATATCGCCGACCAGACCGGAACGATTGCAATCAGCCCGGACGCGGCACTCATTGGACAGAACATCAGCACTCAGGACTACTACAGCCAGATGAAGACTGCTGAAGGCGGCGGCGGCACCCTCCATTCCTTCCGCCAGGTGATCCAGGGAGAGAATATGCTCGTTTCCTACATCAAAATACCGGAAACCGGCTGGACGATCCTCTCCTTTTCACCGGTCAGAGAGCTTAATGGAGAGCTGGCTTCATTTCAGCGTGTCATGTATATCGCCATCAGCATCTGTATGCTCATCTCGCTCATGATGGCCCTGCTGCTGTCGGAAAATATCTCGGCACCGATCCGCAAATTCATCCAGTCGATGTCCCACGCGGAAAGCGGGAACTTCAACATTATTATCCGTTACCGGCGCAAGGACGAATTCTCCTATTTGTTCAACCGTTACAATAAGCTGCTGCAGCAGATCAAGGCACTCATCGACAAGCTCTACGTGACGGAGCTGCGTAAAAAAGAAGCCGAGCTCAAAACTCTTCAGGCCCAGATCAATCCGCATTTTCTCTATAACACGCTGGATTCGATCAATTGGATCGCGATCAATCATGACATTCCCGAAATCAGCAATATGGTCACCTCGCTGTCCGATTTCTTCCGGTACAGCCTGAGCAAAGGCCGGAATATCATTCCGCTGCGCGATGAGCTCCGGCAGGTGGACAGCTACCTGAAGATACAGCAGTTCCGCTTCCAGGATAAGCTCGAGTACGAGCTGGAGGACACGGACCCCCGGGTACTGGAGGAATGCCTGGTGGTCAAGCTCAGTCTTCAACCGCTGGTGGAGAATGCCATCATCCACGGAATACAGAAGCGGCGGGGCAAAGGCAAAATCCGCATCCGGGTGGAGCGGTCCCAGGATATTCTCTGTGTATCCGTGTTTGATGACGGAGTTGGCGCGGATCCGGAGTGGCTTAACCAGCTGCTGACAGATAAGCAGCCGGGCAATGAGTCTTACGGCATCCGCAATGTGCATACCAGAATCCAGCAATTTTTTGGCGAGGCCTATGGCATCCGTTATTATGCCAATACCGAAGATCAGGGCGGCCTCTTGGCCGTGGTCCGGTTTCCGGTCGTAACTACATGGAACGAGGTGATGGAAGATGCTGACGATGATCGTGGCGGATGATGAGCCATTTATCCGCAGAAGTCTGATCCATGTGTTCAACTGGCAGGAGGAATTCGGCATCGAGATTATCGGAGAAGCCTCGGACGGGCAGGAGGCCTATGAATTATGTATGGAGCTGCAGCCGGACATTCTGTTCACGGATATTATGATGCCCATGCTGGGAGGCCTGGAAGTGGCCGAGAAGCTGAAGGCCGGAAATTGCCGGACCCGAATCATTATCATCAGCGGAGCCCAGGATTTCTCCTATGCCCAAAGTGCGCTGAAGGTGAATGCCGAGGGATATATTCTGAAGCCTGTCAAACTGCCCGAGCTGCGGGAGGTCTTTCAGGAAGTCGTCTCCCGGCTCCGCGAGGAGAAAGATCATCAAATGAATGTGGAGCAGCTCAGGAAGCAAGTGCAGAGCAACATGCCGCTGATCCGCGAGAAATTCCTCCAGAACTGGGTTTCGGGGCTGTACCGGGATGAAGGGGAGCTGTGGGAGAAGATCAGTTATTTCCAGCTTCCCTTCAAGCAGGGGGACATCCTGACGGCAGGCGTGCTGCAGCTGGATGATTACCAGAGCGCGGTGGACAAATTCTCGGAGGAATATAAGCAGCTGCTGTATTTCTCCATCCAGAATATGATCACTGAATGCCTGGAGCGCCCGCCCGGCGGTGTTTCTTTTGTCGCCAGTGAAAATGAATTTATAATCATCTTCGGCCCGGACGGGGGTTCTTTTTCCGGCGCCGGCGCCATCTCAAGCCTTTGTGAAGAGATCATTGGCAGCATTCAAAAGTATCTGCGGCTGGATGCTTCCATTGGCATCGGCAGAGCCTGCACCAGCGTAAGTGAACTGGAGGACTCCTATAAAGACGCGCTGTCCGCGCTGGTGCATACCTTTTATACCGGCAGTGGCTCCATTCTTCATATTAAGGATATCCAGCCCGGTACGGAGACTCTGCAGAGCGCCTTTTTTTACAAATTCCATGCCCGGCTGATGAATGAGCTGAAGGCAGGACATACCGGGCAGGTGATGGAGCTGCTGGAGAAGCTGTTCGACCGGCTTGCCGCCCCCAAGCTGCAAATCGATTATGTGCAGAGCATCTGCGCCGAAATGATTTTCACCTCTGCAAGAGCCCTCTATGAGCTGGACGAGGATATTGAGCAGGTGCTGCAGGACCGGCTGACCATTATGGATATACTGTACAAGCAGAAGAATATTTCCGGGCTGAAAACCTACATGCTTTCTCTTTTTTATGATCTCAGCACCTATGTGGCGGGGAAAAACACGTCCAGGAACAGCAAAACCATCAACAGAATCCGCACCATTGTCCAGGAAGGCTACGCCCAAGAGCTGTCGATTGCACGAATTGCCGAGGAGGTTTTTTTGACCCCCAACTACATTAGTCTTATTTTCAAAAAAGAAACCGGCGAAACGCTTACGGACTACATCACCAGAATCCGTATCAACAAAGCCAAGGAGCTGCTGCTCACAACGGATCTTAAGGTCATGGAAATCTCTGAGCTGGTCGGTTACGAGAACCCCCATTATTTCAGCACTGTGTTCAAAAAAACCGTCGGTGTGCATCCGCTCAAATACCGGTCGGGCAAGTAGCAGATGAGAAGGGAATGAACCTATGCGCTTCCGGGCAAGTTAAGGGCAAAGACAGCAAGGGAGTGAGTCAGCATGGCCAGAAGAAACAGAAGATATGCGGTGCCAGGGGTGGAGCAGGGAATGCAGACCCTTAAGGCCAATGTAATGAAGAACGAAGGCTATACCGTTGATCCGCAAAGGCCGGACGATGTCAAATATGAAGTGGCCAAAGAGCTTGGCATCCCTTTGCAGCCAGGGAACAATGGAGCACTGACTACGGAATCAGCAGGACAGGTTGGCGGCAAAATCGGCGGCTCCATGGTGCGGGAAATGATCCGCCTTGCCCAAGAACAGCTGGCGAACACGGAGCAGCAGCCCAAATAATTTCAGGGCGGGGCCAAAGCCCCGTCTTTTCTACTTAATGATGTAGGATTTGACTCCAATTCTGGAGAATATTTTGTTTTGCGTACCGCCACTTCTATTGGGGGGCAGAACCGACCGGCTGGACAACGTCTGGATATATGCAAAATCCGGGTGGAGCGCTTCATCCGTAAGATAGGCCGA
>RCUU01001055.1_pt1 | contig 13866 bp, 12 predicted proteins | sample 2166211 | NCBI WGS metagenome assembly RCUU01 (sample SAMN09932620, study PRJNA488358) | compost metagenome | feature: garden; material: soil; isolation source: compost soil in phenylacetic acid-enriched culture | place: Germany: Experimental Botanical Garden Goettingen | collected 2016-01-27
GTAATCCGCTCTCCGATTCTCTCGTCTACAAGCGGCATGGAACGTTTTCTGCGTCTTTGTTCATCTATACAGACATAAATCAGGATTCGAATGATCCATGATTTGAACGCTTTGGGATCCTTTAATGTTTTTCTTTTGATCCAAGCCCGGCAAGTCATTTCCTGCATCGCTTCAAGCGCATCATTCCGGTTACGCAAGTAGCTATAGGCAATACTGTATAGTTGTTCTCTATGTACTAATATGGAATCGTAGAAATCCGTCTCGCTCCGAGTATCAAGAATCGTTACTTTCTTCATTTCTGCATTAGTCATCGTCATATCCTTCCCTAGCCCCCTCTCCTAAACCTCTCATAGATTAAGACGGAGAAGGTTTAGAAACGGTTTTTTATTTGTATTAACTTTTTTGGGGCTGAGCACTTTAAGATTATAACATCCTATAAAAAATGAACGATAAATGTTATGATAGATAAAATTGGACATAATCAATAGTACGTACTTAAAAGTACCATAGGCACTAAAAAGTGCCCATACATTGGAGGCTATCATGACAACAACAACCGTCAAGAAAAAATACAATATTTCTGTTGAAGCTACATTAGAGGTCATCGGTGGGAAATGGAAATGCGTAATCCTCTGTCATCTAACACATGGCAAAAAACGCACTTCTGAATTGAAGCAATTGATGCCAGGGATTACTCAAAAAATGTTAACACAGCAACTTCGAGAGTTAGAGGCTGATGGAATCATCAACCGAATCGTATACAATCAGGTTCCGCCAAAAGTGGAATATGAGCTTAGTGAGTATGGTGAGAGTTTAAGCGATATTTTGACTTCGCTATGTAATTGGGGAGAACAACATATCATTAAGCAGTATGGCGATAAATACGCTGTTCTAGAGGATAACATTTTAAATAAATAACATAAGTGAACTATAATTCACTCTTTTAAGAACCCCTACATGAATTGTGGGGGTTTTTGTCCATGAAAAAAAGGACAGCTAAATCAGATCGATTTAACTATCCAATGGCATTTGAACCATGCTAGATCACCAAACAACATCTATTTAAATTACGCCATCTCCTCCAATAGCAGTTGCTGTGAATGATATTGGTCCAAATAGATTAATAGGCAAGTTGCTATCATTTTGAATGACCAATTCATAGTTGTGGACTCCAATATAAGGACCATCAACCCACAGAACATTTAATTGAAGATCAGTAATTGTAGTAAACTGATAAAAGGATCTATAAATATCGACTCCAGCACGTCGGATTAAAACAAGAAATTGACTATTAGCAAGTGCAGTAAGACTAAAACTACCATTTAACTCGACTCTACTGGAGAAAGAGGCAGGATTAGCCGAACTAATATTTACTTGCGCTGTGGCAAGACCCGCACCAGCTCCAGGAATCCCCGCAACCGTTAGAGCAGTAGTAAACGGGTCTAACGGGATTTTTGCCTGTGAACCATAACTTATAATTGTCGCCATTGTTCATCACTCCATTTCATGGTTATACCTTATAATATTGTGAATACGAAATGATAGATTGGACTGAAATCCTGATGATTATGTACATTTAAATTACCCTTGCTAGATCATATAAACCTAGATTACTCGTCTATCACCATCTAGTTTCCACCTATTGACACTACCACTTTTCAGAATTACAATAATTCACATATCATGAACAACGCTGACAAAGGGTAAGTAGACAATCGAACATGGACTTCAGAGAGCCGGTGGTTGCTGCGAATCGGTGTCCAGCGCTTGATCGAATGGTCTTTAGAGTTGCTCTTCCGAACCATCTTCCTAGATGCTGTAGGGATAGCCGGGGTTCCCGCCGTTATCAAGGGACCTGTATCCGAGATTATCTTTAACACTCTTTCGTACAGGTAAGAGAAGATCGTAAAGCCAACAAAACCTTTGGTGACGCGATCAATTAAGGTGGTACCACGACAACTTCGTCCTTATTGGATGAGGTTTTTTTGTCATTTAAAGGAGGTGATGGTCATGGATGATGGCTGGTGGTGGCGACTCTATCATGTGAATCAGAAGAAATCAAATAGGAGGAATTCAAATGATAAAAGAACGTGTATTAACTGGAGATCGAGTGACCGGAAAACTTCACCTTGGCCATTATGTGGGCAGCTTACAGAACCGAGTGACTCTACAAGAGCAATATGATACTTTTGTGTTTCTCGCAGATATTCAAGCCCTAACAACTCACTTTGATCGTCCACAGTTACTCAGTCAAAACTTGAATGAAATCACATTGGACTATTTATCAGCGGGTATAAATCCAGATAAAGCCACCCTATTTATTCAATCCATGATTCCAGAGATTGCTGAATTGACCGTTCTGTTCTCCATGTTTGTCACTGTGAACTCGTTGCGGCACAATCCTACCATTAAAGCCGAATCGAGAAATTCCAGTTTAGATGAACTGTACTACGGTTTTCTTGGCTATCCAGTGAGCCAGACTGCGGATATAACCTTTTGTAAAGCGACGATTATTCCTGTAGGAGAAGATCAGCTTCCCCATCTGGAGCTGACTCGTAAAATCGTACGTAGATTCAACGAGCTGTACAGCCCCATCCTTGTAGAGCCCAGAGCGCTCATCAGTGAGACGCCAAGACTAGTGGGCACAGACGGCAATGCTAAAATGAGTAAAAGCCTAGGCAATGCCATCGCGCTGGACTCCACGAAAGAAGAGATCACCTTAAAAATCCGTAAAGCCACAACCGATCCAGCCCGTGTTCATAAAAATGATCCCGGGCATCCAGATATTTGTCCCATTTATGCTTATCATCGTGCTTTTCGTGCTCATGGTACCCCAGAGATTCGCGAAAGCTGTGAAAATGGCAGTATAAGTTGTTCTGCCTGCAAGCAGCTTATCTCGACAGCTCTAGACCAACTAATTGAACCGATGCGTGAGCGTCGCTCCTATTATGCTGCCAGACCCAAAGTGGTTGAGGATATCTTATTATCCGGAACTAAGCGTGCCCGCGACATCGCACAAGAAACTATGAAAGAAGTACGCGAGGCCATGTGCCTTAATTATTTTTCAATATAAGTGACGATCCCTCACTGAAGCTGTATTCTGGTCCAGGATTGAGGACCTTACGCTTGTTCGCTTTTGCAACAGCGATGATCGCCGCGCCCGTACGTTCTCGGATCTCAAGATCCCCTATGATTCTGAATAGAGGAAAATAGAGGAAATTGTCGAATGATTCTTTGAATCTATCATAGAAAGAAGAATGGATATGAATACATTTTACTCACAACTTGGTCGTGTGCTTGAAGAGAGAACCCCGTTCCAAATAGAAGGTTACTATCTTTTATATGATGGAAACAGGGCAAAATATTGTCCCACTAAACCTGAACATATCGAGATTGTAACCGCTGAGAATTTTGTTAATACCCTTGTCAAAAACAGCAAAGAAGTCATATCTTCTTTCGCGGAAAGACCTGACAATAAAGATGTTTATGTTTTTAATCTTCAAGCGGATGAGTTTTATAACATCAACATCTATCTAAATACCCTTGAAGGTTTTCAGCAAACTTTGGAGAGAAATCCGAAGGACCGCGATGAACGTTCACTTAACTGGTTGAAATATAATCAGGGGGATTTTCGGTTCCATCTATGGCTCGAAGACGATAATATCGTGGATTCTTTTACACAACTAGCGGATCTAACGACTTATCCGGAGGAAGATTTTATCTTTAACGAGGAAGATCAACCTATTATTGCCTTTGAGGCAGGAATTATTAAAATGGGGTATTATCTGCTGACCCTAAAAGCAATGCAGCAATTGATAGCTGAAGGTGCGCTAGACCTATTAAATACAACTGAGAACTTTATTGCCTTTGCCTCCGCAGGAAACAGTTACACCGATTACAGTATTGTTATGCCCAAAACCATCGAGCCTTCTTTGTTCGCAGAGATTTTCCCGTTTGATCATGAAAAAGATTTACAATTTCGAGAACTGATGTTGCAGAATCAACATTTATCAGCCTCTGAATATTTAGATTATTGGTCAGATGCAGTTCTTAGCGGCTACTATGACACAATTCCCTATATCTACGGGAAGTCAGATCTAGAAGTGTTCATACAAATGGAGCATCTTGGAAATGCACTGGCTCAAGAATGCATCCAACGTTTGAATCAATTAATCGATTTGGAGATTATCGAACTTGAGAACTATTACTTCATTTATTACTATATTGAGGCGCTGCACTTTGCCGGACCACTAACAGAGCAACAATTAGAAGATTGCCAACAACTTGCCAGACGTTTGAATGAAAGAGGTGAGGAACTGGAAGACGCCTTCCGTGAATTGAATGCTGTAATTAACTAACATCTGCTCACAAAAAAAGGCCGTAATACTCTCCAAAAAAGAGTTTACGGCCTTACATCTATTCCTTACAGAACCCAATTCCCCTTACGGAATACCGGTTCAATCGTACCATCAGCCAGCTCTCCGTCAATATCCAGTTCAGCAGAACCAATCATAAAATCAACATGCGTTAAGCTTACGTTAGCTCCTCTTGCGACAAGCTCCTCATTTGAAAGTTTCGTTCCGCCCTCGATATTCACCGGATAAGCACTACCCAGTGCAAAATGGCAGGATGCATTCTCATCAATCCCGGTATTATAGAAAATCCGGTTTAGACGAGAGATAGGAGAATCATGCTGTACAAGCGCTACTTCTCCTAAATAGGATGCGCCTTCATCTGTTTCGAGCAGCGAGGTCAGATGTTCACGTCCGGATTCAGCTTCATAAGCCACTACTTTTCCATCTTTAAAAGTAAAAGAAAGCCCTTCGACCAGTCGTCCGTTCAGGTTCAATGGAAGTGTGCTTCTAACGGTTCCGTTCACACCGGTACGATGAGGCATGGAATAAATCTCTTCCGTTGGCATATTAGCCACGAAATACACGCCTTTATCGTTCTCACCGCCACCTCCGCGCCATATATGACCTTCCGGAAGCTCTACATGTAGATCCGTTCCTGGAGCGCGGTAATGCAGGCTCTTATAACGCTTAGCGTTCATTCGATCCTGACTCTCTTTCAATTGACCGATATGTTCTCTCCACGCGGCTACCGGATCATCGCTACCTACACGATTCATCTGGAATACCGCTTCCCACATCGCTTCCACTCGATCTTCCTCAGGAAGATCGGCAAACACCTTGTTCGCCCAAGCGCGCGTTGGAGCTTTGACAAGGGACCAACTGATTTTGCTATTACGGGTATATTTAGAGTAATTCTTACGGGCAACAGCTGCTGCTTTAACCGCTCGCGATACTTTGGAAGAATCAATACCATTGAACAATTCCGGATCTGGTACTTTAATATGTAAGATGGCGCCGTTCTCTTCCGCAAACTTCTCCATCATTTCTGCTTGCCACTGTGGATAGTAATCGAAGGAATCTTCTGGGGCTTTTTCGTAACGAATACGTGTAGTCGCTTCATCGTCCCAATCTACAATTACATATTTAGCACCTGCTTCATAAGCTTTACCAACAATCAGGCGGGTAAGCTCTGCAGTTTCAATAGGCGCATGCACCATTAGGACTTGTCCGGGCTGAACATTTACCCCAACTTTTACAACCAGGTTCGCATATTTCTCTAACATTACATCAAAATCTTTCATGAATTCTCTTCCTCCATCTCTATGGTTGCTTTACTGTCGCACCAAAGCACCGGAGCTTCTTAACAGCAGACGGTCAGCTTCACTTCTTATTTTAACGCAAAATGCCAAGAGTTGCGATTCGATTAAATTAAGCGGCTCCCTTAAAGAGAACCGCCCGGGTAAATTCTTATTTTTTATCCACCTGCAGTAAAGTTACGGTCTTTAAAGAATAGGTATGCCTAATCTTGTCCTCAGAGATTACGTTAAGCTTGGTCAAACTTGCTACCTTCGCAGGGTCTGATTTAGAGAGCATGCGCCACACTTCGGGATCTGATAAGGTTTCATATAACTTCTGATCATCATATTCTTTGCGATTTTGCATCACTAGCTTCACTTTATAGCTCCCGATTTCAGTCTCGGTCGCCTCCTGCTCACTACAATAGCTTAGAATATCCTGCCGAAGCTCTGCCAATTCTTTTTCCATTTCCTTATGCTTTTGCTTCAGTCGATAATACTGCTGCACCTTTTTCTCCATCACTTCACGCTCCTCTATAGACATATGTATGCCGGAAGCGCCAAATAAATAAGTTGAGTTCCCTATCATAAAATTTTATAATGAGCCGGGAAAGCTAGTTTGCAGCAAACTCCTTTCTTCCACAAAAACAATGATTCGGCAGGTGACTTATGTTTCATTCTTACTTTTTCCCTATTTCCTATGCTTTCATGATGTTTCCCGTAGCAGCACTGATCTTCACACTCCCTTTTCTAATCGTTCAATACCGTAGGCACGGCTATATCCATAAGCTTAGAGCTTTAATCCTATACTTACTGCTGCTCTATCTGATGAACGCTTATTTTCTAGTATTGCTTCCGATGCCATCCTCAAGGCATAATATGGCACCTACAGGGAGCATTATGCAGCTCATCCCTCTACAATTTATACAAGATATCGTGGATGGCTCTAAGATCATACCTGATCAGATTTCAACGTATGGGTCGTTACTGCGTGAGCCCGCTTTTTTGCAGGTTATATTTAACATCGCTTTGACTGTACCGTTTGGATTGTTTCTGGGCTACTATGTTCGGACGCGCTGGGGAAAGTGCATTCTCTTGTCTTTTCTACTTTCGTTATCCTTTGAGATTACTCAGGTTACCGGCATCTACGGCTTTTTTGACCACCCTTACCGCCTTTTTGATGTCGATGATCTTATTACCAACACACTGGGAGGTATCTTTGGATTCCGTATTGCGATCTGGATAAACGGGTTACTGCCACATATAGATCAACTGGATACGAATATTGATCGATCTGCCAAAAGAGTGTCCTATACCCGCAGAGGCATTGCTTTTCTCATTGATAGTATGGTGTGGATCATTGGATTTGGTGTACTTTATGGATTCGATATCAAAAGTGCATTCTGGATTACAACAGGGATTTACTTCATCCTAGTTCCAGCTTTGACCGGTGGGCGGACCTTAGGCAAATGGATTGTACGTATTCGGGTTACGAGAAGTGGTAATCGGGCTTCTTTCTGGGCGCTAATGATCAGATATGGTCTGCTATATTGGGTAATGCTTGGAGCTCACGTTCTCCTTATCCATTCTGCCGTAACGGATCACTTGTCACCGATATGGAATATGATCGTTCATCTCCTTGTTCTACTGGTTGATCTAGCTTTCTTTATTCATTTCATCATTAAGGTATTCAAAAAAGAGGATCAGCTAATCTATGAGACCTTGAGCCGAACCTCCCATGTTATTTCATGGCCAGAGAAAAGAATGCCTGCGCTCGACTCAAATAGCAGCTCTATAGAAAATTGAAAATACTCCCTTTTATATAGTATTTATACCGTGGATTTTATTATAGAATAGGAAAGTAAGGATTCTCAAAATGTAGGAGATGAATGAATGGAAACTACAAGCAGCATGCAATTAAGTAGAAGTCTTCCAGAAGAGCAAGGCATTTCATCAGCCGCAATATCCGACTTTATTAGTACAGTAGAGAATCAGAGCTTAGGCCTGCACAGTTTTATGCTCCTTCGGCATGGTTATGTCATCACTGAAGGCTGGTGGTCACCTTATAAGCCCGACCTTCCACATATGCTATTTTCTCTAAGCAAAAGCTTCACCTCAACCGCAATCGGGTTTGCGGTTACAGAAAAGCTAATCACACTCGACGATTCGGTCATCTCATTCTTCCCTGAAGATGCACCCGCCGCAATTACAGACAATTTATCCAAGATGAACATTAAGCATCTATTGATGATGGGGACAGGACAAGTCGTAGATACTATGGATACCCTTAGAGAAAGTGCGGACGGCAATTGGGTACAAGCCTTCTTTACTGTTCCTGTAGAAAAGGAACCCGGAACGCATTTTCTCTATAATACCGGTGCTACTTATATGCTATCTGCGATTCTTCAAAAAGTCACCGGACAAACGCTGCTTGAATACTTAGAACCTCGTCTATTCACGCCTCTTAGCATCCGTGGTGCAACTTGGGAATCCTGCCCCCGCGGAATCAATACAGGAGGATTTGGTTTAAACATTACGACAGAGGACATCGCTAAATTCGGCCAGCTATATTTGCAGAAAGGCATATGGAATCAAGAGCGCCTATTACCCGAAGAGTGGATCACTGAGGCTACTTCCAAACACATTTCCAATGGGGATGGCGACCATGACTGGGCACTCGGATATGGTTATCAATTCTGGAGATGTCAGCATGGAGCCTACCGGGCAGATGGTGCATTCGGACAACTCTGCGTTGTTCTTCCTGATCAGGATGCGGTAATTGCGATTACTGCTGGATCCCATAGTATCCAAGGCATTTTGGATGCAGTGTGGGAGCATTTACTACCCAACATGAAGGATGCCCCTCTTCCGGAAGATCAAGCATTAGTAAACAAATTGGCAGACCAATTAATGAATTTATCGATAGATCCTCCACAATTGCAGCGATCATCCAGTCTGGAGGATCAAATAAATGGCATAACCTATACACTCGATGACAACCAGTTTTCACTAGCTACCTTCTCCATCTCCTTCAACAATGATGAAGCTGAAGTTACTTTAATAACTAAACTTGGAGAGAAGAATGTCATTCGCTTAGGTCGGGGGCAATGGCTTGAAAGCTTTGCGCTAATCCTTGAACCTTCCATGAACCGGATCATGTCCAGCTTTTCGTGGTCTGCAGTAGATCAGCTTCAGTTATCCTTGTTATTTGTTGAAATGCCCTTCCTTATAACTCTTGAGATTAATATTTTAGAGAACATGTTACTCCTTAAATCAAAGATTAATTTGAATATGGGACCACTTGAATTCGATGATATGACCGGCAGAATTCAGCCTATTGAATAATCAATATAAGAAGGCCGCTTTGTTCTTTGCTAGAACTTAGCGGCCTTCCTTGAATTTATTTTATTCCGAGAAATCAGCAAGCTTCAAGATAATTGGACAATGATCACTGCCCATGATCTGGCAATCAATTTGAGCATCAAGTACATTAGGCGCAAGTCTAGAAGAAGCTAAGAAATAATCAATTCGCCAGCCTACATTCCGTTCTCTCACCTTCGGCATATAAGACCACCATGAATATACTCCCTCCAGTTCCGGGTGAAGATATCTGAACGTATCTATGAAGCCCGACCCTAGCAGTGTACTCATTTTCCCTCTCTCTTCATCCGTAAAACCAGAGTTCCCACGGTTAGCCTTGGCATTCTTGATATCGATATCCTCATGGGCTACGTTTAGGTCTCCACAGACAACCACTGGTTTATGCTTGTCCAGCTCTAAGAGATAATTACGGAAACGATCCTCCCATTCCATTCTATAATCCAATCGAGACAGATCTCGTTTGGCATTAGGTGTATAGACATTGACCATATAGAAATGTTCGAACTCTAATGTAATGATCCGACCTTCTGCTTCTTCATCTTCTTCCATCCCATATCTCGCAGAGATCGGCTTGATTTTGGTGAATATTGCCGTACCCGAATATCCCTTTTTCACTGCATAATTCCAGTATTGTTCGTATTCTTCCCCATGCTCCAGTGTAATTTGCCCTTCCTGAAGCTTGGTCTCCTGGACACAGAAGATATCAGCATCTACTTCTTTGAAATAGTCATTGAACCCTTTTTTGACACATGCCCGAAGGCCATTAACATTCCATGATACCAGCTTTATCATCGGCTTTTCTCCTTGCATTTTGCTATAATTATTCTCAGTTTATCATAGTTTTATATCCTAATCATTCTACATCCGTGATACAATATCAAAATTGACTCTAAACAAATATTATTTAATACGTGAGGTAAAGAAACTTATGAATGCACCAACACTATTACGAGGGTTTAACTTTTTGTATTTTGCGTTGCTGGCTATGTTCATTCCTTTTCTGCCAGTCTATCTAGGGGAGCAAGGTCTTAATCCGGCGCAAATTGGATTCATTATTGGTACTGGAGGATTTGTTACTATTATTGCTCAACCCTTATGGGGGATGATCAGTGACAAAACAAGAACGATCCGCAAAGTACTTTTAGTTCTGTTATTATGCTCTGCAGTGACCGGATATTTTTTATTCGATTCCAGCAGCTATGTGGGACTTATTCTTTTTGCAATGCTGCTCTATTTTTTCTTGATGCCTATCGATCCGCTAGCAGAAAGCCTGAATTTCCGTGTCTCCGAGGCAGCTGGAATCAGCTATGGATCGATCCGTACATATGGTGCGCTAGGGTACGGTGTAATGGCCTTGCTCACAGGTTATGTGATGAGTTATTTCGGCTCCCATGGGATGGCCATGTTATTCGTCGCGATTAGTCTTACAAGCTTTATAGTCAGTTGGTTCATGCCAGATGCTCCAGTCACTGGTAAACCGGTCACACTTGACAGTCTGAAGCATTTTCTTAGCAATAAAGAAACACTGCTGTTTCTAGTGCTCATATTTATTAGCTCTGTTCCCGCGCGAATGAACGATACATTCCTTGGCGTGTACATCCGCGAGCTTGGTGGCAGTCCTGAATTAGTAGGTCAATCGTTTTTTATCGCCGCCATGAGTGAGATTATTGTCTTTGCCTTAAGCTTTTGGTGGCTACGCAAAGGAAAAGAACTTATCATTATTTCGATTGCCGGAGCTTTTTATTTTCTTCGCTTCTTTATTTCGGCCTGGATTACTGATCCGCATTGGTTAGCATATCTACAGATTCTACAAATTCTTACCTTCCCGGTATTTTACTCCGCAGCTATTCAGTATCTGTACAGTATTGTACCTGAGGAGTGGCGTGCTACGGGGCAAACTGTACTGGCGCTGTTATTCTTTGGTGTATCAGGCATACTCGCTTCTTATGCTGGCGGAGCATTATATGAAGCCTTTGGCGGTAAGGCCCTTTACTTGACGATTTCCGTGATGTCATTTATCGGCATGCTGTTCGGATTGATATTGTACCGAATCTATGGAAGAAAAAACATCCATAAAAAGAATACAGCCTCTCATTAATCTTCTAACGATTAAACGGGTATGTCCATAGCCATGTAGATGGCTGCCGGACATACCCGTTTTCTATGTATACGTGTTTCCTAGTATCCGCGAAAACATCTCCTTGTCCCCTATCAAAAAGTGCGAATTTCCCGAGGCATTCGCTCTCGCATCAATAGATTTACAGCATAGTATATCCTATCAAAAGAAAAGGAGGTCGTTACCATGGCGATCGTATTACCGCAACAATTTTTCAATTTAGCACCAGTCATTGGCAAATCATATTACGAAAACCTTGCAGGTGGAATCAATGCTGCTGTAACGGTGAATAATAATTCAGCTTTTCCAGTTAACTTAGTATTAACCCGTGTGAATGCTCCAGTTATCACTTACACGATTCCGGCATTCAATAGCCTTACACTTCAAGTTCATGCCCTGTTGGTTGCAGCACTCTTAAGCACTGCTGCAGGCACTACTTTCGGAACTATTGAAATCTCAACATCAGATTTCTAATAGAATCACATCTACAACACTCTCTAAAGCCCCTCTAGTTGATTATTCAGCTAGAGGGGCTTTTCTATGGAAATCTACTGAAGTCATTCTTTATGCTGCTCCATTAGCTGGTTTAGTTTGAGTTCAGTATTGGAATCACCGGCAGGGGTATAAATACTGCAACGTAAATCTGCGCTTCCATGAACTTGTAGCGAGGTTAAATGAAATAACATTTTCCCTGCTTTGGCATGTCTGAATTCCAGCAGAACATCTGGCGCAGAGCTTACCCGACTTTGTTCCCACATTTCATTAAACGCTGGATGCAGCCCCTTTAATTCCTCTATAAATTCATCGTACCAACGATCCTCTACATACTGTCCGTAATAAGCCCTGAAGATGGATAGATAACCACTAACGAATTGTTCCCAATTTACGGCTAATCGCCTGAACTCCTTCCGAACAAATAACAAGCGAATCATGTTTCTCTCCTCAATTGGAAGCTTAGAGAAATCAAGAAACACATGTGCTGCAGCTTCATTCCAACCTACAATCCCGCAACGTCGATCTGAAATAATTGTAGGACAAGTCTTGAGCTCCTGTAAAATTTTCTGTAGAGAAGGACTGATTACAGAGGATTCATCTTGCTGATATAGAACGTTTCCTGTTCCCGTCTCTAATGCTAGTGCAAAAAGGTACTTCCGCTCATCTGGAGTCAGCTTTAAGGCCGTCGCAATACAGTCCAGAACAGACGAGGAAACTTTAATATCCCTACCCTGTTCTAACCACGTATACCAGGTGCTGCTTACCCCCGCTAGCTGTGCAACTTCCTCCCTTCGAAGTCCAGGCGTTCTCCTGCGTGTACCTTCTGGCAGACCAACAGAGCCGGGTGAGATTGCTGCACGACGTGCTTTTAAAAAATCTGATAATGCCTGTAGTCTCGTCTGATTAGCCACATGCTCCCTCCCCTTTCTATTCCATTCCTTAGTATAGTACAAATTATACTAGGATAAACGATAACTTGTAATAGGATAAAAGAAGTGGAACAATACCTGTATACACTCGTTGAGGAGGTTCATTATGGAACGCGTAGTTATTACAGGCATGGGCTTAATTTCGCCCCTTGGAAATACAGTAGGGCAATTCTGGGATCATCTAATTTCTGGTGTGTCGGGTATCTCCCCAATCACTTCATTTGATACCTCTAACTTTAAGACAAAGATCGCAGGAATTGTGCATGATTTCGATGCGGAGGCCAGATTTGGCCGTAAAGAGGCCCGTAGAATGGATAGATTTAGTCAGTTCGCACTCGCAGCTGCTGAAGATGCATGGACACATTCCGGTCTACAGCTTGATAAAATTGACAAGGAACGTCTCGGAGTTTACGTAGGATCAGGCGTTGGAGGAATTCAGACCTTGATGGAACAGGCAAGTGTGCTAAAAGGTCGTGGACCGGATCGGGTTAGCCCCACTTTAATTCCGATGATGATCTCCAATATGGCAGCGGCGATGATCAGCATGAAGTTAGGAGCCTTAGGCCCTTCAATGTCTCCAGTCACTGCCTGTTCTATTGGAAATACAGCGATCGGTGAAGCCTTCCGGCTGATCCGTTATGGGGGGGCAGACATTGTAATTGCCGGTGGTTCAGAAGCAGCCATTACTGAAATCTCCTTAGCCAGTTTCGGCAATGCCACCTCCTTATCCACTCGAAATGAGGAGCCATCTAAGGCGAGCCGACCTTTTGACGGGGAGCGTGATGGATTTGTAATCGGAGAAGGCGGCGGAATTGTAATTCTGGAGTCACTCTCTCACGCGCAGCGTAGAAATGCCAAGATTCACGGTGAGGTTATCGGCTATGGGGCCAGCTCCGATGCCTATCATATGGTTGCCACCCATCCGGAAGGAATCGGTGCTTATCAGGCGATGAAGCTGGCTCTAAATGAAGCAAATATCCTGCCTGAAGAGGTGAATGTAATCAGCGCTCATGCTACCAGTACAATTGTAGGTGACCGCTCCGAGACACTTGCCATTAAGAAGTTATTCGGCGATCAGGCCTATCATATTCCCGTAACAGCTAATAAGTCCATGACCGGACATGCGTTAGGGGCGGCCGGTGGCCTAGAAGCCATAGCCCTCATCAAGAGTATCCAAGAAGGAATCATTCCCCCTACCCTTAATCAGGAGGTCAAAGATTCCCTCTGTGATCTGGATTACGTCCCGAACATTGCGCGAAAAGCTGATCTTACTATAGGCATGTCTAACTCCTTTG